>Ga0163144_10024766_pt1 | contig 11756 bp, 10 predicted proteins | sample OliLak19BULKMAT1_FD_123175 | JGI IMG/M metagenome (GOLD analysis project Ga0163144, IMG submission 123175) | Freshwater microbial mat bacterial communities from Lake Vanda, McMurdo Dry Valleys, Antarctica - Oligotrophic Lake LV.19.BULKMAT1 | ecosystem: Environmental > Aquatic > Freshwater >... | reverse complement strand
GCTCAAGGAGGCGGCGCTCCTGCACGGCGTGGAACGCTCATCTGGCGGGATGCAGGTCATTCCGCTCTTTGAAACGATTGACGACCTGCGGCGCGCGGGCGCCACGATGACGGCCGCGTTCGCCGTCCCGGCCTTTCGTGCGATGGTCGCCGCGCAGGGCGAAGTGCAGGAGGTGATGCTCGGCTATTCCGACAGCAACAAGGACGGCGGCTTCCTCACGTCGGGGTGGGAGCTGTATCGCGCCGAGATGGAGCTGGTTCGGATCTTCCGCGCGCACGGCGTGCGCCTCCGGCTCTTTCACGGGCGTGGTGGTTCAGTGGGGCGCGGCGGTGGACCGAGCTATCAGGCGATTCTCGCGCAGCCCACCGGTGCGGTGCGGGGACAGATCCGCGTCACCGAGCAGGGCGAGGTCATTGCGTCGAAGTACGCGGCCCCCGAAGTGGGGCGGCGCAATCTCGAGTTGCTGTTAGCGGCAGCGATCGAAGCGTCAATCGCCGATCCAGCGCCCGCTGACGAAGCCTTTGCCGATTTCTACCCGGTGATGGAACGGCTGTCGGCGCTGGCGTACGAGGCGTACCGCGCACTCGTCTACGAAACACCGGACTTTGCCACGTACTTTCGCGAATCGACCCCGCTCCTGGAGATCGCGACGCTGAATATCGGCAGTCGTCCGTCGGCCCGGCGCGGGTCGGACCGCATCGAAGATCTGCGCGCCATTCCGTGGGTCTTCTCGTGGGCGCAGTGCCGCTTGCTCTTGCCCGGGTGGTACGGCGTGGGCGCTGCGGTCGAGGCATTCCTCGCCGAGTCGCCCGGTGCGTTGGACACGCTCCAGCGCATGCGGCGCGATTGGCCGTTCTTTCGCGCGATGCTCTCCAACATGGACATGGTACTGGCGAAGTCCGACCTCGCCATTGCCTCGCGCTACGCCGAACTCGTGCGCGACGAGGCCCTGCGCACGTCCATCTTTGCTCGTATCGAAGCGGAGTGGCACCGCACGCGGCGCGCGGTGCTTCTCATCACCGGCCAATCGCAACTTTTGGCCGATAATCCGATGCTCGAACGTTCAATCGCGCATCGCTTTCCGTACATGGATCCGCTCAATCATCTACAGATCGCGCTCCTGCGCCGGCATCGCCAGGCCGATGCATCCAACGCCCCCGACGCGAACACCAGTGAACGTCTTGAACGGGGCATTCACCTCACGATCAATGGCATCTCCGCCGGCCTGCGCAACAGCGGCTGACTCCGCCTCGCTAGGGTGCGGTCACGGTGCGCGGCAACGGCGTACCCACCACACGTTTCACTAACTGCCCGGCCCGGAGCGACGCTTGGGCGTCCATACCGTTGATCATCGCGAGTTCGGCAATCGAGATGCTCGACGGTTGCGCGGCATTGAACTGCGTGAGCGTCATCGCGCGCGGGGCGGCAACGATCCGCACATGGTGCGGCTGGGCCGCCAGCGCTGCCGCGTCACGAAGCTGCGCGAAGCTCGCGATAGTGCGGTCGAATGCACTCGTGTAATTCGCAAAGCGCGCAGCCGCCGTATACGCGGTGATGCTCCACGTGGCGCCCCCGTACTCCAGGAACGCGGCCACACCGCGCACCTCGGCGCCTCCTTCGGCCTTCGCGGCGAACTCCCCGCGGATCACCGCGTTGCCGTGCACCGTCCCGCGTGATTGGGCACCGGCAGTCATTCCTTGCTGCGCGAAGAACGCCTGCGCGGCCTGCACGGCACTCCCCTGCGCACCGCGCAACTGGATCATCGCGTCCTGCTCGGTGCTCACCGCGGTCACCGCATCGTTCGCGTTCCGAGTCTTCCAGCCGGTGGGAAAGCGCACGGTGAAGGCAAGGTCAGGATGCACGAACAGTGGGCCGACGAAAAAGCCGAGCCGCGGGTCCTCGCCGTACACCATGCCGTCGAGGCGGCGCAGAAACTCGTCCTGCCCAACGCGAAGCGACCCGAAGTTCGCGGTCGACGCCGCGACCATGCGTTGCACGGTGGCAATGCGATTCCCTGGATCCGGATGCGACGACTGCCACTCAGGAAGACGCCCCCCTCCGCCGATCTCCGACTGGAGCTGGAACATGCGGAAGACGCTGATCATCTCCCGCGTGTCGTAGCCGCTCTCGAGCGCATAGCCGAAGCCGAGTTGGTCGGACTGCGTCTCGTCGTCGCGCCCATACTTGAGAAAGAGCAGTCCAAGTCCCGCGCCGGCGAGTTGGCCATACTCGGCGATGGTCGGCGAGATTGCCGAGCCGATGCCGAGGGCGAGTCCCGCGAGCTGTTCGCGACTCATCTGTTGGACGCTGTGTCGCGCCGTCACGTGCCCCGCTTCGTGTCCGAGCACGGAGGCGAGCTCCGCTTCGTTCGTCATCTGCGTGAGGAGGCCACGCGTCACGAAGATGAATCCGCCAGGGAGTGCGAACGCATTGACGGACGCGTCATCGACGACTTTAAAATCCCACGGGAGATTCGGGCGCTCGCTCCGCGCGACAATCGCCTGCCCCATTCCGTTGACCCACGATTGCAGGCCGGCATCGGGATGAAGCCCGATACTCGCCGCGACCGCGGCTGCGCCCTCGCGCCCCATCGCGATCTCCTGCGCCTCAGGCACGAGCGAGAGTTCGCGTCGGCCGGTCACAGGGTTGAGGGCGCAGGCGCCGGCCACGAAGAGGCCGGTGAGGGCGAGAATACGGCTGAGTGTGGGCATGGCCAGAGGTTAAGACCCTTTTCGGGTGCGCACCATCACTCGTTAGACCTACCCACGGACTACGTCTTCCGGGTCACTCCCTGGCTTGATTCCGGGTCATTCCGCACTCTGCGCGCCTACGCGCTCAGCGTGGCCAGCGCCTCTTGCAGCACCTGCGCCGAACGCATCAGCGCCGCCTCCTCGGCCTTATCCATTTGCGGCGCCAGCACCTGCGTCGCGCCGCGTCCGTCCACCACCGTAGGCAGCGATAGCGCCACGCCGTCCAGCCCCAGCACGCCCTGCTGCACCCGTGAGACGGTGAGCACCCGCTGCTCGCCGCGCAGTATGCAGCGTAGCAGGCCTGCCGTGACGAGGCCAATGGCGTGGTTGGTGACGCCTTTTCGCTGAATGACCTCGTAGGCCGCCACGCGGACGTCGCGCGCGAGCTCCACCTCGCGTTCCGACGTCCAGCCGGGCCACTGTCGCACCGGCACGCCGCCAACCTGCGCACCCGACCAGAGCACCACTTCCGAGTCGCCGTGCTCGCCCACCACCAGCGCGTGCACCGACTGCGTGGCCAGACCCAGGCTCCGGCCGAGCATCTGCCGCAGACGGGCGGTGTCGAGCATCGTGCCCGTGCCCAACACGCGCTCGGGCGGCAGGCCGCTGGCCTGCTGCAGTACCAGCGTCAGCACGTCCACCGGGTTGGTGACCAGCACCACGATGCCAGCAAAACCGGCGAGTTGGCGCCCGATCTCCGTCACCACGCGAGCGTTGTCGCGCAGGAGGGCGAGGCGCGTCTCGCCTGGCCGACTGCCCCGCCCGGCGGCCACGACTACCACTTGGGCCTGGCGCATCTCGTCGATTGTCGCGACGCGCACTTCGCAGGCCGGGTAGAAGGCCGCGCCGTGCGCCAGGTCCATGGCCTCGCCCTCGGCGCGGGCGGCGTTGAGGTCGTGCAGCCACAGCTCGTCGGCGGCGCCCGAGTGTAGCGCGGAGATGGCCACGCTGGCGCCGACCGAGCCGGTGCCGATGATGCCGATGCGTCTGTTCATATGCTAACGGATAACACATGCGCACCGCTTGTGAGGAACAATAGGCGCCAGTGCATCGTTAAATGAGGTCGTCAGGGAGCGCGCCGACGGCGTTTCAACCCTCAAGGTGGATCCCATGTTCGCTCGTCTACTTCACACCGCACGAGCGGTCAGCGCTGCCACGTTGCTCGTCTCTTTTGCCGCGTACGCCCAGGATCCCGCGCCACCCGCTGGTCCAACCGGCACCATCACTGGGCGCCTGACCGAAGCCCTCAAGGAAGCGCCGATCGTCGGCGCCACGGTGCGCGTTGCGGGACAAGAAGCGGTCACACAGTCCGATTCACTCGGACGCTTCACCCTGCGGAATGTGCGCGTCGGCATCGTGACGATCGAAGTCCGTCGCCTCGGTTACGCGCCGGTCTCGAAGGGCAACATTGCCGTTTCGCCAGCGAAGCCCGCCGAGGTGGCGGTCGTGCTGCGCCCCATCAACGTGCGACTCGATGCCGTCACGGTACGTCCTGACGCATTTCAGGCGCAGATGCCCGTGTCCACCCCAGTCTCAACGCAGTCGTACGACGCCGAAGAGGTCCGACGTCAACCCGGCGCACAGGAAGACGTCCTGCGCGCGGTGTCGATCGCCCCAGGCGTCGGCGTGACGAGTGCCGGCCGCAATGATCTCGTTGTGCGGGGCGGTGCGCCGTTCGAGAACCTGTTCGTCGTCGATAACATCGAGATCCCCAACATCAATCACTTCGGCTCGCAAGGCTCCACCGGTGGCCCAGTGTCGCTGATCAACATTCGCTTTGTCGAATCCGCGGCACTTTCGGCTGGAGGATTCGGCGCGCGCTTGGGCGACCGCACGTCGTCGGCCACCACCATCACCTTGCGCGAAGGCAATCGCGAGCGGGTCGCCGGCGAACTCAACGTCTCGGCAACGCAGTACGGCGCGCTGATCGAGGGCCCACTCGGCCGCAACGCCTCCTTCTTTGTGAACGTCCGTCAGAGCTATCTCGATCTGCTGTTCAAGGCCTTCGGATTCAGCTTCATTCCGTCGTACACCGACGCAACGGCGAAGGTGGTGTGGCGTCCGAGTTCGCGTGACGCGTTCAGCTTTCTCACGATCGCGGCGCGAGGCACTATCACGTTCGACAACTCGACCGACTCCGGCCGGGTCAGCAACTCGCAGATCATCTCGCCAACGCAGGACCAATACTTCAGCGGGATGACGTGGAAGCGCCTGCTCAGCCGCGGAGTCGCCACAACCACGCTCGGTCGCACGTGGACGCGCTACGAGACGGCGCAACGAGATTCGCTGCTCGTGCCACTGCTCGAGGTCCGCTCGGTGGAGGGCGAGAACACGCTGCGCACCGACATCAGTTGGTTGACGGCGCGCGGCGTGGAGATCGAGACGGGGACGATCTTCAAGTACGCAAGCGATCTGCGCTTTGATGCCACGCTGGCCGGCGTGACGCGTCGCGATGCCGCTGGCATTGAGCAGCCCTTGCGCGTCGACACCAGTTTCACTGCGCTGCGCAATGGGACGTACGTGCAGGCCGCATGGCAAGCGGCGCCGCGGCTGCGCCTCTCGGTCGGCGCGCGCCACGATTGGTACGGGTTTCTTGACAACGCGATGCGATTCGCGCCGCGCGTCAGCGCGTCGTACCGCGTTGATCCCGTCACCACGCTCACCTTGGCCGGCGGCCGCTACTGGCAAGCGCCGAGCTTCATCTGGCTTGTGGGCGACGCGCAGAACGCACAGCGCCTGAAGCCGTTCCGCGCGGATCAACTGGTGGCCGGTGTGACCCGCCTCGTGGGCAGCGACGCCAAGGTACAGGTCGAGGTCTACGGGAAGGTCTACGGCGACTATCCCGCACGCCAGTTCCGACCGCAGGCCGTCCTGAGTCCGAGCGGATTCGACGATGCGACGACCGACATTCCGTATGGACTGGAGCCGCTGGAGTCCACCGCAAAGGGCGACGCGTACGGGATCGAATTCTTCGCCCAGAAGAAGTTCGGCGCCTCGCCGTTCTACGGTCAGTTGAGCGCCAGTTTCAATCGCACGCGTTTCACCGGACTCGACGGCACCAGCACGCGCGGCGCGTTCGATTCGCCGGTGACGGCCAACGGCGTCTTTGGATGGCGTCCGAACTCGCGATGGGAAGTGGCAACGCGCGTGCGCGCCGCGACCGGATTGCCGTACACCCCATTCGCGACGGTGGGCGCGCTGGCTGGGACGCTCGACTTCACGCGCTACAACGGGGAGCGGGTCGGGACGTTTCTTGCGGCCGATCTGCGCGTAGATCGCCGCTTCATCATGGGGCGTACGCAGTTGATCGCCTTCATCGACCTACAGAACTTCACGAATCGGGCCAATCAGCAGGCGCCGCAGTGGGACCCGAGGGCCCGCGCCGTCCGCAACGATACGAGCATTGGGCTCCTACCGTCGATCGGATTGAATCTGGAGTTCTGACTCTCGCCCGACTCCGACGCGGCGTCCGCCATCCCTTCACAGGCGCCGCGAGGACCAAGCGCTCTCGCGTTGACACCACAACGCCACCGGATACCGCGCATCGCGCTCCGCGTCGATGATCCACAACTGATCCTGCGCGATGCGGGGATCGTTGGGGGTGAGTCCGCCGATCCGCATGACGCCCCGCTGCGTCCGCGCATCCCAGACGACCTCGCCCGTCGCCGTCGTGGCGGCGGGATCGGAAGATGGCTCCCATGCCGCGCGGATGCCGTTCACTGTGACGCGGAGTGAATCGAAGAGCATCGCGCTCGACGGCATCGCAGTTGGTGGCACCGTATTCTCCGACCGCCGCGGCGCGCTCCGCTGGCCAGTTCGCGACGCTCCTCGCCGGCACGGTGGAAGGACGGGCCATTCGCATCCGCACGGAGGGAAGCCAGCTCCGCATCAATGATGCGACGGTCGTGCAGGCGGACGTCAACGCGAGCAACGGCGTGATTCACGTGATTGACGCGTCCTGATGCCGCCAGCCGCTTCTAACGGCGACGCGGCCCGGACCTCACCCCGGCCGCCCGCGCTCCTCTGGAGCGGGCACTGCGCCGCGTTGAACACGAATCCGATCGTGATGCGCGCGCTTGGACGCTGCGTCGCGCGATCGATGACTCGATTGACGCGCTTGAGACCAACTCGCGCCGGATGATGTCGGCCCGGTGAGTGCACGAGTAGCGCGTAGCGCACGAGTAGCGCGTAGCGCACGATTAGGCCACTGACGTCCCGTCCTGCCGGACGGCACGCCTTAGTGAGCGGCGGACGACTCCGCGTCACGCGTCCGCCGCTCAAGCGCCGCCCGATCGACCTCGCCTTTCGACGAGCGCGGCCAGTCCCCGAGCGGCACATGATGCACGCGCCGCGGCCATGATGCTGGAGCACCGAGGCACACCGCTATGCCCGCGTCGATGGCCGCGTTGACCGCAGCAGCCGCGGTGCCCTCGGCAACGGAAAGCCACACATCCAATTCTGCGCCGTTGATGCTGCCGAGCGCGACCTCCTGCAGGGCGGGCAGCGTACGACGGAGTTCCGCCTCGAAGCGCACGGCGGCCACCATTCTTCCATTGCCGAGTTTGAAGTCGGCGCTGCGGCGGCCGAGATACGTGAGCGTGCCATCGGCCTCCTGCGCCACGAGGTCGCCGCTCGCGACCCAGCGGTCCGGCTCCGCGAGAAGCAGCCCCCCCGCCTCCCACGTTCCGAGCGACGCGTTGGGTCCGCGAAAGTGCAACTCGCCCTCCGCATCGACACGAACCTCGCATCCCACCGGCCGACCGATCGTGGCCTCGTGCCACGCGCCAGCATCGCCAACGCACACCCCCGGCGACGCCTCGGTCTGACCGTACCCCACGCGCAGGCGGGTCCGAGCAAGCACCTGCACAAGCGAGCCGCGGACCGGGGCACCACCGACCAACCCGCCCCGCAGCCCCTCCAAGAACTCCGTCCCGCCAGGCGTCTGCCGAAGGCGCTCGAGTACGAGCGGCACCGCGTTCAGGTGCGTGACGGGGTGCGTCGCACTCAGCGCCAAGAGCGCGACGGGGTCGCGGCCACCCGCGCCGTCGCGCACGATCTCCGCGCCCGCAAGCAACGAGGCGAGCAGATCGAGCACGAGCCCGAACACATGCTGCCACGGCAGCACCGAGAGCACGATGGCCCCATCGAGTCCGAACAGCGGCTGGTGCGACTTGAGCACCGCGAGCACGGACTCGTCGCCGAGGGCAATCCAACGACCAGCCCCAGTAGTTCCGCTTGTGCGTAGCAGAAAGCGCACGGAGGGAGTCGGCGGTCCACTGGCTGCCCGAAGGACGCCGACGGACTCGGGCGGGCCATGATCTGCTGAGGGGACGATGGTCGCCGCTCCGGCCGTGAGGCTCACGACCACGCGAGCGTCAAGCCGCTCCTGCAACCGCTCGACCCGCTCGCCCATCGGGACAGGCACGATCGTCAGCGATTCCCAGAGCGCGGCCAGCAGCACTTGCACGAAGCCGGGCCCAGCCGGAAGCGCGAGCAACAACCGGTCCCCCGGTGCAAGGCCGAGGGCGCGGAAGTGCGCGACCCACCTCCGGCTCCCCGCCCAGAGGGACGCGGCGGTCCACGTCTCGCCGCCCGCGTGAAGCAACGGCAGGGGCTGGCCCGAGAACCGCTCGTAGAGCAGCGAATGCCAACGACGCATGAGGAGCCTTCGAATAACGGTGGTCGCGCGGCGCATTCAAGAATTTGGAAACCCGAACCGATTATTTCCCTATCCAAGACGAGCGGCAACCGCCGCCAGTAAACACCCCACACTGAGGACGCGATGACGGTGACACTTGTGAACGGCGCGGGGATCGGAGCGCCGGGGACACTCGAGGACCTGCAACATATGGTGGGCAGCCTCGAGGCCCAACTGATGACCCTCTATGAGGATCGCGAACAGGGCGGCCCCAGCGGCGTCGATTCCGACGTCGTGGCCCTGTACGAGCAGAAGCTCCGGGCGGGAGCACGACAGGCCGACGAGGCGCGCGCGGCCACCGACAGCCTGGAAGCTCAGTTGCGCACGATGTACGAGGACCGGGAGTCCGCGCCGCACGGAGCGGACATCACGGAGAGTCTGGTGAGCCAGCTGCACGCGCTCTACCACGACAAGGAGCAGGACGACGGCCACGCCGAGATGGCGACCAGCCTCGAGGCGCAGGTGGCATCGCTGCTGGAGGAAAAGTTCGAACTGGAGCGGCACCTGGCTGCCAAGGGTGTCGAGACGGAGAAGGCGCTTGCCAAGGCGCGCGCGATGCTTGGCGCCATTGTGGACTCGTCGTTGTCGGTCATCTGATCACGTCACCCTATTACCCACCCTCGGAGGTTTCCATGTCTTTTGTTTCGTCCTCATTTCTCGGCCAAGTGCCGAACATCGGCCGCGACGCGGCTGACACCCAGCCCTTCGGCATCGTGAAGATGGATGACAATGGCGTCATCCAGCTCTACAACAAGTGGGAGGCCGACCTCGCTGGTATCCAGCAGGCGTCTGCCGAGGGCAAGAACTTCTTCACGCAGATCGCGCCCTGCACCAACAATCGCCTCGTCTTCGGCAAGTTCAAGGACGGTGTCGCGAAGGGGGAGCTCGACAGCGAGTTCGCCTACACCTTCACCTACAAGATGAAGCCGACGAACGTCGTCCTTCGCTTGTTCCGTCACGCCGCCTCCAGCACCAACTGGGTCTTCGTCTCAAAGAAGGCGGCCTGATGAGCTCGATCCGCGAGGGCCGTGCCGACCCGTCCGGCCCCGCGGTGGGGTTCGCCCCGGATCGCCTGCGAGCCGCCTTCACTTACGCCCGGGTGGATGAGTTGCTGCAGGTGGTTCACGAGGCGCTCCCGACCGACGAAGAACAGGCCGAGCAGCTTCGCATGTACATCAATATGAAAGTGCAGACCGTGCTGGCGCTGGCGACGGCGCTCGCCTCGCCCGAGGACGCGGACGAGCTATACAAATCGCTTGCGTCGCTCTGGCTCGAGCTCCGCTTCGAGTGGCAACGGCACAACAATGTCGCCAACTTCGGCCTCGCCGTGACCGGTGTCGCGGACCCGGCAGTGCTGACGGCCGCCGCCGCCATCAGCGGCATGCTGACCTGGCTCGAGGAGCTCCTCGGCCCAGACGATATCGAATGCTTGGTGACCAAAGCGCTCGGATTGCTCGACGACCTCCGCCCGGCGGTCGCGGGCGGATCGCTTCGCCCTCTCACGTAGACGACCACTCATGCTCAAGCTCCTGCAGCGCCTGTTCCGCCTTCGACGTCGTGAGCCGAAACTACCGCCGACCACCGAATCGGCGGAGCTGGTCGCGTTCGTCCGGAGCCGGCCACTTCCGACGTCAGCACCGGTGCCGATGCCCGCGGACGACCCCGTGACACTCGGGGCGCATCTTGAGGCGCAGTTGGCGGAGCGCATCGCGCTGGTGTTGGCGAGCGTGCCGTCAGGAAAGGGGAACGATATCCTGCGACTGGCGGAGGCGGTTGCCGCGGGACCTGGCGAGACCATCCGCCAGTTCCCCGCCGCGGCGCAGAAAGCACTGACCCTCACGCAGCGCGATGACGTCGAACCGGCGGAACTCGTCGCGCTGTGCGAGTCCGATCCCGCGCTCGCCCAAGCGGTGCTGAGGTCGGCGAGCTCGGCCCTGTTCGGCGGCGCGAACGTGGCGTCACTGCGGGACGCCGTGCTGCGCATCGGTGCCGGCGGCGTTCGCACCAGCGTGCTTGCGGTCGCCGTCCGCGGCCTGCTCTGCCGGCCAGGTGGCCCACTGGGAACGATGGCAGCGCAGGTCTTCGAGCACATGGTGCGCACCGGCCCTCTCGCCGCGCGCCTCGCCCCCGCCTTTGCCGCCAGCAAGGACGAGGCATTCACCGTCGGTCTCCTGCACGATACGGGCAAACTCGTGATCTTCGATCAAGCGACGCAGCTTCGCACCCAACTCAACCGCAATCTGGTCCTGCCCCCGGACCAGCTCTCGTACTTGCTCCGCGTCGTCCACGAGCCGCTCGGCGGCCTCGCGGTGCTGCGCTGGGGCCTCGGACCCGTGGCCGCGCGCGCCGTGGCGTCGCACCATCGCCAGCCGGCGCCCACGGAGCGCGATCCGCTGAGTGAGGTCGCCTACCTCGCGGAGCGGATCGACCTGGCCTCGCTCGCCGAACGGCCGGTGGATCTCGCCGAGACGTGGCAGGCGGGCGCGCTCACTGGCGCGGCTGCCCGCGTCGAGTCGCTGCTCGGTCGCGCGGCATGACCACGCCAACCCTCACCGCCGCACTCGCGAAGGCGGAGGAACAGGCGAACGCCGCCGCGATGCAGGCCACGACCGTGCTCGCCATCGCCTCCTCGGTGACCACCACGCTCGACGCCATCGCCTCCGGCACCTCGTTCGTGCGCGAACAGGCCGAGGCGATCAGCAGCGCGATGCATCGCTCTGCCGATGCATCGCAAGTGATGCGCTCACTCGTGGGAGTCGCGCAGGCCTCGGTGGCCAACCTCGACGGGCTGAGCCGCGAGGTCGGTGTCGTAAGCCGTACCATCGGATCCATTGCCAAGCAGACACGACTGCTCTCACTGAATGCACAGATCGAGGCCGCCCGCGCCGGCGAACACGGCGCGTCCTTCGCCGTCGTGGCCCGCGAGGTGAAGCAGCTCGCGACCGACGTCGGCGAAGCCTCGGAGACAATTGAACAGCGCCTCGAGCAAGTCGCCGCTGGCGTCGCCGGCGTCGTCAAGGTGATCACCGAACTGGCGCAGCAGATCCAAGCGGTGGACGAGCAGTCGCGCAATATCGCCGCGCGCAGCGCGGAGCAGTCGGCGAAGCTGGGCGACATGTCCGCGTCGATCACCGAGAGCCACGTGACAATGGAGAGCGTGCTCGACACCGTCACCAACGTCGCCGAGGCCGCCATGGGCGCGTCAGAATCAATCAGTCAGGCGCACGAGCAACTCGTCGCCCTGGCATGAGCGCACAATCCATGGTCGATCTCGGCGGGCCGGTCACCGCGGCGCAGATCTATCGGGT
>Ga0163144_10024764_pt1 | contig 11756 bp, 8 predicted proteins | sample OliLak19BULKMAT1_FD_123175 | JGI IMG/M metagenome (GOLD analysis project Ga0163144, IMG submission 123175) | Freshwater microbial mat bacterial communities from Lake Vanda, McMurdo Dry Valleys, Antarctica - Oligotrophic Lake LV.19.BULKMAT1 | ecosystem: Environmental > Aquatic > Freshwater > Lake... | reverse complement strand
TACCCGTCCGGAATCGCCGCGTCAAAACCAACCGCAAAAAACCGCAAAAATCACTCCCCATCACCCCACGTCACACCCAACGCCCCACCCCGCCTAGCCGCGACGCGCCAGCGGAGCGCTCCCCCCTTTCACATCCCCCTCAACAAGGCCATAACGCACTACCCCAAGTGCCCGCCAGCCACCAACCATCGGCCGCCATCCCCTCGCCCCCAAGTCGTGAACATGCGAAGCGCAACTACGCCCGAACTCGTCGCCACTCCCCATGGCCACGACAGAGTACCGCCGAGGCCATGCCACCCGCCGCTAACTTTTAGTAGCGAGCTATAACGGCTATACTGTGGCTCTGATTCGATCTCTCGTTCTCTTCGCAATGGCCAGCCGTGAATAGATGTTTTGTCATTCAGCCGTTCGACGGCGGGAAATTCGATAAACGGTACGACGACGTGCTGGCCCCCGCAATTACGGCGGCGGACCTTGAACCGTACCGCGTCGATCGGGACCCTGGCGTGACTATTCCCATCGAAGACATCCAGGCTGGCATAGAGTCTTCGCGAGTTTGCCTCGCGGACATCTCGACTGACAATCCCAACGTCTGGTTCGAGCTAGGATATGCCATCGCAAGCCAACGCGAAGTAGTGATGGTCTGCTCGGAAGAGCGAACGTCGAAATTCCCCTTTGACGTCCAACATCGAAGTATCATCAAGTACACGACGGAATCAACGCGTGATTTCGACCTACTGAAAGAGCGTATCACCACGCGGCTTAGAGCGATCTTGCAGAAGGAAGGGCAGCTTGCGGGACTTGCAAGAATGTCATCGGTCGCCGCGGTTGAAGGATTGGAGCAGCACGAGTTGGCTACGTTGGTCGCTGCGGCACAGCAGCTTCCTGAGCCGACCGGAGGCGTCTCGGCCTACTTAATCCAGGAGGATATGGAAAAGGCCGGTTTCACTCAGATTGCCACCACGCTCGGCGTTCGTGGGCTGCTAACTAAGCACATGCTTGAAGCGTTTGACGACGAAGATCATAACGGCAACTCATTCGTCGCGTACCGCGTGACTGAAAGTGGCATGGCGTGGCTACAGCAAAACACGGGCCGGCTGAAGTTGAAGGTCGAGTCGCCGTCCTACAATGATGATGAGATACCGTTCTAGAGACACTCCGTTGTCGCCTCTCACTGGTGACGCGCCGGCCGAGCCATTGGCCCAGGCGAGGAAATCTTTTTAAGGTTGATGCCATAACGTCATCGCATCCCCTTCACGCTGCGTTTCCAGCCCTGCAAGGGCGCGCTGCGATAGCCCAGGGCAAGGCCGCCCCCGGCGGACGCCGCCCTGGGACCACCCGCCGGATAAAAACCTGAGCCCTGGAGGGGCGCGCTTAACGCCAAGCGCGCCCCTGCAGGGCTAGCGAAGAATTGATCGCCCGCTCCCAAGGGCTTCTCCCTGGGCTATCACAGCGCGGCCCTTCAGGCCTCAGCGTCAGTCCGACATCGGAATCGCTGCGCCAACGCCAGGCGCCACTGGCATCCTGCCAGCGTTGAAGCGGCTACATGGATAGCCCGCTCGCTCGACTAGCGTTCACATGGCAGCGATGGTTATCACCCCATCCCGCCGCGCAGGTTGCCGCGGACTGCTCGCTAACAATCCGCAACCTAACGTGTTGAAATTGGCCACCCATGTCGCCATTATGAACAATAGTTCACACCCCATTCGCCGCACCACCCGCGACCGCCGCGGCGGAGGCCTTCATGCTGCGCAGGCGCCACGTTCGGCGACTCCTCGCTGACCGCGACGCTGTGCGCGGGGTCCACTGGCATCTTCCCAGTGGAGTGGCTGGTGGACGAATAGCATGCCACGGTGAAGCCCCCCGGCGCGCTCTTTGTTCTGTCGCCCTCGCCAACGTCGCTGTCGCTCCCTGCAACCAATCCAAGTCCTCTCCACGCCGCCACTTACGACTTCTGTCGCCAAAAATCGCTGTGGCGACAGAATGCGACAAACGACAGAATTGACGCCGAACGCTCTTGGACAGCTCAACGAACCTCACCACTGACCACGACGCACCAAAAGTGAAGCAAGGGAAAGCGAAGCGGGCTGCCAGCGGGGAAGAAGCTTCCTTGGCTTGCCGGACTGGGGGATATCTCAGATCTCAGATCTCAGATTTGAGATCTCAGATTTGAGATTTGAGATTTGAGATTTGAGATCTGAGATCTGAGATTTTGGAAATTGATTGGGGGGGATGTTAGGTTCAAGTCTGTTCGATGGCTGGGGAGGGTTGCTCTTCGGGTTGCGCGTAGCGTTCGGGATGAGCGGTGCGGAGGATTGTATCGAGGCGTTGTTGGAATTCTGCAGCGCGGCGGCGGGCGTCGTACTGGCGGCGTGTGGCGTCGGTGAGGTGGCGTTGGCCTTTGATGTCGCTGTTCTGCAGGCTGTCGGCCCAGGCCCGGAGTTGGCGGGAGCAGGATTCGGAGAGGGATTTGAGATTTGAAATCTCAGATTTGAGCTGGTTGGCTTCGGGGAGATTGCCGGCGAAGTGGAGCATGGAGCGGACTTCGCCGGCGGAGCCGCGGGCGATGTAGAGGTAGGCGAGCAGTTCGGCGGTGCTCCCGCGTTCGAAACCTTCGGCGATGTTGTTTGAGACGGAGAGGGCGGCGCGGCGGAGTTGGTCACGGAGATCGCCGGGCGGGGAAAAGGCGCGGTCGCGGGTGAGAGGATAGATGCGCGTCGCTAGTTCGATAGCGGATTGCCAAACGGGGAGATCTTCGAAGCGGGCGTATTTCATGGGTGCGGCCCTCGGGAAATAGTGAAATCTTGTTCAGTATTTTTGCGCGAGGACTGAGCGGGCGTCAAGGGTTTTTTGGTGATTTGAGATCTGAAGTTTGAGATCTCAGATTTCAGATCTTCGTCAAACGCCGTCTTCCGGCGCGGCCTGCAGTTCGGCGACCGCTTCCACCGCCGCGGTGATCGGCGGTATGAGGCCGACGCGCTGGTAGATCGGCAACACCTGCTTGCGCAGCGCCGGCAGGCGCATGATGAACGCCGTGGCGCCGGCGATGCACAAGACGCCGTTGATCCGCGCCGCCAGGGGCGCGCCGAACGCATCGGCGAGCGAACCGGCCAGCAGGCTGCCGACCGGCACCGTCCCCATGAACGCCATCGCGTAGAGGCTCATGATGCGGCCCCGCTTGTCGTCGTCGACGATCGTCTGCAGCAGCGTGTTGCAGCCGGCGAGCGTCAGCAACATCGAGAAGCCGGCGATCAAGAGAATGACGCACGAAATCGGCACGCTCTGCGAATAAGAGAACGCGATCATGCTCACGCCGAACGTGACGGCAGCCACGGCGATCGGTTTGCCCAGGCCGACGACGGTGCGACGATTGGCGAGGTAGAGAGCGCCGGTCAGGGCGCCAGCGCCCGAGGCAGCCAGCAGGTAACCAAAGGTTTGGGCTTCGCCATGGAGCACGTCTTTGGCGAAGACAGGGAGCAGCGTCGAAATCGGCATGCCAAGCAGACTGACCATCGCGATCATGAGCAGCAGCGCCCGGATCGGCGCGAAGCCAAAGGCGTACCTGAACCCTTCCATCACGCCGCTGCCCACCCGGCCGAGCCGCGGAGCGACGCGAACGGGCAAATCGCGCATGGCTGCGAGCGCGACGATGACGGCGATGTAGGAGACGGCGTTCGTCAAGAAGCAAGCCGTCGCGCCCCACTCGGCCAGCAGCACGCCGCCGATCACCGGGCCGATCAGCCGCGAGAGGTTGAACATCGACGAGTTGAGCGCGATGGCGTTCGGCAGATCGACGCGCGTCGGCGCCATATCGGAAAGAAACGCTTGCCGCGTCGGCATGTCGAACGCGTTGACCATGCCGAGCACGGCGCTCAGCGCGATGATCTGCCAGATCTCGATATGGCCCGTCCAGGTGAGCGCCACGAGCGACACGGCCTGCGCCATCGAAATCGCCTGCGTCACGAAGAGCGTCCGCCGGCGATCGAAGCGATCAGACAGTACGCCGGCGATCGGCGAGAGGAAGAACGCCGGGATCTGGCCGCAGAACGAAACAAGCCCTAAGAGAAAAGAGTTGTCCGTCATCTTGTAGACGAGCCACGCCAACCCGGTCGTCTGCATCCACGTGCCGATCATCGACACCCCCTGTCCGATCAGGAACAGGCGGTAGTTGCGATGAGCAAGCGCGCGAAAGGCGTTGGGAAGCGGCATGCGGCGTTACGTTGCTATGTCGCGTGCGGGACAGAAATCGGGAGCGGGGATTTTTTAACCACGAAACAGACGAAAATGACGAAAAAGAAGAAAGCAAGATTTGAAACCGCGGATGAACGCAAATAAATGCGAAGCCTTCGGTTCCATCTGAGTTAATCTGCGTTCATCGGCGGTTCCATTATTCCCGTTTATTCATTTCGTCTCTTTCGTGGTTAATCTCTCCCCGTATTCAAGAGCGAGCGGTTCGCTACGCTTCAAGCTCTTGCAGCGCTTCGAGGACCTTTTGGTCGTGGCCGTCGACTTGCACGCGCTTCCAGACCTTCGCCACTTTCCCCTTCGCATCGATGAGGTAGGTGCTGCGCTGGATTCCCATCGAGACTTTGCCGTACATATTCTTCTCGCGCCACGCGCCATACTTCTCGGCGACGGCGTGGTCGACGTCGGCCAGCAGCGGGAAGTTCAGCTGGAACTTGTCGCGGAACTTCACATGGCTGGCCACGTCGTCGGCGCTGACGCCGAAGACCTTGGCGCCGAGCTTTTGGAGATCTTTCTTCAGGTCGCGGAAGGCGCACGCCTCCTTGGTGCAACCGGGGGTGTCGTCCTTCGGGTAGAAGTAGAGGACCACCGGGCTGCCGGCGAGGTCGGCAAGGCGAACCTTCGAGCCGTCGTCGGCTGTCAGGGTGAATGCAGGGGCCTTTTGGCCCGGTTCAATCCAGTCGGACATCACGGGTTTCCTGGGGTTCGCAGGGCGTCGGTTCAAATTGTCGTCGCATTGTATCGCTGGCGGCGGGAGAACTGCATCGTCTAAAAATTAACCGCCAAGGACGCCGAGAGCGCCAAAGGGTGAAAGAGAGAAGCCCGCGAATGACGCGAATAAACGCGAATGGGAATTAGGCTGCCGGCTAGTGGGCCAAATGGCTTGGAATTGCCGTGGCGGTAAAGCAATTGCTGTCATTTATTCGCGCGGATTCGCGTTATTCGCGGGCTCCTTTGGACTCTTGGGGACTTGGTATTTCCTTGGCGCTCTTGGCGTCCTTGGCGGTTAGTTTTTAAGGATTTGTCGCGGTTTATCCCGCAGCTTCGGCACTCCCTTTGCACGCGGAATTACAGTAGAATTTCAGGCTTTCGCGCGACCCGCGGGCCTCGGCTGAGAAAGCTGGGCCGGGCGTCGCACCGTTTCCAGTTTACGCGCCGCCTCGCCGGCCAACGAGTTGAGCTATCGCCACGTCATCCGATCCACTGAAATCCGCCGCCGACCGCAGCTACCAACTGGCGGTCGCCGCCGCCCGCACGGCGGAAGACAACCGCGCCGAGGACATCATCATCCTCGACATGCGGACGATCACGCCGGTCTTCGACTACTTCGTCATCGCCACCGGCAACAGCCGTCGGCAACTCCACGCCATCAGCGAGGAGATCGAGCATGTGCTCGAGGACGAGCTCAAAGACAAGCGGATGGGGATCGAAGGCTACCAAGAAAGCCGTTGGATCTTGCTCGACTACGGCAACGTGGTGATTCACTTGTTCGACACGGAGACGCGCGAGTTCTACGCTTTGGAAGATTTCTGGAGCGAGGCGCAACGCGTCCCGTTGCCGTGGAAGCCGGCGGAAGAGACGCCTGTCGAAGAGGCGAAGGAATAGGTCTCTCGCAAAGGCGCGAAGGCGCAAAGAAATACGCAAAGAAGAATTCGATGCGATGCGTGCTGAGCGTCGTTCCGTTGTTGTTGTCTCAACTTCTGCATTTCTTTGCGTTCCCTTTGCGCCTTCGCGCCTTTGCGAGAATCATTTCATCTCACAGCAAAAGTAAGTCGCATGAACATTTTGGCTGAACTGCGAGCACGCGTGGCGACGGCGCTGGTTGAAGTAGCTGGCGCCGAGCAGGGCGTGGCAGAGCTGGCGGCGATGGTGCTGCCGAGCCAGGATGCGAAGTTTGGCGACTACCAAGCGAACTGCGCGATGCCGCTGGGGAAGCGGCTCGGCAAGCCGCCGCGCGAAGTGGCGGCGGCGCTCGTTGAGAAGCTGAACATCGCCGACTTGTGCGAGACGCCGGAGATTGCCGGGCCGGGGTTCATCAACCTGCGGCTGAAAGACTCGCTGGTCATCGACAAGCTGCAGGCGGCGCTGCCTGACGTTGATCGCCTCGGCGTGACGCCGGTCGCTGCGCCGCGAACGTATGTCGTCGACTACTCGTCGCCGAACGTCGCTAAGCCGATGCACGTCGGGCACATCCGCTCGACGGTGATCGGCGACGCCCTGTGCAGCGTGCTGAAGTTCGTCGGCCATTGGACGATCAGCGACAACCACATCGGCGACTGGGGGACCCAGTTCGGGATGATCATCTATGGTTGGAAGCATTTTGGGGACGAGGCGTCGTTCGCGAAGGCGGCCGTTCCAGAACTGACGCGGCTCTACCGGTTGGTCAATGGACTCATAATCTATCACTCAGCGAAGGCCAAAAAGCCGGCTGTTGAAACTCTAATCACAAAGTACGAATCGCAGCTCGACCAAAAGCTTCTTGCTCCTGAACCAAATGATTCGACTGAAAAGCGCATACACAGGCTTGATCTTGAGGCTCTCAAGAAAAACTTAGCCAATGCGAAAGCGCAAATGACGGAGATTTATACACTAGTTGAAGCTGTTGATAACGACGAATCGTCTAAACTAGTCGCTCTCCAACATCCGAATGTAGGAGATGACGTGCTCGCCGAGACGGCGGCCCTCCATGCGGGCGACGTAACGAACAAAGCACTGTGGGAGCGCTTCCTGCCGCCATGCCTCGCTGAGATCGACGCCACCTACAAGCAACTCGGCGTCACGTTCGACCACGCTCTCGGCGAAAGCTTCTACGAGGAAGATCTCGCCGGCGTCGTCGAGGACCTGAAGAAGAAGGGCCTCGCCAAGCCGAGCGATGGCGCCATGTGCGTCTTCCTGGCAGGGCAGGAGGCGCCCTTCATCGTGCAGAAGAAGGATGGCGCCTTTCTCTACGCGACGACAGACCTCGCGACGATCGCCTACCGCATGCGGGAGTGGAAGCCCGACGCGATGCTCTACGTCGTCGACCATCGGCAATCGTTCCACTTCGACTCGCTGTTCGCGACGGCGCGGCTGATGGGCTTCGACAACGTTGAGTTCCAGCATATCAGCTTCGGCACCGTGCTGGGCGACGACGGCAAGCCGTTCAAGACGAGGTCGGGCTCGTCGGTCGGTCTGAGCGGGCTGCTCGACGAAGCGGTCGAACGGGCGCTGGCGATCGTCAGTGCGAACGATGATGCGCGGCCCGAGCCGATGCTGTCGACTGAAGAGCGGCAGATCGTCGCCGAGCGGGTCGGCATCGGGGCGATTAAGTACGCCGACCTCGCCCACAACCGGACGAGCGATTACAAGTTCAGCTACGACAAGATGCTGGCGATGACCGGCAACACCGCCGCCTACATGCAGTACAGCTACGCCCGCGTGAGCGGCATCTTTGGCAAGGGGGGCGTCGACCCCGCTCAACTGCGAGCGAGCGGCGCCAAGATCACGCTCGACCATCCGGCCGAACGGGCGCTCGGCGTGGCGATCCTGCAGTTCAGCGAAGCGCTCGACCGCGTCGTCGGCGACTATCGGCCGAACTACCTCACCGACTATCTCTACGAACTCGCCGGGAAGTACTCGTCGTTCTTCGAGAACTGCCCCGTGCTGAAGGCAGAGAGCGAACCGCTGCGCAACAGCCGACTGCTGTTGTGCGATCTTACGGCCCGGACGCTGGCGCGGGGGCTGAACCTGCTTGGCATTGACGTTGTGGAGAGGATGTAGACGAGCGATCGCCGAACGGCTCGAACGCTCAGAAACGCTCCCCAAGTGGAGCCTCGTGATCCAGCCCAGGACCGGGTAGAATTTCTATCGCGGCCTGCCTTAGCGGTGCGCCGACTCGCTGCGGCGGCCAGTCGGGTGACGTCTACGGAAGCGTCAGCTCCCCAGCGGCGTCGCGCGGATCGACGATCGCTCAGTCGCCACTGGGCGATTAGGGAGCGTGTGGAATATCAAGGAGCCAGGTAGGTCAGGCTTTCTAGCCTGACTGGCTTCACGCCGCGGTCTGCAGGCCGAGGGGCGGGTTCCGTCAGGCTGGAACGCCGGACCTATTCGAACCTAGCAGGTTGCGAGGCCATTTTCTGTAGGGAAGTTAGCGGATTTTTTGGCGGGCGTTTGGGGCGGCTTGTTGACTCTAGGGGTCTCTCGCAGAGGCGCGGAGACGCAGAGAGTTAAGGGGAGAGCGGGGTGGCCGCGGTTGGCGCCACTGGCATCCTGCCAGTGCGAAGCGGGTACACGCACGCCACACCGGCAGCAGTTGCCCATTCCCTGGGCCGCTTGCAAGCCAATCCACAGGCACGCTCTTTCGACACTTCTCACTGGCGACACGCCAGTGGCACCCGGCGATTGACGCCGGCGGCGGGGTCGCGAACATTGTTGGGGCGACCCCAGGGGCTGAAGTCGGCGTTGACTTCGCCGAGGAGGATCGTGTTGGCGGCGCCGTCTTTGATTCCATCGGTTGCCGGTTGCACGTCACGCTTGATGACTTGATTATTCGCGGCGAAGTGGTTGAGACCGTAGCCCGACTCATCTGTAAGTGGAATCGCTCCAGCGCGGGAGTGCTTAACTGCATCACGCGCGGGACTTCGCTCGGCAGGCCTTTGGGCATGCCGGCATGGGCCGCTAACGCCTGGAAAGTAGCGATGAGGAATGCGAATGCCGAGAGATAGCTGCGACGCATGATCGACTCTTCGGCGGGAGCAGCGGTGACGGGAAATGCGATAAGAACGGCGACAACTGGAGTGTAGCGATGTTGGGGTTGGGGCGCCAAATGTTTTGGCGGAGTACCGCGGGGATGAACCCCGCGGCTCGGGTTACGGGGCAGCGAACTGGCGAGCCGTGGGGCTTGTCCCCACGGGATTTTTTTGTTGAATCGCCATTATCGGAGTGGTAGTTTTGTGGGACCGCAGGGATAAACTCTGCGGCTCGCTTTTCTATTGAGGGGGGTGCGCGATGGACGAACTTCGCATGTTCGCGCTGTTGGAAACTTGGACCTGTTACGGGCAGTGGCTGCCGGGCGATCCGCGCGGATACGTGTCGAACACGCTGACGGAGGAGGGGTATCGAACGAAGCGCAATCAGCCGGGGACGGCTTATGATCGTGACGAGCGCGCGACGCATCGGCGGGCGAAGACGCTGCAGAAGCATCCGACGACTTGGCTGACGGCGGAGTTGGCGATCGTCGCGGCCGAGGGGTTGATTGCCGCGGCCGTCGATCGCGAGTGGATCATCTTACGAGCGGCGGTGATGAGCAATCACGTCCATGTCGTCGTCACCGGATGCCCCGATGATGGTTCAGCCGTACGACGAGCGCTGAAAGGGGTGAGTCAGGCGGCCCTCAACGCGCACGTTGGCAAGCCTTGCTCTTGGTGGACTCGTGGGGGGAGTGATCGGTATCTGCACGGGGAGCGGGCGATTGCGGCGGCGGTGAATTATGTGGCGCGGCAGCGGGGGATGCTGGCGGCAGTGGTCAACAATGTTATGGTTGCAACGGGCGAACTTCCGCGGGGATGAACCCCGCGGCTCGCTTCACTTCGCGGCGACTAGGCGTCGGCTTGGCCGTTCGGCACGACGCGATGTTCGAAGCGGCCGAAGACCATGCGGCCGGCGCTCGTTTGCAACACGCTGGTGACGAGGACGACGACATTTTCGCTGATGTGCTCGCGGCCCCCTTCGATGACGATCATCGTGCCGTCTTCGAGGTAGCCGACCCCTTGGCCATGCTCCTCGCCCTGCTTCATGATCCGCACCTGCAGCGTCTCGCCCGGCATGAACATCGGCTTCAGGGCGTTGCTGAGTTCGTTGAGATTGATGACGCCGACGTTGTGAAGCTTAGCGACCTTGTTGAGGTTGTAGTCGTTGGTGACGACTTTGCCTTCAAGGTGCTTGGCGAGCAGGACCAGCTTCTGGTCGACCGGCTGGCCGGCGAACTGCGGGAGCTCGCGGTCGAAGACGACCAGATCGACCTTGGCGTCGCTGCGGAGGCGATTCAAAATATCGAGTCCGCGTCGGCCCCGGCCGCGCTTGAGCTTGTCGCTGGAGTCGGCGATCGCCTGCAGCTCGGCGATGACGAACTGCGGCATAATTAGCTGGTTGTCGATGATGCGGGTCTCGATCACGTCCGCAATACGGCCATCGATGACGACGCTCGTGTCGAGGACGTAGGGCTTGAGCCCTTTGATTTCCTTAGCGAATTCAACGTAGGGAATGATGAAGCGAAAATCATCCTTCGTCTGCATCAAAATGCTGATGCAGGTGTAGCAGAGGACCATGCCGAGAATGAGCGTCGTCGTGGGCGCCCAGTTCGTCAGTTTCGGATTGTCGGGGACGAGCCAGGGACTTAGCGCGATCGTGAGGACGTACGTGAGGAACAGGCCGATGATCAGCCCGAAGTAGACGGAGGTGATCGTGTCGAGTCGCTTGCGGCCGGCGAAAACGTCGACTGCGATCACCGTTGCGGCCAATAGAATCAGACCGCCCACCACCAGCCATGGAACGTAGGCCGGTTCCTTTGGCAGAGCCTCGGACTGAATGATTTGAAAGCCAGCGCCGGCGGCGACCAGAATGAAGACGCAGCGCAGGATAACCAGTGCCATATCGTTTTCGGCTGGAGGACGACGGTGGGCGCAATGGGGCGGCGCCGTGCGGACTTAGCGTGCATGCCGCGGCGGCTGAAAAACCATCCCCCGAGCCCTCAATTCTACCACCTCACGGTGGCAGAACCAATTGGGGGAGTTGGAGCTCGCGCCGAGTTGAAGGGTGGCGAGAGGGAGGATTGCGCCGGCCAGGATGGCCGGGCTATGTGAATTTGCGGGCGTGTTCGTCGAGAGCGGCGTGGTCGGTCAGGCAGGCGAGGCAGTCGCCTACGGCCCGATGAATGCCGTCCGCTTCCGCAATCGCGGCGAATCGGCGGGGAAGAGTCGACGGATGAGCCACAAAATGGGCGAACATCTCACGCAGAGCCGCCCCCGCGCGGGCCCGTTGGTCGAGGACGATCGGGTGGCGGTAGACCCGTTCGAAGAGGAGCCGCTGCAGTTCCAGCTTCTGCTCGTTCATCTCCGCCGACGACGCGACAAGCGCATGAGGCTGGAACGCCGCGAGCAGCGCGTTCGAGGGATTTAAGTCGGTCAGCCGTCGTTGCGAAGCAGTGATCAGATCGCTGACGAACAGATCGATCAGTTCGTGAACGGCGGCGCGGCGGAACTGATGGGCGTCGAGCGACGCATAGCGGCGACGGGCGTTCGCGGCGGCCGAGCGCCACAGAGCCGAAGCGTCGAGGTCCTCGATCACGATCATGCCCAGCTCCACCGCGTCGTCGGCGTCGTGGGCGTTGTAGGCAATGCTGTCGGCGGCGTCGACGGTTTGCACTTCGAGCAGGCGGCCGCCGGAGTCGGCGGGGCGGAGCTTGTCGCTGCGCGTTTGCTGGCCGGCGAGGATTTCGCGCGAGAGGTTCAGCCCCGGGAAATCGGGGTATCGCG
>Ga0163144_10024762_pt1 | contig 11757 bp, 8 predicted proteins | sample OliLak19BULKMAT1_FD_123175 | JGI IMG/M metagenome (GOLD analysis project Ga0163144, IMG submission 123175) | Freshwater microbial mat bacterial communities from Lake Vanda, McMurdo Dry Valleys, Antarctica - Oligotrophic Lake LV.19.BULKMAT1 | ecosystem: Environmental > Aquatic > Freshwater > Lake... | reverse complement strand
TGTTGCCAGCGGCCTGTTCAGGGGCACGGGGTCCGGTTGGAGCTTCCACCTGCGGGCTTGCAGACCTCCGCGTTGACGGTGAACGGGCTTCCGCCGCTGCCGTTGTGGACAATGTCAATGCTCATCAGGTCCACCGCCACGGCGGGGTCATTGTCTGCGTACGCCACGGTGAAGGGGACGCTGGCCTGAGGCGCCAGGGTCAGGCTTCCCGTCCAGGCGGGGACCATACAGCTGTCCTCATTGGCTGCTCGGGTGCAGGACATGGCAAGGGCGGGCGTGGCTCCCGGCGCGGTCACGGTGAAGTCATCCGTGACGGAGGGAAAACCGCGCAGCGTGATGCGGCTGATGATCAGGTCCGCCATGCCCGTGTTGCTGAGCGTGAACGTGGCCATGCCGGTGGCATTGGTGGTGTCCGTGCTGGCGGGAACCAGCAGATCGCTGTTGTCCACCGTCAGGCGGCCAGAGGTGCCGCCGGTGATGCGCACAACAAACGTGCGGTTGCCCGCAATGTTGGTCTTGAGGAGCAGGTCTTTGCTGAAGCTCACCGCGGCCGGCGGCGCCCACGTGACTGTGATGGTGACCTCATCCGAGCCACCTTCCGCGGCATCCGTTGCCTGCAGCACAAAACCCTTGCCCTGGGATTCCACGTCACAGTTGAGCCCGGTGGATGAGTCCGGATCACCGCCGGTGCACTCCACGTCATCTGCGGCCACGCACTCGCCGTCACCATTCATGTCAATGCAGGAGGTGTTCACGGAGGCCGGGTTGACGTCCAGGTTGGCCACGCGGACGGTCTCTTCCACGGTGGTGCCCGCGGGGACGGAGCCAAACGGAATGAAGTCCGGCGTGAGGCCCAATCCAACGCCGCTGCCAATGCCGCTGACGTTGATGATGGACTGGCCGGCTGACGCGTTCTCACCGGTACCGGTGGTGAACGCGTCCGTGATGATCTGAACGCGCGCAGCCTGGATGCCCACGCGGGTAGGACGGAACACAATGGTAACCGGCACACCGCTGCTGCCCATCACGGGAACGCCGCAGTCCCCTTCCCTGGCCGGCTGCACGGCAATGGGGAACGTGGGGTTGGGCTGGTTGTTGACCAGGTCCAGTGAGAATTCCGGCGCCAGCGTGGCGCCATTCACGGGTTGGATGTTGATGGCAATGATGTTGAACGGCGCGGTGCCATCATTGGTGACGTTGATGGTGCGGGTGATGCCGGTGTCACTGTCCTTGGGCGTGCTGCCAAATTCCGTGGTCACGCACGGTGACACTTCATCCGCGTCTGTAGACTTGACCTTGCACCGCGGAAGGATCTTGCCGGCCAGCGCGCTGGTTGCTTCACCGGTGAGGACGGCGCGGATTCTGCCTCCTTCACGCGGGTCATCTGATGCAATCACCAGCGTGGCGGTGTGGAGGCCATTGGATTCCGTGGTGGGCGCGTATTGCACTTCCAGCGGCGCTTCACCGGCCGTCTCAACAAGAGGCGGAAGTGAGAGCACTGAGAATGCGTTGTTGCTGGTGTCATCCGTGAAGCTGTTGCCGCTGGTGTGCAGCTCCTGGCCGCCCCGGTTGAAGAGGGTGAGTGACGCGGGACAACTTGCGCCCACGCGCACCACGCCAAAGCTGTACACCGCGGGCTCAAGCGATCCCTGAGGCACCAGGTTGCCAAGCTGTTCACCGCAGTTGTCACAACCCGCCGTCACCACCAGCGCCGCCAACAGCCCAAGTCTGCGCTTCATGCGTCCTACGCTCCGCTCTGGAAAGGCGCCGGACCGTAGGGGGCGCCTTGGAGCCCGTCAAACGGACGGATGGCGGAGTCAGCGGCCCTGGGCCCTCAGGCGCGCTTCCATGGCCTTGGCCATGCGGTGCACGTTCACCCGCGCGCCCGTGCGTGAGAGCATGCCGCGGATTCCCGCCGCCACCCGGAAGTAGAAGAGCGCCGGACGCGGGGGTGCCATCTGGCTGACGAACATGTTCTCCTTCACAAAGGCAATGGTCTTCTCCTCCAGCTTCCACGACGCAAAATCAAACTCCACGTCCTTGATGAACGGCTCCAGCACCAGCTCATGGAGGTCATAGAGGAGGTCAGGATCCGGGACGCCGCGTGCGGGCATGGCAAAGCCCAGCTTGGTGTAGAGCGGGATGAGCGCGTTGGCGTCACCCTTCCACTGTGCACGCATGAGCTCCGTCATCTGGTCAACCCACGGCTGCTCAAAATCCCGCACGCAGCCAAAGTCCAGGACAACAATCTGCCCCGCTTTGTCGACGAGGAAATTGCCTGGGTGCGGGTCTGCATGCAGCGTGCACAGCTCATGGAAAAGCCGCATGAACATGTCCAGGAAACGCCCGGCCATGAGATTGCGGGCTTCCGCGGACAGGCTCAGCAGATGTTCATCAAACTTGACGCCCTCAATGAGCTCCATGCTCAGCACGTTCTTGCGCGTGAGATCCTTGAAGACGTTGGGAACGCGGAAGCCGGGGAACGCGGTGAAGATCTTTGCATACCGCTCCAGGGATTCCGCTTCCTGCAGGTAGTCCGCTTCACGGTGCAGCACCTGGCGGAACTCCTCGAGATATTCGTCCACGTTGATGGTGGAGACGGCAAGCTGCGCCATCCTGAGCACGGTGCCCAGGTTCTTGATGTCTGAATCAATGGTGTCCGTGATTTTTGGGTATTGCACTTTCACGGCCAGCTTCTGTCCGTCATGGCTGACCGCTTTGTGCACCTGGCCAATGGAGGCGGCGCCAATGGGCGCGGGGTCAAATTCGCGGAAGACCTCAAGGACGGGCTTGCCAAACGCCTCTTGAATGACGGCTTCCACCGTGGCGTAGGGCATGGGCGGCGCGCTCATCTGCAGCTTGCCCAGCGTGTCCCGGATTTCCGGCGGCAGCAGCTGCGGATCCACGCTGAGGAGCTGGCCCACTTTCATGGCCGCGCCCTTCATCTGGGACAGCGTGTCCACCACGGAATTGGCGGTCTTGAGGTTGACCTGCTTGCGCTCCTCAACCTTGTTCTCAGACGAGCCAACCGCTTCCTTCAGCGCCTGCGAGGCGTGCCGGCCGGCGGCGGCAATGGCCGTGCTGCCCAGCCTGGTGAAGCGTGCAAAGCGGCCGGTGGGTGTGGTTGGGGCTTTGTTCTTGGGATCGGTTTGTTCGGTCAAGGACGGGCTCCAGGGACGGGGGAACCTAGCGTTCAATGTGCCGGTGGGCGAGCGGCGTCCACGGGTGTCCTCGGGGCGCGTGCGGCGGCGGGTGAAGGCGCGGTGGGTTTCACGCCGCACTGCCCGCCCAAGCTTGGGTGACCACTTGACGCCGCACATCCCCACACCTATGGGTCCGCGCACTTTCAAGCCGGGTCCGTCGGCAGTGGTGCCGGTTCTCGTCGGAAAAAGTAGTCAGACAATGCAAGGCGGGGTTGGTTGGGACGCCTTGCGCGGGTTGGCCAGTTGGACATGGGGTCCCGGCCGTCTCGCTCACCTTCCCGCAGGCAACTGTGCCGTCATGACGGCCGCCGCCTGCAGTCCTGGCCGGAACGCGTTTGGAAAGGACGCGCACATCTCACATGGCAGATCTTCAGCAAAACCAGGCAGGCCTCGACGACCTCTCGAACTTTGAAGCACTTCTCGAAGCCAGCTACCAGAAGGGCGAAATCAAGGAAGGCGACATTGCCAACGGGACCGTGATCCACGTGGGCAAGGACTTCGTCGTCGTGGACATTGGCTACAAGTCCGAGGGTCAGATCCCGATCGGTGAATTCCCGGTCATCAACGGCGCACCCCAGGTGAAGGCCGGTGACAAGATCGACGTCCTTGTTGAGAGCCGTGAGAATGACAACGGCCTGATCGTCCTCTCCAAGGAGAAGGCGGACAAGCTGAAGGTCTGGGATGACATCTCCGCTGCATGTGAGCGTGATGAAGTCGTCGAAGGCACCATTGTGGCGCGCGTCAAGGGTGGCCTCTCCGTTGATATTGGCGTGAAGGCGTTCCTGCCGGGCAGCCAGGTGGACCTGCGCCCCATCCGCAACCTGGACAAGCTGATTGGTGAGAAGCACCGCTTCAAGGTCATCAAGTTCAACAAGAAGCGCGGCAACATTGTCCTTTCCCGCCGGGTTCTCCTTGAGAAGGAGCGCGAGGAGCTCAAGAAAGAGACCCTCAAGAAGCTGCAGGAAGGCGCAGTCATGGACGGCGTGGTCAAGAACATCACCGAGTACGGTGCGTTCATTGACCTGGGCGGCATTGACGGTCTGTTGCACATCACGGACATGAGCTGGGGCCGGGTCAATCACCCGTCTGAGCTCTTCCAGGTTGGTGACGAGATCAAGGTCAAGGTCCTCAAGTTTGACGCCGGCACTGAGCGCGTTTCCCTGGGCCTCAAGCAGATTCAGGAAGACCCGTGGAACACCGCCGCCGCCCGCTACACCAGCGGTCTGCGCGTCAAGGGCAAGGTTGTCAGCCTCACGGACTACGGCGCGTTTGTTGAGCTGGAGCCGGGCGTTGAAGGCCTCATCCACATCAGTGAGATGAGCTGGACCCGCCGCGTGAAGCACCCCAGCAAAGTTGTGGCCATTGGTGATGAGGTTGAGAGCGTTGTTCTCGACATTGACGTTGCCAACAAGCGCATCAGCCTAGGCATGAAGCAGATTGAGCAGAACCCGTGGACGCTGTTGGAGAGCAAGTACCCGGTGGGTACGGTTATCCGCGGCAAGGTTCGCAACATCACGGACTTCGGCATCTTCGTGGGTATTGAAGAAGGCATTGACGGTCTGGTGCACATCAGCGACCTGTCCTGGACCCACCGCGTGAAGCACCCTTCCGAAATGTACAACAAGAGCGATGAAGTTGAGGCCGTGGTGCTCAACATCAACGCTGAGGAAGAGCGCATTTCATTGGGTATCAAGCAGCTGCATGAAGACCCGTGGGGACGTATCCCGCAGGCCTATCCGCGCGGTGCCCGCGTCAAGGGCAAGGTCCAGAAGCTCACGGACTTTGGTGCGTTCATTGAAATCGAGCCGGGCATTGAAGGTCTGTGCCACGTCTCCGAGTTTGATGATGCCCGCGTGGAAAACCCGCGTGACTTCCTCAAGGTTGGCCAGGACGTTGACGTCATGATCATTGACGTGGACGCTGAGGAGCGCAAGATTGGTCTGTCCATCAAGGCCGTCAAGAAGGCCGAAGAAGGCACGGACTACCGCGCGTACCTCTCAGGCCGCACCGGTGACTCACGCACCACGCTGGGTGACCTGCTGAAGGACAAGAAGATCAGCTGAGAACAATTCACAGCTGAGAATGCCAACCCCCTCGACGGAGAAATCCATCGAGGGGGTTTGTGCTTTCTGGATGCCCTTCCGGCATTCGCGCTGGAGTAGGGTGCGCGCCAATGCTGCTCTGCTCATTGTTTGCCGCGGGACTCTTGCTGATTGCTGTACAGGCGCCGGAAGACGCGGTGGAACCGGATGCCATTGTCACCCGCGGCAACCCGGAAGAAGAGCCGGACGCGCCGGCCGAGGAGCCGGAACAGCCTCCTCCCTTGCTGGCCGGAGAGAACCTCATCTTCCAGCCAGACAACCTGCCGGTGACATTGCTGCTGACGGCGCTGGACCTCACGGAAGGCCGGCTGCATCTGGGCGTGGGTGTGGTTCCCTCAGAGGATCCGGCGCTGGAGGCGTTTTCAGAACGGCTGCAGCAGGCGGCCATCACCCGGTTGAAATCCGCGGGGAAGGATACCGTCCGGCGCGTTCGTGCGCTGCCCTCCCCGCCCACAGCCGCCGAGGCGACAGCCCGCTGGTGGACAGACGCAGCCTTTGCGGCAGATGCGGACCACGTGATTCTGCTGAGCATGGTGGCGGCGGCCGGGACGCCGGTGGCCGTGGAGGTGACCGCGGAGCTGCGGGATGGAGCGGGCACGCTGCTGAAGAGTGTCAGTGCGCTGAACGTCCTGGTGCCGCAGGACAAGGCCGATCAACCCGCGATCTCCAAAGAACTGCGGAGCTTCTATGCGCGCGCATGGAGCGTACACACGCGGCGGGACGTTTATGTGACCATGGATTCGCGCGGGATGATGCGCCGCCACGTGGATCACACCGCAGAAGTGCTGGATGAAGACGGTGAGCGCATCACCCCGTTTGTTGCCGCGTACCGTCTGGGGGGCCCAGTGGCCATGGCCCGCGGCCTGGCGTTGCACGGGCTTGTGCCAGGACTGCTGCTGGGCGGTGCCGTTGGGTGTGTGGGTATTGCCGGTTTCCCGTTGCTGATGGTTCTGCTGAGTGGCGCGGTGCTCTGGCCGTTGGCGTATGTGGCGGGCTCCGTGGCGGCGGACACCGCCGTCCCAGGGGTGCTGGTGGTGGCGCCGTTGGTCATTGGCGCGGCTGCGGTGGCGCCCTACCTGCTGGCGCTGGGAGCCTACGTGCTGGGCGGTTACTACGTGAGTGAAATGGCGCCGCGCTGGCTGCTGGCAAGCCTGGTGCGCCAACGCAATGAACAGGTGGCCGCCGACGTGGGCGTGGACCTCCAGTCCCTGCCCCCTCAGTTCCACCCCAGCGGGTGGGATGACGGGTTTGAGCTGAGTTCGGAGCAGACCGCGGGGAACCGCTGAGCTGGAACCGCTACGCTGTCCACGGAGAAATCCATTGACTGGGTGCGCCCACAGGACGCGGTACACGGTTCAACACAAACGGCGTGAAGCGCACTAAGCTGCTCCGTCCCTACCGCCCGGGTGAACCCTTGAAGACACACGCTGTACTTTCCCTGGTTCTGGCGCTTGCTGCCTGCACCGGTGACCAATCCACATCCTCATCCAGCTCCAGCGGCGCGGCGTCAGGCAGCACTGCAACGGAGACCATTGGCGCTTCTGGTGGTGACGTGGAGCTGGGCGCCGCGCGCCTACAGGTGCCTGCTGGCGCCGTGGCTGACGACGTCACGATCACGGTGACAAAGTCTGAGAGTACCCCGCCTGCGCAGTACGCCGCGGCGTCTTCCATCTTTGTGTTTGGCCCGGAAGGAACCACCTTCAGCCTCCCGGTCAGCGTCACCCTCCCCTTCACCGGCAGCCCGCAGCGCCCGGTGATCTACTGGTCACTCCCGGACGGCGTGGGCTTTGAGCGCGTGGGCGGCACGGTCAGCGGCAACACCGTGACCGCGCAGGTTGCCCACTTCAGCGAGGGGTTTGTGGCCGAGGACGACGAGGGCGTGTGCTCCGTGAATCTCAACTGCGCCATGGGCCAGCACTGTGAAGGTGGCCGTTGCACAGCGGATGGGGATGGCGGCGTTGCCGCAAGCAGCAGCAGCTCCATGGGAAGCAGCTCCGGCGCGGAAGATGCGGGAACGTCGTCGTCGGGAAGCAGCTCGTCCATGGGAAGCAGCTCAGGAGCGGAAGACGCGGGCATGGAGGATGCGGGGACGTCGTCGTCAGGAACCAGTTCTTCCATGATGAGCAGTTCTTCTGCCGAGGACGCGGGTGTGGTGGATTCTGGCGTGGTGGATTCTGGCGTGGTGGATTCCGGTGTGGTGGATTCCGGCGTGGTGGATTCCGGCGTGGTGGATTCCGGTGTGGTGGATTCCGGTGTGGTGGATTCCGGCGTGGTGGACTCCGGTGTGGTGGATTCCGGTGTCTCAGACGCAGGTGTTACAGATTCCGGCGTCACCGATTCCGGTGTTACAGATTCCGGTGTTACAGATTCCGGTGTTACAGATTCCGGTGTTACAGATTCCGGCCGCTGATTCAGGACTTGTGCTGCTTGCGCGCCCAATTCGTTGCCTTGCGGACGAGGGTCTCCAGCGTCTTGCCATCCACGTCATCAAGGGTCTTCACGTAGAGACAGCCGCCGACCATCTTGAACTTGCCCAGCCGGGCCATCAACGCAGGTTGCTCCGGAAAGCCGGCCGCCAGGTACAACACCAGCGCCGCCTTGCGCGGTGAGAAACCAGACAACGGCGCGTCACCTTCACGCCCGCTCGCGTACTTGTAGTGGTAGGTGCCAAAACCAATGATGGCGGGACCCCACATCTTGGGTTCCAGGCCGGTGACGCGGCTCATCAACGCACACAGCGCAACGGCGTCCGCACGCTTTTTTGCGTCGTCAATCTTTGCAAGGAACCCATCAACGCTGGCGCGGGTCTCCTGGGTCTGGTTGGTGTTGTTCTTTGGCGCGGCCTTCTTTGCTGCGGTCTTCTTTGCTGCCATCTCACGCTCCGCTGGAGGCAGGCTAGCAGACTTCAGGGCGCGGGGGGCCGGGCTACCTTGGTTGCGTACCGCATCTGCAGCATCTCCACGGCAAGCGCAAAACCCATGGGCAGATAGATGTACGCCTTGGGCACGTGGTGGCCCAGTCCCTCAATGAAAATGGTCACACCAATGGTCACCAGGAAGGACAGCGCCAGGATTTTGAGCGCCGGGTGCTGGTTCACAAATTCGGCCACGCGGTTGGCAAAGGCGAGCACCAGGACAAAGGACAGGAGCACGGCGGCAATGATGGTGATCATCTCATCCGTCATGCCCACCGCGGTGATGACGGAGTCCACGGAGAAGACCACGTCAATGAGCACAATCTGGAGGACGGCCGCTCCAAACGCATTGGGCGCTTGAGGCGCGTCCGGCGCCGCAGGCACACCGGCGCCCTCCACCACGTGGTGGATTTCGCGCACGGCTTTGAAGAGGAGGAACAGCCCACCCGCAAGCAGCACCGCGCCCTTCCCGGTGATGCCAAGGAAGAGTGGTTCCTTCAGATGGGTCAGCGCGCTGGCGCCAAACAACATGAGGACGCGCAACACCAACGCCAAAGCCAGACCAATGTAACGGGCCTTCCCGCGCGTGGCCTCGGGAAGACGTGAGGTCAGGATGGAAAGCAGCAGGATGTTGTCAATCCCGAGCACAAGCTCAAGTCCGACGAGAACCGCGAAGGTAGCCAGCTCATTGGCGTCCATGGGTGACGCGTAGGTAGCGGTGCGTGACCATCGGCGCCACAGGTGCTGATTCCTGACGGAACGCGGCTATGCTGCCGCGTAATGTACGCCCTCCGTCCCTACCAGGAAGAATCCGTTGCCGCGGCGGTGCGCCACTTCCAGAAATCACGCGAGCCCGCGGTTGTTGTGTTGCCCACCGGAGCGGGCAAGAGCCTGATCATTGCCGAGCTGGCGCGCGTGGCCAAAGGGCGCGTGCTGGTCCTGGCGCACGTCAAGGAGCTGGTTGAGCAGAACTGCGCAAAGTACCAGGCGCATGGTCTGGAAGCGGGCGTGTTCTCCGCAGGGCTGGACCGGAAGGACCGTACGGAAAAGGTGATCTTTGGCAGCATCCAATCCGTGGCGCGCGCGGATGCGGAGTTCTTCCGTGGTTTCTCGCTGCTGGTGATTGATGAATGCCACCGCGTTTCTGACGACGGAGAAACGCAATACGCGCAGGTGATTGCCAAGCTGCGTGGGTTGAACCCGGCCCTGCGTGTGCTGGGCCTGACGGCCACGCCGTACCGCCTTGGGCTTGGCTGGATCTACCAGTTCCACGTGCAGCGCAGGCTGGTGAGGACGGGAGAAGAACGGTTCTTCCGGCGTTGCATCTATGAACTCTCACTGCGGCACATGATTGACCGCGGATACCTCACCCGCCCCATCCGCATTGATGCCCCGGTGGCCGCGTATGACTTTTCAACCCTCAAGCTGCCCTCTGGAAGTATGACATTTGCCGCAGCGGACATTGAGGGGGTGTTGAAAGGCCAGGAGCGCGTGACGCCGGGAATTGTTGCCAACATTGTGGACCTGGCCAAGGACCGGCATGGCGTCATGATCTTCACCGCGTCAGTACGCCACGCCAAGGAGGTGCTTGGGCATCTGCCGCCGGGCGTCTCAGCGCTGGTGGTTGGAGAGACCGCGTCCGCAGAGCGTGATGACATCATTGAGCGCTTCAAGGCGCGGCAGCTGAAGTTCCTGGTGAACGTCTCCGTGCTCACCACCGGCTTTGATGCTCCGCACGTGGACCTGATTGCGCTGTTGCGGCCTACCGAATCCGTGAGCCTGTTCCAGCAGATTGTTGGCCGCGGGCTGCGCTTGAGCCCTGGCAAAACGGACTGCCTGATCCTGGATTACACGGGTCAGGGCCATGACCTGTTCCGTCCGGAGATTGACGAGGACAAACCCCACTCCGGTGCTGTCCCCGTGATGATTCCCTGCCCCCGCTGCGGCCATCAGAATGACTTCTGGGGGCTGGCAGATGCTGATGGTGACGTCTACGAACATTTTGGCCGGAGGTGCCGCGGCGCCCTGACGGACCCCGTCACCGGTGCCGCGGCACAATGTGATTACCGTTTCCGCTACCGGGTCTGTGGTACGTGCGGGGCGGAGAATGACATTGCTGCGCGCCAGTGCTCCGCATGCAAGGCGGTGCTGGTAGACAATGACAAGATGCTCAAAGAAGCCATGGCGCTGAAAGACGCCCACGTCATGCGGGTGGATTCCATGGAGCTCACGTGCACCCAGGACCGCAAAGGCAAGGAACGGCTTGAGGTCCGCTACTATGACGCGGACGGCCAGGCGCTGAAGGAATGGTATTACCTGGGATCACCGTCAGATGCGCGTGCGTTCTATTACAACTTTACGCGCCTGCACCTGCGCCGTCCGGAGTTTGAGCTGCCCATCACATCCGCAGATGACGCCGTCAAAGTGCAGAAACTCTTCCGCACGCCAGCCTATGTCATTGCGCGCAAGAAGCAGCGCTTCTGGCAGATCCGCGAGAAGATCTTCTCCTGAACAGGACCGTAAACCGTACGGTTGACCGGTTCATTGAACTGGCTTAGGCGCAAAGGTCTGCAACGGAGGCCGTGATGAAACGGGCAATGCGTGGTGCGTTGGTGGGCTGGTTGATGCTGACTGCGTGCACGGACACCCCCCCGGGCGGGGAATCCACATCCAGCAGCTCTTCAGGTGGCGTGGCGGCTGGCACGTCTACGGCAGTGGTGACGTCGGGCAATACGTCCCGCCCGTCCAGCGCGGCTCCGCCGGTTTCTTCATCCGGCGCGGCAAGTGCCTCCTCTGACGGCGCGGGTTCCACGTCAGAAATCACCATTTCCTCGTCCGCGGACGTGGCTTCCGGGGCAACGTCACAGGCGGCGCCCTCCAGCAGCACAGCCGCACCGTCATCCAGCGCGGGCCCCACGGACGCGGACATGGACGGCGTGGATGACGGCGCTGACAACTGTGCCTTCCGTCCCAACCCCGCACAGGAGGATGAAGACGCAGACGGCGTGGGAGATGGGTGTGACAATTGCCCGGGTATTGCCAACGCTGACCAGGCCAATGTGGGTGAGATCAATGCGTCCGCTGAGCAGGACCTGGTGGGTGATGTGTGTGACCCGCGCCCGTCAGAGGCTGGGGACTCCATTGTCCTCTTTGACGGATTCAACGGGACCCTTGACGGGTGGACGCCGGGTCCGGATGAGGCCACGTGGGCGGTGACGGACGGCGTGCTCCAGCAGACCAGTGGGGCCGCGATGGCCCGCCGGTTCTTCCGGGATGACCTCAACGGCAGCGCCTGGGCGGTGGAAGTCCGGCTGCGGATGGGAACCTCGCACGTGACGTCAGGAACGCAGCCTCCGCAGATGGGGGTGATGGTGGGCGTCAACGCGGCAAACGGGACCGGCGCCGCGTGTATGATCCAGGCGCCGGAGCTGATTGGTGACGCGGCGCCCTCCAACCTTTCCATCCGCACCATCGCCGCGGCAGGGGGTACGGCGCAGATTGTTGTCCAGCAGCCGCTGGCAAGCGCGCCACTGCAGGA
>Ga0163144_10024755_pt1 | contig 11758 bp, 7 predicted proteins | sample OliLak19BULKMAT1_FD_123175 | JGI IMG/M metagenome (GOLD analysis project Ga0163144, IMG submission 123175) | Freshwater microbial mat bacterial communities from Lake Vanda, McMurdo Dry Valleys, Antarctica - Oligotrophic Lake LV.19.BULKMAT1 | ecosystem: Environmental > Aquatic > Freshwater > Lake... | reverse complement strand
TGACGGGGGCTTCCGGATTCGAACGTCACAATCCGAAGGGCTTGTCTCGCGTAGAATCCCGTGTTTTTCAACGCCAAAGCCCCGTACTAATCGATTTCCACCCACAGATTCTGCGGACGAGGCGAATCTTTAGCGATCATAAACTCAGCAATCTGCTGTTGCTCGACGACATCGGGGATTGCGAGCGGAAATCGCCCCAAGTTCTCCATCGTCAGCTTTGGCTGAGCGGCACCGGTAACAAAAACGAGAAAAATCCTGAGATTCAAGTAGTGTCACAAAGAACGTGTCATCGCCACCATTTCTCGGCTTCAGAATGTGAGCGTGATTGTTCACCCAGAATTTTCCGGTCGCGAGGAAGGCCAACGGTTTTGACCGTGTCAACAGATTTGCTCCGTCTTCGGCGATCAGAATGTAGGTTCCGTCAAAGTGATACCCTTCAACTTTGTCGATGACCCCCGACGCACCGTAGTAGTCGTACGTTCGTTCGGTCATGACGCCTGGGAACAGCACGTTCGTCGCCCCCGTTCTGCGGCACTCAGAGGCACACGAACCGCGTTGTGAGATTCCATTGCATCTTTTAAACGCACCAATCGCCGGTGCGCAGGCATTTCTGGAATCCATTCCACATGAGTCGGCTTCATCTTCGGCAACGGTCGAATCCCTTGCATCACCGCGCGTTTGATGATGGTTTTACGAAGGGCATCGAGAGTTTCAAGCTGGCTGCGTTTGGCGGCCACCGCCGCATCAATCGCCGCGCAACTCGCATCCAGAAACGCCGCAATCCGCTGCTGCTCATTGAACGGAGGCAATGTAATTCGAAACGCACCGACTTTCGTCCCGTTGGTGCATGCGAGATTTGTGGTTCGCTTTCCCGTGGAATCGAAGTAAGCTCGTGCATAGTTAGAGGCAGTGAGGTAAGTCAAAAACGCCGGGAACAATTTGTTGGGAAAGCAACGAATTGCAAAAATATGGTTTTGGTGGAGACAGCCGTCGATTTGGCCGTTCCACAGGTGGCCACGGCCGAGTTTGTCCAAATCCCCGCCCTCTGTCATCAATACGTCATCTGGACGTAGCTCTACTCCCGACGCAACGGGTGCCGGAATCTCAATGGTGGAAACGTTCTCCAAATCGAGGTGTCCATCCTACACGTTCGCGACGCGCAAGTAAGGTCGTTCAATGAGCGGACCTCCATAAGCCTTGCCAAGGGTTATCCCAGTTTGGATCGAAACCACTCGTTTGAGCGATGCCGTTTTCCAATCTGATGGTATTCTGCCCAGCCACGATTCATATGTATCCGGGATGCCTGAGGATCTGGGGGCGTTTTCGTCGTGGGTTCTTGCTTTCACCGTGCCTCCCCCATTTCCTCAATCACAATCGCAGCAATCTGTTTCGCGGTCGGGAGTTTGCCTTTGAGTTCACCCGGCAGCGTTGATTGCAACTCATCAGCGGCGACGCCGATGGGGTTGGTCCTGGAACGGAGGGCGAATTCCACGTCGCTGTCGTCTTTCATCATAGTAGCCCGCCGCGTGAGCGAGGGATGTTCGGGGAACGCCCTTCGTTTATTCCCTCGCTGACGCTTCGGGCTACAAATTTCCCGAAGAATGTAGCCCGCCGTGTAAGCGAGGGAAATAAAGGATCTGACGTAGCCCGAAGTGTAGGCGAGGGATACTCGGTCATTTTCGTATGATCTGATGCTTCAATGGGTCTCGTTCCCTCGCTGACGCTTCGGGCTTCAATTTGGAATCATCAACGCTGTTTGTCGTGTCGCCTGTTCTTCATTCCGCCAGTCTCTTCAGCAGCTTCTCCGCTACTTTTTCCAGCCGCCAGAATTCTTCCAGCAGATCTTTGGCCGGTGTCGGTGGCTGGTAGCGATAGAAGTACTTGTTCGGCAGAATCTCATAACCCAGCTGCGGGCTGTCCTGCCAGCGAATAATTGGTTTCGCGATTTCACGTTGCAGAAACGCGACGATGTCTTCGCCCGCCGGAATGTATTCGTCGTCCTGAACATAGTGCCGATGCGTCCATTCCACCGACAGAGTTTCGTCAGTGTCCGACATCGCGTCTCGAAAGATCCGGGGAACAGTGTCTTCCGGCAGGACGGTGAATTTGATCGTCTTCGCTTTGCCTTTGATTTTCACCTGGACGCGAAACGTCAGTTCACTTTCGTGAAACTCCAGTTCCTTTTTGACATTGGCCGCCGTAAAAATTTTTGTCCAAGGCTCGGTGATCGTTGCCGGCTGATCATTTTCATCTGTCTGCCAGAACACCACGCTGACTTTGTGGTAGGCGAAGTCGTTGCAATTGAAGATCTTGACATAGTCGTCGGAGTAACCGTCCACCCAGCCGTCGCGATACCGTTCTTCAATCCAGGCTCGATGCGCATCCACCAGGCGTTTGCGTTTGTTTCCGAAGGACTTCGGCTCTTTCTCAAACTGCTGGCGGGCGTCAATCAGCATCACTCGTTCTCGATGACTTGTCGGCTTTTCATTCCGCAGCAACCAGACGTAGGTGAAAATGCCGGTGTTGTAGAAAAGTTGATCGGGCAGCATCACAATGGCATCCAGCCAGTCGTTCTCCAGAATCCAGCGGCGAATCTCGCTTTCGCCCGAGCCGCAGTCGCCATTTGAAAGCGGAGATCCGTTGAAGATGATGGCGATCCGGCTGCCGGACTTCTTGTCATCTTCCGGATCGCAGGGAATCATCTTGGCCAACATGGTTTGTAAAAACAGCAACGCTCCATCATTGATGCGCGGCATCCCGGCTCGATAACGAGTCGGCTTCAGCTTTTCCGCTTCAGTCTGATAGCCGTCCTTGCCGCCCCACGTGACACCAAACGGTGGATTGCTGAGCATCCGGTCAAATTTCCATTTGCCTTCCGGCCACTGATCTCCCGGTTCCTTACTCTTCGGGTCGTGGGGAATGAGTGAATTGCCCAGATGGACGGCGGCCTGTTTGTCATTTTTGATCAGCAGGTCGGCTCGACAGACGGCATAGTTCGTGGGTGAAATCTCCTGACCATGAACCGTGACGTACTTTTCGACGTTGGCTTTTTCTTCTTCGGTGTTTGCCTTGTCGAGCAGATGTTCTTTCGCAACCGACAACATTCCGCCGGTGCCGCTGGCGGGGTCGTAAATGGAGAAGTGCCGCTCAGGAATTGGAATCTCCAGAAGCTCCACCATCAGGCGAATGACTTCGCGTGGAGTGAAGTGTTCCCCGGCTTCTTCGCCGCTTTGTTCTGAAAATCGACGCAGCAGATCTTCGTACACATAACCCATCTCCAGTCCAGACAACTGATCCGGCCCGAGAGGTTGCTCCTTGTATTGATTGAGAATCGTTGCAAGTCGATTGTTCTTGATCATCAGGCCAATGGTGGCTCGATAATTGAAGTGCTAATTGATGTCGTCAACGTTCTTCGAGAACCCGTTGATGTAGGCTCGAAAGTTTTCTTCGAGCAGCGCGTGATCTTCTTCGTAGACGCCGCGGAGGGTCCAGTCGGTCTTGTTCGAGAACGGACACTGCTTCGGATTGAGTTCCAGATCCTTGACCAGCTTTGCCAAATCTTTGTCCGAGAGCTTTGGCCGCTTCGCACGGATCTCCGCGGCCTTGTCTTCACGCCATTTGATCAGCACGCATTCCAGTCGACGGATGACAATGATCGGCAGGATGACGCTCTGGTATTCATACGACTTGAACTTGCCCCGCAGTCGTTCGGCCGACTTCCAGATTTCATCGGTGAGGTTGTCGAGTTTCTGGTTGTTGAGGGCGAGAGCCATGAAAAGGTCCTGGGACTATCAGCGCGATCAGAAATGTGGATTCTTTGGAGAATCGTGTTCCGGAGCGTTAATGTATCGCATCATCGAACAACTTCGCAGCGGTTCCTTCTCCAGAACCTTGCAGGCCTCGTCGAAGATCGCGTTTGACTTTGGGCAATCGTAGGGCGCGGTCGCCGCATACGTCCCCATGACACGCAACTTGAGCTGGACTTCTGCGGTTTGTCCTGCACGCCAACGCGTCAGCTTGGGGCTGTAGAGCAGATTCTCCGGGCTCCATGACGCGCTATCTGGTACGGCATCACCCAAGAGGCGTTTCCGGATCCAACGCCCGCGCGAAATCGCATGATTGTCCACCGGATCCGAGTCAGCGACCAGCCAAACGGGCTGCGTGAGAATGCCCGGCCGCTCGTTCGTGTCGACGGTGGTTATTGCCTTCAAGGATTCGTTCGTAAATAAACTACCTGAAACGACTTATTTCGCATTGGGCTGCACGACAGTGCCATTTGTTCCTGGCACCTGTTTCGCGTCGCGCTGGAATCTGTGGCAATTGCTGCCTTGGCACTGGTAAACTGTCGGCGGTTCAGAATTCATCTCATGTCTGTCGTGGGGATTGGTCAGATGTCATCAGGCGCATTGGTCCGAGTGACAGGGTTGCAGGAACTGCTGGACCGCTGTCGGCGGCTGATTCGAGTTCACTCCATTCTGCGGGGACTCGCAGAAACTCTGTGCGTGCTGATTGCCTGCGTTCTGTTCGGTTGCCTTCTCGACTATCTCATCACGCTGCCGAGTACCGTGCGACTTGCTGTGCTGGGTTTGACTGCCGTGTTGTTCGTAGCCGTCACCTGGAAGCGGCTGATTGCGCCGTTGTTGGAGCACGCTCCGGCGGAAGAGCTGGGTGCGGCGGTCGATCTGCGGTTTCCTGAACTCCACGAGTCACTCGCAACGCTGATTTCGGTGGAGAATGATCATGCGACGTCCGGAGAAGCCGGATCCGCTCTGATGCGCCAGCGACTGGAGCAGCATGTCCAGTCTCAAATCCACAGTATCCGTCCGACGGCAGTCGTGCGCAGTGAAACAACGTGGAAGCGGTGCGGGCTGGCTCTGTCTTCCGTGATCGCACTGCTGATTCCGTTGTTGCTGTGGCCGTCGGGATCTCAGTTGCTGTTGCAGCGGTTCGTGATGCCGCTGGCGAACCTCGCCGCACCGACGAATTTGTTTTTTGAAGTGCCGGACGGAAATCGAACGGTCGCCACGAACACGGACATCCAATTCATTGCGATTCCGCGATGGAGAACGGATGCAGCCGGTGAAATCCCGACGGATGTCGTTCTCGAAATGCAGGGGGCGACCGGTGAGAGTGAAGATCTGGCGATGAGTTTCGACGAAGCCGAGGCTCAGTTCACAGTGAAGCTGGCCGATGTGCGGCAGTCACTGCGGTATCGAATCCGCGGTGGTCGGGCGGTGACGGAATGGTTTGACCTGACCGTCGCCGATCCGCCACGCATCCTCAGCGCCGTTTTGGTCGAGACTCCTCCGGTCTACACCGGTCGGCCGGTTGAGACCTTTGACGGCATCGTCGGAGAGATTCATGTCTTTGAACGCAGTACGATCGAAATCACACTGCAGTTCAACAAGCCGGTCAACGTGGTCAGCCTTGACTGGCTGGACTGGAAGCCGATGGACAAGCTGGCCGCTGAATCGGTTCCTGCCGAAACTGAAGTGCTGTCCCAGGCAGGGACGTTGACTGTTGACGGAATGGCGGCGACGTTCCGCTTCGAGGCGCTTGGCAGCGGCAGGTTTGAATTCCAGATTGCCGATGCACTCGGCCTGTCGAATCTGAATGAGACCACGCGGCGGCTGATCGTCACGACGGACACGCCGCCGCAGCTGACAGTTTCGGGCATCAACGACGGACTGGAGGTTCGTCCGGATGACATCGTTCCACTCAATTGCAGAGTGATCGACGACATCGGCGTTGGCGAGCTGGAGCTGCATTTTCAGAGGAATGCCGACGCGACGCGGATTGAGACCGCGCTTCCGTTTGACCGGGGTGCTCAGACCGTATCGCACGAGTTCCGCCTGGACTTGAAGGCGCTCGATGTGAAAGCCGGTGATACGGTGACGCTCAAAATCCGCACGGCCGACGAACGTCCGGTGCCGGGGCCGCAGGTTGCCACGAAAGGTCCCTGGACCATCCGCATCGCCGACAATGCCGAACCACTCGGCCAGAAACCGCTGCGGGAAGCCGACCAGCAGTTGGTCGATGCACTCCGAAAGCTCGAAGAGCAGCTGCAACTGGACGCGAACAAGGGCAATGAGCTGAAGGATAAACTCTGGCAACAGTGGAATGCGGAGACTCAGGAGAGCGTTCGTGCGTTGAGTGAAAAAGAGCAGACTCAGGGCCGCGAACTGCAGCAGCTGGCCGAGCAGGCGGCTCAGCATCCTCTGATGAAGAAACAGGCCGACAAACTGACGGACCTGGCTCAGGACATTCGGCAGGACGTCCCGGAAAAGCTCGATGCCGCAGCCGCGGCTGAGAAGGACCAGGCGCATCGGAACATTCAGGAATCCGTCAACGACCTCAACCGCATTCGTGAGGAACTGCATCAGGCAACCGATGAGATTCAACGAGCCGCACAATTAGAGCAGGAACTCGCGGAACTCAATCGGCTGGCTCTGGACGCACAGCAACTGGCTCGTGATTCTGAAAATCTTCAGAAGCAGCGACAGGACAATCAGCCGGAACAGGGTCAGTCAAAGGAAGAACTTCAGCAGGAGCTTGATCAGCAACAGCAGCAGCTTCAGCAGGAACAACAAAAACTGACGAACGATCTCGGCAATTTGCTGCAGCGGAAGCAGGAGCTTCTGCAGGCAGCTCGTGAAGCTCAACTGGACGACGTCGCGGACGTTGCTGGACAGGCTCTGCGGCTGGCTCAGCAGCAGCAGCAACTGGCAGAAGGCATCAACGAGGAGTCCCGCGACGCGGCCCGGGAGGCTCAGGAACTTGCGAATCAGCTGCAGCAGGTCCGCAACGAAGCCGATCAGCTCGGCCACCGGATGCAGCAGCATGCCCAGGATGTTCCGCGTCCCGAAGTTCAGCCGCTCGATGAAGCGATTCGTGATCTGCGGCAAGGCAATCTGAACTCGCCGCAGGAGGGGATCAATAAGACTCAGGAGCAGCTCGCCAATGCTGCCGAGAAACTCGAAAAACCGGTTGAAGCACCGCCCGTTGATCCGAATGCGCAGCCGGATGAACGAGCCCTCGAGGAGGCCGGGAAGAAACTGGCCGAAGAGAATACCAAACGAGAAGAGCTCGGGAATCAGGCGGGCGAAATCCACGAACGACTGGAGCAGCTCGAAGGCCAGCTGGCCGAGATGGCAAAGGAACTTGGCGCAAAGCCCGCAGAGGATAAAAACCGCAGGATCGCCCCGTCTGAGCCGTCGACCCGCTCTGCGCCGTCCAGCGCCTCCCCGGCCGATGCGGCCGAACCCGCTGCAGACAGCCCAAAGCAGAAATCTCAGGAACCGCCGGGAGGCGAAGCCGGAGAGGCCAGCCGCAAGTTGATCGATCAGTTGTCCGAGATGACAGATGCGGCTCACGAACAGGCCGACGCACTCAAGGCCGATGCTGCGGCTGACAATGGTGCCAGGCATCATTCGGAACAATCGGCGCAGCGCGCGGACGAGGCCCTGCGGCATGCAATGGCCGGTCAGTTTTCAAGGGCGGCTGAACGGATGCGGAACACCGCCAGTGAATCGAGCCAGGCGGCCGATCACCTCAACCAGGGTTCCGAGCAGGACCGCCGTCAGCAATTGCAGCAGCAGCGGGACGACTTCAATCGGATGTCCGATACGTTCCAGCAGCTTCAGCAGGATGATGCCGCGCAAGTGGCGACACAGCAGGATTCCCAACAAGGGGTCGCTGAGGCCGCGGAAGCCCTGCCGCAACCGTTGGAGGAGCTGGCCGAACGATTGAACATCCCGCAACTGGGCCTGCAGCATCTGGCTCGCCCTGCAGAAGAAGCGGCCGCCGCTGCCCGCGAAGGCGCTCAATCCGGAGACCGCGCCAGCGAACAACTCAATGGGACTCAGCTTCAGCAGGCGGGACAGACGGCACAGGAGGCCGCCGGACAACTGAACCGCGCGGCGCAACTGGCTCAGCAGGCCTCACAGGGGCATCGAGACCCTAACGCTATTGTCCCATCGGAAGTCGGTGACAGCGTCAACGACGCATTGCACAGTCTGCAGCAGGCATCAGAAATGATGAACCAGGAAGCGGCAGAAAGAGCGGCCGCGCAACAGGCCGCCCAACAGGCCGCCGCTGCAGAGCAGGCGGCACGCGAGCCGGGGACCGAGAGACAGCAAGGCCAGCCACCGGGGGAAGGTCAGTCGGGACAACCACCCGGCCAGCAGCCCGGAGCCGATCGCCAGCCAGGAGCCGATCGCCAGCCAGGAGAGGGTCAGCCAGGGCAGGGACAGCCTGGCGAAGGTCAGCAGACCGGGAAGGAAGGCCAACCGGGACAGGGGCAGCCTGGTCAGGGACAACAATCCGGACAGGGCAAACCGGGGCAGGGTGATAGCGCGGCAAGAAATTCGTCGGCTCGTCAGCTGGCAAAGGCCGCAAAGTCCCTGCAGCAAGCGGCTCAGGGAACGCTGCCGAATCAGTTCTCACCGGGCCAGCTCAATTCCGATTCCGCAGGCGCAGCGACGGATTCCAAGGGCGATGGCAACATCGCTGAATTTGACGGGCAGATCCCGAACGCGACTCGCCGTAAGGGCCAGCGTCGGCTCTGGGGCCAGTTGCAGGACGAACTCGATAACGACGTCAGTGATGCTGCCAAAGAAGTGCTCGACAGTGAATATTCCGAACTGATACGCCGCTACCGCCGCGACCTGGCCAGATCGGGAAATCAGGAAGTGGACGGGAAGGCTAAACCAAAACCGTGATGCAGCCGGATCTTTCAGTATCAGAGTTAGTGATCCGTACGTCGCTCGGCCCGGATGGGGCCAAGCTACCGGATACCAGGCTGCGGGCCATTCTCGATCTCAGTCCCGATGAGCTGGTCGAGTGGCTGCGGACACAGGACCAAGCTCCGTTCCGCGCGAAGCAAATCCGGCGATGGCTGATTGAACGGCGAGTCACCTCGTTCGATCAAATGACCGACCTGCCGGCGGCGCTCAGGCAGCAGCTGGCTGAACACTTCCGGTTTTCTCCCTTCGAAGTCGTCGGTCATCAGATCGCAAAAGACCAGACCGAAAAACTGCTTCTGCGTCTGCATGACGGAGAACTGGTCGAATGCGTCCTGATGCGCGATCCTGATCGCCGCACGGTCTGCATCAGCACTCAGGTTGGCTGCGCGATGGGTTGTGTGTTCTGTGCGAGTGGACTGCTGGGTGTGAAGCGCAATTTGTCGCCGGTCGAAATCTTCGAACAGGTGCTGGTGCTGCATCGGCTGATGAAGGACGACGAACGCATCACGAACGTGGTCGTGATGGGGATTGGTGAGCCGCTGGCGAACTATCGCGCTCTGATGGAATCGCTGACGTTTCTGACAGCTGAAGACGGATTCGGCCTGGGAGCTCGCCGCATCACCGTTTCGACCGTCGGCCTGCCTGACAAAATCCGCGAACTGGCTCAATCCGGCCACCAGTACAACCTTGCCGTCTCACTCCATGCACCCAACGACACGCTGCGGACAAAAATCGTGCCGATCAACCGCAGCATCGGCCTGAAGGAAATTCTGGCGGCGGCGGATGAATACTTCGAGATCACCGGTCGCCGGATTTCGTACGAGTACGTACTGATGTCCGGCATCAACGACCGCCCTGAACACGCCGAAGAACTGGCAACACTACTGCGAGGCCGCAACGCGCATGTGAATCTGATTCCGATGAACGGCGTGAATGAACTGGTGATGACCGCTCCCCGCGATCCGGACACTCAGCAGTTTCTGTCAATCCTTGAACGCCGCGGTGTCACGGCCACCGTCCGCAAACGCAAAGGGGCCGACATCGATGCCGCCTGCGGACAACTTAGACTGAACCGGGAACTATCCTGATTTCTTACGCCGCGCCGCGTTCTCGGCGATCCGAGCCTTCACCAGTTTCCGAACGAGGGCGACGGGCAAAGGCTTGTCTGCGGCGAAGCGGATCGTGCCCGTGCTGGTGTCGTATTTAGCCAGTTCCTCCTGATGCGCGGCGACTGTGGAATTACTCATGAGATAGAACGCACAATGACTGGGTGTCGCGCCGAAGGCCACCAGCCCTTGAGCGTTCAGTTTGAAAGCAGCCAGTCCGCAGCTGATGCACTCTTCAGCCTTTGGCACCGTCGCTCGGATGGTCTTGCGAAGCTTTTCCAGAGCTGCGCGCCGGGCATCGCTGACGGTCGCGAGGTATTCGTCAATCGTTGTGGTCTTTGCGGCCAGGGATTTGCCGGCCATGGCGATGCTTCTGTTGGCGTGTGCTGAATGTTGTTCTGTCATGTTACTGATTCGGTCGTTTAACGCCCAGCCGGAGATCGCGATGCGTGGACCCTGTTTCTGCTGTCTGTTGATTCTGACTGCTGGAACTCTGCGAGCGGATGAGCAGGCTCCCGAACGAAGGACCATCGAACCAGGACTGCGGCACCTGCGAAGCGGAATCGAACGGGAATGGTCCGAGTTTCCCGAGACAGCTCAAGACCAGCGGCTCGACGTGACGTTCACGTCGACGAGGAACGCAACTGAGCAGACGCTTTTCGTGCGGCAGCAGGACGTGAAGCAGGATTGGAACGTCCTGCTGAACGGCAAAAAGCTGGGAGAGTTGGTCCGCGACGAGAATGACATGGTGGTCACGTTCGCAGTCCCGGCGGACACTCTCGTCGATGGAGACAACTCGCTGCTCATCGAGTCTCCGCCCGCGAGCAAGGCGACGTCGGACGACATCCGAGTCGGTCAGATCGCTGTGACGAATCGCCCCGTACGAGAAGCCTTGCGCGAGGCAACGCTGGATGTGGAAGTAATTGACGCGGCCTCAAAGCAGCCGCTGCCGTGCCGAATCACGGTGCTCGATGCCGACGGCGCGATGCAGTCGCTCGGTGCCGAGTCGAACGATCACCTGGCTGTGAGGCCCGGGATGGCGTTTACTTCAACGGGCAGCGCTGCGTTTGGAGTTCCGGCAGGTCAGTACACGATCTTCGCTGGACGGGGGTTTGAGTATTCACTGGCTCGTGCCGATATCACTGTCGTCGCGGGTGAGACGACAAAGAAGACCCTGGCGATTCAGCGCGAGGTGCCGACAGAAGGTTACGTCGCGTGTGATCCTCACGTTCATACGCTGACTCATTCAGGACATGGCGACGCAACGATCGACGAGCGGATGATCACGCTTGCGGGCGAGGGCATCGAGTTGCCGATTGCGACGGACCATAACACACACGTCGACTTCGAAGAGACCGCCCCGAGGATGGGCGTGCGGCATTACTTCACTCCGGTCATCGGAAACGAAGTGACGACGGCTCGCGGGCACTTCAACATCTTTCCGATTGCCGCTGGTGCCCGCGTGGTCGATCACAAGCAGACCGACTGGGGGTTGCTGTTCGATGACATCCAGCAAACACCCGGCGTGAAAGTTGCCATTCTGAATCATGCCCGTGACCTGCACAGCGGCGTTCGTCCGTTCGGGCCTCAGCATTTCCACGCCCTCGCGGGCGAAAACCTCGACGGCTGGCCGCTGCGATTCAATGCGCTGGAGGTCATCAACTCGGGTGCCACGCAGTCGGACCCGCTGCGGTTGTTTCACGACTGGATGGGACTGCTCAATCGCGGGCTGAACGTGACGCCAGTGGGAAGCAGCGATTCGCATGACGTCGGTCGGCACTTTGTCGGACAGGGTCGAACCTACATCCGTTGCCATGATCTGGATCCGGGAAAACTCAACATCGACGAAGCCGTCACGAGTTTCGTGCGGGGTCATGTGATGGTGAGCTATGGCCTGCTGACGGAACT
>Ga0163144_10024754_pt1 | contig 11758 bp, 11 predicted proteins | sample OliLak19BULKMAT1_FD_123175 | JGI IMG/M metagenome (GOLD analysis project Ga0163144, IMG submission 123175) | Freshwater microbial mat bacterial communities from Lake Vanda, McMurdo Dry Valleys, Antarctica - Oligotrophic Lake LV.19.BULKMAT1 | ecosystem: Environmental > Aquatic > Freshwater >... | reverse complement strand
GCCAATTCCTTGTCAAGAAACGCATCAAGCGCATGGTAATAGGGCTTGCGCGTCTCCTCTTTGAGCAAAGATCGCCAGCCTGAAGGAATGGGAGGCAGCATAGGGAGAACTGATACCACAGAACCGGCGGTAATACTCTCCCAAAATCACGCCACCTGAATGAGTCGAAGACCATCTTTATCAGTGGTCTTCAAATACAATCCGTTCGACCTCCTCCTCGGTGAGCACACCAGTCTTGCGAGCGCGGCGGGCCATCCTTCGCTGGAGTGCGACAAACTCTTCCTCCTCACGCTCCGCCTTATAGATAGTCACCATGCGGCGGAACAAGTCGCTCTTGGTCGTCCCCTCGTGTTCCGCAAGCCGTTCATACTCCTTCGCCAGAGCCGGACTGACCGAGAATCCCAGTACTGACCTCTTGCGCGCCATGACCACCCCTCCTTCAGGGTTTACCGCCGCCCTCGACCATGGGCGACAAAAGGCTGTAGAGAGGTCATCGTCAGCTTCCTCACCACACCCATGGGACGCGGACCTCAAACAATTCATTTGGCAGTCACAGTGAACACGCTCGCCTACCCATCCCCCATCTTCTTCAACGGAGGTGTATCGGTTTGGATTCACCTCTGAATCGAAAAGGATTCAACTCCGAGCTGAGTCTCACCCTGTGCAGCTTAGAAACTCCGCATTTTTCGCCATGCGTAGACGCCATTAGGCGTGGCTCATAATTTGCCCTGAGTGTTAGACATGTATCACAGCAACCACCTGAACAGTATGCAACAGTCACACGACATCGAGACCGTCCCGCGCATCGTGGCTCATAAAATGATTCTTGATGCCCTTTCACATCACACACGATCATCAATCAGGGCGTTACAAACCTTCTTCGGAATAGCCATTCTTGTCGGCAGCTGCACCTTGCCTATCACTCCGCTCATATTCGCCTCCGAACTGTTTGACCAAGGTGCAGCGATACGAACCAAGGTTGACGAGCAACTGACCGCCGCCACAGGAATCCTAGGAGCTATCGCCGGCAATCTGTTTGGCAAGACAACAAAGGGCCTTGACGGTAAACGGAAACCAGACATGACGAGCCCAACATCAGGGGAGATTTCTTGAAAGAGGCCAAAAGCAAACAACTGAGGGCAACCATTACGAGAATGGTTCATGCGATTCCCCACGAGGCTCACAATTTACTTTCAGTGCGGAACATGCACCACAGCGACGAATTGAGCACAACGCAACAGACGCAAAACAAGGAGGCCGGGGGCTCATTGCTCGAACCTGGCCATACGATGATGTGGCTCCTGGGCATGAGCACCATCTTCTCCTACAAAGAAATGGCGCGCCGAATACCTCCCAACATCATGGCAACTCGCACAATATGGATGAACGCCTCTAAGCCGACAAAATTACCAGAACGTACGTATCCCCCTAAAGATGGGGTAGACAAAAATCATACATATGCTACAGCCTCGCGCATCATGGATCATACAATGGTTCTTGATACCCTTCCACATCTCACGCGATCATCAATCACAACGTTACGAACCATCTTCGGCGTCGCCCTTCTAGCCGGCAGCTGCGCCTTGCCTGTCACGTCACTCCTTTTTACCGCCGAACTTTTTCCCTACGCGCCCCCATCTTCTCAGCAGCATCCATCCGAACATCAACCCTACAGTGGACCCCTCCGTCAAGACACTCATGCATTGAGTTTAAGAGGGTAACCGTTTACATGCAGCGGAACGGCGCTGCCCCGGTGTGCTCTTCCTTGTTGTGTTTCTGGGCGAATGTGTTCGGTCTCACCGAATTGATCCACAATCCGTGCTCCGCCTCCACTCGCGGTCCGGTAGACTTCGTCCGGTGTCACGTAATCCAACGACTGATGTCGTCGTTCTGTGTTGTAAAATACGAAGTATTCCATCAGTCCTGCCCGCAATTCCGGCAGCGTAGTGTATCCTCGCAGATAGACGTCTTCGTACTTGACGCTCCGCCAGAGCCGCTCCACGAAGATGTTGTCCAAGGCCCGCCCGCGCCCATCCATGCTGATGGCGATGCCGTGCGCCGTGAGCACCCCGGTGAACGCCGCTGAGGTGAACTGGCACCCCTGATCGGTGTTGAAGATCTCGGGGGTACCGTAGCTCTGCACGGCGTGCTCCAGACTCTCCACGCAGAACCCGTGATCCAGGGTATTCGATACTCGCCAGGCCAGCACTTTGCGCGAGTACCAGTCGATCACGGCTACCAGGTACACAAATCCATGTGCCAAGCGGATATACGTAATGTCCGTACTCCACACGTGGTTGGGATGGGTCACCCGCACGCCTCGAAGCAGATAGGGATACACCCTGTGCTGCGGGTGGGCGCGACTCGTGTTCGGCCCCGGCGCCATACCCGCGAGGCCCAGGATGCCCATCAAGCGCCGGACCCGCTTGCGGTTGATCCGGTGCCCCCTGCTGCGCAGGTACACCGTGATCTTGCGGCTGCCGTAGAACGGATGCCGGGTGTATTCGGCGTCAATCAGTCCCAGCAATATCAATTCCTGCTCGTCCGGTGTGGCGGCTGGGTGTGGCGCATAGAGCGTGGACCGCGTCACCCCGGTCAGTGCACATTGCCGGGTCAGTGTCAGTGGTTCATGGGGGCTCACCCAGCCTGTCCGCGCGGCTACAGGCATATCCCAGACTTTTTTTTGAGCCAGTCCAGTTCCATCTTGAGCCGCCCGATCTCGGAATAGAGCCGCTCCGGACTCGCCGACGGGTCAGCAGGTTTCGGACCGCGCTTCGCGTCGAAGATGTCCGCCGCCTGTTCGTGCAGGTCCTTCTTCCACTGCCCCACCTGGGTCGGATGGACCCCGTATTCCTGGGCAATCTCGTTCACCGTCTTGACTGCTCGGATCGCCTCCAGTGCTACCTGGGCCTTGAACGGCCCACTGAAATGCTTGCGCGTACGTGTACTCATGACCTGCTCCTTTGTACAGCAGGCTACCACCTTAAACTACCGTCTGGAAATTGGGGTCCACTATACCCCCAGCATGGCCTCCGCTTTCATTGGAAGAGAAAACAGAGATCGAACCAGTCAACCACTCCTTGCATATCGGCAACGCCACCTTTGTCAAGAATCCGTATAAATCCCCGGCGGGCGATCTCGACCGGACCGTGTTTCCAACAAGAAAATTGGATGGAGAGGGCAAATTATCGCTGGTACAAGCATGACTACAATACTTTCCAAAGGAGCGAGGCAAAAATGAGTCATAGGTGGAAAAATAGAAGACTCCCGACCCCTTTTTTTCTCTCATGGAGCGAGTAAGAGATGCTCGGAGCAACGACATCGGTACTACTCAGCATGGCACTCTTTGCTAGCGGTTGCGCGGTTCACTATTTCGACTCTGATACACAGACAGAACATATCTGGGGAATCGGACACATGAAGATGAGATTTCTGGAGCCAGCAGAAGGACTGCAGGCAGTAGTGCATGGAACAGATGTGTTCGGGGCTTCCATTGGAAAGGCTGGCAAACATGGATATCTCACTCTTGGATGGCAGAGACTCGAATTTATCGACATCGTGAAGGAAAGCACAGCGGTTCGTCTGGATTGGCCAACTAGTGACTTTGTTAATGTGCGAATTGGATCAAGGCTCTCAAATACAAATATTTCGCCGTTCGAGTTGCATTCAAAACAATAAAATTTCCGAAGTGCTCATGATGGATCTGAAACGATGAGACAAGCGAACAAAGCAATCACTCTCTGTTTTCTTTGTGGAGTCCTATCAATTCTTGCGGGATGTGGGATTGGCTACAATCGCACTCTTTTCATAACAAAAACCAATGTGGGATTCGAGGCATCGGCAGAACCTCCCACATTTGAGCTAGACATATCTCGATTAGAAGGCACAGTAGGACCACAGTTTGAGAATGGGAAGAAGCTCCCGGTGATGGCAAGTTTTAAGTTCAGTAATAGAGGGGCTTTTTCTCCTGCTATTGGCTCGACGTTTGCCACTGGTGATGCTGCTACAACCATGGCGGCACTCTATAATGCAGCGACACCTGGAGCTGGATGGGAAGAGCGAGCCGATATGGTCTTTGAGCGGAATCAGAAAACTCTAAAAACGAAGAGTACCCTTACGCTCAATGCAGAGCCCACGGCAATGAGTTGGTTGCCTTCATGGTTTGACTGGATGCGGCCTGAGTTCCAGAAAAAGGATGTTCGCCCAGTATTTTTTGGGACCGATACTTCACTGGGCCTAAAGATCGCCTGGAGTGGAATGACCGGAGGGTTTCCCGATTCAGCAAAGTTTGGATACAACAGAACAGAGCTAGCATTGGTACCCATCGCCATTGAAGAAAGGTCTAGGAAGGACACGGAGACCGGGTTAGTCGTAACTTCATTTGACATGAACATGGCATCGCTCATGGCCACCGTGGATTCAGGTGTCAGTGGCATAACGAATTCTGATGGTACGCCGAAATTAGATAGCCAGCACCTCCAATATTTTGCAACCGGCGCAGCGGCAACTTTACTTTCTCTTCAGCAAGATGTGCGGGCTGCAATGCTGGCTCGTTTGGATCCCAACAAGGATACTTTCAAGAGCCAATTTGGCCAGCTTATTAAGAAAGAAGGCGAGATTAGCCTTCGCGCAGAGATCGTGATGGTTGACATATATGGGGGGCTTGAGTCACTGAAGAAAGACGGTGATCAGAAAGCTGCTGATCATATTCAGGCGCTAGACAACTTAGGCAAATTCGCACCAGACCAGATGACTATCTATACAATTTCACCAGGTGGGATTCTTCTTCAAGAGGAAAATAATACAGCAGCTTTGCAGCCCAACGGGAGGCCTGACTTTTCAACTTTCAGAATTTATCAAACCTATTTGAGGGGATCAGTCAATACATTATCCACCTCACTTGGCCAAGGGAATTTTCATTACCAACCCATTGGGGTTGCTGGCGCCAGCGCAGTCACAAACGATCAAAAGGCTGAGCTAAATGAAAAGTTGTCCCTTCTAAGAAAACAGAAGGAAGATTTAGCTGCGCTGGTAGCAAACAACTCTGCTGCTGCCGCTGCCGTTCAATTTTACCAAAGTCTTTTAACCACAAATTGATGCGGAGGAGACATGACGGGTCCATACCTGGTGAGTGACATTGAGAGCTTGGGGCACACCGCAGGCGACAAGAGAGAAAGAAAATTGGCTCTTGACCTATGCTTAACTGGTCAATGGATCGCGGCAGACATCGTTAAGATTGAAAGAGAAGATTCGACCAATTGGAATGGATGGAGGATGTGGGAGAAATAAACTAGCAGGCTGCCATGGTGACATCTGACGAGTAAGGAATAAGGTCTTCTTTTCTTGATGTAGTTAAATGTGTCTTCCTGTCCCGACATCGGTGGCCCCCTTTGGTCATTCGGGAAAGGTTAGGTAATGCCACTCGTCTCTGACCGCTGGGCGGTTATGCGACTCGAGTCGCTCACGCCCCTAACAATCATTGAATACCGTGATCAGAGAGGGATGCCGCGTCTGCTGACGTCGTCTCCTTACGGGCCACCATACCTGCCAGAGGTCGGCTGGCTCCGTGATCGCTTGCGCGAGCTCGACAGCCAGTGGTCATCGCGCACCGGGCGTCCACCGATCTTCCTCGACGCCCATCCTTTGCTGGCAGCCCTTAATCTAGAGGAGTTCTTCGCGCCAGTCCTGATGGCGGCTGGCAGCCCGGTGGGCGCGGCTCTTACCTCGGTGAGGCTGACGCGCGCTGAGTGGCTCCCGCGAAGCACGTTCACCCTCCCACTCCGGGTCGCCGCCACCGGCGTCGATGCGGTGGGCTGGTTCACCGAACTCCTGCAGCAATCCTGGATGCAGGACGAGGATGTGCGGCAAAATGGGCTCGATCTGCACATTGCCGCACGAGACGTGGAGCCTCTCCTCCACCTTGCCGGCCCACACATCGTGGTGACGGATCGGCCCGCACCGGTTCTCGACGTCGCGGTCGCTCTGGCCGAGCCGTGCCGGCCCCGCGTTGTCATCTGGGTCGACCCCACGCTCGACTCGCCGGCGCCTGCTCAGGCTCCCGCTGACGTACCGGGTGTCTCACTCCTCCGGGTAAGCGTTCCTGGCCCCGAGGCCCCGGGTTCTGGATCGCTCGCACGCTTTTTCATGACTCTGATTTTGGGATTCACGCATGACCTACCCCTGCACGAGATGGCCGAGCAGGCGGCGATTAAAACGGCTCTACGGACGCGGCTTACTTCCGACCCATACGCTCTACACTCCCTGCGATTGATGGAAGCGCTGGGTGAGTTGCAACGTAAGGGACGCCGGTGGGAGACGCTCCTGTCAACAATTCCTGGCACGGCTATGAGTGACTGGATCGAGGATAGCCGTGGCCTAGGCGATTTCCTGGGCGAGAGCCATACCGTCGTGCCGATGGCCGGGATGCTCGGCCGTGTCGATGCTGCGCGAGCCGCTTTCCAGACGGCCAGCGACCAGGCCCGGTCGGCTCTGCGCGGCGTCCGCAATCTGCGCGAGCGCGAGCCTGCCCGCGCCGTCCACGTCGCGGTCGAGCGCCTGGAGACGGGCCGGTATTTCAGCGCGCTCGACGAGCGGTCATCGCTTCAGGCAGGCGCAGCCTATCAGGTGCGCCTGCACATCGGCGTGCGCCTCCCGGATAGCCTCGTCGAGACCGATACTCCGATTGACCCACTCTTGGGGCCACCTGACGAGGAGACCGGCCATCACCTCGAAGTTGCCATTCAGGGCAAGGATTTCGAGGTGCTGTCGGAGCGTGCCGTGCCACTCTTCCTACCGCGAGAGGGAAGTTCAGAGCCCGTCTACTTTGAGATCCGTGCTCCCGAACGCTTCGGCGCCGTACAGCTTCGTCTTTGCGTCTACCACCGCAATCACCTCGTCCAGTCGTTCCTGCTCGACGCGAAGGTCGACGAGTATGAGCGTTCGTACCCCGAGCGTATCCTCACGGTGCGACTGGAACTGTCCCGCTCAGAGAACTTTGCTACAGTGGATGCGCTGGGCCCTCGCGCGCTCTCGGTCGGACTCAACCGCTCCGTCGGTGGCGCCACGCACGAGCTGATTCTCAAAGCCGACGGCAGCTCGGGGGAAGTTGCTCTGCCCGCCGCCACTTTCGAAGACGCCGCCAAAGAGATCCGTCGGCTGCTCGAACAGGCCGCCCGCGACCGGACTAGCCCAGGGCTCGGACGTGACTACGCTACGCTGGCCAGGGGTGCGCCCGTTCCCGCTGACGTCGCGTCCACTATTCGCGGGCTAGCGGGGTGGGGCCGAAAACTCTATAGGGCCTTCTTCCATCGAGCAGCATTGCCGTGCTCCAGGCTCCGTCCGCATCTTGTCGCGTTGAAGGGCTCGCAGGCGCAGCGCATCCAGGTGATCCGATTCGAGTACAAGGACGCATTCCCTTGGCCGCTCCTGTACGACTGGGACTTGCCCGCCGACTCGGATGCGCCTGTCTGCTTGGGGTGGCAAACGGACGCGATGGGCAAGGCCGCTGTCTGTTCGCACGATGGCCGGGTCGCTCTCTACTGCGTGCGAGGGTTTTGGGGTGTGCGCCATTATGTCGAGGAGTTGATCGATCAGGACGGCGGTTCGGAGACAAAGGTTACCCCGCCCACTCAGGGCCAACCTGTGCGACTGGTCGCTGACGCTGGCCTGCCTGAGTCAGTGTGGCTCGCCACAGCCCTCACTGGTGACTTGGGTGCAACGGAGGTTGCCACCGGGCCCGTGCAGACGGCGCCGTTACTCGATCTGCTCTTCCAGAAGCCAGATCATCGGCCGGCCCTGCTGATCCTGCTCGGCCACCACGAGCGCCAGCTTCGCACACCCCAGCCAGATGTTTCACGCATCAGGATCGACTCGACACCCCAGTGGCTTTCCGACGAAGATGTCAGTTCGAGGGCCGAGATGGAGCCGAACGCCTGGGGGCAGCCGCGTCCGATCGTGCTCCTGGCAGCCTGTTCTTCGGCCACCACCGGCATCGACACACTCACTGATTTCGTCACGGCGTGGACGGTCTCGGGCGCGTCGGCTATCGTGGGCACCGAATGTGTCGTTGGCTCCAAGCTAGCCGCCAGCTTTTCTCTCAGCTTTGCGAATCGAGTGTCGAAGCGGAAGGAGCCGCTCGGTAAGGCCTTAACAGGCATCCGTGCCGATCTGCTGGCGGATGGCAACCCCCTCGCCTTCCTATTCCACGAGGTAGGCGACGTCGACCTGGTGCTGGAATGAGGTTTTATCAAAGATATCGAGTGATCATGGCAGCAATGCTGATCATGGTACTCCTGCCGCCAGAGATCGCCCTTCCAACACCAGCGATTTCGACACCGGCGGTAGTACTTGAGGGACCAGCCACGATCGAATTCGTTGACGTGGCTGGGGCACGGCGGGCGCGCCTGGCTGTCAAGCCAACCGCCCAGAAGCCAGTAAAGGAGGATGTGCCAAGGATCATCGAGCTGGCACTAGGTAACCTTCGCTACTCGGATTTGGGAAATCCCCTTTCGTTGACATGGGAAACGGCGACGGACGGAACACCATCGGCGCTGCAGGTTGAGCTGAAGGACACGGTCCGCCGTCCAGGAACCTATCGAGCCCTACTGGCTCCGCTTCCAAAATCGCTTCCCGCCGCGCGACTCGAAATCCAGATAATACTGACAGCGGCGAAGCTCGGACTGCCCGAAAAACTGGTCGTCGGTCGAACCGTGTTCTGGCCATTCTGGACGAGCGAGGTGAAGCAGTCCCTAGTCGCATGGGAGGAGAGTCGTGCAACTCGGATATCGGCCCTCGAAGTTTCACGGGTGACATCAAGTACAGCAGGGTTACCCGTAAGCATAGGCATTACGCCAGGGAAAGCGCCTGTTTCCATCGGCGCAGGCCAGCAGGGTGAGATTCCATATATTGCGGACATGGATTTCACCCTGGGTAACATTACTGGAAAACTTCGTTTCTCTGCGATTGAACTGGCCAATTCGGTTCTACTTGATTGCGAAGTCCGGACGCGCCTGAGCAGCGCCTACATCCCATGGATCATCGGGCTCGGATTCCTGCTCGGGTGGCTCGTGCGCATCCGCCTGGCAGAGATAATCCAGCTTGGGGAAGCTCGTAGCGCCTCCGCACGTCTTCTGTCCTCCGTCACTGACATGCTAGCCCAGCGACCTGACCAGGCTTTCCAAGCGGCCGTCCGGCCAGCTCAGGAGGAGCTCGTTACAGCGCGGAACGGCAGTGATCCCAAGGCGATCACCACAGCCGTGGCAGAGCTCGACAAGATGTGGCGTAGCGCTATTACTGATTTTAGTGAGCGCCAAGCTCTTGCCTTAAAGGAACTGGACGAGCTGCGCTCGCTCGCTGCGCCACCGTTTCCGCTGCCACAGGTGGCCACCGCACCTATACAGGATGCCCGCGCGGCTGCGCAGCGTGCTCGCGCCGCCCTCGACCGGAACGATGTCATCACCGCGAAGCAGGAGTTGGGCGCTGTCAATGTTCTGGCCGGGGCTATCAAGCAGGCAACCCTGGACTGGCAGGATGCGGTGGGAAAACTGCTGACCAAACTTCAAGAAACCAAACTCGGCTTACCAGCCGTTGTCGTCAAGCAGTTCAACGACCGCAATCGAACGGCACCTGCTCTCGATGCCATCAAGGTGGAGACATCCCTTTCGACTCCGGACGAGCGCAATGCTCTTTTTTTCAAGTTTCATGAGGAGTACCGTAACGCCCGCAACCGCCTCACGGAACTGTCCGCAACGCTTGAGGCTGAGTGGGCACTGATCAATCAGGCGCTCGAACCTGTGCGGGGGAAATTAACGGGAACCTACCCGGCGCTGGCCGAGTCGTTGGTCACGTTCCGGAAGGAACTGGAGGGGGCAGCCGACAACCCTTTGGCGCTGGAATTGGTACTCACCACGCGTCTTCAGGTCCTGCACACGCACTGGAAAGAGGGCTTGCTGAGGCAAGCGCCAGAGGCCAACTCGCAGGCCCTCATGACACTCTACCAAAATCGTGAATTCCTCCAGCTCGCCCAGGAGGTCGTCTCGCTCATCCCGGGCACCCTACTTGGCGGGCAAGCCCAACCCCCTCTTCTGAGCAGCCCGTGGGTGTCCCTCGCCGCTACTGCTCCAATGGAGGCCGCGGACGTCGTGGGATCGGCTGTACCCGGTGCCCTCGCCGTGCCGGCGCCACGAGAAATACTTACGGTTCACCAGGCCAGAGGACTCCAGAGCGCCATCCTCGCTGGGATCTTCATCGCTATGTACTGGACACTGAACGCCGACACCTTTGGTGCCCAGCTTTCGGATGTGGGGACGCTGTTTGTATGGAGCTTCGGGCTCGACTTGAGCGTCGAGGCGCTACTGAAACTAAAGAAGTGACCTCGTAAGCTCCACTAAAAACGAAATGGTCGCAAGCAAAAAGAAGTCGCGTCTTGTAACCTTACATTGGCACGGCAGCCTAAGTGATACATCCTTATGCTCAACCAAAGAAGCAGACCAACGGATCTGCATCAACTCCCCACGTGAAGAATTGTTCGTGAAGCGCAGGACTAAAAGAGCGGGCCTGATCGTTGCCTGAGAGATACATCCTTCGACGGGATCAGGGCGTCCCGAGGCTCGCGTTTGGACGCTTTCGCGACGAATTGTCATGGATAAACAGGGCTAGGCGGCCCGGTGAGTGTTCGGCCCAGGCTCCAGGATAATATCATGCCGGAGAAAACAAAGGGGTCGGGAGTATTTTCTGAAGGCCACTGGCTGACAAGGCGGACCGCCTAGCCGGTTCGCACTTGCACTCACCCAAAAAAGCAGGCTGAAGGATCGGCATCAAATTCGCGCACCAGATCGCCGATGCAGTCACTCGATGACTGTCCCGGATACTCGTGCACTTCAGATCGGCCCGCTGCCAATAGAGTCGCCACTTACTGGCTGACCGGATAAATTTAAGTTTGGTAGCTGGAGATTCCATCCACTCCTTCGGAGTGTCCCACTTGGGACGCCGCTCAACAATCACGACCTCGTGGCCCTTGACGGAATACTCAAGACGTAGCTTGTCTCTGAGATGTGCCGGGGTTCTCCCTCGGAAGGGTGGAAATAAAGGGGTCGGGAGTCTTTTTAAAAGCCACAAACGGCAAGGCGGGATAACCTCTGCTATCACACTGGTGTGGCAGCCTGACTGATTCGTGCTTGCGCTCAGCTGAATATGCAGGCCAGGGGATAAGAAAAGGGGTCGGGAGTCTTCTATAGGCAGCACCCCTACCATCTCCACGCACAATCTCTTGCCATTCTGCAAGTGCAGAAGAAACCAACGGACGAGAACCTTTCCTCCATGAAGCCCCGCGCCTAGCAAGAGCGGCGGGATGGCTGTGCGACGGCCACCAAGCTTCCGGAAGCAGCCACTGAATCGATGCCGTCATCGACTCGATGATCGCCGGCTATCCGTACCGATAACCTCGCCTACTCCCCTTTCATCCACTAATCCTCTTCCGGATTAATGACATGGAGGCCCGCTGAACGACAGACCGTCAGCAATTGTATGTCGGCACTGACAACGGTCAGGCGCAAGGGCTTCAGTTCCAACGCCAGCGCTAAATGTAATACTTGCGGTGATCGGAGCGCAGGATACTCCAGCGCAAGTTCTTTGGTCGCCAAATACGTCTGCATCGTCGGGGCAATGAACGAGTAGAGGCCTTCCTTCGACTCTCTCTCGAACTTATGGATCACCGAATAGCAATCGTCCCGTGTAATCTCTCCATGGTGGGCTCGATTCG
>Ga0163144_10024752_pt1 | contig 11759 bp, 8 predicted proteins | sample OliLak19BULKMAT1_FD_123175 | JGI IMG/M metagenome (GOLD analysis project Ga0163144, IMG submission 123175) | Freshwater microbial mat bacterial communities from Lake Vanda, McMurdo Dry Valleys, Antarctica - Oligotrophic Lake LV.19.BULKMAT1 | ecosystem: Environmental > Aquatic > Freshwater > Lake... | reverse complement strand
GTAGCGCGGGATCTGGACATTGTGGTGATTGACGGGTCGGACCCGCTGGCCGGCGGCGGCGTGTTTCCGCTGGGGCGGCTGCGGGAGCCGCTGGATGCGCTGCGCCGGGCCGACAGGGTGGTTATCACGCGGTCGGAGGGGCGGCGGTTTGACGGGCTGCTTTGGGAGCTGGACCGTGTGAAACCGGAGTTGCGGGTGTTCTTTGCGGAGACGGCGCCTCGCCGGTTTGTTGCGGTGGGCTCGGGAGCATCGGAGTCGCTTGAGAGCTGGCGGGGGCGGCGGGTGACGGCGTTCTGCGGGCTCGGGAATCCTGGGGCGTTTGGGCGCACGCTGGCGGGTTTAGGCGTCGAGGTCGAGCGATTCGTGGTTTTCCCGGATCACCACAAGTACACCGCTGCCGAGATCGGGGAGCTGCGCCGGAGTGGGGAAGTGCTGGTGACCACCGAAAAGGATGCGGTGAAGCTGGAGGGGCTCGGCGAAGGGATTTGGTGGCTGGAGACGGAGATGGAGATCAGGAGCGAGCGCGCTGTGGGTCCTGAAGGCTACCGGCCGATCCCGGCCTCCGCGCGGGACCTGGTCCGACCGTAGCGGAATTGTAACAAATTCTTCCTTGATATTACGTTATATTGGGTGCTTGCCAGCCCCTAAACGCAACGCGAATCTCACGGCTCGAATATTCCTGAAGCTCATATTAGGTGTATTTTGCGTGCTGGTGGTGGCGCTCACCGCGGTTGACTTCCTTGCTTCGCGTGTGGCGGAGAAGACCTACCTGACCAAGCTGTCGCGGGAGTTGGAAGAGAAGAACCGGATGCTCGCTCTGGCCGATGTGGTCAGGCTCGGGGAGCAGAACAGCGACCGTTTTCACGCTTTGGCGAAGGCCGCGGGTGGCCGACTTACCGTGATCGCGCACGATGGTCATGTGATCGGCGATTCGGAGGCCGATGCGGCGCGAATGGAGAATCACGCCACTCGGCCGGAGGTGGTGCAGGCTCTGCACGGGTCGGCTGGCAAGGACATACGGCTCAGCCACACGATGGGCCTCAAGTTTCTGTATGTTGCGAGCCCGGTGGCGGAGGGATGCATACGGCTGGCGGTTCCGCTGAAGGAAATCGACACGCAAGTTTCCGAGATTCGAAATCAGTTGCTGGCTTCGGTGGCAGTGGCGTTTTTACCGGCGATTATTGTGGCGGGTTTTTTTGCACGGTATGTTTCGTCGAAACTCGCCGCGATTATTCAATACGCCGGGCGGCTGGCGCGGGGTGAGTTTGCCGCGAGACTTCCGGCGCGGGGGCGGGATGAGCTCGGGATCCTGGTGGAGCAGCTGAACGATACGGGTGAGAAGCTCCAGGAAATGTTCGATCAGCTGCAGCGCGAGCATGCCGAACTGGAGAAGGTGGAGCGCGTCCGGAAGGACTTTGTCATCAATGTATCGCACGAACTGCGGACGCCTCTGGCGTCGATCCAGGGTTACACGGAGACGCTGCTGGAAGGCGCGCTGTACGACCCGGAGCATAACGTTCGATTTCTTTCGATTATTCGACAAAATGCGGAACGGCTGGGCCGGCTTACGGGCGATTTGATGACGCTGTCGCGGCTGGAGTTGAAGACGACCCGATTTCAATTCGCGTCGTATTACGTGAACAGCCTGCTGCTGGACTGCGCGGATTCCATGCGGCCGATGTCCGAGAAGAAACACATCGATCTGACGGTGGAGCAGATGCCGGACCGCACGGAAATTTTCTGCGATTCCGAAGCGGTTCACCAGGTGATGAGCAACCTGCTGGATAACGCTTTGAAGTATACGCCGCAGGGGGGCCGGGTGACGGTGGCGGCGCGCAAGCTGGATGGCAATCCGGAGATGATTGAGATTGCCGTTCTCGACACAGGGCTCGGGGTTCCGGCGGAGGATCTGCCGCGGTTGTTCGAGCGTTTCTATCGTGTCGACAAGGCGCGGTCCCGGGAGATGGGCGGCACGGGCCTTGGACTGGCGATTGTGAAGCACCTGGTTCGATCTCAGGGCGGCACCGTTTATGTGGAGAGCGAGGTCGGCCAGGGATCGAAGTTCATGTTCACGCTTCCGGTCCACGATCTGGGACTGCAGGAATATGGCGCGGTACAGGAAGAGCTGACTGGCGCGATGCATCCCAGAGTGTGATTCAATAGAGCGCACGTATGAAGCGTCGAACCTTCCTTGGCAGCCTCGCTGCCGCACCATTCCTCGCGCAGTATCACGCGATGGCCGCACCTTCGAAAAATCGGGCAAAGATTCGGGACATCCAGACCATGGTGGTGCAGGGCCCGCGAACCTACACGCTGGTCAAGGTGGTTAGTGACGCGGGCGTGTACGGCATCGGCGAGGCGTATGGCAATCCGGGTGCGGGGGTCCGCGAACAAATCGAGGTTCTGAAGCAGGAAATCATGGGGAAGGATCCCCTGCAAATCGACGCCATTTATCAGGGTCTGGGACAGCGTACGGACGGGTCGGCGCACTCGTTTATGCGGGGCGTCAGCGGGATCGAGATGGCGTTGTGGGATCTGGCCGGCAAGATGCTGGATCAGCCCACGAGCGTGTTGCTGGGCGGCCGGTTTCGGGAGAAGGTCCGGGTGTATGACCATGCCGCGCCAAAGAACATGCTGGACAAGGCGTCGTGCCGGGAATGGGCTGCGAAAGTGAAGGCGGACAAAGCGGGCTTCACGTGCCACAAGTTCGGTCCAGGTCCGCACACAGATCCGGCGAAGGATCCGGGGCGCGACCTTTCGAACCGGCTGCTGTCGTCAGCCGAACTGCGTCAGATCCGGCAGGGCTGGGAGAACTGCCGTGAGGCGATCGGCTGGGAACACGACCTGATGGTCCACTGCCACTGGGAGTTCGACCTGCGGACTTCGATTCAGCTTGCCGAGGCGGTGGAGGGGATCAAGCCGGTGTGGCTGGAGGACTCACTTACGCCGGACTACTCAGAGAGCTGGAAGAGGCTGAGCGCGGTGTCGAAGGTGCCGATCTGCACGGGTGAGAATCTGGCTCGGCGTCACGGATTTAAGGATTTTATTATTAACCAGGGCTGTGATATTCTGCACCCGGATCTGCGAAATACCGGCGGATTTCTGGAAACGAAGCGAATTGCGGATATGGCCGACGTTTTTGGACTGCCGATGGCCACGCATAACACGGGCAGCATTGTGGCGACGATGGCCAATGTGAGCTGGGCAGCGTCGATACGCGATTATCTGGCGTGCGAGACGGTGATGGGGCAAGGCGGCTGGCTGGACGACATGATCCTGCATGACGGGCCAATTTTCGAGGGCGGATTTATTCGAGTGCCCGAGAAGCCGGGTATCGGCGTTGAGCTCAATCCGGACGTGGTGAAGGCGCATCTGGCGAAGGGCGAGAAGTGGTGGGGATGAGGCTTCGCCAACGGGGCCGGGTCAGGCGCATAATGGGGGCAGGCGGGTTATGGACCGTTCCGTCCGAGCGCCCGATTTCGTGCTGGCTGAGGCTCCCCGTGAGCTGACCGACGGACCCCTGCGCCGCATCGGCGAGGGAATCGGACGGGTGGTTTACGCCTCCAGTAACTGGGTAGTGAAGCGCGAGCGCTCCCAGCGTGAAGTGGTTGCGCTGATAGTGCTCTGGCGTCTGCTGCGCGGTCTGGAGCGTGCATTTCCCGCGGGAATCGCGGCGCGGCTGATGGAGCGGCCGTCGGCGCAGATTCGAATGCTGAAGCTTTTTGTCCAGACCGTGATGCTGGTGATTCCGCGCACGCTGTGGTTCTCCTCGAATATTCTGCCGGTTTGGCGCATTTATCAAAAGCGTAATCTGCGTGGGACTCGACTGGCTGAGTCGCATCTGGCGGGGTCGAGCCTTGTGCCTGCCGTGGCCACGTTTCCGCCGACCCGTGTACGGGTTAAAGGCTGGCCTGGCTGGCTTGTTGTCGAGCAGGCGGAGGAGCGCGCCGAGTGCACGCTTCTGGACCGGCTGAGCGAACTGGCCGGGGCGGGTTATTTCGACGATGTTGAGGATCTGCTGTGTCAGTTTCTGGAGGTTCGTCAGGCTGGCTGGCAGCGGGGTTTGTTTTCGCTGGATGCGCATTTGAAGAATTTCGGAATTATTGGCGAACGCATTGTTTTGCTGGATGCGGGCGGATTGACTAACCGCTGGTCCGAGATCGAGTCGAAGCTCCACCAGGAGCACAGGCACTTTGAGCCCCCGCACCACAGGCTCGGTCTGGGACCACTCCTCGTCGCGCGCCCCGACATTGCGGCTCGGTTTAATGCGCGCTGGAAAGAAGCGGTAAATGCTCCTGTGGTGCTTCGGCACATGAAGGGTGCGACGGCCTCATAAGATCAAAAGATGCCAAGTCCATGGCTGGCGGTTCCGCTGGCCGATTACGAAGCGCACATGAGCGCGCCCGAGGTGGGGCAGTATTCGCTGTTGTCGACTTTGTTTCGCGAGGTGCTGTTGCGGTGCCTGCCGGCGTCGGTTGCGGTGGTCGGGGTGGCCGGGGGGAACGGCCTGGAGCATGTGGATCCGGGCATGACGCGGCGGGTGGCCGGGATCGACGTGAATCAGGCGTACCTTGATGAGGTGGCCCTGCGTTATGGCGTGGTGGGCGGGCTGGAACTGCACTGTGTCGATATGACCAGGGAGGCTCCCGGCGTGGAGCCGGCGGAGCTGGTTCACGCGGCGCTGGTGTTCGAGCATGCGGGTGTGGAGGGGTGTCTGCGCAACACGCTGGGGCTGGTAGCGCCTGGCGGTTGGCTGTCCGTGGTGCTGCAGCTTCCCAGCGTGCAGGCGCCTGGTGTGGCTCAGACGCCGTTCGAATCGATTCGCGGGCTGAGTCCGCATTTCTCGTTTGTCGACCCGGCGTGGTTTACGGAGACGGTTGGTGCGGCGGGGTTTGTATTGGTTCAGGAATCGACGCATCCAGTGCCGGCGGGGAAGGCGTTTTGGGTGGGTTTGTTTTGTCGCGACAAGGGGCGGGACGTGTGACATGATGTCAGGAATTGAAACCCTTTGCAGTGATGCGAACCACCGTCCCGCTCCTGATTCTTTTCGTTGCCCATTTTCCGGCCGCTGGCGTGGATGTGGTGGTCCCGGATGCGGACTACCTGACGTCGGCTGAGGCCGTTGTCGCAGGGCAGAAGCTGTTTGCGGCTGCCTGTGGGGCGTGCCACGGCAGATCGGGCGAAGGCGCGCGCGGCCCGAATCTGGCCGATGGAGGCCTGATTCGGCGGCTAAACAACACACGGCTGTTCGCCTCGATCAAGAACGGCGTTCCTGGGACGGATATGCCTGGCTTTCCGATGGCGGACGCGAAGATCTGGCAGATTGTCGCATTTGTGCGGAGTTTGAGTTCGCCGGCAATCGAAGCCCGGCTTGAGGGCGATGTGCCTCGCGGGTCCGCGGTGTTTTTCGGAGCGGGCGGGTGCTCGGGGTGCCATTCCATTCGAGGACGCGGGGCTTCGCTGGGGCCGGACCTGAGCAACGCGGGCGCGGTGATGACGGTGAAACAGATGCGCGAATCGCTGACCGATCCTGGTGCGCGGATTGCGGCGGGGTTCGGCGGCGTCTCGGTGCGTCTGAAATCGGGCGAAATGGTTGAGGGTATCGCCAAAAATCGGAACAATTATTCGCTTCAGGTACTGGATTCCAAAGGAATGATGCATTTGTTTGACGCCCGGGATGTGGATTCGGTCCGGGAGAGCGGGAAATCTCCGATGCCGCCTGCGCGGCTTAAGGCTGAGGAGCTCGGCGATTTGCTGGCGTTCCTGTCGAAGCAGTCGGTACGGACGGAAGCGGGGAGGAAACGCCGGTGAGAATTGCGCTGATTCTTTTGGCATCGGTGTGTCTGGCCCAACAGGCGCCGAGGTATGAGGATGTGATGGCCAGCCCGGGCAAGAACTGGCTGACGTATCACGGGGATTATCGCGCCACGCGTCACAGCCCGCTCCGGCAAATTAACGCCGGCAATGTTGCGTCGGTGGTGCCGAAATGGACCTATCACGTGGACGGCGCCACGAAGCTGGAGGCGAGCCCGATTGTGGTGGACGGGCTGATGTATGTCACGAACTCGAATGAAGTCACGGCGCTGGATGCGCGGACGGGTCGGCGAGTGTGGCGATATCGCGAGGCGAATGCGAAGCTGAGCTCGGTGAACCGGGGCGTGGCGGTGATGGGGGAACGGGTGTTTTTCGTTACCTCGGACTGCCATCTGGTTGCGCTGCATCGCATCACGGGCGCGTTGCTGTGGAACTCCCGGTATGCGAACTCGGAAGAGAATTACTTCTGCACGCTGGCGCCGCTGGCGGTGAAGGATCGGGTGATGGTCGGCGTTGGGGGCGGGGAGCGGGGGATGCGCGGATTTGTCGCGGCGTTCTCGGGGTCGACGGGCGAGGAGTTGTGGCGATTCAACACGGTGCCGAAGGCGGGTGAGCCGGGCGCGGATACGTGGGATAAGTTCAACACGGACTGGGGCGGCGGCGGGACGTGGATGAACGGGACGTACGACCCGGAGCTGAACCTGGTGTACTGGCCGACGGGGAATCCGTGGCCTGACTACTACACAGGCGAACGGCGGGGCGACAACCTGTATACGTGCTCCGTGGTCGCGCTCGATGTTAATACGGGGAAATTACGGTGGTATTTCCAGTTTATGCCGGGGGATTATCACGACTGGGATTCGCAGTCGATTCCGGTGCTGGTGGATGCCGACTGGAAAGGGAAGACCCGCAAGCTGCTGCTTCATCCGAATCGCAACGGCTGGTTCTATGTGATCGACCGTGTGACCGGCGAGTTTTTAAATGCCACTCCGTTTGTCGACCGGATGAACTGGGCCAAAGGGATGGATGCGAAGGGCAGGCCGATTGAGATTCCGGGGCTGGTGCCTAATGCCAACGGCGTGAAGATCTGCCCGTCGGTCCGGGGCGCCTCGAACTGGATGTCTCCGTCATGGAATCCGGATACGAAGCTGCTGTATGTGCCGACGCTGGAGCAGTGCGATGTGTACTCGACGTCGAGCCAGAAGGCGGAGTCGATGCTTGGCTTCTCGGGCGGCGGGGGCGAGGGGATTCCCTCCGAGCCGGGGCAGTTTTATTTGCGGGCGATCGACTACCGGACCGGGAAGCGGGTTTGGGAGTATCCGATGCCGGGGCCAGGAACGATGTGGGCGGGGACTGTGTCGACCGCTGGTGGCGTGGTGTTTTTCGGCGACGATGACGGGAACCTGGTCGCTGTGGATGCGACTCAGGGGAAGCATCTGTGGCACTACGCGATGGGTCAGAAACTAACTGCTTCTCCAGTTACTTTTGAAGCTGGTGGAAAGCAGTATGTGGCTATTTCGGCGGGCTCGGAAATTTATGCGTTTGGCTTGTTTGAACCGGTGAAGCCGGTGCCGGTGATTCGGTAGTTCTAAGGGGTTGTCATGAACAGACTGCTGCTTTGTAGTCTCCTGTTATCCGCTTCCCTGGTAAGTGCGGCGGACATGCCTGGCGTTGTCGTCAAGACACCCGTGAAACCGCCCCACTGGGCGCTGCTGGAGCGCGACTTACTCCACTACAGTTCGGTTGCGGCGAAGAAGTTCGCGGCGAAGTATGTGGACGAGCGGGGCTATCTGTTGCATACGCCTCGATGGGGCACGCTCGATGGTCCGGACGACGCGATCGAGACGTTTTACAACTGGACGCTGCTGCACGCGCTGGGCGGCGATGACGAGTTGGTGGACCTGTACAAAAAGGCGTATGAAGGTCATTTGAAGCAGTATGGCGAGCTTCGGACGAAGCTGACCACGCTGGCTTCGAATGGGGCTTACTACAAAGAGTTCATCACGCAATCGGACTGGTTCCACACGGGCGAGGGCATGCGCGGGTTCATGTATCTGGGTCTGTCCGATCCGAACAACGAGACGTACCGGACGCGCATGAAGCGGTTCGCCGGGTTGTACATGAACGAGGATCCAGAGGCGCTGAACTACGACTCTGAGAAGAAGATTATCAAGTCGATCTGGAACGGCAGCAAGGGGCCGATGCTGCGGAAGGCGACGGTGTACGACTGGGTCGGCGACCCGGTTCCGGGCAGCTTCCATCTGCTGCACAATCCCGACCGGCGCGGGAAACTGCTCGACATGGATGCGAGTTATCAGAAAATGTTGTCGCATTGTACGGAATATCTGGACAGTGTCGGCGACAACTGGCTGAATATGGCCGCGTCCAATCTCCACGTGGCTGCGTTCGGGCTCACGGGTGAGAAGAAGTATCGCGACTGGGTGGTGGATTATCTGGGGGCGTGGAAGCAGCGGGCGGAGCAGTGCGGCGGGAATATACCGAGCAACGTGGGGCTGGATGGCAAGCCTGGCGGCGAGCACAACGGGCAGTGGTGGAAGGGGACATACGGCTGGAATTTCACGATTTTCGACGGGGAGCTCGGACAGATTGCGCATCGGGGGTACCTGACCGCTGGGAGCTGGCCAGGGATGGCGAATGCGCTGCTGATGACCGGCGACCAGTCCTATGTCGGCGTGCTGCGCAAACAAATGGACAACATTTATGCGGCTAAAAAGGTGGTGAACGGAAAAACTCTGTATCCGCAGATGTACGGCGATCCGAAGGGGTACTCAGGCACGGGCAAGCCGGAGTGGTATCACTTTACGGAGAACGCATTTCGCGACCGGCTGGGCGAGATCTACATGTGGTCAATGGACCGCAAGGATCTGGACCGGGTGAAGGGCGAGCCGTGGATCGAGTATCTTGAGGGGCGCGATGCGGAGTTTCCAGTGCGGTCGCTGGAAAAGGATTTGGAGTCGGTTCGACGCGACATGATGGCGGTGCATAACGACTCGACGACAGCCGATACGCGGCTCGCGGACTATCTGCTGGACATCAGTCCGGCGGCTACGAATGCGCTGGTAAATCTGACGATGGGCGCTTATCTGCCTGGCGGGCGCATCTGGTCACTGCACTCGCGCTTCCGGTATTTCGATCTGGAGCGCAAGCGTGCGGGATTGCCGGAGGATGTCGCGGCGCTGGTGGAGAAGCTGTCGGCCGATTCGGCCACGGTGCAACTGGTGAACGTGAGCCCGGTGGAAGCGCGCACGGTGATCGTGCAGGGCGGGGCTTATGGAGAGCACACGTTTGACACGGTGCGGGTGGACGGTGCGGCGGCGGTCCCGGTTAACGGCCCGGTGCTTACCGTGCGGCTGGGTCCGGGCGCGGGCGCTCGACTGCAGTTCGCAATGAAACGCTACGCTAACCCGCCGACAATGGCGTTCCCCTGGGATCGTGGCTGGTATGGCGTTGCGGGCAAGTAAGGATGCTGTTGGGGTAACGGAGCGGCTGATTTTGCGGAGGTGGCGGGACTCGGACCGCGCGCCGTTTGTGCGGCTGAACGCAGATCCCGAGGTGATGGAGTTCTTTCCTACGCTCCTTTCGGCGGATCAGACGGACTGGTTGCTGTCGCGGATCGCTGAGCAGGAGGTGCTGAACGGGTTCACTCTCTGGGCGGCGGAGCTGCGGGAATCGGGTGAGTTCATTGGGTTTGTTGGACTGGCGGTGCCGGGGTTCGAGGCTCACTTTACTCCGTGCGTGGAGATTGGATGGCGGCTGGCTGCGAAGCACTGGGGCCGTGGCCTGGCGACGGAAGGCGCCCGTGCGGCGCTTCAGCTGGGCTTCGATGCTTACGGGCTGAGTGAGATTGTTTCGATGGCGGTGGAGGGAAACGTCCGCTCGCGGCGTGTGATGGAGAAGCTGGGAATGACGAGAGATGCCGCGGACGATTTCGATCATCCGCGGCTGCCGGAGGGTCACCCGCTACGCTGGCACGTGCTGTACCGTACTACCAAATCAGCTTGACGGCGAGTTGGATTTGCCTCGGATAGTTGGACTGCGGCGCGCTGAGCGCGGCTTTCTCAATGGACCCGAATGTGACGCTTTCCGGATTGTTGTTGAAGTGCGACGAGACGACGAAGAACGAGTTCATCAGATTAAACGCCTCGGCCCGGAACTGCACGCGAAGCCTCTCAGTGATGTGCGTTGTTTTATTGAGTGACGTGTCCACCATGAACGTGCTTTGCAGGCGGACTTTGGGCGAGCGGAACGGGGTGTAGCGCGGGTTGAAGCGCGGCACCACCAGCCAGGATGCCGACTTACATCCAAAATCGACCTCGCTGTACCGAAGCATGGTGACCGTATTGTTTTCGTTCCAGCGATTCACGCAGGGCTGGATGGCTTGCACGGTGGCTCCGCTCCAGTCCGCATCGATCTTCGATTCGGCGAGTTGAATCACGTTGCCGGGCAGATTCCACGGAATGCCGCTTTGCTGCGAAATGATGACGGAGTTATCCCAGCCGCTGATGAGCCGGCTCTTCCATCCGCTCAGGTTGCGGCCGAAAGATCGCCCGCGACCGAAGGGGAGCTGACTGACGGCGCTGACGACGAAGCGGTGCGGACGGTCGTAAGCGGTGAGGCCGCGCTGCATGACGCCGCGAAGAGGATCGAGCCAGTTGTTCTGTTCAATATTCTTCGACCACGTGTAATTCGCGTTAAATGTGGTGTATTTGTTGCGGATATTGAAAGAGGTCTGGAGCGAATTGTACCAGCTTTTGCCGTCGTTGCGCATGAGTTCCGTGATGGCCCCGAATTGCGGGAAGGGGCGGCTGAGCTGGTAACGGTTCAGGGTGCGCGAGAGGTACCAGGAGGTGTCGTTAAATGCCTCCACGTTGAAGAACGGATTGGTCAGGGCCTGATCGCAGACTGACGGATTGCCACCGAGCATGAAGTTGCAGGAATCGCGGAGGTCGGGGTCGTCCTCATTGAAGGTTCGCGAACTCTGCAGTTCGTTGCCGCGGCTGGCCGCGTAAGTGATCTCGAAACGCGACTTCGATGTGAACAGGTGCTGGATACCGAACGAATACTGGTCCGTGTGCGCGATCTTGAAGTTCGAGTTGACGAAATTGAAGCCCTGTCCGATGTAGCTGAGCGGGCCGTTGGATGAGCCTTTCGGGACTCGGATGCCGTTGGGGAACGGGTTCGCGATTTTGTTCTCAACGCCGGTGCGGCCTTCGGTTCCGGAGTTGGCGTAGGGCGTGGACTGGGAGTAGCCGTTGGTCTGCAGATAGTCGTTATTGGGGTTGATGTAGTAGCGGCCCCAGCCGCCGCGCAGCACTGTCCTGCGCGCCACCGCCCAGGCGACGCCGATTCGCGGCTGGATCGCTTTGCCGTAAATATTGGCTGCGTTGCGCGAGACGCCATTCTGACCCGCGAAGAGCATCGACCCGGTAAGTTCCGGGAAAGTGTCGAACTGCGACCGGTCAATCAGTTCATTTACCGGCGATTTCATATTGGGGTCGAAGCCGCGGTTCATGCGGTTGTAGCGCTCGGTGGGCGGGATGTTGAAGTCCATGCGGAGGCCGAGGTTCACCGAGACGGTTCGGGTGATTTTCCAGTCGTTCTGCACCCACGGGGCGTAGTAGGGGAAGAAGAAGATCGGGAACACCGCATAGTTCATGGAACCTGACGCCGGGGTGCCGAGCAGCCAGGAAGCGATGGAGTTACCGGAGAACTCATCGGCGCGCTGGAAGTCGCGCTGGGTGAAGCCGCGGTTGGCACCCAGAAGGAACACGTTGCCGGAATTCTGCGTGGAGTACTGAGACCAGCGCATGTCGAGCCCGGCCTTCCAGGTGCGCGGTCCGTTGATCCACGTGACGGTGGGATGCGCGGTGACGGTGTTGGTGACGTTGCGGCTGGGGTAGCGGCCGAGTGAGATGTACTCGGCG
>Ga0163144_10024751_pt1 | contig 11759 bp, 10 predicted proteins | sample OliLak19BULKMAT1_FD_123175 | JGI IMG/M metagenome (GOLD analysis project Ga0163144, IMG submission 123175) | Freshwater microbial mat bacterial communities from Lake Vanda, McMurdo Dry Valleys, Antarctica - Oligotrophic Lake LV.19.BULKMAT1 | ecosystem: Environmental > Aquatic > Freshwater >... | reverse complement strand
TGATGACGCAGGTGTCCGACGTGCTCGTGTCGCTGTCCACCGAGAGCATGTTGAACGAGTCGGCCACGGCGTCGCGCAGCATCGCATCGAGCGTCGCCGCATCGAACGCGGCATCCGTGAAGATGTAGGCGAGCATCGTGGCCATGTTCGGCTCAATCATGCCGGAGCCCTTGGCCACCACGGTGATGGTGGCGTTCTCCACGCTCAGCGAAATTGCCTTGGGATGCGAATCGGTGGTCATGATGCCTTCGGCGCCGACGATCGGATCGTGCTGCAACTCGGCGGCAATGCCCGGAATCCCGGCCTCGATCATCTTGATCGGCAGCGGCACACCGATGACGCCGGTGGAGCTCACAAGCACCCGATCCGACTCGGTCCCGAGTTCGGCGGCGGCGGCGTTCGCCATGCGACGTGCGTGCTCCACGCCGATCGATCCGGTCGCCACGTTACTGACTTTGCTGTTGGCGATGATCGCGCGCAGCACACCGCCGCGCATCGTTTCACGACCCAGAATGATCGGTGCGCCGGGAAAGTGATTTCGCGTGAACACCGCCGCGGCGGCTGCGTCCACGTCACTGACAAACAGCGTCACATCTTTCGCGCTTGGTTTGAGACCCACGTTGCGGCTCGCGCAGCGAAAACCGCGCGGGAACACCGGGGATTCATGAAAAACCGTCGTGTGTGGCATGAGACGCGGGGCATGAGAGCGCGGAGCAGCTGACTGCGCGAACGTGTGCACTGGGGAAAACGCAAACGTCCCGCCCGAAGGCGGGACGCAGCTGAAAGATAGCGAAAGTGGCAAGCCGGGACGACCGGTTGCCGCCCCTGCGCCGACGCGCGGGGGTCGCGGTCAGGGAGCGACCACGTTCACATGGCCGATCATACCGAGCAGTGCGTGCGGATCGCACTGAACAAAGAGCCGCGTGCCGACTGCGTCGGGCACGACCACGTCATCGGTTTGGCCTGGCAGCTGAAGCATCGGGCCGGCCGGTGGCAGTCCGCGTACGCCGGGATTTGAGTCTGCCACAAAGTGTACGTTGTGTACGCCACTCACCAGCACATATCGCAGCACGTCGCCCGGCTTGGCCGAAACCTCGGCCGGTTTGAAGAAGTTGCCGCTGTCGTCCATGATCATTTCAATCGTGTGCACGGTGCCCGTACGCGCCGGAAGATCGCTTGGGGCCGCTGTGGGCGCTGGCGCAGCGTCAGGAGTTGCTCTGTCAGACCCGGGAGCGTCGCCGCTACAGGCGGCGAGCAGCAGAAACGGGGCAAGCAGGATCGCGGAAAAGTTTCGCATGGTGTGGTCCGAGTGATAAAGCGTTGAACGAGCAGAACGAAGAAGCGAAGAGGTTAGAAATCTTTTCGGGCAAAGGCGCGTGCTGCTGCGATCGCGGGAAGCACAATCCAGAACACGAGCCCGAGGCTCGACAGGAACAGGCCGCGGGGCCCGCCGAGCACGTTGGAGAGTACCGCGCCGGTGTATCCCATCAGTGCGGCACTGTCGAGACGCAGCATGAGCCCCGTGCGCGCAAGGTCCACGGGATTCGCGAACATGAACCCGAGCATTGGCTTCTCGAGCGGCCAGTCGGAGTAGGCGGTGGCCAACCAGATCACGAGCCCGTCGTACACGACGGTGGTAATGAACCAGACGGCGAGCGCGAGACCGAGCGCTTTGAGGCGATCGTCTTGCGCGGCGCCGATCCACATCGCGATGGCGGCAAAGCTCAGGGTGAGCGCCGAACCGGCCAACAGGTACGAGAGCAACAGCGGGAGCACGTCGGGGGTCACGGCGCGATGCAACACGAGCGGTAGCGTGATCCCAAGCGCGAAGGCGGCGACGAGCGGGGTTGCCAGCCCGAGATACAAGCCGCACCACAACGCCCGCCTCGGAACCGGCTGCGCGAGCAGCAGTTCGGTGAACTCGCGCGACGTGTGCCAATACACCACACCAAAGACGGTGGTCACCAACGGCACGAGCAGCAGCACCACATTGAGTAGGCCGCTCAGCGCGCGCGGCGCGCTACCGCCGAGCTGATACAGTGCCTCGGTGAGCACGGCCAACACAAGCGCGTGGGCCAGGACCCAACGATTGCGCGCGATCTCTGCAACCTGCGCGCGTAGTACGGCGACGACCAATGCGAAGCGGGGGGTGACCGGTCGCGCGCCGATCATGCCGGGGGAGAACGTTTCGCGCGATGGAACCGTCAGCACCTGATCGGCAACGCGGTCGCTGTTCATACCTGCGCCTCAACTGTGCGCGTACCGTGGAGCGAAGTGCGGTGCGTGTCCGGAGCGATGGCGATCGACGACGACTGCATCAGCGCCCCGATCGAGCGCTCGAGCGAGAGCCCGCCCGTCGAAGCACGAAGCGCGGACTGACTGCCGCAGTAACGGACGGTACCGTCGAGAAGAAAGACAATGTCATCGGCGAGTTCTTCCAGCTCACTGAGTACGTGTGACGTGATCAGAATCGCGCGTCCCTTGGCACGCTCGGCGATGATACGGTCCTTCAGCGACGCGCTCGAGACCGGGTCGAGCCCGGCGGTCGGTTCGTCAAGAATGAGGACGTCGGGCTCAAAGATCAGCGCCACCGCGGCGTTGACGCGCTGTCGCTGTCCACCCGAGCATACACCGAGCGGGCGTGAAACGAACGAGGCAAGGTCGAACGCGTCGATGAGCTGCTCCAATGTCATGTGCGGTGCATGTGGCCGCAGCGAGCTCACGAGCTGCAGCACGTCTCTCGCCGCCAGATGCTCAGGGAACCGCGGCGCCTGAGGCATGTAGCCGATGCGGGCGCGGTATGTATCGCTCCCCGTGACCTGCTGATTGTTGAGCAGTACGTGTCCGTGGTTGGGGCGAACCAGTCCAAGGAGAATCTTGTTCAGAGTCGTTTTGCCTGAACCGTTGGGTCCGAGCACGGCGGTGATACGGCCTGCGGGTAGCGCCACGCTCACATCGCGGAGCACAGCCGTGCCACCGAATGACTTGGAGATGCGGCGAACCTCGAGCATCGGCGCAGCCATCATGAGGCGCCTCCGCGGGCGACCCGTAGCTCGGTAGCCGCAGCGCTCGGCGCGCGTTGCGGTTCGCGCATGAGCGGGGCGGCGTCGATCAGCGTTGCGGGTGTGAGCATGGGCGCAATGCGCTCAAGCAGGTCAAGCGCGTCGGCAATCACGCTTCGTACCAGCAGCAATGCGGCGGGAGCCCGCTCGACCACGAGCGCAAAGAGTCGTACGGGAGCGTGGGGCACGTCACCTACCCCATCGCGACCAAGGTCATAGCCGCGATAGCGATCCCAGTAGTTCCCGCGTACGGTGCTGTAGTGCGATTGACTGTTGGTGGCGACATCGAACATGTTGCGCGCGAAACTGTTATTTCGCACCTGATTCTCCTGCGCATCGGCCAGCAGCCGGAGTGCCCATCCGTTCGCCTCGAACCGGTTATGCGAGAGCTCATTCCGGTTTGACCCTTCGAGATGCACCGCGATGGTATTGTCAATGAAGTCGTTGCCGGTGATGTGACTGTCGTTGATCTCCTTGAGCAGCAGTCCGTAGGAGGCGCTGTTTCGTGCGTCGCTGAAGAGATTGTCGACAATGCGCACGTGCTTCGCGTACATCACGGCGACACCCGAACGATTCTCCGTAAACCGATTGGATTCGTACGCGCAGCTGTCGGAAAACATGAAGTGCAGCCCGTATCGCAGGCTTTTGGTCACCACGTTGCGGCGCGCCGTAGCCTCCCGGGTGAACTCGAAGTAGATGCCGTCGCGGTGCCCTGTGATCCGGTTCTCTTCCACCAGCACGTTGCGGCTCGACCAGACGTGCACGCCATTGCCCGTGGAACTCTGCGAGCCGGCCAACCCGCGCATCGTGTTGCCGCGCACAACACAGCCATCGACACGTTGCAGGTGCAGCGCAAAGAAGGTAGACTCGAAGTGATTTCCTGCGATCTCGCACGCGATCGATTCGAAAACGCGAATCGCCGCACGGTCCTCCGTGTGGCTCGCTCCAGTGTTGCGAAAGGTGAAGCCGCGCACGCGCACGGAGTCGGCATTGACGATCAAGAGCCCGCGGTTTCCCTCGCCATCGAGCACCGCTCCCGGCAGCCCCTCAAGGTGGACCGGGCGCTGAATCACGAGGGTTGATTCGCGGTAGATGCCGGGATGCACGACAATGCGCCCATGGCGGCTCACGCGCGCCAACGCAGCGGTGAGCGTGAGCGCGGAAGGTGACGGCGCACCGACGCCCACATGGAGCAATGAATCACCCGCTTGTGCGGCCAGCGACGTCTGCGTGGCCGAGACAAGTCCGGCAAGCGCGATCATCCGGCGCGAAGCCCGCCGCCATGCGTCAGTGCGCACGGGCGCCTTCGGGCGTTGCGGGACCGTGCCCACGCTGATGCGTGCTGGCCAGCGCCAGACGGTCGTCAGCGAGCAATGCCGTGACATCGGCCCACGTCTTCACCTCACCGCCGTAGGTCGCGACGAGTTCCTCGCGGCGCACGCTGGACGCGAACGCAACCACGCGACGCCCCATCGGGCTTTCGACGCGCCCGTCAACCAGATAGATCGCCGCTTCCGCCGCGACGAACGAGCCGGCTTCACGGAAGTCGGTCACGTAGATGCCGGACACCTTCGTGATCGCGGGTAGCGAGGCGGCGAAGCCCGCCAGACACTCGATCGAGTCAAACGTATGCACCTTGCCGGTTGACGTGATCAACTGCGCGCCGAAACGAAGGTCGCTGATGCTCATGCGGCAGAAGTCGCAGCTGTCTTGCCCTTCGACGAGCGCGCGCGGCGTCGTGTCTCCGCAGCCGCCGGCCGCTGAAAGGGCGAGTATCAGAATCGACAGGCGAGTGACGTGGTTCACGGTGCGGCCTCCTCGACGGTGTGTCGCAGAATCAGCGGCGAACGCAACGCTCCCGGGTTTGCGTGCGCGTCGCCGGTGGGGAGATCACGCAGTGCCCGGTTCGTGCGAGCCCGTGTTCGCGCATCGTGCACCAACACGGCAATGGCGAGGCCCAGCGACGCGAAGGCCGCCAGCCCTCCGAGATCGGGCCACGAGGTCGCCGTGAAATTGAGCAGCTGCTTGCTCCCGATCAGCGGCGGCTGATAGGACATGCCCGGAATTTTGATCGGGGCATTTTCCAGATCGAGGTTGTGACCGTAGTCGTACTGCCACCGCCAGAAGTCTGCCACGCCGGCGAGCGACCCCACCAGAAAGACGACGGCCCAGATGCGAGCCAGTCGGCGATTGCCGAGCGCGGCCACCCCCAAGCCGGTCAGCAGCAGGGCACCAAGCGCCCACGGCATGATCCGCAGCTCGGGGATGGTATCGGGTACGATCCGCTTCATCCCGATGTAGTGATTGAGCCCGTTGATGTTGTCGAGATGGTGAGGCTCGACGCCGGTGACGGTATTGACGCGAATGAGCATGCCGAGCCCTTCCGGATACTGCGGCGCCACGAGCGAGATCCGCCAGAGCGGAAATGCAAACGCGGCGAGCAGCAACAAAGCGGCCACGGCCAACAGCAGGCGGTGAGGGGTGCGAAGCATGGTCGTGTCTGGTGCAGGGAATGTCACCGTCCGCTGCTGCCGGCGAATGCGGAGTGCATTCGCCGGCAGCGGGAGGATTCAGTACTGCTTCGGAACAGGTGGCGATGCAGGCACAGTGTGCGCCGCATGCGGATCAACGACGGGTTTGTTCGCGGCATCGGTTGCGGTGCGGGAGGGCCTCAGCTGATTCAGCGCCTGCCGTTCGGCCGCGTTGCCCTCATTGGCGGCCATGCGTGCCGCCTGCTGCGCACGACGGGTTGTCGTGGCACTGAGCGCGACGGTGGAACCCGACGGACCCACCCGCACGTAGCCCTGCATCTCCTGATGCAGCGCCGAACAGAAGTCGGTGCAGTACATCGGGTACACACCGGCTGTTTTCGGAATCCACTTGAGCGTGCGCGTCTCTCCGGGCATCACCAGCAACTCGGCGTTGGTGGCGCCCATGATGGCGAAGCCGTGGGGTACGTCCCAATCCTGCTCGATGTTGGTCACATGGAAGAGCACCGTGTCGCCCGCCTGCACACCTTCGATGTTGTCGGGCGCGAAGCTTGACCGAATCGCGGTCATGCGCACATGCACCACCTTGCCCTTGCGCTCAACGCCGGTCTCACGCGCGGCACGTGCCACTTTGGGATGGGTGTTCTCCGCAAGCGAGTAGAACTTTTTTTGTTTGTCCTTGATCAGTGCAGCCGGCAACGCGCTCGCATAGTGCGGTTCACCGATGGTGGGGAAGTCGAGCAAGAGCTTCATGCGATCGCCGCTGATATCATACAGCTGCGCCGAGTGCGCCAGCTCCGGTCCGGTGGGCAGGAAACGATCCTTCGTGATCTTGTTCATGGCCAGCGCGTACTTGCCAAACGGTTTCTTCGTATCGCCGCCGGGAATCATGAGATGGCCGACCGAGTAGTACGTCGGAATGCGGTCCACCACTTCCCACGTACCCAGTTTCCATTTCACGACTTCGGAGGAAATGAAGATCGACGTGTAGGCATACCCCTTGCCGTCGAACTCCGTATGCAACGGGCCGAGTCCCGGATCCTGTACTTCGCCGGCAATGGTGGCTTCATACTTCAGGATGGGTGCACCGTAGGCATCGCCGTCAAACGCCTTGTCCTTGATGGCCTGCAGCATCCGGGAGAACGAGTGCACCGGGATCACCGTCGCCAGCTTGCCACCGGCTACGATGTACTCACCCGTCGGATCCACGTCAGCGCCGTGCGGCGACTTCGGCGTGGGCAGGTAGTAGAGCGATCCCGGGCATTCCGCGGGCTCCAGCACCTTCACCCCCTTCTTTACCGTCGCCTTGCCTTCGCGCGAAAACTCATCCATCACATTGTGATTGTATTCGGCGTCCATCGTGCGATAGATGCCTTTGCCGACGCACGCTTCGAGCACCTTCCAATTGATGGCCGCGACGAAGTCCTTGTCGTTCTTCGAGGCGTTGATCTCCAGCTTTTCAAACGCCTCTTCAGTGTTGTACGACGTGAAGAACACCCAGTCTTCAGACGGTCCCTTTCCGGCGCGCGCCAGATCATAATTGAAACCCGGCACCAGGAGCTGGAACGCAATGTCCATCTGACCGGGCTTGTCCGCGCGAATGAAGCTCACCGTGCCCTTGAAGTTCGTCTTGTACGACGAGATGGGCACGTCGGCCTGCGGAATCGGCACGCTGAAACGCGTTGCTGCGAGCACGTATTCCGAGTTGCCGGTGATAAACGGCGACGCGTGATTGCCGGCGGAGTTCGGGATCTGAAGAATCTCCGTTGTTTCCATGTGCGTGAGATCAATCCGTGCCACGCGCGGCGTGTTGTTGCCATTCACGAATAGCCAGCGACCGTCAGTTTCGCCATTGGTTTGTGACAACGACGTGTGATGCAGGTCGTCCCATGGCACGAAGCCGAACGTCGTTTCGAGCATCGGCTTGGTTTCTTCGTTGTAGCCGTAGCCGTTTTCCGGATGCTGCGAGAACACGGGAATAATCTTGAGCGTGCGCCCCGACGGCAGGCCAACGACGGACAGTTGTCCGTTAAAGCCGCCTGACAGGAAGGCATAAAACTCGTCGTGGGTGCCGGGCGCGACGTACACCTGCGACGCGACGTCGCCGACGGCGCCGATCGTGCCGCCTGATCGTGCGGCGGGGCCACAGCCGTATGCATAGAGTGCAACGACGGCGAGGCTCGCCGTCGCTACAGCCCAGCCAGTCGAACGGGAGCGAGTCATGGGGAGTGCCTCGTGATGCAATTGAAGTGGTGGCGTAAGCTCGACGGGATGTCGATCCCTGCCGTGCTGAATGTCGTCTGTTACATACTGCTTTACGGTCGGCAGACCCCGTGCACCGCTGTCAGGGATTCCCTTGTTCTCGCGTGTCGGTGTGCAACGACCCGAGCGCGGCTGCATGCAGCAGTACGAGCAGCGGCGCGACATCGACCCCGTGCGCGGATGCGGCAGCATCGAGCGTGTGCGCACCGCCGCAGCATGCATCCAGTCCAAACCGTGTGAACACCGGCGCTGTCATTGGATGATTCGCCTGCACGCTCGCGACGGTGTGTGTCGGGGCGATCGCGACGCGTGTGAACAGTGTGCGCCACACGCCGCGTGACTCCGTGGCTGCGACGGGTGTGCGAAAGCCGCGCTTCTGCAGGACCTCGTAGAGCGGACGTGGGTCGAACGGAGCGATGATCTCGAGGACGTCTCCGTCTTCGAGCGTGGAGGCGAGTTGGAGGATGTCGGTGAGTGGTTCCTCACCCTGCGCGATAGCCGGGCGCGCGTCAAACGAAACGGTGGGTGCAGGGATCTGTGCGGCGATCAATGTGGACTCGGGGCGAGGGGTGGCGACGATAGAGGCAAGGCCGCAACGGTATCCCGCGGCGGGGCGAACAGGGCCAGCGCATGATGCAGCAGCAAGACGATCGCGGCGGTGCTGTAGAGACCGGCGGCGAACTGCGCGCCTGATGCGCTGCCCGCTGCGATGGTGACGCAGAGCAGCAGCAGGGAAACGGCAAAGAGCGCTACACACAGCCAGGCGAGCGACGGTCGCGAAAACTGGCTGACGCGCACGGGCCCGTGTGCGGCGGGCCGCGCGCCCGGTCCGGCACGAACCATCCAGCTGAGAAAGACGAACACGCGCAGCAGCACGCCGGCGATGAGCATGGCCAGCCATCCGGCCAGAAAGAGGACACCCCAGATGGTGACGGAGCGCGACCAGACGCCGTGCGCCAGCCACAGCACCCCCGACAGGGCGCCGACGGCCAGCACGACTTGCAGCACGGTCGCGAGCAGGAGCGCGACAAACGCGATCGCGACGGCGGTCAGCGCCGGATCAAGGGCGCGGTTCGCGCGGTTCCGGAACCATTGCAGTCCCTGCCACACGATGAGACCCTGGCCAGCCGCCATCACCATGACGGCGACGGCCTGCAGCGCGGCGAGACCTGAGAACAGCGTTGGCAGCAGGAGCGTCGCGCCGCCAAGCAACAACCCGGGGATCCAGCGCGTCGCAGTCGAGGTGTGAGCGCGTGTTCCGAGAAACATCGGGAGCACGTGTGAGCCCAAAGCCCACGCGATGACCGTGCCGAAGCCCACCAGGCCGAACGCGATGTGTGCCAGACGAAGGCTCGAGATGACGGGTATGAAGCCCTGCCAGCCCCACAGAAGCCGACTAGCGGCCAGCAGCAACGTGACGCCGAGTGCAAGAAAGCCGAGTGTGACAAGCCGCATCCGCGCCCGCGTCTTCTCCGGCGCTCGCCAAGGGCCAAGCAATACGATCGCCGACGCGGACGTGCTGATGACGAGCAGTAACCACCCGAACGCCGCGACGTCGTGGCGCCCCACGCTCACGCCCCACGTGACGATTACCACGCCAACGGTGTGCAGCGGCAGCAACCACGGCCATATACCTGGTGCGCGGGGCGTCACCTGCAGGGCAACCGGTCCGAGCTGATAGAGCGTGCCCACGACGAGGGTCAACAGCCAGCCGAGCGTGAAGGCATGCACCGCACCGAGGATTGCGGGCGTGGCCCATGCCCCGCGCGCCAGAGCGTCGGCGGCGCGCACAAGCAAAAGGCCGCCACCCACGAACAGCACCATTCCCACGAGACCGTGCGCCAGCGGGATGCGATGGTGCGGCGCATCCGGCGGCACGGCCGGCCTTTCCGCCATCGGGAGTGTTCTAAAAGCAGTAGATGACATACCGGTATTGAATCTCGGTCCGCGGGTCGCCAATTTGCAAGGGTGCGGGCACGACCTCGTTCCTGCAATGCACGGTGGACTGCACCGGACCTTGACGTATGACCCATGCGACTCACCCGATTCACGGACAACGCGCTGCGCTGTCTGGTCTATCTTGGACTGCATCGAGAGGAAACGGCGACGGTGGCAGACGTCGCGCGTCGCATGGCGATGTCCGAAGACCATCTGCTGAAGGTGGTGCAGCGACTGGCCTCACTGGGCTACGTACAGACGATTCGCGGACGGCACGGCGGAGTACGACTCGCGCAGACGCCCGCTGACATTCGGATCGGGACCGTCGTGCGCGAGACCGAGGATAATCTCAATCTCGTGGAGTGCTTCGACGCGGAGACCAACCAGTGTCCGATTGCCCCGGTTTGTGGACTGGCGCGCGCACTGGACGAAGCGCTGACTGCGTTCCTCGCGGTCCTTGACACGTATACGTTGCAGGATTTCCTCGCCCAGCCCCGAAAGTTGGAGCGATTGTTGCGCGCCTGACGGCGGTAACGCGCATTAGTTTGATCGACCCGTATTCACCTTTCCTTCTGACCCCGTGAGGTCGTTGTGACAGTTTCCGCGATACGGGTGGCGCTGAAGCTTGGCTACGTGGTCCGCTTCGACAATGTGCCGGAGGCCGGATTCGAAAAACGGATCGCATCTTCACGTCCGGACTGCAGCTGTCCGGCTAGCAATCCGTTCAGCTTTGCGGGGCCGGAGCCGACACTTTCATGCAGTCAGTGTCCTGGTCCGGCTTCTCACGCTCACTCGATGTCGCACACCCGCACGCCAGAGTTCATCGGCACGCTCGCCGACCATCCGCTGCTTGAGGCGGTCGGCGACGCCGTATGCGGGCTCGATCAATCGTTGCGCGTCCTGTGGATGAACGAGGTCGCCGCCGAGGTCGTGGCGGCCCTCGGCATCGGTGCGACGTCGCTGATCGGTCGCTCGCTGTCGGAGACACCGCTCGGCGGCAATGCGGAGCTACTCTCCGCCATCGGAACTGCCACTGCGTCGGGATCGACGGCGACCGTCGTGATGCTCCTCCCGCAAACCGCGCGTCGGGTTCGCGTGCGGGTCGTGCCCTTCGCGGACGGCGTGGCGCTGGTGGCCCGGGAGCGTTCGGACGCGCAGGCGATGGAACAGGTGCAGGCCGAGTACGAGGCGCGCTATCGGAACTTGTTTGACACCGTCCCGATGCCACTGGTGGTGTACGATCGGGATTCCGCGCTGATTCTCGCGGTGAATCAGGTGATGCACACCACCTTCGCCGGTCGCGGCGATCTGGTGGGCCTGCCGATTACCGCGTTTATGCACCGCGACGAGCTGTCGCGGTTTGCCGCCGGTCGCGACGCCGGCTCACGTACCAAAGAATCGCACGGCGTGTGGCGGTTGCGTCAGAGCGACGACGAGGTGATGGAAGCCGAAGTGACAGCGTTTGATCTCGAGTTCGGCGGGCAAGCGGCGCGCATTGCGGTGATTCGGGATGTGACGGAGACGAGGCGCACCGACGCCGATCGTCAACTGCTGCGCTCGGCCATCGCGTGCATCAACGATCTGCTCGTGATCACGCGGGCCGAACCGGACGCCGACGGTCGGCACTCGATCGTGTTTGTCAACGAAGCCTTCGAGCGACACACCGGCTGGTCGCGCGCCGAAGTGATCGGACGGCCCAGCACGATTCTCGATGGCCCGAGCACGGATCCAACCGTCATGGCGAGAGTGCACGACCAGTTACGCCGCGGAGAGAGTAGCCGCGCCGAGCTGGTGCACTGCACGAAAGAAGGGCGCGAATACTGGGTGGAGTTGGTGATTGTGCCCGTGTACGATCTTTCGGGACGTCACACGCACTGGGTGTCGGTGCACCGCGATATTTCTGAGCGCAAGGGACTTGAAGAGCAGCTGTTTCATGCGCAGAAGATGGAAGCGGTCGGCCGACTTGCGGGCGGTGTTGCGCACGATTTCAACAACGTGCTCACGGCGA
>Ga0163144_10024750_pt1 | contig 11759 bp, 11 predicted proteins | sample OliLak19BULKMAT1_FD_123175 | JGI IMG/M metagenome (GOLD analysis project Ga0163144, IMG submission 123175) | Freshwater microbial mat bacterial communities from Lake Vanda, McMurdo Dry Valleys, Antarctica - Oligotrophic Lake LV.19.BULKMAT1 | ecosystem: Environmental > Aquatic > Freshwater >... | reverse complement strand
CGCGCAGCGCAATCCAGCCGCGCGCAGCGCAAGCCGCGCAGCGCAGTTCAGCCGCGCGCAGCGCAAGCCGCGCAGCGCAGTTCAGCCGCGCGCAGAGCAAGCCGCGCAGCGCTCAGTAATCGAGGTCCGACGAGTGCGGCCACGGCGTCGGCTGGCGCAGCGCCTCGGCCTGCAGCAGCACCGCGACGGCCGCGGGCGCGCTGATGAGCGTGGCGGTCGGCGGAACGGGTGGCGAGTCGTCGAGCGGCGAGCCCGGCGCAGGCGGCGCCGGCGCAAACGCGAGCGCGGGGAGTTCGGCTGGCGCAGCGGGCGGTGTGTACGCCGCGGCCGCGTGCGTGATCGCGACGAAGCGCTCTCCGCGGCGCACGCCCACGGCCGCGAACAGCGTCGCATCGGCGGGCAGGCCGGTGACGAACGTCTCGCCGCCGGCTGGCGGTGCGGTGCGCTCGATGGCCTCGCTGCGGACGACGCCGTCGCTATCGGCGCGCAGCACGACGATGCGCAGCGTGAGCGCTGGCGCGTCCGGCGTCGCGGGCTCGCCAGCGCTGCGGCCGGCGCTCTCGGCGACGGAGCGCGCACGTGCCGTGCCGGCCTCGGTGACTTCCCAGTGCACGAACAGCGTGTTGGCGTCGACGATGGCGGCGGTGATCTGATCGCTGCCGTAGAGCGCCGCCGGGCCGCGCACGGCCTCGATCGTCGGACCCGCATCGCGATCGCTCGGCTCGGCGCCGATCGCGTGCGCCTCGCGCACCAGCGTGAGGTCGCCGGGACTCGCGGCGATCAGCTCTTCGTAGATCGCCAGCGCGCGCGCTCCGTGACCTTGCTCGGCGAGCAGCCGCGCCAGCGTGCGGGTACGGATCGGCGACGCGTCCGTCCTGCTGCCGCTCTTCGCTGCGGCCGAGCGATCGCTCGCAGTCTCGAGCTTCACTTCGTCTTCGGACACGGCATCGACCTCGTGGGTGGCTGCCTGCGCGCGCGCCGGCTCGGTGGACTCTGCTGCTGCTGCGTGTGCGTCTGTCTCGCCGAGCGCGAGCGCGGCGATCTTCTTCACTAGGCGGCGTGCCGCGGCTTCGATCTTTTTCACAGCCATCGATCGAGCTCCTGTTCGCGCGACGCGAGCTTCACCCGCGCGTCCGCGGCATCTTGCGCGATCTGCGCGGTGAGCGCCGCGAGACCGTTGAACCGACGCTCTTCGCGCAGCCGCGCGACGAAGCCGACGCGCAGCTGCGCGCCGTAGAGATCGCCGTCGAAGTCGAGCAGATGCACCTCGACCGAGCGACCCGCGCCGACCGTCGGCCGCACGCCGAGATTCGCGACGCCGCCGAGCGCGCGCGCGGGAGCGCCGGCCGCGGCTTCACCGAGGACACGCGCGACGACAGCATAAACGCCATCGGCTGGCAGCAGCACCGCGCTCGGGCCGAGATTCGCCGTGGGAAAGCCCAGCGTGCGTCCGCGCTGATGCCCGAGCACCACTTCGCCGTCGACGTCGTGCACGCGTCCGAGCAGCGCCGCCGCCGCCTGCACGTCGCCATCGCCGAGCGCCGCGCGGATCCGCGACGACGAGATCGGCGCGCCCTCGGCGCAGAGCGGCGCGAGCGGGACCACTTCGAAGTCGCGCGCCTGGCCGAGCGCCTCGAGCAGCGCGAGGTCGCCGGCGCGCTTGGCGCCGAAGCGAAAGTCCGGCCCCAGCACGATCGCGCGCGCGTGCAGCGCGTCGACCAGCACGGCGTCCGCAAACACCTCCGGGCTCTGTGCGGCGAACGCCGCGTCGAACGTCGCGACGTGCACCTCGTCGCAGCCCGCGCCGCGCAGCAGCTCGACGCGGCGCGCGATGCTCGTCAGGCGGGCAGGCGCGCGCTCCGGCGCGAGCACGTACATCGGATGTGGGTCGAACGTCAGCGCGACGACGCGCAGGCCACGCGGCCGCGCGTATTCCATCGCGGCGTCGATGAGCGCGCGATGACCGCGGTGCACACCGTCGTGGTTGCCCGGTACGACGCACGATCGCGCCGCGACCGTGTGGCGTGCTTCACCCATGGCGCGCGCGATGATGCGTGCGGAGCCGGATTGGGTCAAACGGAGCGCGGGTGAAGGCCCATCGTGCATGGGCCGGCTGTCGCCGCGCGCCGCATGTCAGGCTGCGTGCTGGCAGAGCGCTGCCGATCCGGAGGCGAGAGTGGTCTGGGTCTGGGTGATCGGGTCAGCGGTCTCGGGGCTCACGCTCCTCTTTCTGGCGCGTCGGCGTCGGATCGAGATCGTGCGTCCGGCAGACGCCGCGCAGCGCAGCGCGATCGCAGATCTCGAGCGCGGGCGTTTTCGCGTGACTGGCCGCGTCGTACCGATCGAGGTCAGCCGCAGCGGCGTCGATGGCGCGCCGTGCGTTTATCTCGAGCGGGCCGAGTACCGCATCGTCGGCTCGCGGATCGTGCCGCTGCTGCGTGAGGTCGAGCATCGCACGCGCGCGCATCCGTTCTGGCTCGACGACGGCTCCGGGCGCTTGCTCGTCGACCCGAGCTTTGCCTCCATCGATGCGGTCACCATCGACGCCGATGAGGGCCTCACCGCAGAGCGCCGCTTGCGCGTCGGCGAAGAGATCGAGCTGGTCGCGTGCTTCGAGCCACGCGAGCGCGCCATCCCAGGCGACGATGGGCCGTATCGCGGACGCGCGCTGGTGTGGGAGGCGGTGAACGATCCGCAGTGCCCGCCGCAGATCTCGTATCGCACGGATGCGTCGATGATCTCCGCGGGCGATGAGACGGTGGGCCTCTTGCGCGGCATGGGCGGCTTGATGATGGGCGTCAGCTTGCTCATCGCGGCCATCGGTCTGCTCGCGTGAAATCGCCGGCGCGTCAGCGCATGCGCGAGCGCGTCTCGTCGGGTGCGCTCCGCGCGTCGAGCGTCGGGCTTCTGCTCGCTGCGCTTCTGCTCCTTCCGCTGCTGCTCGCGCCGCCTGCCGCGGCCGATGATCCGCCGCGCGGCGTCTGGTCGGCGACGCTCACCGACGAGCCGCCGCGGCGCGCTTGGTCGGCGATTCTCGGCACGGCGCGCGCCCGCACGGCGTTGCTCGGTCAGCGCGGCAGCGACGAGGCGGAGCGCATCGCGGCGGCGGAGCTGCTCGGCGACGTCACCACAGGCACGGTACCGGAGGCGACGCTGCTCGCGGCGCTCGAGCGCGAGCAAGCGCCACGCGTGCGTGAGGCGCTGCTGGTAGCGCTCGGGCGCCGCGGCCGGCCGGAGTCGGTGTCGGCGCTGGTCGCCGTGCATCGCCGCGGCGATCCGTTCGAGCGCGGCCTCGCGCTGCGCGCGCTCGCGGGGATCGACGGCGACGTCGCGATGCGCGAGCTGGTGCTGCACCTCGCGGCGCCTGACAGCATGGAGGAGGCGGTGCCGGCGCTGGTGCGCAGCGGAGCGCGCGTGGTGCCCGCGGTGCTGCGCGCGCTGCGTGAGCCGCCGACGTCCGGCGCTGCGGCCGCTACGCTCGGCGCGCTCGGTGATGCGCGCGCGACCGCGCCGCTCGTCGCGCTGCTGCGCTCGGAGCGCGAGGTCGATCGCGTGGCCGCGCTCGAGGCGCTCAGCGCGCTCGGCGACGCCCGCGCCGCCGATGCAGTTGCCGCGCGGCTCGACGACGCAGCGCCGCGCGTGGTGCTGGCGGCGCTGCACGCGCTAGAGCGACTCGGCGACGCATCGCATGGCGCAGCGCTGCTCGTGCGGACGCAGACCGGCAGCGTCGAGCAGCGCAGCGCCGCGCTGAGTGCGCTGGTCGCCGCGGATCCGCCGGCGGGTGCTGCGGCGCTCGCGGCCATCTTCGCGGGCGTCGCGCCGGAGCTGCTCGGCTCGGCGCGCGCGGTCCTCGTCGACGCGCGCGAGCCGGCGCTCGCGACGTTGCTCGCGCAGCGGCTCCCCCGCGACGCCCAGCCGGATGTGCTCGCTGGCGCGCTCGCGGCGCTCGATGGCGGCGCCGGGATCGCGCCGCTCGTGCGCGTCGCGTCGACCGCGCCCGCGCCGCTGCGCGCAGCCGTGGTCGGCGCGCTCGCGGTCGCGCTGCGCTCGTGGCGCGCTGAACTCTCCGCGGGCGCGCTCGCCGACGCGCACGACGTGCTCGCCGCGGCGTGCGCGACGTTGCCGCCGAGCGAAGCGCTCGTGCTGCGCGCGCTCGCACGTGATGCGCGCATCGTTCCGGCGTTGCGCGCCGCGCTCACCGTTCCCACTGCGCCGGAGCGCGCCGCAGCGGCGCTCGCCGCTGCAGCGCTCGGCGCCGAGGAGCTCGCGCCGGCCGTCATCGAGGCGCTCTTGCATGAGCAAGATCCGGAGGCGTTTCGCAGACTTGCGGACGCAGCCCGGAGCCTCCACGCGGCCGCGAGCATCGCTCCGCTGCTGGCGCGTCTGCACGATCCCGAGACGGCGCCCGAGGCGCTTCTGCTCGCCGCGACGTCCCTCTCACGCGCGTCCGCGGAGGAGCGCCGCGCGTTCGCCGTCGCCGCCCGCGCGAGCCTGCGCTCGCCCGACGAACGGCTTCGCAGCGCCGCGCCGCGCGCGCTCGCGCTCGCAGGCGATCGACGCGCCGCACGCGCGCTCCTCGCCGCCGTCCGCAGCGCCTCGACGGCGAGAGGCGGCACCGCAGCAGCGCCGTCTTTCGCCGTCGCCGCCGCGCGCGCGCTCGCCGCGCTACCGGCGCCTGCCGTGCTCGTCGGCGCGCTCGCGGCGGAGTCGCGCGCCGCAGCCGATCCGCGCGTGCGCTCAGCGCTCCTCGACGCCGTCGCCGCCGCGGAAGCCGGACGCGCGTATCCGCTCGACACGCGCGGCACCGAGGTGCTCTACGTCCGCTTGGTGCTCTCCGGCGGCGCATGCAGCGATGGCGTCGGCGTCGATGTCCGCCTCGACGACGGCCGCGTGTTGCGTCGAAGAACGCTGCCGAGCGGCGCGCTGTTCGTACCGGACCTCGCGGCGGGCGTCGCCGACGTCACCCTGCGCACCGAGAGTTCCGTCGCCTCGCCGCGTCCTTGACCGACTGAGGGTCGGCTCGCAGAGTCGCACGTGCGTTCGATAGCGCGGGTCGCCGCGTCCTTTCTCTTCTCCTGCGTAACGCTCTCGCTCGGCGCCGGCCCGAGCGCGGGCTGCGGCGAAGACGGCAGCGCGCCCTATGCCGGCTGGGACACGGCGGAGGACAGCGACGGCGTCTATCGTGTGCGCTTCCTCGCGCCGCCGTGGAAGCGCGTCCCGACGACCGAAGGCGACGGTCGCATCGAGCTGGTCGTCCCGCAGGTGTTCGGCTCGCTCGACGCTGGCACGCCGCCGAAATACACGCTCGAAGCGTCGCTCTTGCGCGGGCTCGCGCTGCCGACGCTGCAGGCCGAGATCGCGCGGATCAGCTCTGCGCGCGTGCTGCGCGACCCGGCGCCGTTCACCACGCTGTCGAGCGACATCGGCTTCTCCGCGGTGCTCGCCGACAGCACCAACGCCCGCTTCTATCAGCTGGTCACGCTCGCGGCGCCGAGCGATCGCGCGCTCCTCGTCGTCGTCGAGCTGAACGAAGACCCGCGCAACGATCTCGAGATCGACGCGATGCTCCGCGCCATCGACGTGCGCCCCTTCGCGGAGTGACGATGCGCGCCGCCAATCGTCCTCCGCTCGCCGTGCTCGCCCTGTCGAGCCTCACGCTGCTGTTCGCCGCTGCAGCGCGTGCCGACGATCCCGCCGTCACCGCGGTAGACACACCCTCGCTCGCGCGCGACGGCGAAGTACGCGCGTCGGATGGTCCTGCTGCGATCCCCAGCGTCGCAGCCGCCGATTCCGATGCGCCTCGCCAATCGGGCGCCGCGCTCGCCGAGCCACCCGCAGGCGTCGCGCCACGCCGAGCGGAGCCGCTGCCCGCACCGGTGGATGAAGATCCGCCCTGGGACGGGCCGCGCGTCGAGCTCGGCTACACGCACTATTCGCTCGGCGACGGCTTCGGTGGCGGCGCCGTTCACGCCGTCTCGTTCGGCGGCTATCTGCCGACTGGTCAGCTGCGCCTCGGGCTCATCGGTGACGGCGGCGCGCGTGACTACGCGCTCGGCGGCGGCGATGCGGTGCTGCGCGCGACGCTCGTCGCCGGCTGGCAAGGCGTCGGCCTCGTCGACTACGTGATGCCTTATGTCGTCGCGGTCGCCTCGTGCGGCGTGGTCGTCGGTCAGCGCTTCGCCACCACCTTCGCCGACGCGCTGCTCGGCCTCGGCGTCGAGGTCGGCTTCGAGGTGAACCCAGTGCGCACGCTGCATTTCGGCGCGTCGCTCGCGCACGTCCGCGCCGACCTCGATGGGCTCGGCTACGGCCTGTGGGTCTTGCGGCTGTTCGTCGGCCTCTGAGTTGTTGGACTGCGGCGGTGCTGCGGTCATGCGGTACTGCTGTGCTGCGTTGAAGCGATTGACTCCACGCACGTCGCTCGGGCATCGTTCGCGACGGTGCACGTGATGGCGAACGAATCTGCGACCCCAGAGCCGGTGCCGTTCGAGGGGATCCTCGCGCGGCTGCAGAAGGTCGTCGACGATCTCGAGCGCGGCGATCTTCCGCTCGAGCAGTCGCTCGCGATCTTCGAAGAGGGCGTGCAGCTCTCTCGCCTCGGCCAGCGTCGGCTCGAAGAAGCGGAGCAGCGCGTCGATCGCTTGCTCGGCGACGAGTCCGGCGGCGTGCGCACCCGACCTCTCGATATCTCCGCCGGCTCCGATGCCGAGCCTTCCCCGTCGGGCGACACCCGGCGGACCCACCCGTCTCACGAGAACAAATGACGCACTCTCTGACGATCCACAGCCCGTTCAACGACCTCTCCGAGCTGGTCGAGGGGCTCTCGCCTTTCTACACCGGCGAACACCTCGTAGTGCGCGCGCCCGCCGATGTCCCCGAGGGCGAGTGGATCCGCTTCGAGATATTGCTCACCGACGGCACGCCGGGTCTCACCGGACTCGGCCGTCACGCCGGCACCAACGACAACGGCGAGGACTTCGGCGCGGAGCGCTTCGACGTCTACCTCGGCGAGCTGCAGGTCGACGAGGGCCGCTCCGACGTCATCTGGGAGCGCATCGTCCTCGCGTATCAGCAGGCGCAGGGCGGCGACCGGCCGACCGGTGAGCTCGACATTTCCGCGCTCGAGGCGCAGCTGTCCGCGCCGGCGGAGCCGGTCAGCGACGACACGGTCGCCGAGGACGAGCCAGCGGCGCTCTCCGACTTCGAGAGCGACGCGGCGACCGCAGCAGGCCCGATCAGCGAGTTCCCCGCGGCGTCCGTCGACGATGCGGGCGCCGCGCAGGCGGACGCAGCCGACGACTTCGCCGACTCTTTCGACTCGCCCTCGGAAGCGCTCACACCGCCACCGGCCGCTGCTCCCGCACCTCCCGCTGCTGCTCCCGCGCCTCCGCGCGCTGCAGCCGCGCGTCCAGCTGCGCCTCCCGTCCCCGCGGCACCGCCGCCGGCTCCAGTGCGCAGCGGCGCGCTGCTGCGTCCGTCGCTGCCGGCCTCATGGGCGCCCGCGGCCGACGCACCCTCGGGCGGTGCGTCGAACGGCTTGTTCGCCTATGGCGACAGCGGCCTCCCCGTGCCAGCGCGTCCGCCGCGCCCCGACGACGCAGACCGTCGCATCGAGCCGGCGCCGCGCCCCCAGGCGTAGTCGCGTCAATCCATCAGGTTCGCGAACGTGCGCGTGTCCATGCGGTCGATGTAGAGCGCGCCGTCGAGATGATCGATCTCGTGCTGCAAGATGCGCGCGTACCAGCCGCGCGCATCGATGACGCGCGGTGTGCCGTGCTCATCGAGGCACTCGACCCGCACGCTGCGCGCGCGCGCGACGCGTGCGACGAAGCCGCGCACGCTCAAGCAGCCCTCGGTGAAGGTGACGTTGTCGCCGGGCACCAAGTGCAGCACCGGGTTGATGAGCACGTGAAACGGAACTGCCTCGCGCTCGCGCTCGTTCGGCGCGTCGGGGTTCGCGCTGACCGCGTCCTCGATGACGGCGATGCGCAGGCCGACGCCAATCTGTGGCGCGGCGAGACCAACGCCCGGCGCATCGCGCATCGTGTCGCGCATCAGCCCGATCAGCTGCTGAATCTCCGCCGAGCGCAGCTCGTCCGCGGCGAGCTCACGCGCGCGCTCGCGCAACACCGGATGACCTGCCTGCACGATCTTGAGGAGCATGCGCCCGACGATAGCGCGACCGCGCGCGGCGCGAATCGGTGAAAGTGCTCAGGCCCGCCGAACTAGAACGTCGTCGCGACGAACACGCTCACGACCGGCCCGCCGGTCTGACGGCGCACATAGACGAGTCCGCCTTCGAGCGTCAGGCCGAGATACCAGCGCGGCACGAATTGCCACTCGCCCTCGACGCCCGCGCCGACATAGCCGGTGCCGTTGTTGATGCCGCTCGGGCTCTCGGTGCGCGGCGCCTCTCCGCGCACCGCGGGGTGCCAGCCGGTGATGCGCACGCGGCCGCTGAACGCGCTCGAGAAGCGCGCGCCGAGCTCCGCCGTCCACGTGAGCACATCGTCCCAGCCGCCGCTGCGCAGCACATATGCGATCGAGCCCGACGCGTAGATCTTGTCCCAGCCGTAGCCGAGCGAGACGCCCGCTTGGCCGCGAAAGACGCCCGAGCCGATGCGCAGTTGGGCTATCTCGGTGTTCGGCGCGTCGCTCGCGAACACCGGCGCCTGCGGTCGCGACGTCGCGAGCGGGACACCGAAGCTGGCATCGAGCGACGCGACGAAGCGTCCGAGACGCAAGAAGCGCCAGCGCGCGCCGAGCGTCGGATCGCCTGGTCCGACGACGACGTCGGTGCCGCCGCCGGGCCGCGGATCGCCGAGCACGAAGGTCTGCGCGAGCGGCGCGTGCAGCCACAGCGAGAAGCCGTCGACGACGCCGACCTCGCCGTACGCGTTGACGAACACCTCGTGGTAGGCGCCATAGCTGACGGTCTCGCCCGCGCCGTCGTGGTAGCCGAAGCCGGGCAGCCACTTGAGCCAGAGCTTCGCGTAGCCGTGCCCAGGCTCCGGCGTCCATGGCCCTGCCGCTGCGCGACTCGCGCCGAGCGACATCAGCGCAGCGCACGCGAGCAGCGCGCCGATGAAGACCGTCGCAGGTTGCTGCGCGCGGCGCGGTTGGCTGAGCTTCATCGCGCGACGCGACGCCGGAATGGGCGCGATGCTTCTGCTGTGCTCGAGTCGCCGCTCACCGGCGCGCGCCGGGCACGTAGCCGAGCGCGCGCAGCTGGGCTTCGGTCTGCGGATCGATCGTCGTCGTCTCTTGCTCGTGTACTTGCGGACGCGCGCGTCGCGGCGCTGTGCCCGTCGCCGCCGCCGCGGGTGCGTCCTCGGCCGCGCCGAGCGCCATGCCGAGCATGCCGCGCAGATAGCGCACGCCGATCGGGTGCTCGGGTCCGAGGTCCGTCTGCTCGTGTGGATCGCGCGACAAGTCGTAGAGCATCTGTCGCTCGAGCGTGCGGTGGATCAGCTTGTAGCGGCCGCTGACGACGGTGCGCCAGCCCTCCATGAAGCCGCTCACGGCGGTGCGCGGCGCGTCCGCGGTCTCGCCGCGCAGCAGCGGCAAGAACGACTGACCGGCGAGTCCGTCGGGCAGCGGCTGCCCGAGCGCCTCGAGCACCGTGGGCATCACGTCGACGAGACCGACGGCGTCTTCGACGCGCAGCGCGGTCGCGGTCGTACCGGGCAGCCGCACGATCATCGGGATGTGCAGCAGTTCTTCGTACACGGAGTGACCGTGCCCGACCGAGCCGTGATCCCAGAACTCTTCGCCGTGATCGGCGACGATGATCACCATCGTGTCGTCGGCGAGGTTGCGCCGCGCGAGACCGTCGAGGATCGAGTTGAAGTGCACGTCGTGGTAGCTGATCTCGCCGTCGTAGAGCGCCTCGAGGTGCACCTTGTCGCGCGCGTTCAGCGGGATCCGTCCGGCCTTGATCTTCTCGAGCAGCTCGTTGTCGGACGCGAAGTTGACCACGCCGGAGTAGGGCGTCGCGTCGTACATCTCGAGGAACTGACGCGGTGGCTTGTACGGGACGTGCGGATCGATGGTGTGCACGTAGAGAAAGAACGGCTTCTCTTGAGGGCGCTGATCGAGCCACTCGAGCACGTCGGCGGCGACGTACTGCGCGACGTTGCGCCGCCCCTCGCGCACGTAATTGCGATACGAGGTCCAGCCCTGCCGAAAGCCGAAGCGATCGGAGACGTAGCCATTCGCGATGAACGCGCCGGTGTGAAAGCCGCGCGCGGAGAGCGTCTCGGGCAGCAGCTCGACGTCGTTCGGCACGACCGCTTCGGTGGTGATCGCCTGGTGCTGCCAAGGGAACAGCGACGACAGCAGCGTCGCGACGCTCGGCTTGGTCCAGTTTTCTTGCGTGTGTGCGCCGGCCATCACGGCCGCGGTCTCGACGAAGCGCGCGAGGCCCGGCGTGAGCACGCGGCTGCGCGGGTTCACCGCCTGCAGCTTGTCCGCGCGCAGCGTGTCGATGAGATAAACGATGACGTTCTTGATCGGCCGCGTGGCCGTCGGCGCTGCGCCATCGAGCGTGACGATACCCGGCGCGACGACGCGCACCTCGCCGCCGACCGCGCGCAGATCGAGCCGCACGATGTCGCCCGCGAGCGCGCCGAGATCGGCGTCGAGCGCCGCGCCCTGCGCCGTCGCATCGACGCGCGCGAGCACCAGATCGTCGGCGCCATCACGCTTCGCTATGAGCTCGAGCCGCGCGCCGCTCGCGCCCTTCACCGTGCCGCGCAGCCGCGCCGCGCGCGGAATCTCCGCCGCAAAGCCGAGCGTCAGCCCGGCCGGCACGGCGAGCGCCGCGGCCTGTCCATCGCGCACCGCGAGCTGCTCCGGCGACGCTGGCGCAGCGTCGTCGACCTCTGCATCGGGCCCGAGCTTGACCCAGTCGATAGCGACTCCGGAGTTCGCCGAGCGCAGCAGCAGAGTGTTCTCGCCGCGCTTCAGCACGCCCGCCGCGATCGACACGCGCACCGTCGTCCACGCGCCATCCGCCGCGAGCTCGCCGCCGCCGATCTCACGCGTATTGAGGAACACCCGCAGCCGATCGCGCCGCCCACCACGCGCCCGCACCGCGAGCACCTGCGCCTCCGTCCCCTCCGACGGCAGCGCGAGCTTGGCGCTCGTCCCCGGAATGATCATCGCGCTCGCGCCCCCGACGACGCGATCCTCCCCCGTGCTCGTCAGCCAGCCACCGAGCGTGTATTTCGCGCCGCCCGGCACCCCATGGTCCTCGACCAACACCCGCCCTTGGCGAATCTCCGCCCGAGCGACATGCGCAGCCAGCGCATAGTGCACCCGCACCGAGCCACTCCGACTCGGCGCACTCGGCGGCGTCCCCGGAACCACAGGCGCCGCCCGCTCCACGGGAGCCGCCTGCTCCCGTCGAATATGCGCATCCGCCGTCGCCCGCGTCGCCGGCGGAGAACTACACGCAAAAAGCGCCACCGCGCCCCAAAAGATCGCCAGCGATTTCAGAGCCACCCGGTACACCATGCCCCCGACTCTAACCGCCCCGCGATCCATAGCCAGAAAGTGGGCTCTTTCACCCCCTCCCTGCCTCCCCCGCTGGGGGAGGAGTTTTTTTGTAAGTAAGTCCTCTCGGGGGAGGATGGTCGAGCGTCCTTGTGTAGCTGGGTGCACATCGCAACGGCGGTGAGCGAAGGGCTGCGGGCTGTCTGGGTCGCGTAAGAGGTTAGGTTTTTCGGACGCCGCCGGTGGCGTGGGTGTACCGCGCT
>Ga0163144_10024749_pt1 | contig 11759 bp, 6 predicted proteins | sample OliLak19BULKMAT1_FD_123175 | JGI IMG/M metagenome (GOLD analysis project Ga0163144, IMG submission 123175) | Freshwater microbial mat bacterial communities from Lake Vanda, McMurdo Dry Valleys, Antarctica - Oligotrophic Lake LV.19.BULKMAT1 | ecosystem: Environmental > Aquatic > Freshwater > Lake... | reverse complement strand
TGTCTTCTCAGTTTAAAAAATATTCATATAGCGTTTCTATAAGTTTACATGTCTACAAAGCTAATGTGTTTCTATGTGCAATACTATGGTAGATTCAGCCAAGCCTCTGGAAGGAGATCATCTGGAATCGACATTTCCTTACGAAAGGCCCAAGGATGTCGGTGTGCCGAATTGAAGGGTATGTCTTCAAAATGAAAAATGTTGGGATCAGCTTCAAATAAAATCCCTAGTGACACGCGTTCCCACGACGCACCATCACGTTCCATCCAATCAATGAATTCGGCAATAAACATGGTCTTCCCCTTTGCATTCTGGTAGGTTACAATGGGACGGCATTCTTGGTATATGTACCCATCGGGGTCGTCATAGTTTTTGGAGCTTGTCTCATCACAAATCCCAGGCTCATAGCAGTACAAGGTCACGCCATGACCCAGATAGGAATAATCTGTATTCTTGGTAACGGCATTGACAAGGACTTTTTCCAAGTTTTCGTTGAGCTCATCTGCCGGTATGTAGGGAGCAGACGTACCCGTTGGAAGCTTTGCTTGCGAGTACCAACGCTTCCAATGTGCTCTCCATGCCTTCTCCCACGAAGCCCCGTAATCGACGAGCACCTCTTCCCCAGGCGCAATGTCTCGCAGAGCAATCAGGTTCCACCCCAAACCTGCGCGCATGTATTTTTCATCCAAAAGCTCATAGGGAGATAACTCCAACCATTCCGGGTGCGTCATCCAATCCATGGCCCACACCATACGAGCATTGGTGTCCCATCCAGAGCCATGATTGATCAAGGACGTAATGGAACCATACGGCGAGAGTAGCATTGTCGAATTTTCGTGCCCAAAGACATAATTCAAGAGCAGTTGTTTGCCAATGGGTTTGGTAGTGTCGCGTTGTTTTGACTCTGCCTTGCCGGCGTCCTCCTCATCGGAGTCTTTGCGACCATACATGGTCAATATATCTTTGTCGGGCATGTGTATCAAGGGCACTGGTGCAATCGTTGCACCTTTTTTGAAATATCTGGTGGTAAATGCTCCCCGTCCTGCATGCGGAATGTCACTTTCTCTACTCTCAATGCCATCCATACAAATTCCGTGGTCCTTTAGCCACGACACGTCGCGTATTGTTTTTTCCTTTTCAATGAGCTTGGCACCCCGTCGTATTATGTCATCTAGGAACGCATGAAAGTCAGCATAGTTGTGCATGTTGCTGAACCAATCGGTGCCGTCGGGAAGAACATTCAGTACCCTTGAGTCGCCCCAAGCTTCCCTTATCAGCGTATAGAGGTCTTGATACACCGATACTGGAATGGCTGGGTTACCATTGAGCATTTTTTCACGCAAAACTCCCAATTTATTCAAAAGCTGGTTGAGCTCTTTGTAGTCGGAATCTTGTGGAACGTGCTTTAATTCCGGTCGATTGTGGAAATAGTCGGCCCCATAGTCTTCAAATATTTCTGCTCCCGCTAGAATGCGTTCCGAAGCTTGCCCTACCCGTTCATGGTAAGGTGTAAAGGCACCATTCCCAGGACTGGCTCGATCCAAGGGTCCCACATCGTTCAGGGTGACATCGCTCACAATGTTGATGGAATCAAATTTACAATTGGGCATGGCACCCAAACCAAAGGACGCCAATTCCACAATGTCCACACCTTGGACTCCTCCCACCCCCAGATAATCATAGGTTATTCCACCTGCAATGGACGAGTCCCAGGTATAATCCGTCCAAATGAAAAAATCTTGAACATCATCTTCCAAGTATTCACTGCCACTATGAAAGGCAAGCTCTTCAATCGGGACGGCGATATCACCGTATAACACGACATCCCCAGGATCAAAATCGATGCCAGCGAAAACTCCTAGACCAGCACCTGGAATTGTAGAGGGAGCCATGTACACGCGACATGGCTTTTCATTATCGGATGCCGTTGTTGAAGGCTTGGATGCTGCTAGAGGTAAAGGAAAATATTTCGTTAATCAGAGAAATATATCTTTGAAACTGAAATGCACGACGTTTCCGTTGTGTTTTAAAGCTATGTATTATCTTACCAATGGAACACGAGGTTTTGCTACCCAATAGAATCAGAGAAATGGCATAAAGCGTGACGGCTGATACCTTCGGAAATGTAGGGACGATGCCCATGCTACAAAAGCTTTATCTGTGTATCTGTCTCTAGTTTATGGGGATGGAACCCATGCTTGTGTACTAGAGTGAGGCTGTAACTTCAAGCAGACGACAGTTTAAGAAAATCTTGCAATGATTTTGTGGTGCCACCATTCAACCGGCAAAGTCAACGAAAGACAAAGGATACAATCGTGCGCACACAATCCCCACACTTTAGGGTTACGGTAGTGTTACGGCTAATAATAATACCTCGGGTTCAACCCCCACAATAGGGAAGCTAATACTGGAATGTACTACTTACTAGTACAACCATTGCTTCATATTAACACGTTGATTGTCCTACTACTGAAGAGACAACTCTGCCCACCTGTAGCGATTTTCATCGCTGCAGTTTGAGCAACACATCTCTGCCTCCATGCTTCAGTTCCGGGGTGCAAGTTACCTGAGGATGATGAGCTTTTTTTTTGTTTCTGCGACTCTAAACCGGTGATTCAATTCAATCCACACTGATCCCCAATCTACTGGTCGAATACTAATAAATATAGCATCGATACCTTTTACTCAAGTATTTGTGGCCGCAAAATATTCCAGCGAACATCTAGTGCATAATTAATAGATACCAATTAATATTGTAAATGTTCCTAGTGGCCTATACCGTACAATACAAACACCCGTCACGCCATTAGGCTATATGCAGCTGTTCATTATTCCTCTTTCAAAGCTTCCTAGGCGTGAGCAGTTGTTATGTGGTGACCGGACTTAGCTACGCAATATCATAATCCCGCTCCGTTCACTATCATTACCAACCTCACAATCACATGTATAAATTCCAACGTAAACATACTTCCCTTACTCAGGCCTCACTCACTTGCAAACTAGTCAAAAGATCCAACTCCGCAGAAATGATCGAGCACTGGCCTTCCTTCTCCTCGAGAAGTTTCTTCAATTCGCTGGTGGTTTCCGTCCACTTGTCGCGTTGCTCTTTCTGCGCCTTCAAGTCCATTTTCAAAGATTCAATTTGAGCAGCAGACATTTCCTCTTTCTCCTTGATCGTTGTCTCTGTCGAAGCAAGCCGGTCCATGCGCTCCTTAAGCTCCTTCCGGAATTCACTTAATCTAGTTGCCAAGCTGGCGCACTCCACCTTCTTGTCCTTCAGGAGTTGATCAGTTTCGTCCATAGTCTTTTTGAGTGCATCGCGTCGTTCCTTCTGCGTTTCCAGCTCCTTCTTCAATTCTTCCAGTTCTGCCACGGCGACGTCGTTTTCTTTTAACTTCAACTTGAGCTTCGCGATCGCTTCATCGCGACCTTTGATCTCCGTCTGGAACAGAGCAACGCGTGTTGACAAGCCGGCGGCCTGTGAATTCCTCTCCTGGACTTGCTGTTTAATATCAGTTGTTGTCTGCTTCCATTTGTCCCGTTGCTCCCTTTGCATTGCCAATTCACTCTGGAGCACTTCCACTTGAGTGCCATAAAGTCCTTTCTTCTCATCTAGCTTCTTCGCCGCCAAGCTGCAGGCTTCTTCCCTCTTTTGAAGTTCCATGGTGAAACAACCTAATCTTGTGTTCAAACCATGAATCTCCCCGCGCTTAGTCTTCAAGGATTCCTCAATGCCAGCAGTCGTTTCTTTCCATTGGTCGCGCTCTTGCTCGAGCTTCTCGAGCTCATCTCTGACCGGTTCAATTTTGTTCTCTTCGATTGCAGCTTCTTTCTCTTCCAACTGGTCCTCGAGGTTCGAAACCACTCGCTCTCTGTGCCTAACTTCTTTGCGGAACAACGCCAAACGCGTGGTGAGTCCTGAGATTTGAGACTTTCGATCATTAAGTAGGCGTTGAATCTCCTTGGTAGACTCGGTCCAGCGGTCTCTTTCAGCTTTGTGAGCGTCAAGCGCAGTCTTGTAGGGCCTCATTTCAGAAGCAACGTTTGCAACGCGCTCTCGTACGCGCTCCTCAAGCTTAGCGACATTTTCTTCCATAGTCTTGAGCTGCAACTGAAAGAGCTTCAGTCTTGTGGCAAGACCAACCCGCTCTTCATCTCTCTGCTTCAATTGCTGTTCGACATCCTTCGTATTTTGGGTCCATTTTGTAAGCTCCTCCCTCTCTTTCTCTAGCTGGGCCTTGACCGGATCGACCATGAGCGAGGAAAGTCCCTCAGTGTCATTCAACTTGCTTTCAAGGGTTGCAACACTCTGCTCTCTACTTTCCAGTTCAGATTTGAAAAGCGTGAGTCGGACGGAGATAACACTGCACTGCTGCTCCTTCGCCTTGATTTGTTGGTTAAGCTTGAGCGTTGTGTTGACGGAGTTGTCTCGCGCAGACTTCTGATCACGAAGCTGATTCTGAAGGGTCTCCATCTGTTGGCCCATTTCCTCTTGTTTGGCCTTGTAAGCAGACTCAAGAGTAGCGATCCGATTATCCTGGCTTTCTACCTGGCGGTTGAACACTTGCATACGCACACGTAACCAGCCACATTCCTGCCGTTTCTCTTTGATCATTCGCTCGACATTGTCCGTACTGGCTTTCCAAGTAGTTAGGTTTTCAGTTGCGACAGCCAGCCGCTTGTTGAGGCTACCCAATTCATACTCAGACAGCTCCAAAGCGTCGTTCAGCTTCCCTTCAAGATCGGCCACCTGTTCTTTGCGTGAGGTCAGTTCGTCGATGGCAGATTCGAGTTGTGTCGTCTTCACAACGCAATCCTGTTCTTTAATATCCAGTAGGGTCTCCATCTTTTCAATTGTCGCTACCCATTTCTCTCTGAGCTCTGTCTGCACCTTGAGTTCCTTCATGTAGGGAGCAATAGCGGAGGAGTGATAATCTTCTTTCTCTTTCACCTTCTCTTGCAAGGCCGCAGCATTTTCTTTGCGGCTCTTCAATTCTGCTTTGAACAATTCATGACGCGTAGACAAGCCGAGGCATTGACCTTGAACATCCTTGAGCGTCCTGTTGATGTCCAGAGTTTTTTCCATCCACGAATCGCGGTCATCCTTCGTGGTTGGGATCGTTTTGCTAAGAGTAACTTTCTCAGCTCTGAGAAGCTCGCTTCTGTGCTCCAAAGTCGACTTGAGATCCTTCACCTTGTCTTCGCGGCGCTTCAGTTCACCGCGGAAAAGCTGGAGCTTCGAAGCAAGACTAATGCAATCTTTCTCCAATGCTTGGCTGGGACTTTCCTTTTTCTGCTCTTGCTTCCTTTTCAGCATCGTTTCGATCTCGTCTGTACTCTCGCGCCACTTGATCTTTTGCTCTTCTTGCTCTTTGATTTCATCCTTCAACTTCTCCATCTGCGCGAGCCCTTTGGTGTTTTCTTTTTGCTTCTTTTCGAGAGCTTCAACCGCTTCTTCTTTTTTCTGTAATTCCGACATGAACAACTCTGAAGTAAAAGTGGGAAACCATGCAATGTTAGAAGGGTCGCTTTGTAATCCACAGATCTACTAGTAACTAGTAGCATAGCAATATGATACAGCGAAATACATACCAAGCCTAGTTGTCAATCCCATTACGGAGTCCTGTTTCTGTTTCAGCATCCAAGAGATGTCCAACGTTGACGCGTTCCACTGGTCCCGAGCTTCGACCTGTTTCGCGAGTTCTTTCCTCAGAGGATCCATTTCCAATGCCGCAGTTTCCTCCAACTCGCGAACCTGCTCGCTCAACTTCTTACAGCGCTCCTCCCGTCCCTCTAACTCTTTCCTGAACAATGCGAGTCTCGTTGTTAATCCAATGCATGGCTCCTTGACTTCCTTCACTGATTTATTCATGTTCAACGTCGATTCAAGGCACTGGTCTCGTTGTTCAGTCTGGAACTTCAACTCATTCTTCAGTGCGGAGATTTTCGTCTCAAAAGAAGTTTTTGTTTCGTTCAACGTGGACTCTAAATCTGTCACCGTAGTTTGACGCGTCTCGAGTTCGGATTCGAACAATGAAAGTCGGGTAGTGAGGCCCACAATTTGCCCTTCCTTGTCGTATAGCATCTTCTGCAAATCTTTTGTGTTGCTTGTCCATTTGTTTAATTCCGCCTCTTCCTTTTGGCGTTCGTTGAGGTAGTCCTCTTTTTGCGCAGCAGCAAGGTCTTCCTTTGCCAACACTTTCGACTGGAGGTTTGCAACTTGGTCCTGGTAAATGCGCAGCCTCACAATTTGTGCTTTTAGATCCTTTGTGAGATCAAGACAATCTTGTTCACCTTGCTTCAACATTCCTTCGACATTATTGGTGCTATCACGCCAACTGTCCAAGCCTTCTTGCTGGTTTCTCAATTCCTTCCTCAAAGGGGTTAGCTTTAGATCAAATTGCTCCTCCAGATCTTTGAATTTTGCTTCGAGCACTGTAACTTGCTCTTTCTGCATTTTGGCCTGTTTCTGGAACAGAAGAACCCTCGTACTGAGACCGGAACATTGACTCTGGCGTTGCTGGAGCAGTCTGGCAATGTCGGTCGTCTTCTTAGTCCATTCATCGCGCTCCTCCATCTGCTTCTTAAGCTGCTCTTGCATGGGCTCGATGTCTTCCTTCGCCGTGCCCATCTTGGCATCGTACGTTTTAGCGGTCGCGGTGTACTGAGTCTCATACTCGACAAGCTTTTCCTTGAACAAGTTCAATCTAGTTGTCAGACCGACGCACTCACTTTTGCGCTTGTTCAAAAGACTCTTGATCTCTTCCCATTTCTCCGTCCACTTTTCAAGATCTTGTTCATTTTCCTTGAGCTGGGTTCGATAGGGTCTCAATACTTCTTCACTGACTTCCTCACGGTCCTTCAAGACGCTTTCAAGAGCAGCTACACGTTCTTCCCGTTTCTGGAGTTCCCTGCGAAAGAGCGCCACCCTTGTCGACAAACCTTGACACTGCTCCTTTCGTTCTTCCAAACGATTGCGGATATCAGTTGTTGACTGGCTCCACGTGTCACGGAAAGCCAGCTTACTGTTCAATTCTTCCTCCAGTGAGCCAAGTTCAGCTGCGATGAAAGAAGTCTTGTCCTTGACCTTATCTTCGAGGCTTGCAACAATGGTTTCACGTGATTGGAGCTCCGCGGCGAAAATCTCTACTCTCGCAGTCAGGCATGCACATTCTTCTTCCCTTGCCTTCATCAACCGATTCATATCAGAAAACTGTTCAGTCCACTGCTTGCGCTGTTTCTCTTCTTCTCCCAGAGCAGCTTCCATCTCCTTTTTCTTGGAATTAATGTTGAAGGCTTTGTCTTGGACGGACGCTTCCAGAGCCGCTACCTTGTCCGAGGTGCTAGCGAGTTCCTTGGTGAGACTTTGGACCTTGGCTGCCAATTCTTGGGCTTCCTTTTCTTTTTCTGCCAGAGACTTTTGCAACTCCTCCGTCTTGGTAGTCCACGATTCTTGGTCCCTCTTTTGCTCATATACCGAATCGCGAAGTTCGGCGAGTCCAGCATCGCCGTGCAAGTCCAGCTCGGAAAGCTTTTGTTCCAGCCCCTGGACACGCTCCTCTCGTTGCTTGAGTTCACCCATGAAGAGTTCCATTCGGGTGGTGAGGCCTGCAATTTCTTCTCGCTTTTCCGTAAGCAATCGCTTCATTTCCGCCGACGCGTCGCCCCACTTTTCTCGTTGCTTTTGAAAGTCCACAAGCTGCGCTTCGGTGGCCTTCAATTCCTTGGCAAGCTCTTGCATTCTGGCACCCAGCTGTTGGCACTCTTTGCCCCTCTGCAAGATATTATCCTTTTGAGCTTGTTCCTTGGCCGCAAATTCCTTCTTGATGGCTTCGATTTGCGCAGCCGAGTCAATTTCCTTGGCCTTGGCTTCCTTTTCGAATTTCTCCCATTGCTCTTCTCGACTGGCGAGTTCCTTCATGAGGCCCTCTACTTTACCAGAAAGATCGGCACATTGACCATCCATGTTGTTTAGATTTTCCTGTTGCAGTTTTTCCTGTGTTTGAAGTTCATTCTTGAGCGCCTCGATTTGACTGTATAACTCATTCTTGACTTTGACTTGCTCTTGTTCGAAAATAGCCAACTGTTCATCACGGTTCTACAACAACAACAATGATTTGAAGAAAGACGACGGTGAGTTATATATCCAAAACCTTTTGTCAAAAAGGACAAACCGATATAGATTCTTAGAATTTGATCTTTTGCTTACCTGCAACTCGGATGTAAACATTTGTACTGTAGCCTTTCGTTCTTCCAAGGCACTTTTCAAAGCATTATTTTGCTCGGAAAGTCCCTGCTTTTCTTTGGTCTCTTTTTCCAGACGCAACCTCAAATCCTTGAGCCTGACTTCAGCACCAGGAGCGCTTCTAGTAGTAGTGCTTGGGCCATCCGAGTCATCATCAACTAGTTTCTTGCCACCCTTCTTGCTGGCTCCGCCCTTGGCGCCTTGTCCCCGTTCTTGCGCTTCTCCTTGCGGCCCATCATCACTTGGAGGAGGTGGTGTCTTGTGAAACAAACGGGAAAACACATAGATCAAAAAGACCGTCACGGCGATGCCACCAAACATCATGTTCGCTGGATCCTCCGAGTCAACTTCGTTCCACAAACTCAAAGGCCATGGAGCATCGCTCAAGGTAAAATTTCCCTTGGCGGCTCCACCTACGCCAGCAGCAGCACCGCCGCCCTCGACATTCCAACAACGTTCAATCGAAGGATCAGCATCGTCATCAAAGGTACAAGTCGTCGCTTCGTCGTCCGAAGGAGCTTTTTCCTCGACCACGATTTCGACAGGCTTGGAGCCTTGGCTGTTTTGTTTGCAAATATGGAGAGGAGACGACAAAGGTCAGTTACAAGTACATTGCATCTAGCTACAGCTGATGTAGCAGAGGTGCACTCAACGCCACATGCCTGTAAAACAGCACTCAACGGAAACTGAAAACACAGAACAACAAACTCACCCTCCTCGCCGCTTCATTCGACCATACAAGGCTCCCATCCTTCTTCTTTCTCTTAGCTAGCTACTAGTATTACTGCTCCTCCTTATTATATATAGCAAGGAATAGCTGTTTGCATTCGTTTAGCTAATATAATGACTCTTTTGAAGGAGGTTGAATGAGACGAGACGGATCCAGCCAAATCAAGAAAAAGAAGGTGTCAAGAATGGTATTTGGTAGGCTATTATTACGTGTAGTATCTGTAATGGCTGTTGTTACTCGTTGTTGCTTGCTTGTGGTTGGCAAGCGATGCTTGTTGGCGAGGCGCCAATCAAACTGAATCTTCGTGCCTCCTGCGATGACCCCCAAATGACCGCAAAAACGTCAGTAGTCGAGAGAACACCAATTCGAAAAATCTAACCAATCATTTGAAAAATCTGTTCACTGATTTGGATGAAAAGCCCCGGTGAATTAACAAAAATATGTCGGAGGAATAATGATGTCACTCGTTCCAAGTGTAGAAAGAGTCGCACAGTTATTCAATTGACCACCAGGCTAGGGCACCAGCCCAATCGCTACTAGCTAGCTAAGTAGCCAATTAATAGTAGCTCGAGCCAGAATCAATCAATCAATTGAATCCAATGGGCTGGTTCAAAGAACACACAAATTGGAAAGACCAGAGCTAGACTTATTAGCTGTAGCCGCCACTGGGCGAGGGTTCCAGTGAGATAGACAAAGTGCGAGATGATGGAGGCAAAAGAATGGAAACCCCTTAAACGTTGATATCTTTGTTTCGATCCTATAAAAAGTTACATGCAAGAAACACCAATATACAACGCTTTTAGATTTGAATCACACCAAAGCCCTCGGGAGGATCTTCTTTGACCATGTCGTCTTCTTTCCCTTCTTCCATCATCCCGACTAGCGGCGCTACCGGTGGGTCTTCCCTTCCATTGACTTGGATGGTATCCATTTCTACCATTTGCCCTTCGTTTTCATCCGCAACGTCATCCTTCTTTGCCCGCTTTTTACGTGGAGTGGTCAGTGTCCTAGGTTTTCGCTTCTTCGGAGGTGGGTTTTCCTTTTTCTTCCTCTCTTCTGGCGGGAGCTTGGTTTCTCGCAAAGCAACAAACGCAGCGTCGCTGGCATCGATCAACTTGGATGCCAAATCGTGGAAGGCGGGATCCTCTTTCGAGAGGCGAACCGCACATTCTAGAACCTTCGTTGCACAGTCCATGGCTAGCTCCTCGTTCGCCTTGTGGTTAACAGACGCTTGCGCGCCATTGGTACTGGGTTTATTGTCTGTAGAAGTGTCCACATCATCCTCGTCGTCCGCTTTATCAACACCGACGATAAGGCGGTATTTCATGCCCTTCAAAATCTCGGATTGCAGCATGGCTCTAATTTCTTGGCTTTCTTCGAGCCCAACCCAATTTCCCAGAATCTTGCGAAGCTCAGTCTGGTCCGATCTCAAGAGTAACTCTTCGTTTAGGAAGCACCGTTTCACTTCCGCGACTGATTTGTCAAGAGCATTCAAACCGCTCTCGTCCTTGGTAAGCGACAGTACATCGTCGTTGTTCTTCCTGAAAAAATGGACGATCTCCTTGATGAGCTCGTCGGTACCGAGCTCGTCTGTGAAGACCATGGCTTCATTCTCGATAATGTCGTTCTCTGTGGTGCCTTTTTTCTTGCGTTTCTTCCTCCTTTTCTTCTTCTTGCCATCGGCTTCCTCCTCGCTACAAATCGATGTAGCAGGTAGGTCTGTCCAGACATCGTTCAAAATTCTCATACAATCCTGGAGGTGCGGGAGATGCCCCTGGCGAAGACCAGGTTTAGAGATACCGGCTTTTACTGCGACTTGCCTTCGTAGATCTCGCTCTTCAAACATTTGCATCACTTCTCGCAAAAGCTCGTATCTGTATTTTGTTTTCATCACCGACAGCATGTTGATTGGCGGTTCAAAAAAGCTGCTAACACTCAGTCCATCAGATGTGCTGTTGTGATTGTTGGCAAGAAGAGGAGGCAGGAACTTAACACTGACCTGATCCTGGGGATCTTCCAGATCTACGATACTCGGCTTTTGCAAAACCAGCAAAACTTTTTCTTCTGTCCACTCGCGAATGTTTGGGAGAAAAACATCTTTCCACCACTGCAGCAGCATCTTGGGGTTTGCCCACGCGTTTTCCTGATAGAGGTATGGGAATACCTTTTGTCGTTCTGCGACAAAGTCGGGAGGGTGTTTCTTGTCGCTCACCATGGTCAACGGAATCTTGTGAGTTCCAGAACTGTTGGCACACATGAAAAGTGACAATCGGGCCTCTAAAACATCGAGATATTTTCCATTCATGCCAGGAGTAGATCCTGCCTCCAAGTACGACTGCACGGGCAGGACTTTGTAGAATAACATTGTGTCCACGACGAAAAAGACTCGGTGGCTGGAGTATTGTTTTCTGATTTCGGGAATGTGTGATGACAGGGCGGCAGCAGCTGCAATGCGTTTTGGATTATTGGAAACACATATATAATTAGTAATCAGAATATCACCACTATTATTGCATCGAATGCAATCAAGAATGAAGACTCGTCCTTACCTTTTGCTGCTTCCCTGTGACCAACACTGTGAAGATTGTGCTTTCTTGCCCACTTTTTGCTCCACCAAATGCTAGCGTTGAAAGCCTGGAAGAGGTTGAAAAACAGCCAAATAGAACAGTTAGATCAAAAACCAACGACGCCTTGCTCATCATGCTGATGGAGCGACTCGATTATCTATCACTTACATTGAGAGTTTTCCGTTCTTGCGCAGTCAAAAATGGCTTATTGGCGTCC
>Ga0163144_10024748_pt1 | contig 11760 bp, 10 predicted proteins | sample OliLak19BULKMAT1_FD_123175 | JGI IMG/M metagenome (GOLD analysis project Ga0163144, IMG submission 123175) | Freshwater microbial mat bacterial communities from Lake Vanda, McMurdo Dry Valleys, Antarctica - Oligotrophic Lake LV.19.BULKMAT1 | ecosystem: Environmental > Aquatic > Freshwater >... | reverse complement strand
GTGCACTACTGGGGGTAGTATGAAAAATTGTAAAGCCATGTCGTTGCCCCAGGGTATAGACAAAGGCTCCTTGATGCTCGCCAATGACGCTGCCGTCTTTGGACAAAACTTTACCTGGTATCAACTCTATATAATGAGACAGGAAGTTAGGAATATCAATCTGGCCTAAAAAACAAACGCCCTGGCTGTCTTTTTTGATCGCGGTTGGAAGCGCCGCCGCCGCCGCCTCTTTGCGGATAGTGGCTTTAGGGCTAGCGCCCACGGGAAAAAGAATATTTTTTAGATCTGGCTCCGGTAGCGTCCATAAAAAATAGCTTTGGTCTTTTTCGGTATCAATTCCGCGCAAGAGCCTAGCTTCGCCACTTTTGGTATCGATTAGCTTTTGCGCGTAGTGCCCAGTAGCGACAAAATTGGCTCCCTGCTCGATGGCAAATTTATAAAATACACCGAACTTTACTTCTTTGTTACACATTACGTCTGGGTTCGGTGTCCTACCAGCGCGGTAATCTTCAATAAAATAACTGGCTACCGCATCACGGTAGGCGGCTACCGCATCACAGGTAAGAAACGGAATGTCAAGTTTTGCTGCCACGCGCATGGCGTCCAACCGCTCGCTTTCCCAATTACAGACCAAAAAATCTGGGTGCCAGACTTTGATGAATACGCCCACTACGTTATAACCTTCATTTTTGAGACGCAGGGCGGCAACTGAGGAATCTACTCCACCTGAAAGGCCGACGAAGACTGTTAAGGATTTATTCATAAAGTTGAATGTATAGTTAATTAAATGCTTGAATGGTTTAATAGTTAAATGGTGTTCGGTTCGTGCTTACTATTTAACTACACTCTTGTTTACTACTAAACCATTCAACCATTCAACCATTCAACTAAATAACTATACTTGTGTTTACTATTAAATCTCGACTACCGCAAGTAGCGCGCAATGTTTCGCCGGTGGTCATCGAAATTTTCGGCATAGTGAAACACGCCATCGACACCGGTAATGTAATAAAAATTACTACTCTTGGTTGGATAGATTACCGCCAAAATGGCATTTTCACCAGGGTTTCCAATGGGTGTGGGTGGTAAACCAACGTTAAGGTAAGTATTGTAGGGAGATACACGTTTGAGGTCTTCCGGTAGTAGCTCCTCTAGGGGTTTGCCAAGGACATACTCGATCGAAGCATCGGCTTGCAAGGCCATACCGATATCAAGACGGTTTCGTAAAATGCCGGCCACCATATTCATGCTTTCTCTAGTGTTAGCTTCGCGCTCTATAATTGACGCCAGGATAATAATGTCAGACTCCGTCAAGCCACTGTTTTCCACCGCTACTTGATGCTCCGCCATAAACTCGTCGTGGGCCTCACGCATAGTTTTGATAATGCCGGCGGCGTTATAGTGAGGGGGAATAAAGTAAGTTTCGGGCCACAAATAACCTTCAGAAGTACTGGCTAAAGAGAGGAATTCAGAAGTATTAATATCCGGTAGAGCTTCCGCTACTGCCCGAGCCAGTTCGGCAACAGTCTCACCTTCTTTGTGGGTAATTCGGACTAAGTTACTGGAAAAATCCCCCGCTACTAACTTGGCGGCCACCGCCAAGGTGGTGTAGGGTTTATCAAACACGTAAGTACTGGCTTTTACATCACTGGGGGTATAGCGCGTGAGCAACACCGCGTAGAGCAGCAGCTCAAAGCGGATGACGTTTTCTTCATGTAATGTTTTTACAATTGAAGTAATACTCTGACCACTCTCAATATTGATGGGGGTCGCTATTGGAAAGTTTTCTGGCGGCTCATTTGCCCTAATGATAAACATGAAGGCCAACACCAGGATACTAGCGAAAACGGTGACACCAACCATTAAGTAGCGCCAGATACGGCGTGGTGGTAGGGCGTTTGATGGTGAAACAATTCCTTCCATAGGATTAACTTGGGTAATTAGCAATTGGTAGATTTGGCGGCGCTTCTTTACGAGTGGAGGCAATTCGAGATAACCCAGGGGTCATGACAATACTACTTGGAATATGGAAAATAGTAGCCAGCTCTTCCACTGACATGATCATAGGGGCGTCAGATTTTCGTGGATAATCGCGCACAAAGTATTCACGACGTTTGTAGTTGGCTAATTCTTTACGCTTATACTTAGTTTTACGTTTGCCCGACCAGTCTGAGAACCAGTTGTAGTCGAAGTCGGTGCGCCATTTCACCCCAATTCCATTGCGTTTTATGAGGTCGTACTGAGCAAAGGTGCGAATGGTCGGTGCAATCAGATTACCATCAAACTTCCCTTTTTTAGTAATATAGGTCCAGCGAATACCCACTTCGTAGGCATATTTACCCATATTACGCTCCATCGATTCAATAGTGTCACGTTCTCCGGTAGTCAATCTTGGTTGATTCTCCAGTTCGGCTGGTCCTTTCTTGTCATGGCTTCGTCCCATTATTTTGTCAATTTCAGCTTGGATCTCATGTTCCCAAGAGTCGTGAGCGTGGAGATAGCCAGTTTTAAAGTTCTTCTTAGTATGGGGCTTACAAATGAACTGCACCCAGAGATGCTCATAGGGCTTAATCGTAGCCAGCTGCTCCAACATGGCCGCCATCGGTTCAAATTTTTGCTCCTCTTTAGGAAGCTTGTCCATGCCGAAGTCGATATAAGTTTTGATAGGATATACCTGCTCTCCTTTTTGCCCCATGTGCACCGTAAAATAGTCATAGGTCTCAGGGTCCCAGGTTACAGCGTTGGTGTAGTCAATGGCTTCCTCTTCGACCTGAATACCGGGGTATTGGGCATACATCTGCGCTTCCACGGAATTTTTTACTTTCTTCGACGGACAGTTGATGTATAAACGGACGTCACCGCCTATGGAAACAATTTCCAGACTAAGGTTTAGCGGGTGCTTACCGTCAATGTAAGTTTGCCATAGGTTATCAGCCGACTGGACGTTGTGGACTTGAGCCAGCACGTTTTCCATCGCTTCGGGTGATTTAAAGACTTCAGCTGGTAGCCTCAGACGCAGCGTGGACCGGCCTTGATTTTCTTCAAATTTAAGATGAACAAATTCCATCCATTTATCGAACATAAGGTAAAACAGTAAAAATGGTAGCCAAAGCGGTGAAGTAGCAATCAAAATGGACATGACTGGCTCCGGATCTATCCCCATAGTAGTAAAAGTAAAACGCATCACTACAATCGCGATGATTATAATTACCGGAGCAGCAACGATATTAAACAGTGCTTTGATCAAATCTAACATGGTTCTATTGTACCTTATAAGACACAAGCGGGTGGGGCGTAAGCCCCACCCGCTTGTGTGTAACCTCTACAGGGCTAGTGTATACGTCCCGTTACTAAGTCGCTTGAACAAATTGACATCCTGGAGATTAACGATGATGGTATTATCCTTTACGTACCGCTCTTTTCGAACTTTGTCGATTAGCTCCTCGCGTGAAAGAGGTCCTTCATTTGCGAGGATTTCTCGTAATACGTCTTTTACCACACCAGCTGTGTACCCCCATTCGGTCAAGGCATAAAGGCCCCGTCCAACCAAAACAAACCGTTGATCTTTAATGAGTTCATTGTGAGTCGTAGCGATGTGCGCTTTATGAGCAAACAAGTCCTGGATTGATTGGGAAACTTCTTTGAAATGCATTGGAGAGCCGTGCCGTTTGACCGCCAGGTAGGCGTAGTCACGAATTCCCTTGACGCGGACGTTGGGACTGTCGCTCGGACCCCAATCACCAAGGGGGTTTTGGGCAATTTGTTTTGAAATCGAAAGCCAACGCTTCAAGGTTTCGTCGTCCTGCTTATCAGCTAGATCAATCAGCTCAGTGCGAAAACGATTAAGAATTTCTTGTTCACTAACGAGGTCGTCACGATTAAGAGTACCATGAACATTTTTAAGCGCTCGTTCGACAGTGTCAGCGATTTTCTTTTCGGTAAACCAGCGATGATTATAGAGAGGGTTTTCTTTACCTTTATAAAACGCGTCACCGACTACCAAGAGAAAGTAGAGATGGTTGCGCGTCCCTTCGTCTTTACTTAGAGTATCAAGGAGAACCGTCTCGGCTACCACCCCACCACCAAGCTGATTAATAAGCTCATGTAGCTCTAGGAGTAGTGGCAGGTGTTCTGTATAAGCCGTTGATTTTTGAATTGAGGCAATGCCGTAATTCTCAATCTGACGAACGCGCTCACGCGTAATACCATAGCTTTGGCCAATGGCTTCAAGGGTGTAGGTTTCGTTATCTGCGCCTAAGCCATAGCGCTTTTCGAGCACATCGCAGGCCCGCTCCGGCACAGCGGAGAGAAGTTTTTTGGTGACTTGTTTTGGTTTAAAGGTAATCATACTAGAATTCACGTCAATAGAATAAATGGTCTCATCTGCCCGTAATGCAATAAGACTTTATATCATGCCATTTGACAAACGTCAAATGAAATGGGTAAAATTTAGGACACCATAAAGTTAAGTATACGACCAGCGACGTAGATGACCTTGGTGACTGTCCCTTCGGCCAATTTGGCTGCCAGCTGTCTGTCTGCTGCCGCGGCGGCCAAAGCGGTATCTTCGGTGGCATCAGGCGGGATGGTTATCGTACCACGGAGCTTACCGTTTATCTGAACTCCGATGTTGATGAGGTTATCTTTAGCGAGTAATGGATCGGCTAGCGGGAAGGCTTCAAGGTGGAGCGAGGTAGTGTATCCTAGATTATGCCAGATTTCCTCGGTCAAATGCGGGGCAAACGGGGCCATTATCCGAATAAATAGCTCATAACTAGCGCGGGAAAGTCCGGCTCTTTCGGCCGAATTTACAAAAATCATCATCGCTGATACCGCTGTATTGAACTTGTACTCGGGTACGTCACTAGCAACTTTAATAATTGTTTTGTGCAGCTGACGGATCACTTCCTCACTCTCGATATCTACCAAGTGATCTTGCAAACCATTGACTCGCTCGAGGAAGCGCCGTACCCCAGCTAGACCATTAGGATCCCAGGGATAGCTACTATTCTCGTAGGGACCCATAAAGGCTAGATACATTTTGACAGTGTCAGCGCCCACCAAGCGCACTTGTTCGTCGGGGTCAATCACGTTCCCTTTACTCTTGCTCATCTTATTTCCGTCTGGGCCAAGAATCATACCGTGATTAACTCGCTTCTTGTAGGGCTCACTATCGGTTACTAGCCCGAGGTCAAATAACGCCTTTTGCCAGAAGCGTGAATACAACAAGTGCATAGTCGTGTGCTCGGCCCCACCGAAATAGATATCAACGGGCATCCACTCTTTTTGGATTGCTAGTGAGGCTGGTGCGGTCTCATTTTGATTGTCGAAGTAGCGTAGGTAATACCAGGATGAGTCGACAAAGGTATCCATGGTTTCGACTTCAGGAGTCCAGCCCGCACCAAAGATTTTGGTAGTCCGCTCTTTAAGTGATTCACTCTTTGAGAGTGGCGCAACCCCAGTCGGCTTAAAGTCCACATCCTCGGGTAAAAGCCACGGCAGGTGTTCAAACGGCACTGGATGAGCCACTCCTTCTGGGTCATACACAATCGGAATTGGAACCCCCCAATACCGCTGCCGACCAATAGACCAATCCCGCAGCCTATAGGTCGAAGTCATCGTGCCACCAACTTTTTCGGTAATAGCAATTTTAGCTTCCTCAGAATCCATCCCATCAAATTCTTCTGAGTTAATTAAATTACCTGTACCAGAGTAGCTAGCTTTTATATAAAAGTGTGACCACCCAAGTGAATGTCCTACCCACGTGATTTGATCAGCAACTTTTTCAGGCTGAACCCACGCTATGGTATGTTTCCCTTCTTCAAGTTCTGATGCTACTTGATTTAGGCTTTGTAATTTCAAGTGATAGAAGTGACTCTTAGTGCGTTGATTTTTGTTTTTAGTATCACGATACGCTAAAGCTGTATGAATGCCGTAAGGTCCTGATAAAATTTCATAATCAGTAAAACCCGTTTCTTCAATTAACTCACGACTAATCGCTAATGTATGAGTTTCTCCATCAGTCCCACCTCCTACAAAATGCACATGTGTGTGTTCTGCGGTGGTCTCGCGTTGTAAAATGAATGTGCCATCTGTTGGGTGTTCAATGATCAAATCAACTACGTCACCTCTTTCAAGAGTCTCTACACCTGCACGTGGACCCATATCGTAATGCGGAGCGATTACTTGTTTGATAGAGATATTGAATTTATGAGCAAACTCATTATCGCGCTCATCATGCGCTGGTACAGCCATAATTGCACCAGTACCGTACCCACCAAGTACGTAGTCAGCAATGTAAACCGGAATCACTTCCCCGCTGGCTGGATTAGTAGCCGTAATACCCTCAAGCTTCACCCCCGTCTTTTCTCTAGTAGCATCTAAACGGTCCTGCTCGTTTTTTTGCCGGCTAATATCAATATAAGCCAGAATTTCATCATTATTTTGAAATTGAGGGGTTAAACCCCTCAATTTTAAATATTTCAGTAGGAGGGGGTGTTCGGGGGCTAGTACTAGATAGGTGGCTCCAAATAAAGTATCTGGACGGGTTGTAAATACGGTAATTGTTTCACCAGTTGAAAGCCTAAATGGAATGGTGGCGCCTTGGCTTCGGCCAATCCATTGGCGCTGGGCTTCTTTGATGTGTTCGGGCCAGTCGAGAGCGGTGAGGTCGTCAGTAAGCCGGTCGGCGTACTTGGTAATCCGAAGCATCCACTGGGGCATTTCCTTCTTCTCGATGGTGTCGCCGGAGCGCTCACAGGTGTTGTCGGGCAGGACTTGTTCGTTGGCGATCACAGTGTTACAGCCTGGACACCAGTTTACAATTCCTTTGCCGCGATAGGCTATGTCATTTTCAAAAAACTTGGTGAACATCAGTTGAGTCCACTTGTAATAGTCAGGGTCGGTGGAGTTGGCGGTTTTGTCCCAGGCGAACATATTGCCCATGCTTTTGAGCTGAGTCTTCATAAACGCAATGTTATCGCTGGTCCACTGCTTCGGGTCGAGGTTGCGTTTGATGGCGGCATTTTCAGCCGGCAGCCCAAAAGCGTCGAAGCCCATCGGAAACAGCACTTGTCTCCCCTGCATCCGCTGGAAGCGGGCGTAGATATCGGGGACCGCAAAAGCATACCAATGTCCGATGTGGAGATTTCCCGATGGGTAGGGCCATTCGACGAGGACGTATTCCTTGGGTTTTGTAGCTTCACGCTTGCCGACGTTATAGAGGCCTGATTCGGCCCACTGGGCCTGCCACTTTTTTTCGATTTCGCCGGAATCAAATTTTTTGTGCATGGGGTAAAAATGTCTCGTTTATGAATAAAGTACCTTACATTATGCCCTGCGCTCCTAAATAGTCAAAGGGCGGGTTACCTAAGTATCCCGCCCCCGTCGCTGCGCGTCTTGCGCCTTGATTCTGGCAACTCTCGCCAGGTGAGACTTAAGCGCCACACAAAAAATGACGCAAATAGCACCGAGCAGCAGCAGGCTCGCCGGCGACTGTCCCATCGAGGACAGTATCACCAAGCATCCTGGTACTGCTAGAATGAGTATGTGCATACCCGTATTTCCCCTTCCTGGTTTAAATTGTACCACAAACAACACAAAAATGCAAGTTAGGTAGCGGTGTATAACAACACCCGAACTTGCTTAACCAGATCATCCAGACTTAGGTGGGCTTTTATAAAATAATCAAGTAAGCGACCTTCGTAGGAACGAGCGATATGGTCGATGTCGTCCATTGCTGATAAGATTACAATGTTGGCTCCCCGTCCCCACTCATCTTCCCGCAGCTTTTTCATCATTTCGTGACCGTTCATCACGGGCATCATGAGATCAAGTAAGATTAGGTCGGGGTGCTCAGTTTTGGCCATCGATAAGCCGACTTGCCCGTCAGCGGCAGTCAAGACAGTGAAGCCCGCATCATTTAAGGCCTCGGCCATCGCTTCGCGTAAGTCAACCTCATCTTCAACAATGAGAATTCGCTTTTCCATATAAAACAATTATACCATAGTGAGCCGTTGTCTCCGGCAGTTTAGGTCGAGTGAGGATGTTATGATAGGTGGAGTATATGGTTGTATCACTAGCCTACACATTTTGGCGAGCGCTGCGCGTGACACTGGTAATTGCCACCCTTAGCTGTTTGGCGCTAGCTGTCTGGTGGCTAAGCGGCTTATTTCTCCAGCCGATTGCGGCCACTTATGTACTGTTGGCCTGTGTCCCGCTATTGTGCTTATTGACTATCGTTTTTACTGGTTCATCTGCCCAAGCGAGCGCCGCCTGGCAAACTACCCAAACCTTGGCCACCCACTCTCTATATGCTTCACTTTACGACCTAAGCCCGATCCCCTACCTGACCCTTGACGCCCGCGGACAGATTGTTACCTGTAACCTGGCAGCCGCACGGTTACTTGATTTACCATTAGCCGAGATGAAAGGCCAGGACATTATCAGTCGTTTGTACAGTGATGACGAAACTAAGCTATCACTAGTGCTGGGTAAAATCAGGGCTGGCACCTCGATTTTTGATAGCGAAGTGCAAATTGAATCATTTAAAGGTGACAAAAAATGGGTGTCGTTGTCGTTGTTTGTCAATCAAACTTACGATCAGCAGTTGGTGGCTTTGGTTGATATTTCTCATCAAAAACTGGTTGATAAAGCTAAAAGCGAATTCGTCTCGCTGGCGACCCATCAGCTGCGCACCCCAGTGGCCGCGCTGCGCTGGAACGTCGAGCTGCTGGAGCGGACACTACGAAGTACTGTCAGCGACAAACAACAAATATATTTAATCAAAATCAATCGCAATGTGACTCGGATGCTGGCCCTGATAAACGATTTCCTTAGCGTCTCCAAACTCGAGACTGGCACCTTTGCTACCACTCCAGAAACGCTCGTCCTCGACGACTACCTAGCGACGATTGTGGATGAGTACCAGCAAGACATAATTGAAAAACAAATAGCCCTTACTACTAGTTTTAAACCAGCCGGATTAGCTCTAACTACTGACCATAGATTATTCCATATAATCACCAGCAACCTTTTATCAAATGCAGTGAAATACGTCCGCCCCAGCGACACTATTACTTTTAGCTACGCCCTCGTTGGCCGTGAGGTCGAGATAATCGTAGCCGATACCGGAATTGGTATCCCCGCGTTACAACAAGCCCAGCTATTTACCAAGTTCTTTAGAGCTAGTAACGCCACCATTCATCGCGCCGAAGGCACTGGTCTAGGCTTATACATTGTCAAAGAGTCAGTGGCAAAACTCGGTGGAACGATTGCTGTAGTGTCAGAGGAAAACAAAGGGACTGCTTTCACTGTGCGTTTACCACTACAAACCTAAGGTTTAAAGAAGACATCCATCACCAGGAATGGTACTTATTGCTCTGCTCGAGTATTTAATTTTAAATAGCTTGCACACCGCGCACAAAGCAGTAGCGGCCCGCTTTGTAGTTCCAGTTCTCTGCGTTCTTAATCAGCGCTTTAGAATCGGAAAATGGAGCGGTATATTCATCACTGTAATCACGCGCGAAGGTGGCACACAACTCGAAGCCTGAGTTGGTGACTTTGTACTCATAGGCTTCACGCTCTTCTCGCGCCGCTGGAACTGGGAAGTCGCCGTAGGCGGCTTCCAAGCTCGCCGGTAAGCTTGAGCTACTGGTGGTGAGGTAGCTTTCTATCTGCCACTGGATATTTCGTAAATCATTAATTTGCGTCTCGTCAAGCTTCATTTCTCGCACGGCACTCGGCGTTTCGATGTACTGCACTCCAAAAGCTATGGCGGTAAAAACTACCAGTGTGACTCCGATACCATACCTAATCGACATTGACTCAGCTTTCACCCACCACCCCCGAGCATCGAGCAAGTAGTAGTGGAACGCCGCTCCAACCACTATTACGACGCTGGCCGTCTTGAAGATAAAACGACTGGTGATTTCCCCATTCAGGAAAGTATAAATGACCGTCACTAGTGTGCCTAGTAGTATCAGTCCACCCAGTAAGAGTGATAAATAAATCAGCCACCGAGTTACATTCTGGTAAAGATCACCTTTTTCCTCTCGACGGATCTTATTGACCACACGTGTGAGTACAATAAACGTTGGAAAGAAAACAATGAGCATCGCAATACCGAGTCGAACATTTTCGCTCGCCTGCTCAAGCAGGTAGTAACCTTCAGCGGCATCCGGATAACGCAAATTGATAATTCCAAAGACTAGGGTGAGCAAAAATGAGGCGGATAGATAAAGGGTAAGTAAAGCACCCAATTGGAGGACGATATTTCGCGGTGTATAATTTTCCATTAGTACAGTATACACCTTTGAGAAATAAAGGAATACCTTTAAATATCAGTCACTAGGGATATACATTAATAAAAATTAGTATCTAGTTGATTATTTAGGTAGAAGTCCTCAATAGTTCTTTCCAATATAAGACGCTTAAGTGTTGCGGGAGTAAAAGACTTTTTCCAGTCCATATCTCCTTGTCGTAGATAAGCGTGAAGTTGCCCACCCGTAGATTTAGCCATGTAGTAGCATAAAAAATTACTGTCATCGCTGGTTCTAAGTGTGTATCTTTGACCAAGTTTAATGATCACATTGGGGTCTTTTTTATTTGGTAAGATTCGGTTAATTTTTTCACTTATACTAACGATTTTTGTAGGTCCAGAGATCCTTCCACCACTCGGACGGGCTGCGTTCATAAATTGAAGCACCAAGCCCTTTAGCCACTTCAGTTTTAAGCCGATCTAGTGGTTTGGAACCGTCTCGCTTACCGTCTAGCCAGATTTCGGCTTCTTTACTTCCTTGCCATTCATATTCGCGCAGGAGGAGAATTTGATCGATGATATCAGCGTCTTTAGCTAGTAGTGACTCTTGACTGAGGCGTTCTTCATATTCACCGGCAATTGAAAACAAATCATCAAACGGGAGGGTGCCCAATTGATCTTTAGCAATTTCCTCTTCATAAATCTTAACGTAACGTTTATGAACCCAGTTGTGGTCGTTACTGCGAATTTCACTTAGATCATGAATTAAACACATCATTACTGTTTTGTACGGGTCAGACCCAGACAGTTTGGCGAGATGCCAGCCGATGAGGGCTACGCGGTACGAGTGTGAGGCGATAGTGTCCGACGAGTCTTCGATCAACAGCGTCTGGCGGTGCATCCGCTGAATGCGGCGCATAGTCCCTACTTCAAAAAGAAAATCAGCCAGTCGATTATTTGCATTATCCATGCCTTATACTGTAACATATGAAAATGAAATCTGAAGATTTAAAAATTGCTCCAAAATTATTCTGTGAGAGCATCAACATTGGCTTTACCCCTGAGTATTTTGTGATGGGCTTAAGCTCAGGCAATCAAGCCTCGATTTATTCACTTACCCCCGAGCACGCCAAACGGTTGCAACAGTATCTTACTCATCAACTCACTGAGTACGAAAAAGAACACCGGCCCATTACTGCCAATTGGAGTCCCACAATTGTTAGTCCGGTCCAGCGTGCCAATCCCCCCTCAGACTTGAGCTAATTCAACTAATACGCTAGGTTGTATTTTGTAGCTCCTTGTATAGCTCATTGACAATTGGTTCTTGTTCAAATCCAAGTTTAATGCGCGCAATCTCTTCTAAGGTCATCCATTCCATTGCCAGACCCTCTTGTAGGATTGGGGTTTGATTTTGGTTGACGTTGCAAATATAAACTTGTGAGTGTCCCTCATTATAATCAAAGTCCATGAAGTGTCGACACTCAGAAAGCTTTAAGTCGATG
>Ga0163144_10024747_pt1 | contig 11760 bp, 7 predicted proteins | sample OliLak19BULKMAT1_FD_123175 | JGI IMG/M metagenome (GOLD analysis project Ga0163144, IMG submission 123175) | Freshwater microbial mat bacterial communities from Lake Vanda, McMurdo Dry Valleys, Antarctica - Oligotrophic Lake LV.19.BULKMAT1 | ecosystem: Environmental > Aquatic > Freshwater > Lake... | reverse complement strand
GCACCGCGTCGGCGATCTCGTCCGGTGTAGCCTTCTGCAGCCACTTCAGCGCGTGGACCATGGCGTTGGTCAACGCCTGCACGGTGCCCGGGTACTGTTGCACGAACGCCACCTTTGCGTACAGCGTCGCCGCAGGCAGTGGGCCTCCGAAAACCGAACGCACGCCGGCATCGGTCGTCGTTTCCACGACGATCTTCAGATCGCCCGAACGCTCGAGGAGCGACATCACCGGCTCTGCACTCGGGAGGGCATCGATACGTCCGGTACGCATGGCGGCCACCGCAGTCGCGCCCGTGCCCACCCCGACCCACGACACGTCGTCAGCCGTCAGGCCGACGGAGGCGAGCAGATGAATGACCAGCATCTGCGTGCTCGAGCCGGGCGCACTGATACCCACTTTCATGCCCTTCAAATCCTTCGGCCAGGTGTAATTGACTGCCTGCGCCTTGGCGATGCCCAGCGAGATCCCCGGGTTCGTGTTCTGCAGCACGAATGCCTGGACCTTCTGGCCGAGCGTCTGCATGGTGATGGTGTGCTCGAAGGCGCCGGAGACGACGTCGGCACTGCCTCCGATCAACGCCTGCAGTGCCTTGGCCCCGCCCGGGAAATCGTTGATCTCGACCTCGAGGCCTTCGTCCCGGAAAAAGCCGAGCCGATCCGCGATGGTCAGGGGGAGGTAGTACAAGGTGGTCTTGCCGCCCACGGCAAGAACGACGCGGGGTTTCTCGGGCGCGGCTTGCGCCGCGAGGCATACCACTACCCAAGTGACAGCCAAGCGAATCAGGAATTGCATGCCCTGAATGCTACCGCGAGCCGGACCGAAGAAATGAAAGCCCGCACGGAGCGGGCTTTCGGATTCGTGGTGGCCAAGGGCGGAATCGAACCACCGACACAAGGATTTTCAGTCCTCTGCTCTACCGACTGAGCTACTTGGCCAGAATCGCACTGACAGACTCGATGCGATGCGAAGCCCAAGATGCTAGCCGAATCCTCCCATACGTGCCAGAGCTTCGATTGACGAGCGCAGTCTTTGGATTCAAGGCCATGACCTGCATGCTTCCGCGAACTGCCTTACGCGACGCGACGACGAGAAGCGCGACTCCGATACCCAGCAACAACAGGAGCGCCCCCGGCTCAGGTACGGCGCTCGGGCCTGTTCCCGCGGACTGCGTCCGCGCGAGCAGCGCCAGAGTTCTCACGGGATTGTTCGATGTATCCGAGGCGGGGAACGTGGCGCTGAAACTACCCCGCGCCTGTCCGAGTTGCGCGAAAGTGAAATCGCTGATCAGGAATCCGAGCGAATCAGCGTTCGAGAATGTGCCCTTGGTGATAACCAGCAGAAGATCGTAGGCGCGGGGCAAGGAGGGAATGTTGGCCGTCTCACTCGGGCTGACGGACACCGTCCAGGAGGCCGCAACGCCACTGAAGCTCCGTGGGCTGCGAGCCACCCAGAACAAGCCATCGAAGTTCAGGTCGTCCGTATTGGTGCTGTCGGAATTCGGGGTGAAGGACGAGACCGGGTGCCAGCCACCGCCATCGAATCCACTGATAAAGGTTTCGAAACCCGCATCGCTCGGTGCCGTATTGTCGAGGACGGTCGTGCATGACGCCGCGACCGTTCCGCCAAGGCTCGCCGAAGGGGATCCCGCGATGCTGGAACAAGCTACCGGTGCCGCGATTGCCGCGGATGAAATCGCCAAGGCCGCGAGGGCCGAACCGACCGCGACATACTTCGAAAAAGACACTGACATGATCAAACTCCTGTGGCGCGCGAGCGCGAAAAACCTCGAAGATCAGCCGAACGTAGACCACCGACCAACTCGAGGCATCGCACACGATGCGCGCCACCTGGCCAGCCAAAGCACGGGGATTGCTTTCGTCCACTTCAATCTAGACATAAGTTTAGCCAACTTGCGCAGCGTTAGTTGGAGAGGCTGATTCGGGTCAGGGTGGACAGCGAAAATCGCCGTGATGCTTTCGGGGCGGCGTACAGCTTGGAGGCTCGCGGAGCGACGGACGTAGCCGTCGCCGCTAGACATCCACTAAGAACTTGCTATGACTCTGTGCCTTCTCAGGCGGCAGCCTTGGCGCTGCGATTGCGACGCCGTGCCCAAAAACCGCCTGCGGTGACCACTGCGGCGACCAACCAGGCGCTGGACGGCTCGGGCACCTTCTTCTGCGTCTCCGTCGCCGTGAAGGCGCGGATCTTGACGTAGTCGTTCCCGGTGGTGAGAGCGGTGCCACCGACCAGCGGGTTGTAGGCACCAACCAGCCAGTATCGCGACAAGCTGGGAGTGGAGATCGGCTGGACGGACACATCGTTGGCGTTGGCGTATTGGCCAACCAGCTGCCAGCCCGACTGAAGCGCACCGTATCGTTGACCAACCAGATCGTTGAGCACACCGGTGGAGTTGAAGGCCAGGACCGTGATGTCGCTGTCAGTCTGGCTCCAACCGATGTCCACGCCGGTCAGGCTCACCGCGCGGTCGAACGACAACAGAACCATGTCGTAGCGGCCGTTGTTGTCGACCGAATGCTCCGGTGCCGAGCTGCTCGGCGTCGATCCAGTGCCTCCCTCGGGCGGATCCACCGTTCCACCGGGGTTCCGGTTCACGACGCCAAGGCCGCTGTTGCCCCAGAACGCAAGGTAGGCATTCTGGATCGCGTAGTCGTTGGCCCCTGCACCGCCGGGCAAGGTGCCCGTGTTGGAGAACGCCGTTACCTGCATCACATTGGTCGCAGGAGACGCGGGCGTCTCCGAGCCGCCGTAGCGGGCGCAATTGCCGTAGGTCGCCATCGACGAGGACGACATTCCGGAGCACCAATCGCCTGTAGTCGTGGACGGCGTCCACGTGGTGTTGTCGGTCATCGGATTGCCGGACGTCGTGGCATTCCATGTCCAGTTATAGGTAGTGTCGGCCTGCGCCAGCCCGCCAGAAATTACGGCCATTGCACCCAACGACATCAAAACGATTCTTTTCATAGTCACGGCTTAACCCCCGCCCAAAATGCATGGTTTTCCTGGGATCTCTTAAAGCAAGGCACAAGCCAGCTCAAAATCTTCAAGAACAACAGAGTTTTGGCGTGTTGCTCGCCCGATTGGTGCATAGGCCTGTAAATCGATCCGACACTCAAAACCAGGCGACTCGCTAACTCCCCTCCAGCTGTTTGAGCAGCGCCTTGGCATCGCTGGCGCCCGCGAAGGTGGGTACCTCGGACAGAAGTAGCGTCAATTCCTGCTTGGCTTCGGACTTCCGGCCGCCCATGGCCAACGCGCTGGCCAGGTGGAACCGGATCTCCGGATTGCGCGGATCGCGGACTTTGGCCTCTCGAAGGTGTTTGAGGCCAGTGTCGAAGTCGCCCCTGCGCACGAGCAGCCACCCGAAAGTGTCGAGCACGCCGGCACTGCCGGGCGCCACGGCCACCGCGCGCTTCGCATAGTCGACCGCCTTGGCCCCATCGCCCTGGCGGTCCGCGATGACCGCGAGGTTGTTGAGGACGGTCGGCGGCTCAAAGCCTGGTTTCAGCAAAGCCTCGTAGCGCGAGCGTGCCGTGGCGAGGTCTCCCGAACGCATGTAGCCCTCGGCCAGCGCCTGTTGGGACACGGCATCCCCTGGATGCGACTTCAACCACGTCTCGAGGAACGCGGTCGCTCCGCGAGCGTCGCCGCTCGCCAATGTGGCGTTGTAGACGCGCAGGGCATTGGGGGTCGAGGCGGCCTTCGCCAGCGCGTTGCGATAGAACGCGGTCGCATCTACGAACTTGGCCCGGCGCACTGCGATATCCCCAAGTAGGCGAAATCCTTCCGGCTCGGAGGCGTTTGCCGCGAGGATGGCACGGGCGCGAGCCTCCGATTGGTCGAGCCGCCCTTCACTGACGTCGATCTCCGTCAGCAGCACTCGTGCCGGCAGGTAGCGCGGATTTGCCGACAATGCCTTGTCCAGGCTGTAGAGGGCGCCTTGGGCGTTGCCGGCGCGTACCTGGAGTTGCGCGATCCGGTACTGCCATGCGGCGTCGAATTCCGCTACGCGTGTCATCTTCTGAAGCGCGGTCTGAGCGCCTTTGCGATCGCCGTTCGCAATCAAGGCAGCAGCAAGCGCGCCGTTTACGTCGAGATTGTCCTGTGTAACCGGCTGCAACGCCTGAAGAACCTCCAATGCCTTCTTCGGCTGACCTGTTCGCAATAGCAGATCGGACAGGAGAAGGTTGCCGGGCACGTGCTTGTCGCCCGCGATACGCAGGCGCTCGAGCCACCGTATGGCCTCGGTCGGCCGGCCCAGGGCATCCTCGAGCCGGGCCAGTTCGTACAGAGGCTGCGGGTCCTTCAGTCGCTCTTTGTTGATTGCAATCAGCCGTGTGCGCGCCGAATCGAATTTTTTCTCCGCCAGGTCCAGCTTGGCCAGGTTCAACCGCGCAGCGGACAGACCCGGGTCCGATCGTATCGCCTTGTCATAGTCCAATCGGGCGCCCGAGTTGTCGCCGAGTGCTGCTTTCGCAACCCCCGACAAGTTGAGCACCGCGGCATTGTTGGGCTGACGTTGCAGCAAACGCTCGGCGACCGAAAGGGCTTTCTTGGGATCACCACGACGGATATGCAGTACCGCCAGCGAAGTCCCGAGGTTGCCACGTGACGGATCCTTGTCGAAGGCTTTCTGCAGGTATTGGATCCCCAGATCCTGTTGGCCGGTCTGCATCAGGTTGAATCCGAGGGTCGCGTTGACTTCGGGCGAACCACTTCCGGTTTCCAGTGCCTGCTCGAGAAAACGTGCCGCCATCTGGTTCTTCCCCACCGCCATGTAGGCACTGGCGAGCAGGGCGAGCAACTGAGGATCCTTGGGGGCGTAGCGTTGCCCCACTTCGAGCAGATCGATGGCTCGGGTGAATTCCTTGCGACCGATATGAATCGAGGCGAGCAGCTTGCGAGCCCCGGGGTTCGTGGAATTCGACTCAAGGAACGCTTCCAGGTAACGAATCGCCTTCTCGGGCTCATCGAGTCCGTGGTGGGCGAGCGCCCCGATCATCAGCAACTCGGGGGCGCGTGCGCGCAGCACCTCGGAGGGGACCGGATCAAGCAGCTTCGTGACTTCCGCGAGCGCCTCGCGCGTTCCGTTGGCATCGCCGGTCCGGTTGAAATAGAGCGCCCGGAAATACGCGCCACGCGGCTCCTTCGGACTCTCTCGTTTCAGATAGTCGAGATCGGGCAACGCTTCCTTGTCGCGACCCAGATCGAACAATAGCGACACCCTGGAGATTCGCGCAACGGTGAACTTGGGCTCGAGCTTCAACGCCTGGGCGTATGCGTCCAGCGCGCCCTTCGAATCGTGTGAAGCGTGCAGAACTGCTCCCTTCGAGTACCAGACGCGCGCATCCTCGGGCGTACGTGCGACGGCCTCTTCGGCAAGTTTGTTCGCTTCGCTCTCGCGGCCCTGGTGGGCATACGCATCGGCCAGCGCGAGTGTCGCGGGCAGCGACGTCACGTCGAACGCGCGCGCCGACTCGAAACTCTGGGTGGCGGCGCGAAAGTCCCCCAGCTGTTTGTGGGCCTCGCCGCGAATCACCAGCAGCTCTGCACGTTCGTTCGAAGGCACCGACTCCGGGGCGAAACGGTCCAGGACATCCTTCGGCTTGCCCTGTTCGACGTACGCCCGCGCGAGCATCAGGGCCACCTGGGTCCGGTCCGCCCCGAGGCGCAACGCTGTCTCGAGCGATTCCTGGGCCGCGTCGGGCTGGCCGCTCTTCAAATAGGCGCGCCCGAGCAGCAGGTGGGCAGACAGCATGCGCGGATCGATCTGCAGCGCATTCTTCAACTGGATGACGGCGCCAGCGTCGTCCTTCCGCTCGATCCGCGCCAGGGCATCTTCGTAGAAGCGCGCGGCCTTGTCCTCGACGGCCTCCGTGGCGGTGGCAGCGAAAAGAAACAGGGCGAATGCGGTACGAATGGGAGTTCGGTTCATGGTCCGGTGCGCACGGCCCGGCGCTAGGTGGCGAAGTGCAGAATGAAAACGAAGACGCCTGCCCACCCGGTGCGGGAATCCGGATGGCTCTGAAGAAGCGGCACTTACTCGAGCTTCTTCAGGTATTCCTTGGTGAACACCTTGTCCGGCAGATCGCGGAGCTTCATGTTCTCGTATTCCATGAACGAACGCGTGTCCGCCCTGAGCGCATCCGTCATGACGAGCCTGGTGGGACGCAGCCTGCCACCGAGCGGCTTGTAGTCTTCGTAAGTGCATGTCTTGAGCAGGCGTCCCGAGAGCGAATAGAACTCCGCCTTGTAGGGCGCATTCGTACCCTGACGCACCCAGTATCTGACCTTCTGATAGGCGACGGTCCTATCGACGGCCACGAGTTCGAGCACGTTGTAGGTCTGGCCATCGATGGTCTCCGTCCCGGCGATCTTCGGCGTGTAGTCGCCACTGAAGTTGGCCCGCGCGATGTCTCCGTTGGACACGACCCCGGTCAAGCGCTGCGAGAGCGACAGGCGGACGGGCTGAGACACATTGGGAACAAACAGCCAGAGATCCCGCGCCTTCATCAGCAGGATCTGCCCGCTCTCCGAGGCTGGCGCGGTCGTGAGCACGATGGTGTTCTCGTTGCCCTTTGACAGCACCTTGAACGCCCGAACTTCGGGCTCGCCACCGCTTTCGATGGAACGGATCCGCACGGCCACCTCGAAGCCCTGCAGTGGGAAGCGAATCTCGTCCGACTTCTGGAGGATTGCCTTCGCGTTGGCGTCGACTTCCTCTTCTGCTGAAGAAACGCCGGGCGCTGCCGAGATCAACAGGACAGATGCAATGGAACAAGCAGTGCGCGCTCGGCGCATGAAAAAAATCGGTATCAGCATCATGGCGACTCGTCTTTTTCCTTGTGGCTCAGTATGATACTGCGAAAAACCTCACCTACTACCAAAACCCATGGCTGAGTCGGTCGTCGAAGTCGAACACGTCACCAAGGAATACCGGCTGGGAGAGCATTTGGTGCTCGCCCTTGATGACGTCACCCTGACCGTCGAGCGCGGAGTGTTCCTTGCCATCGCCGGTCCTTCCGGTAGCGGCAAGTCCACGCTCCTCAACATTATCGGCTGCATCGACACCCCGACCAGGGGGAAGCTTTCCGTCGCCGGACACGATGTGTCCGGGAAGAGTCCTGATCAGCTTGCCAACCTGCGCGCTCGCAATATCGGCTTCGTTTTCCAGACCTTCAATCTGTTTCCCGTGCTCACTGCTGCAGAGAACGTGGAGTACCCGCTGCTGCAGATGCCGGAGCTGGACAAGGAAGACCGGATGGAACGCGTCACCGCAATGCTGGACATGGTGGGTCTCACGAAATTCGTGAAGCATCGTCCAAATCAGCTGAGCGGCGGGCAGCGACAGCGTGTGGCGATCGCGCGGGCGCTGGTGACGAAGCCCGAAATCGTTCTGGCCGACGAGCCAACCGCCAATCTGGACCACAAGACCGGCGAGGGGATTCTGGCGTTGATGCGTGAGATCAATCGCCGCTCGCGCACGACCTTCATCTTTTCAACGCACGACAAGAAAGTCATCGACGCCGCCGACCGACTCGTCACTATCGAGGACGGCCTGATGCGCCTCCTCGGCGTCCGCAAGGACGGCCAATGGCTGACGACACCGGTACAGCGTCGCACCGCGGCCCCCCCGCCGCCGGCGGCCGTGCAAGAATCCTGATCGCTTCGGGCCATCGAAATGCTGAGACTCCTGCCAGTATCGCTCGTCATCGCGGGCACAATCCTTCCAAGCGCGCATGCGATCGATCGGACTGCGCCGATGCGCCTCGCCCAGACCGCTGACGCCAATAAATTACCTCCGGCCAAGCCGGCAGCGGACCCGGCGAGAACCGACGATGCGCCGCTTCGCCGTGACGAACTGTTCGGAGATACCGCGCCGCCGGCAGGAAGCGACGACGCGCCCACCAGCAAAGACGATCTGTTCGGCACAACGCCCGCCGGCAAGGATGATTTGTTCGGCACAGCGCCCGCTGGCGAGACGAAGCCGTCCGATTCCAGGCAGTTCGGGTTCAAGCTCAAGGGCTTCGTCCAACAGGAGACGGCCTACACCTATTCGGACCCGACCCACTGGTCGCGCGCAGTGTTTCGGGCGCAGGTTGGCGCAACGGGCCGGATCAACGACAACTTGAAATGGAAGGCAACGGTGCGCGGTGACGTGGACCCGTTGTACTTCGGCACGGACTTCTACAACGATGAAGTGAAGCGCGATGAGCGCGCGTACTTCCTGATCGGCGAAACCTACGTCGATACGTCGCTGAAGGGGTGGGACCTGCGGCTCGGCCGGCAGAACATCGTCTGGGGAGAGATGGTCGGACTGTTCTTCGCGGACGTGGTTTCCGCCAAGGACCTGCGCTCCTTCATCCTGCCCTCGTTCGACATCGTCCGCATCCCGCAATGGGCCGGGCGGGCGGAATATTTCATCGGCGAATCGCATCTGGAACTCATCTGGATTCCCTACAACACCTACGACAACATCGGCAGAGCCGGCTCCGAGTTCTTCCCGATCCAGGCGCCACCCCCACCCGGATTCCAACAGCAATTTCGTGGTGAAGTCATCCCCGACCAGAAACTCGCGAACTCGAACTATGGCGGGCGCTTCTCCACGTTGCGGTCCGGTTGGGACATGTCGGCGTTCTACTACCACAGCACGGATGCGTCACCGACGTTCCAGCGCGAGATCGTGCTTGCGCCCACTCCTACCGTTTACTGGCGGCCGCGGCATGATCGCATCTGGCAGGCTGGCGGCACGCTGTCGAAGGATCTCGGCCCTGCGGTTCTCAAGGGCGAGGTCATCTACACCGACGGCCGCAGCTTCAATGTCACGCGCCCGGCCGAGCCGACCGGGCTGGTGCGTCAGAACACCTGGGACTGGGTGGTCGGGTTCGATATCGACCTGCCGCGCGATACGCGCCTCAACATCCAGGGCTTCCAGCGCATCTACCTGGGGCATGACCCCGAGCTCTATTTCGACCGGGTCGAGAGCGGCGCAAGCTTCCTTCTCAACGCAAAGCTGATCGCGAAGTGGGAGGCCGAAATCCTGCACATCCAGAGTCTGAATCGACAGGAGTATCTATCCCGACCTCGGGTCGTATGGAAGCCGCAGCCCAACTTGCGCGTGGCATTCGGCGTGGATGTGTTCGGAGGACCGATCACGGGAGTCTTCGGCCGGTATCGGGACCGCGACCGCGTGTACGTCGAGACTCGCTACGACTTCTGATCCGCAGCCCTCCCGGCACGTCAGGACGATCTGACATTGAATCCCGATAGCTCATCGGACTTGGTATCCGGAGGCGACACGGCATGATGGACCGGCTCCGTGACGCGCTGGCGGTCTGGTGGCAGGAGAACTGGCCGGTCATCAAGCTCGAGACACGCCTCGCGATCCGAAACCTCGTACGGCAACGGCGCCGCAGCGCGATAGGACTAGGGGCTATCGCCACCGGCGTGGTGGCCCTGTTGCTCGCATCGGGCTTCTTCGAATGGACCTACGACAAGATGCGCGAGGGTACGATCCGGGCACGGGTCGGCCACATCCAGGTCACCCGCAAGGGCTATCTCGATGCGGGAGCGGCAGATCCGTTTCGCTATCTGATTCCCGAGGATTCGGCCGATCGCAAGGTCATCGAAACCTTCCCCTACGTCGAAACCGTGGCGCCGCGATTGTCGTTCAATGGGTTGATCAGCATGGGCGAATCCACGGTTTCGTTCCAAGGCGACGGCGTTGATCCCGAGCGGGAGCGCCAGCTCTCAGGGGCCGTCAAGATCGTAGAGGGCACAGACCTTTCGGCTATCGACGCCAAAGAGGCTCTCGTTGGCCAGGGGCTCGCGCAAACTCTCGGGATCAAGGTCGGGCAGTCGGTAGTGCTCATCGCCAACACCAAGACCGGCGGCATCAACGCCATCGAGGTAAAGGTCGTGGGCACGTTCAGCACGATCACGAAGGCGTATGACGATTTTGCTCTGCGGCTGCCCATCAAGTCAGCACAGGCGCTGCTTCGCACCGAGGGCGTGCACGCCTGGCTGGTTCTTCTGCATCGCACCAGCCAGACGGAGAAGGTCTTGGGCAGGATGCGCGAAAAGCTGACCTCTCCGGATCTTCAGCTTACGCCCTGGTACGAGACCCAAGGCGCGGACTTCTACAACAAGACCGTGTCGCTGTTCTCCAAGCAGGTGCTCGTGATCCGGCTGATGATCGGCTTTATCATCGTGTTGAGCATCTCGAACACGATGATGACCAACGTGCGCGACCGCACCGGAGAGATCGGCACCTGCATGGCGCTCGGAGATACGCGCCGTGTCGTGCTTCGGCGGTTCCTGCTCGAAGGGCTCGTGATGGGGCTCGCCGGAGGACTGATCGGCGTGGTTCTCGGTATCGGTCTCGCCGAGGTAATCAGTTCGATCGGAATCCCCATGCCTCCACCTCCCGGGCAGGCCAATGCCTACGTGGCGGGCATTGTGGTGACACCGCTGATCGTGTTGAACGCTCTCGTCCTCTCCGCGATAACCGCTTTCCTCGCCGGCGTCATTCCGGCATGGAAGGCCTCCAGGCTCTCGATCGTCGATGCCCTCCGACACGCCCGCTAAGAAACGCATTCGGCGCACGGAAGTCTCGTCCAAGGCCACCTTCCGACTGGCCTACCGGAATCTCCTGCGCCACAAGGCGCGCGCTGCTTCGATCGTCGCGGCCGTGGCGTTCGGTACTGCCGCGCTGATCCTGAGTGACGGCTTCGTCGAGGATATCTTCTTCCAGCTCGGCGAGGCGATCGTGCATTCGCAGACCGGCCACATCCAACTGGCGAAGGGCGGTTTCTACAAGTACGGATCCCATCAACCGGACAAGTTCATGGTCGAAGACCCGGAGGGCGACGAGCGGCGCATCGCGTCCTTGCCCGAGGTCGAGGACGTGATGTCCCGCCTCACCTTTTCCGGACTGCTGAACAACGGCAAGGCCGACCTTGCGGTCATCGGCGAGGGCATCGACCCGGCCAAGGAAGAGAAGCTTGGGAGCTTCCTGAAAATCTCCGCCGGACGACGCCTGGCTGCGAACGACCAATTGGCCGTGGTCCTGGGCCAAGGCGTCGCCAATGCGCTCAAGATCAAGCCCGGTGATCGGACCGTGGTAATCGTAAGCACGTCCGATGGCGCCACCAACACGATCGACCTCGAGGTGGTGGGCCTGTTCCAGACCTTTTCGAAGGACTACGACAATCACGCCATCAAGATGCCGATTTCAGCGGCCCGCGAGCTGCTCAATACCAAGAGCGCCAATACGCTTGTCATCTCGCTGAAAAGGACCGCCGACACCAATCGGGTAGCGACCATCCTGACCGAGCGAACCGTTTGGCGGAATCAGGAGGTGCGACGTTGGGACGAGTTGAACGACTTCTTCCCCAAGACCGTGGCGCTATACCAGCGTCTCTTCGGCGGCCTCCAGCTCATCATTCTGATGATGGTGCTGCTGAGCGTCGTCAATGCTGTCAACACATCGGTGTTCGAAAGGGTCGCGGAGTTCGGCACCGCCCGTGCGCTGGGCAATCGCGGCGAGACGGTTTTCCGGCTGGTGATGCTCGAGAACATGATGCTCGGCTTTATCGGCGCATCGATCGGCGTCGGCTTGTCTTTCGCCGTCAGCTACATCGTGTCGAAGATCGGAATTCCGATGCCGCCGCCGCCCAACGCCGATCTACCCTACACTGCCTACATCCGCCTCAGCGTGGATTCGATCCGTATGGCGCTCG
>Ga0163144_10024746_pt1 | contig 11760 bp, 10 predicted proteins | sample OliLak19BULKMAT1_FD_123175 | JGI IMG/M metagenome (GOLD analysis project Ga0163144, IMG submission 123175) | Freshwater microbial mat bacterial communities from Lake Vanda, McMurdo Dry Valleys, Antarctica - Oligotrophic Lake LV.19.BULKMAT1 | ecosystem: Environmental > Aquatic > Freshwater >... | reverse complement strand
CCATTTCCGCCACCGCCTCGCTGACCCTTTTGGTCGCCACCTTGCCGGGATGATGCCGTGTGTAAAACTTCGCCGCCTCCAGGAGCGACCGCCCTTGGAGCAACTTCTCCGCCTCAACGAACTGCATCACGACCATTTCCAGCGGCGTGCCCAGCGGCTTGAGCATCTCCATGGACCGCACGTAGGCCGTGCGGTCGGCACTCGTCAACGAGAGTACATCCAGTTCACCCGCGCTGATTTTCGTCGCGGCGATTTCGGCTTCCTGCTTGGCTAATTCCAGGTCGGCGAAAGTGCGCCGCTGGCGCTTGCCGGCGAAGTAGTAGGCGACCGTGAAAGAGTCGCACCCATTGGTCGGCGTGGAGTAGATTTTGACGCGGACATTCCCGCGTTTCACCGTCATCGGAAACTTGGTTTTGCTCATGCCCCAACTATGTCAGGAACCAGTCAGGAAAAAAGAATAAAACGTCAAATAACCAAGGATTAATGTGATTTAATACAGGGCTTCCAGCCTGTCCCACTTTAGCGGCAGACGCTTGCGCCCATTCTCATCGCGCGGGCCATGGTCACTTCGCCGCGTGCTGTGCGCCACCGGTGTGTTCGATGCGGACGATCTGGGTGTCCTTGTTGTTGCCCCAGGCGGTGCCGAATTCGGCGACGTAGAGGCAGCCATCGGCTCCCAGTTCCAAGTCCATCGGGCGCTTGAAGGTCATGTTCGGGCAGAAGCGTTCCATGCGCGGCTTGCCGTCCGCGTCCTTCGCGATGTTGTTGTCCGCGTCGAGATGCACGGCGACGATCCAGTTGCGTGACCACTCGTAGATGAAGAGCGTGTGGTCGTATTCCTTCGGGAGCTTGCCCGGCGACTTCAGCTTCTCGTCGTAATAATAGACCGGACCCGCCATCGCGGTGCGTCCGCCGCCGCCGTTCACGGCGGGGAAGCGGGTGGATTGTCCGCCGGGATACCAGATGAAGGCGGGCTGCGTGGCGGGAAGTTCATTGACGCCGGTGTTGTTCGGCGATTTGTTCACCGGCTTGGCGGGTTCAAAGCTGACCAGCGCGCCATCGGCGTAGGAGACGGGCTTCTTCAGGTCCGTCGGCACCGGCTCGCCTTTGTCCTTCGCGGCTTTCACAGCTTTGTCGTAGGCGGACTTGTCGGCGGAGTATTGCGCGCGGGCGTTGAAGTCGATCCGCGCATAAGCCTTGTTGTCGCCGCGCGAATAGGGCCAGCCGAAGAAACCGGGCTTCTTCGCCTGCATCACGGCGTCGAAACCGCCGGGGCCGCGCTTGGGATCGAATCCACCGGCGTCGGGGCCGACGTCGCCCCAATACAAAATGCCGCTGCGCTGATCGACGGAGAGGCGGTAGCCGTTGCGCGTGCCTTTCACGTACACCTCGGGCCGGGTGCCGGGCGTGCCGGGAGGAAAGAGGTTGCCCTTGGGGATGGTGTAGGTGCCATCCGGCTCGGGGTGAATGCGGCTGATGCCGCCGCGCAGGTCGTTCATGTTCGCGGAGGATTTCTGCGCATCCCAGGCGGAGCGACCGGGGCGTTCGTCGTGCGGGGAGAAGCCGTCGGAATCGAAGGGGTTCGTGTTGTCGCCGATGGCGACGTAGAGGTTGCCCTGCGCATCGAAGCCCAGCGAGCCACCGACGTGGCAGCACTCGTCGCGCTGCGTCGTGACATCCAGAACCTTCTTCTCGGAATCGAGGTCGAGCTTCTCGTCTTTCAGGGTGTAGCGGGAGACGCGGATGATGCCGGACTTGTGACCCTTCTCATCCTTCATGGTCTCGGGCAGCGAATGGTTCAGGTAAACCCAGCCGTTCTTCGCGAAGTTCGGGTCAAGGGTGATGCCGAGCAAACCGTCCTCGAGGCCGTCGAACACTTTGATGGAGGCGACGACGACGGTGGACTTCGTGGAGGGCTTCCACATCTTGACCACGCCGGCGCGCTCGGCCCAAAGGACGCGGCCATCGGGCGCAACCGCCAGTTCCATGGGATCCTTCACCGTGTCCTGCCATTCGCCGTTCACTTCGCGGTCGGCATCAAGGATGACTTTGCGGAAGGCGCCGTCGGTCTGGACTCCACTGGGCGTGGGACTTTCGGGCTTTGGCTTCGCGGCGGGCTTTTGGGTTTCCTGCGCGCGCAGGGAAAGGGCAACCAGCATCACCGCCACGCTGGCGGCGACGGCGGAGCCAAACAGGAAAGGACGTGAATTCATGTGGCGTAAATGGACTTGGGTTTCCGCCAGGACATTCAACCCAAAATCGGAGGAAGACCCCGAAGCGTGGAAGACCCGCTGCGGACCCGAACCGCTCAGGGCATCGCCGGGAGCATGGAGGGCGGCATGGTGGTCATGCCTCGGGAGATCGCGTACTTCGTCAGGCCGGCGACGGTGTGAATGTCGAGCTTGCGCATGATGCGCTCGCGATGCGTCTCGATGGTGCGCACGCCGATGCCGAGGCGGTCGGCAATTTGTTTGTTCAACAAGCCCTCGGCGATGAGGCTGAGCACTTCGCATTCGCGGTCGGTGAGGGCCGGCGGGGGCTCGATGTCCTCGGGGCGCCGGCCATCGACGATGCCCTGCACGAGCAGGCGCGAGATGGAGGGGCTGAAATAAACTTCGCCGTGATGCACGGTCTTGATGGCGAGAACCAGCTCGGCGGGGGAACAATCCTTGAGCAGATAGCCGCGCGCGCCCAGGCGCATGATCTGGGCGATGTATTCGCGGCTCTCGTGCATGGTGAGGATGAGCACCTTGCACTGGGGCAGTTGCTTGCGGAGCTGCGCGGTGGCCTCCAGCCCGTTCATGTGGGGCATGGTGATGTCCATGAGCACGACGTCGGGGAGAAGGAGCTTGGCCTTGCGCAGGGCTTCCTGGCCGTTGGCGGCCTCGCCGACGACTTCAAGCTCCTTCTGCTCGCCGAGGTGGGTCTTGATGCCGTCGAGCACGATCGGATGATCGTCCACCAGCAGCAGTTTGATCTTTATCGCTTTGCCCTTTTTCACGAGGTACAGGGGGACATACTAATTAGCAGCCTGAGTTTTGACTGGCGAGTTATCGATCATCCGCAGCGGCATCTCAATCACAATCTCCGTTCCGTCGCCCGGAGAAGAATTCAGCGAACAGGTGCCACCCATGAACGCGGCGCGTTCCTGCATATCCACGAGGCCCATGCCGGGACCCTGCCCCTTGCGTTTGCGGCCGCGGGGCTGCGCGGGATCGAAGCCGCGCCCGTTGTCGCGCAACACGACGCGCAGCACGGTGCCGTCGCACACAAGGTGAAGGATGGCCTCGGTGGCGCGGGCATGTTTCTCCACGTTGCCCAGCGCCTCCTGCACGATGCGATAGAGGTTTAACTCCAGATCCACCGGCAGGCCTTGCGGAAGGCGCGCCGTCCTCAGATCGATGGCGACGCCGGTACGCTCGGTGAACTCGCTGCACAGGCTGCGCAGCGCCGGCATGAGGCCGAGGTCGTCCAGTTCGCTGGGGCGCAGGTTGCGCGAGATGCGTCGCACCTCCTGGATGGCTTTCTCGAGGTAAACCTTGGCCTGCAGAACGTCTCCGGCCCCGACCACCGTGCCGGCGTCGAGCTTGCCCTCGATGGATTGCAGGCGAAATTTCACCGAGCTGAGGATCTGGTTCACGCTGTCGTGCAATTCACGCGCCACGCGGCGGCGCTCGGCCTCCTGCGCCTCGCGGATGAGCCGGGGCAATTCACGCAAAGCCGTCTCCGCAACCTTGCGGCGCGTGGTGTCGCGGCTGACGATGGCTAAACGATGCGGCTGATCCTGCTCGTCGTAGATCCAGTTGCCCGCCGACTCGAAGAACCGCCATTCGCCCTCGCGATGTTGCATGCGGAACTCGGCGGTGCGGCTCTCGCGATGTTCGCGCGCCTGCTGCCAGGCGACGCGCACGGTCTCGCGGTCATCGGCATGCACCAGCGCCAGCGGATCGGTGCCCAGCAACTTCTCCGGCTGGTAGCCGAGACTTCGTTCGTAGCCGCGGCTGGCATAAAGGAATTTGCCATCCACGCTGACGAGGCTGATCAAGTCGCGCGTGTGCTCGGCGATGAGCCGGTATTGCTCCTCGCTGCGGCGCAGGGCCAGCTCGGCGCTGGCGCGGGCCTGCTCGACGGCTTTTTTCTGGAGCGCATTGTTGATCGAGGTCGGCAGGCGCTTGAGGCTGGCCTTGAGGATGTAATCATCCGCCCCTTCGCGGATGCACTCCACGGCGACTTCCTCCGAACGGTTGCCGGTGACGAGGATGAAGGGGATCTCCGGATGATGTTTCTTGAGGTGATGCAGGGCATCCAGCGCCGAGAATCCGTGCAGCGTGAAGTCGGAGAGAACGATGTCGGGCGGGCACCGCTGCAACTCCGCCAGGAAGGCTGGCCACGTCTCGATACGACGCAAGGCGAAGGGGGCGCGCGCCTCCTTCAATTCTTCTTCGATGTTCTCCGCGTCACGCGGGACATCTTCGATTAACAACACATCCAGTTCCTTCGTCATGTGCGGCCCGCCGCTGCCGGGAGCGATCCTGCTCGCCTAAGCGGAGGGGACTTTTAACACGCGGTTTGCGCCGCCGCAATCATTTGGAGCACCGGTCGTGGCTCGGTCTTAATCGTGCGCTGGCCTGACGGCCACGATTGTTCCCGTTCCTTTTGCTTTGTGCCGCCGGAGGGTTGGGAGTAAAACGTCGCCATGGAAGCCAACAGTACGGACGGCGCCGGTTTCAGAATCTGGGGCGTCGATAACGTGGTCTATGGACCCGTCGAACTGCCCGTGCTCGTCAACTGGGTGAAGGAGGAGCGCGTCACCAGCGAGACGTGGGTGTTCTCCGAGCGCGACAACGCGTGGCAGAAGGCCGCGCGCGTGCCGGAACTGCGGATGTTTTTCCAGGTCAAGGCTCCTGCTGGAGCGGCGGCGGCCCCGTTGTCCGCAGTGCCCGGCCCGTCGGGCGGCGTGCCGCTCAAGCCCAGCGTGCTGCGGCGGGTGAAGGTCTTCGGCGATTTCAACGATGAGCAACTGGAGCGGTTCATCCGCTTCATGGAAGTCCAGTCCGTGCGCCAGTGGACGGAGATCGTGAAGCAGGGCCAGCACGGCGACGCCATGTATCTGGTGCTGGAGGGCGAACTGCGCGTGCGCCTGATGATTGGCGGCAAGGAGACGACGCTGGTCACGCTGGGGGTGGGCGAGTTCTTCGGCGAGATTGCCCTCTTCGATCAAGGCCCGCGCTCCGCGGACGTGATTGCGAACAAGGACAGCACGCTGCTGATGGTTTCGGACGCGGCGTTTCAGAAACTTCTCGCGCAGGCGCCGGAGTTGGCCGCGCCGTTCCTGCTGGCGATGGGCCGCACGTTGACCGCCCGCATCCGCGCGGACAACAAGCGTTACCGCGACTCGGTGAACTTCGCGCGGGCGGCGGAGTGAGAGGTTAATAAAACGTGAAGGTGAGCCGGAGGCGTCGGTCCCTGAATTACGTTTTACGATTTACGCTTTCCCGCCCCCAGCTTTCGCGCGAGCAAATCCGCCACCGCCTCCATCACCTTCTTCGGCGGGTAATCCGGGTCAGCCACCAGCTTCCGGTCGCGGGCGACCTTCGCGGCCCTGATGCTTTTCCACTCCGGTTCGCCTTGGGGCGGACGGTCGTCTCGGCTGGACTTGGGCTTGGAGCGCATGGGAATTGTCAGCAAGTCTCTACCCTTGAACGCCACTCACGCAAGTCCGCCAGGTAAATGAGCGCGAATCCCCCGTTTGCCGAACGCGTCTGATATGCCACATTCAGCCAACGCAGATTTTGTGCTGTTCCAAGCCGGATGAACCCGGCACCTTTTTCTACCGACATGAAACGATTGTTGCTCCTGTCCCTCTGCCAGCTCGCCTGGAGTCTGAATGCCGCCCAAGCCGATGTTCAGACGGCCAAACCGGCCGCCACGCACAAGCCGCTGCTCATCACCAGCCGTTACACGAACGTGCCGGCACCCTTGCTGTTGAACGAGGGGCCGCAGGATTCCAGCATCGTCAGGATGGTGGCCGCGCTCCTGCAGAAGCAGCATTACTCGCAGAAACCGCTCGATGCCACGGTGGCCGCGAATTTTTTCACCCGCTACCTCGATTCGCTGGATAACCTTCGCATCTATTTCATCAAGTCCGACCTGGAGGAATTCGAGAAGTATCGTCCCCAGTTGGTCTCGCTGCTCGTGGAGAAAGGTGATTCCAGGCTGGGCCGCGTCGTCTTCGACCGCTTTCGCCTGCGCCTGGCCCAGCAGTATGAGTACACCCAGGACATGCTACACCATGAGAAATTCGAGTTCACTGGCGACGAGCGGTTCGCCTTCGACCGCAAGAAACTCCCGCGCCCGGCGGACCTCGTCGAGGCCAAGCAACTCTGGCGCGACCGCCTGCGCTACGAGTATCTCCAGGAAAAGTTGAACAAGGAAAAGCCCTCGCAGATCATCACGAACCTCACCAAGCGCTACACGCGCGTCCTCCGCACGCTCAACGAATACGACAACGACGACGTGCTGCAGATTTACCTGACCGCCCTCGCGCATGTCTTCGACCCGCATACCGACTACATGGGCAAGTCGGAGTCGGAGAACTTCTACATCAGCATGAACCTTTCGCTCTATGGCATCGGCGCGCGGCTGCAATCCGAGGATGGCATCTGCAAGATCGTTGACTTGACCCCCGAAAGCCCCGCGGAAAAAAGCAAGAAGCTCAAGGGCGGCGACCGGATTATCGCCGTCGCCCAAAGCAACGGCCCGCCCGTGGATGTGGTGGACATGAAGTTGAACAAAGTCGTCGAGCTCATTCGCGGCCCCAAGGACACCGAGGTCCGGCTGACGGTCATTCCCGTGGACGCGAACGATCCATCCGTGCGCAAAGTCGTTCCCATCATCCGCGCCGAGATCAAACTTGAGGAATCCGCGGCCAAGGCCCGCGTTTTCGAAATGCCCCTGGGCAAGGATGCCAGCGGCAAGGAGCAGAGCATCCGGCTCGGCGTCATCGACCTGCCGACTTTTTACGCCACCTTCGAGCAGGAAGGCCGCAAAAAAGCCAGCGAACCCCGGAGTACCACCACCGACGTGGCCCGGTTGCTCACCAAGTTGATGAAGGAGAACGTCGCGGGCGTCGTGCTCGACCTGCGGCGCAACGGCGGCGGCTCGCTGGAGGAAGCCATCAACCTCACCGGTCTGTTCATCAAGCAAGGCCCCGTCGTGCAAGTCAAAGGCTGGGACGGCAAGATCTTCGTCGATAGCGATCCGGATCCGACCGTGTTCTACGACGGACCTTTGGTCGTGCTGACCAGCCGCTTCAGCGCGTCGGCCTCCGAGATTTTGGCGGGCGCCTTGCAGGATTACGGCCGCGCCCTCGTCATCGGCGACACCTCGACCCACGGCAAGGGCACCGTGCAATCGCTGCTCGGGCTCAAGCCCATTCTCCGCCAGAACAACATCATCCTCACCAACGACCCTGGCTCGCTCAAGATCACCATCCGCAAATTCTATCGCGCCAGCGGTGCCTCCACTCAGCTCAAGGGCGTGGTTCCCGACATCATCCTGCCCTCTGTCGCCAACGCCTACGACGTGGGCGAAGCCTCGCTGGAGAATCCCCTGCCGTGGGACACCATTATTCCCGCGCCCTACGAGAAGCTCGACCGGGTGGTGACTCATCTGCCGGAGTTGAAGAAACGCTCCGAGTCGCGCACCGCGACCGACGCCGACTTCCGCTACATCCGCGAGGAGTTCGATCGCTACAAGAAACAGCAGGCCGACAAGACCGTCTCACTCAACGAGAAGGTCCGCCTCAATGAGAAGAAGGAAGCCGACGACCGCGCCAAGGCCCGCAAGAAGGAACTCGCCGCGCGCCCCGAGGTGCCGGGCAAGATCTACGACATCACCCTCAAGCTCGTCGACGAACCGGGCCTGCCCGCGCCCACCGTCCGCACCAATTCAGCCTCCATCACCAATTCCGTGAAGAAAGGCCTCGCCGGCGCCAAGACCACCAACTCCGCCCCCGTGGAGGTTGCCGATGTCAAAACGTTCAACCCTGATCCGGACGAGGACGACACCGCCGACCTGAACATTCCCGTCGTCGATCCCACGCTCGACGAAACGCGCCGACTCCTGGTCGATTACATCAGCTTCCTCGCCAAGAAATCCGGCGTGGCCGCCAGCAGCCCCGGCGGCAAGGGCGCTGTCTCCAACTGATCGGCCCCCGCCGGGTGGCTCACGAGGCGGCGCATCATCTGCGCTCTCTACGCGATGTCCACCCGCGCCACGGCGAAGGGCAGCAGTTTCAACTCGATCTTCCCGGAGACGGATTCCTGCACGCAGCCCGGCTGCCCGCGGAACGCTTCCGGCCTGCGCACAGCTTCCTCCGCAGCCGTTTCGTCGAGGTAGCGCACACGCGCGGTGCAGGTGCCGCTCTTGATTTTCAATTCCTGCGTTTCACCCGTCAGATTCGCCACGAGCACACGGCGGCGACCCGCCGCGTTCACCAAGGTCAATCCCTCCGCCACCAGCGGGTGCGTGCTGTGCGTCGGGTAAACCTGTCGCGCCCCAAACTCCGCGATATCCGCAAAGACGTGATACATGGGGAAGACGACGCCGGGTTCGCCCGGGAAAAGTTCCGGCAAAGGTGAACCAGACTCCGACTCCATCAAGCCGCGCCAGCCGGTGGTTTCAAAATAAGTCAGGCTGTGGACGAAGCCCGTCGTGGCGAGGCGCGCGAGGCTCGCAAGCGCCCAACCCGCGCCAAAGAGCGAGAGCTGCCGCGGGTCCACGTCCGAGGGCAGCTCGGTCAGCGCGCCGGGAATTTCCCTGGCGGCCTCGGCGTTGTTGCGGATGCGCAGCGTGATGGGCGACACCACGACGGGGCGCGAGGTGAATTGCTTCGCGCTTTCTACGTTGTGGACCTGTCCCGCGAGGTTCTCGACGAGGGTCAAATTGTCGTACGCGTGAACCTGCGGGTTGTTCGAGTAGCAGACGGACGAAGCCGCATCAGGCTGCGGACGATCCCGGTTGATCTCGGTGAAGAAGTCGCGTGTGCCGGCGGCGAAGAGGACGTTGGGCGCGAGCTTTTGCAGCGCCGGCCGGATGTGCTGCACCGTGCGTTCACTCACGGGATTCTCGGACTCGTGCAGAATGATCCAGAGCAGGACGCGGGGCTGGATGCGCTCGCAGTGCGCGATGAACGCGGGGAGTTCACGGTCCGTGATCGCGCCAAGCGTCAAGGCAATGTGCAATCCGCAGCCGAGCGCGGTCGCTTCGGCGTGGGCCTGTTCGAGCTGCTGCGGATACTCCGGATCGCCCAGTCGCACATCCACGCGGAGGTGCGCAAGCTGGAGCGCCCTGAGCCGCTGAATCTCGCTTTCGCTGAGCCGACGCCGATGGCTCGCGACGCAGAGTCCGATGGGCGGCAGCGCGAAGACCGGCGTGGTCGCGATGGAAAGCTGCGGCGGGCGCCCGAGGTTGACGGGCAGAATGGGCCGGACCTTGCCGCCGAGGGTGAGCGTGACGGATTGCTGGACGCAATCGCCGGGCTGCACGGGCGCGGGCTTGGGTCGCGACTGCGGCGTGCAATAGGTCTTGAACGAGGCGTCGCTCCAGTTGCGCTGGTCCTCCATCTCGAAGACGTCGCCGGTGACTTCCAATCGCGCGGTGATGCCGGTGTTGACCACATCGTAGGAGACGGCCCTGATGTCGAAGAAAGGTTGATGCGGCGAGATGTGAGACGGGAAAGTCCCCTGCTCCGCCGTGCCGTCGGTGTGTTCGACAGAACACGATTTGCCGGCACATTCCGCAATGGGATGCAGGATGCAGATGCCGATGCGATTGCGCTGAAAGTCGGACTTGGACACGCCGTCGAAGCGATATTCCACGCGACCCGCCGCGTCGCCGGTGATGAGGCCCTTCCACAAATAATCAATGTGGCCGCGCCGACAAATGGCGTCGAAGGTGACGCGAAAGGAATCGGCCTTCACCTCGGTTTGGAGATTCTCCAATCGCGGGCTGATGGTGGCCCAGTCCTGATCGCGCACCGCGGCGTAGATGGCGCGCACGACCTCGTGATCGCCGAGTCGCAGATGCCGGAGGAACGCCGTGTCCGGTTCGAAGTGCATAGTGAGCGGCCCGGCCTTGAGGGCGATGGGTGGCGTGGGCGCATGGCCAGAACGAATAAATGCTTGCGACAACATGGCGGCATGTTTCGCCGATTCGATGACGGCGGGCAGCAAAAAAATCATTTTGAAACTGTTGGCCTCACCTGACGTCGGTAATTTCCTGTGTCGATGGACCAAGACAAATCTGCGCCACTGCTTCGGGGACGTGTCCTCGTGGCTGACGACGAACAGGCGTTTCGCCTGGCCACGCGGGCGTTCCTGCGCCAGCAAGGCTATGAGTGCGAAGTCGCGCCGGATGCAGCCGCAGCGGCCGAGTGGCTGGGGAAGGCCGAGTTTGATCTGCTCATCTCCGACATCAACATGCCGGGCAATTCAGTCCTCGAATTCATCCAGCGCCTGCCCGGAGTCGCCGCGGGACTGCCCGTGATTCTTTTGACGGGCCATCCGACCTTTCAATCCGCCGCGCGCTCCGTCGGGATGCAGGTGGTGGCTTACCTCGTCAAACCGGCGGATCCGGATGAGTTGTTGCGCATCGCCGAGCGCGCCATCGCCAGCCGCCGCGCCTTCCGCGCACTCAACACCAATCGCGAGCGCATCATTGACTGGCTCGCGGATTTGGCGAAGGCGGAGGCAACCCTTCTCCAGGCGCAAGCTCAGCCTGCGGGCACTCCAGCCGACGACGACTCGCGCAAGGCGCTGCACGACGTGGCGTCCATGCTGCGCGACCTCCAGCAATTTGCCGGGACGCTCGCCCACCGCGTGGACGTGCGCGAATCCAGCTCGGACGCGGCTATCGAAGGAGTCCTGCGCGACGCCATCGCCGTGCTGCAAAAAACCCGGCAGGCATTCAAGTCGCGCGAGTTGGGTGAACTGCGACGACGCCTTGAAGCCTTGTTGAAGATTCCATCCTGACCGGCGCGGGCCGGGCCATCAATCGCCTGTTCGGATCTCCGGCGCACCGACGATCCTTACGCCTCGCGCCGACTCGTCCACCGCTCCGCCCCGCGCGTCCGGCCTACTTCGATCCCGGTGCCTTCGGGTCGAGAAACACCACCTTCACCCCGCCTGGCTTTGGCGCGGTGAAACTCTCGTTCAAATTCCCTGCCGGAACGGGCGCTGCCATCGCAGGCACCGGCGCACTCGCCGACGCTTTCGCCTGCGGGTCCAGCGCCGAGCGAATGGCGCCCTCGACGAGTTGCGTGCAGTGAACTTTCGTGGGCGGGAGCGGCCCGAGATCCTTCGCGAACTCCTCGCCGCGCATCTTCATCGCCTCCTCGGGAGTCTTGCCGCGGATGAGTTCCATCGCGAGGCTCGCGGCGGCGATGGCCGTCTCGCAGCCGAAACTTTGGAAGCTCGCCTTGTCGATCACCTTGCGCCCGCCCTCCTCCTTGAACTTCACCCAGACGCGCAGCATGTCGCCGCAGTCCGCGTTGCCCACCGTGCCGATGGAATCCGCGCCCGCCATCTCGCCCATGTTCTCGGGATTGGCGCGGGCATCATCCACGCGCTTCTGGAAGTCATCATTCATAGTTTTAGGGGAAGGGAGTGTTGGAGTGTTGGAGTGTTGGAGTGTTGGAGTGTTGGAGTGTTGGAGTGTTGGAGTGTTGGAGTGTTGGAGTGTTGGAGTAGTGGAGTAATG
>Ga0163144_10024743_pt1 | contig 11761 bp, 6 predicted proteins | sample OliLak19BULKMAT1_FD_123175 | JGI IMG/M metagenome (GOLD analysis project Ga0163144, IMG submission 123175) | Freshwater microbial mat bacterial communities from Lake Vanda, McMurdo Dry Valleys, Antarctica - Oligotrophic Lake LV.19.BULKMAT1 | ecosystem: Environmental > Aquatic > Freshwater > Lake... | reverse complement strand
GGCCGGCCCAGGAAGTCGCGGACCAGTTCGGCCGCCGGCTTGGCGCCGCCCTGAGCGAGCACCGTGTCGCGGAAGCGGCGGGCTGGTGCGGGCGCCAGCAGGTCGCGCTTGTCGAAGCCGCTAAACAGGTCCTTCGCAATCACCAGCGACCACATGTAGGTGTAGTACGACGCGGTGTAGTTCGGGTTCGACAGCTGCGTGAACGTGCCAGGAAAGTGACTGCCCTCGGGGTAGGTCGTCGGCAGGTACTTCTCCATCAAGTCCTTGTAGATCACCATGGCGTCGGCGCTCTTCGGGTCGCGGTTGTGCAGCGACAGGCTAAGGCCGGCGAACACCATCTGCTGGCGCGTGTCGTAGCCGCGTCCCAACTCGTTGGCGCGACGCATCTGGTGGACCAGCGCGGCCGGAATCGGCGCGTTGGTCTGGTAGTGCGTCGCAAACGTGGCGAGCGTCGCCGGATCCGAAACCCACTCTTCCATCATCTGTGATGGCGCTTCGATGAAGTCGCGCTCGGCCACTCGCGTGAGCCCGATCCACTGCTGCTGTTGTCCCGACGCGATCGCATGCACCAGGTGCCCGAACTCGTGGAAGAACGTCGTCACCTGGTCGAACGTCATCAGGCCGGGATCGCCGGCGTCGCCGCCGGGGAAGCGGCAGATCAACACCACCTCGGGAAGCTGGCGGCCGCGAATGCCAGCGCGCGCCGTGGCGGCGGTGGCGCCGCCGCCGCCCTTGCCGGGCCGCGGGTGCATGTCGAGATAGATGCGCGCGACCAGGCGGCCGTTGTCGAACACTTCGTAGGGCTCAACCGAGGGATGCCAGACCGGCAGTGCCGGCGCCGGCCGGAACTCCAAGCCGAATAGCTTGCCGCTGACGGCGAACACGCCGGCCCGCACGCGTTGGTACGCGAAGTACGGGCGCATGGACTGCGAGTCGAAGTCGTAGCTCGATTTGCGCACCAGCTCCGTGTAGTAGCGCCGCTGCCACGCGTTCACGGTGGTCGCGCCGGGCTGATCCTGCCGCTTGCGATCGAGAATCAACTGGTAGTCGGCGTCGGCCTTTTTCGCTGATGCGGCGACAATGCGGTCGATGAACGCGGCGGCGTTCTGCGGCGTAGCCGCCATGCGGTTGGAAAGGTCGAACGACGCCCAGTCCTTGAAGCCGAGCGTGCGCGCCAGTTCGGCCCTGGCCTCGACCATGCGCTGTAGCACGGCCAGGTTGGCCGGATAGGCGACGTCGTTCGACTCGAGCAGCATGCGGTGGCGCAGGTCGTCGCTCTTCGCATACAGCATCACCGGCTGCAGATCCGAGGCGCTGGTCGTCAACTTGATCGTGCCGTCCGGCGCCGGCTTGTGGGCGGCAATGAAATCAGGCGGCAGGCCCGCCAGGTCGGCGGCGTTCGCCACGGTCAGCGTCCGCGCACCGTCGCGCACGTTGCGATCGAACTCCTGCCGCAGCTTCACTATCAGATCGCGCAGCTCGCTGATCTTCGCGCGCGTGGCGGCATCCTGGTCGACGCCCTCGCGGCGGTAGTCGTCTTGTTCGAGCGTGAGGTAGCGCTTCAGCTCGGCGGGTGCGCCGGCGGTGCGAATGCCGGCCAATGCGGCATAGGCGGCGGGGTTCAGCGCCAGCTCGGTTTCGAAGCCTTCCGCCGCCTGGGCCAGTGTTTCTGCAGCCGTCCGCATGGCGGCATCAGGATGGAGCTGCCGGACGATCGAGGCCAGGCCCCTGGCCGCGTCGATGTGCACCACGATGTTGTCGTAGGTGCGCAGGGTTGGTTCGGCGGTGCGCGGGCCGCTCGCCGCAGTGAGCTGGCCAAGCAGTTCACGCGCGGAGGCGAGGTGCTCGTTGACCAGGCGGGTCAGCGAGGCCGCGTCAGTGAGGCCGGTGAAGAAGGGCGCGTTGCCGCCAGGGCCGGCTGGCGCCGGCTGGGCGAGCGCGCCCACATGGCCGGCCGGGGTCAACGCGATCAGGACGGCGGCGAGCCACGAACCAAGGGTCATGCGCATGGGGGAGTGCTCACTCGAAAGACAGCTCGGTTCGGCATCCGGGAATGGGTTGCTCGTTCGCGAGCAGGATCAGTTCTGCGTCACCAGCGAAGGTCTTCGCGGGAATTCCTGATTCGACGCGCCACAGGCCGTTGGCGATCCGCTGCGGACGTCCGAGCGGCAACTCTGCCTCCGGCCCACCACCCGGCCGGCGCACGACCAGCGCGAGCGTGATCTTGGCCAGGCTCTTCGCCGCCAGGACTACCGCTGCCATCACCGGCCGATCGGCTACGAAGAAGCGTGTGACATTCGGTCGCGGTGTGCCGCCCCCGTCGGGCTGCAGCAGCATGAAGCCGCCACAGACTGGCGCCTCGGTGTTTGGCTCGAGCATCAGCACGTTGGCGAGCGCGACACCGGTGCCACGGCCCGCGATCTCGGCCTGCAGCCGCAGTTGGTAGCGGCCAGGCGCCAGCTTCTGCCGCACCATGCCCTTGGCAGAACCGTCCGACACTTTCACCGTGCCGGTCATGGGGCTTGTTGACACGCCCCGGCCGTCGACGGCCACCAGCGTGTACTTCACCGTGTCGTTGCCGGGCAGGTTGCCGCCGATCTCGAACGGCACGGCCAGGGATGCACCACCCGACGGATCGGGGAACACGACCGGCGCCATCGAGATCAACAGATCAGACACCGGGAGCGGCGAGGCAATCGGCATCCGGTTGGCGACCGCTGCCACGGCGGTGGCCGCCGCCGGCGCATAGGCGCGGCGATGCAGCAGCGCCGTGCCTGGCGCGCGCGTCTTCACCTCGATCTGCCGGGCGCGCGTCTTCGACGCGCCGGTGTCGGAGGGCTCGTAGCCGATCAGGTAATAGAACCGGTTCTCTCGAGCGATGCGGTTGAAGGCGCCCACGATCTCGTTGCTGCTGACCACCGCGCGGCCGCCGGTCGCAGTCGCCAGGTCACGCAGCGTGTCGACACCGGCATCTCGGGTCACGGGCACCGGCGTGGCGCCAGTCACCGGGTCCTGCGAGCCCTGCAGCCCACGGGGATCCACGGTGTAGACGGCGACGTTGCCCTCGCGAGCGGCCGACAACAGCCGGCGCATGGTGTCGAAGCTGCGCGAGTTGCTATCGGCGGCGAAGGCCTCGAGGTCGAACGCAATGCCCTGGCTGAACAACAGCACGGCCTTGCGGCGCGCCGGAATCGGCGCGAGATACTCAACCACGCGCTGCAGCATCACCAGGCTCTGTTCGGCCTGGATGCGCGCGGACGGCGACACGTCGAACAACCCGAGCGCTCCGAAGTCTGGCATCTGCGCCGTGCCGAGGGTCTGCGTCGGCAGCGCGTCGCCGGTGCCGCCGGTCAGGCTGGCGACATCGTTGATGTCGCGGCGACCCATGGTCTGCGCGATCATCGGGCGTACCAGGTCGCGGTCGGTCGTCAGCAGCAACGGTGAGTTCACGCCGGTGCGCATCACGCCGATGTAGTCGCCACTCCGCACTTGCTCGTCCACGAACTTGCGGGCCGTCTGTTGCATCAGCGCGGTGTGCTTGGCATCGACATTCATGTCATCGAGCACCAGCGCAAAGACGGCACCCGGTTCCGCGCGGTTGCTGAACACGCCCGGCGGGTCAGTTGTTTCGGTGGCGATGCTTTCGAGGTCCACAACCTGGAATTGCTTGACCTCTTGCGGCTTGCCGTCTTCGAAGATCAGGAAGTCGTCACGCTTCAGGTCGCGGTTCAGGTTGCCATCGGCCTGCGTGGCGACGACATCAACCAGCACCAGCGCCGTGCCCGAGCGGAACTGCCGCGAGGCGACAGGTGTGGTCGCCACCAGGGCGGTGGCGACAGCGACGGTCAGTCCAATGAGCGTGCGCATGGTGATGTTCAGTGTCCGTGTGTTCGTGGCATGCCAAGTTTGCTGACCGTGTCGCCTTCGAAGTCGAACTCAATCAGCACCACCGGTTCCTTGCCGGCGACCCAACCGTCATGACCCGGGTCAATCGCGATGATTTGCGGCGCCTTGTACTCGACAATGCAACCGTCGGCGTATTCGATGTGGATTTCGCCGTGGGCGAGGAAGCCGACGTGGGCGTGCATGCACAGCTCGGTGCCGACGACCGGCCGCATGTCCTTCGCCCAATGAAACCCGGGCGGGTAGATCATGCGCTTGACGCGCGCGGCACCGGCGCGGCCGACTTCGAGCTGCACGTGGCCGACATCCCGGCGCGTGGCGCCCTTCACCGGGGCGAACAGCGGGTTGACCGCCGCCTTGCGCGGCGCCTTCTTCCTGGCCGGCGTCTTGACGGCTTTCTTCACCGTCGTTCTTCTCGGGGCTGTCTTCTTGGTGGGTGTGACGGCCTTGCGAGCCTTCTGGGTCTTCTTTTTTGCCATGTTGTGCCCCTGTGAACGCGTGCTCGGCATTGTATCCCCAGGAGCGAGCGTAGCGAGCGACCCCTACGCGGCGCGCAGCGCCGAGCCCTACGCGGCCCAACTTGTCCACCGTCGCCTTGGCGGAGGTGGAAAGGGCCGCGCCCTAGTGAAACAGCCGACTAAAGTTGCCAGCGAAGATTCGTTCCTGATCGACGGCCGGCACCCCAAGGCCGTCGAGCGCGGCCTTTTGCTGCAAGTAGACCTCGCGATTCCAGCCGCGCGGGAAGAACGACGAGTCGGTGCCGAACAGCAGCCGCTCGGGGCCGAGCACGTCCAGAGCGGTGCGGAAGACCTGCGGCAGCGTGAGGCCCGGCGTCTGCGCGATCCAGGAGTTGGAGCTCGACGTATCGAGCAGCACGTTCGAGCACAGGCTGGCGACCATCAGGGCTTCGCGCAACAGGCCCGCTCCAAAATGCGGAATCACAATTGGCACGCCAGGAAATCGCAGCGCCACGCCGTGAAGGTCGATCGGGTTGCCGAAGCGGATGTCGAACGGGCTGGGCAGCCCCAGTTTCTTGCGGATGCCGACCGACAAGACGCCGCAGTGCACGAAGACGCTGGGGCGCCCACCTACTGAGGGCGTGAGGCTGGCGCCTTCGGCGCTCGTCGGGCTCCCACCTTCGCCAAGGCTACGGTGGGCAGGCGCTTCGCCCGTAGGGGCGGGCGCCGCGTAGGATTCAGCCAACTCAAACACGCGTACGACCCGATCGTCGTGGAGCGCGTATCGATGCATGGCCGGAAACAGGCAGATGGTGCGCAGGCCCGCGTCGAGTGCGCGCGTGGCATACGCGATCGCGTCGTCGCGGGTCGGGTCCAGCATGAAGAACCCGACGAAGCGCGAGGGATGCTGCGTCACCGCAGCGGCCACGGAGTCCGCATCGCCAGGCACGCTCGCCATCAACGCGGCTCGCGTGACGCCGTTGGCGTCGAGCGCCATCACCCAGCGATTGGCCAGCGCTTCGACCGAGTCGGGAAAGTCGAAGCCGAGCGCCGCGACTGCCGTACGGTCCGCCTTGAGCGCGGCGAAGAATCCCGGCGAGAAGAAGTGCACGTGGGTGTCGCAGATCATCGATGTCTAGTGTGCCGCCATTTGCGGTGAGATCACCGGGGCGATCTGGCCGTCGAGGTACTGCCGGATCCGCACCGTCCAGACGCGGAACAGGATGGTGCCGGTGACGATCAGTCCGAGCGACAACCCGACCCACAGTCCCCACACGCCCCAGCCGGCGATGAAGCACAGCGTGTAGCTGACCGGCAACCCCAGCAACCAGTGCGCGCCGAGGTTGACGATCATCGGCGTGCGCGTGTCGCCGAGGCCGCGCAGCGTGCCGGTGATGACACCCTGGATGCCATCGAACAACTGGAACACGGCCGCCAGGTAGAGCAGCGACGTGCCCACGCGCAACACCGCCGGGTCACTGCTGAACCAGCCAATCAGCGTGTGTGGCATGAGGACGAACAACGCCCCCGACGAGAGCATGAAGGCGACGGCGATGAGGATCGCCGTCCAGCCCGCGGCCGCCGCGCGATCGGGATCGCCCGCGCCGACCGCGTGGCCCACGCGCACGGCCCCGGCCGACCCCACCCCCAGTGGAATCATGAACGCGACGCCGGCGAGGTTAAGCGCGATTTGATGCGACGCCCCCGAGATCGGATCCAGCGTGCCGGCCAGCGCCGTCGCCAGTGCGAACACCCCCACTTCGGCGAGCATCTGCGAGGCGGCCGGCAAGCCCAGCGTGAGCAGGCGGCGCAGCCGCGCCGTGTCGATCAGCCGTGGCACTCGCCAGACGCTGTGGTGATGCTGATCGGTGGCGGCCATTGCGGCGGCCGCCCGCTGGTCAGTCCACCAGATGGCCACCGCGAGCGCGGCCAGCATGTAGACCCGCGACAGCAACGTGGCCCATGCCGCCCCCGAGACGCCGAGCGCGGGCAATCCCAGGTGCCCGTAGATCAGCGTCCAGTCCATCACTGCGTTCAGGATGTTCGCGGAGATCAGCGCGAACATCACCGGCGTCACCAGGTGCATGCCCTGCAGGTAACGGCGGCACGCCGCATACGCCAGCAGGAACGGCGTGCTAAAGACGACGATCAGGAAATACGACTGGAGCGGTGGTGCGATGGCTGGGTGGAACCCGAGCGACGGGATCGCAAAATAGAGCAGCAGGCACAGCGCCGTAATCGGAACGGCCATGATCGCCGCCAGCGTCAGCCCGTCGATGAGCCAGCGGTGGCAGTCGGTGACGTCGCCGGCGCCATAGGCCTGCGAGACGAGGGTGTCGAGACCCAGCAACACGCCCATACCGAAAATCGCGACGGCAATGTGCATCGAGGCGCCGATGCCGACCGCGCTGATGGCCTCGGGACCGAGGCCGCCGACCATCAACGTGTCGACCACGCCCATGGTCATCCAGCCGAGTTCGGCCACCACCACGGGGATGGCGAGGCGGAGCATCGGGACCAGTTCGGAGCGAAGGTGAGCACGCACGGGAATCCTCAAGCTTACGGCAGGAGGGGCGCGCACGGAAGAGTCGCTGGAACGTCAGGCGTTTCCTGAAACCTGAGTCAAGCAGCCGCCGAGGACTGAGGACGCCGAGTCTCGCGACGCCGCACCAGGCGATCAGCAGCATCCCAAACCGTCGCACCGTTAGTGGATGTCCAGATCGGCGCGCAGCGCCGCGAACACGGCCTCCGCGATTCGGCGATACCCGAGTGCCGTCGGATGCAGTCCGTCACTGCCGATGTTCGCATTGAGGTCGGGCAGCAGCGCGCTGAACGTGTCGATCACAGACGCGCCTTCGCCGCGGGCGACGACCCGCAGCCGATCGTTGGCGAACTGGATCGTCGCGAGTGGAATGTGCCGCCGCCCCGGTTTCGTCGGCGTCAGCAAAGCAATGAACACGCGCAGTCCCCGGTGGCGGCCTTCGGCGGCCAGGACGCTGACGCCGAGTTCGGCGGCCTGGATCGCGGCTGAACTGGGCGGATCGGCATACAGCAGGTCGTTGGCGCCTTCGAGCAGCACCACCACGTCCGCGCTGCTCTTGCCGATCTCGAAGGGCAGTCGGCGATCGCCAAAGGCCGCCTTCTCGCCGCTCAGTCCGGCATTGACCACCGTCGGTCGATCGCCGTATCGGGCCCTCAGCAATTGCGCCAGCACGGTCGGGTATGCGGTGGCCGGATCCGCCGCGAGCAGCACGTTGTCGGTGTTCGGGATCACTTGCTCGCCGAAGGTGATGCTGTCGCCAAACGCGAGGATGTGACTGCGGCTGAGCCGCGGCGCCGGCGCAACCGCGACTGCGAATGAGCAGGTGGCCGTGCGCTGCAACGCATCGGTCGCCTTGCACTCGACCGTGGTGTTGCCGACCGGGAACGGGTCATCGGCTGCCGGCGTGCACGCGATGTCGACCGGACCCTCGCCCGCGGCCGTGACCGGCGCCGGGTATTGGACTAACGCCGGACCCGTCAGGGGCGCGGTGGTGCTGATGGAGCCCGGACAGGCGATCGAGGGCGGCGCGCTCTGAGGCGCGGCAATTGGTGGTGTGGTCGATGCGTGCGGCTGAGCTGGTGGCGTGGGCGACGTCGGGTTTTGGCTACAACCGCCAATGCTGGCTACTGTAATGACCAATAGTGCCAAAGCCCAACCGTGCGCGCCTCGCTCAAACCTCACACCGTGCACAATTGCAAGAACCGTGCTCTCGAACACTCCGAAGCCCTGCTTTATTCGCAGGTCGAAGTCGTTCGGCGTCGCGGGATAGCGTCGGGCTGCTGCGCGCGGCGTTATTTCCGTTGTTTAGGGCGTGGGTAGCGGCGGCATCTTGTCTTTCGGCAGCCGCGGCAGCATCTCATCCCGCATCGCCAGGTGGTAGACCGCCGCCGCAATCACCATCGCCGACTGCTGCGCATCGTCTTCGATGACGCGCTCGAACGTGTCGAGGTTGGTGTGCCAGGTGTGTGAGTTGTATTCAATCGGATCCTGCGCGACGCCAATGCCCGGCAGCCCGGCTTCGTTGAACGAGGTCGAGTCCGTGCCGCCGCGACGACGGCTCTGCGTGGCGCTGACGCCGAAGAAGCCGTTGTCGGCGAACGGCTTGGTGGCGCCGCTCAGGATCGCGGCCGCTTCAGCCGGACCAAACACCGACATGCCGCGCGCGCGGCCGGTGCCACCGTCGATGTTGAAGTAGCCGGCGAAGTTGGCGTGTTCCGGCTTGGGGTTCTCGAACATGCCGAAGTGTTCCTTCACATACGCCTGCGAACCGAGCAGGCCCTGTTCTTCGCCGCTCCACAGCGCGACGCGAATGGTACGGCGCGGCTTCACGCCGATGGCGTTGAGAATGCGGATGGCCTCGAGCATGGTCGCGCAGCCAATTGCGTTGTCGGTGGCGCCGGTCGCCGAGTGCCACGAGTCGACGTGGCCGCCGAGCATCACCACTTCCTGCGCCTTGTCGGTGCCGGGGATTTCCGCGATCACGTTGTAGGCCGTCGCGCCCTCGGGGTAGCTCTTATTGACGATGTTCATTTCGAGCTCGACGGGGGTGCCGTCGGCCATGATGCGCGACAGCCGGCCGTAGTCTTCGTTGCGCATCACGACGGTCGGGACGGCCTTGGTGAGGTCGAAGGTGCGGTTGTTGAAGGCGCGGATCTGGCCGTGCTCGCGGCCGGCGTCGTTGACGCGGCCGGCAGCGCCAGCCGTGACCAGGAACTGATCAACCTGTTCAGCCACCTGCCCAGCAGGCACGACGTTGGGATTGGGAGGGGTGGGAGGACCACCACCGCCGGGGAAGCCGCCGCCAGCCGGCGCGGTGCCGTCGTACTGCGCGCGCACGTCGTTGTCTTCACGGCGCTTCTGCGGCGTGAGAATGGTGACGCGCACCTGCGTGGCGGCGCCCACCATCACGAACTTGCCTTTGACCTTCGCGGTGTTGTCGGCGAAGAACTTCGTCAGCACCTCTTTGGTCGGCTGGTTCGGCACGAGCAACTGCACGGCCTGCGCGGTGACGGGGCCGTTGGTGCCCGGCGTCCACGCGAGTGCCTCGGTGACCAGCGAGTCCTTCACCGGCGACGTGACGTGCACCGACAGCTTCTCGTTCACCCAGCCGGGGTGGCCAAACGACCACGGCTCGAGGTGTGCGTTCTTCAGGCCCCAGGCGGTGGTTTCCTTCACCACCCAGTCCTGCGCCGCCTTCAGGTTCGGCGAACCGGTCAGGCGCGGACCGTAGACGTCGGTCAGGAAGTGCAAGGTGCGGAGAATCTGGGAGTTGTCCGTGGCTTCACGGCGAATCTTCCACTGGACGTCTTTGTCGATCTTCTCTTGCGCGGTTGGAGTGGTGATCGACAGGGAGACGAGGACAAACGTCAAGGCAAGAGTGGTATAGCGCATGGGCGCCATTGTATTCCCGGATCCCGGATCCCGGATCCCGGATCCCGGATCCCGGATCCCGGATCCCGGCAAGCTACAATCTCTAAGTTATGCAGATCGCGAAACCCGCCATCATGAAGCCCGGTGTCACCCTCGAGACCCTGCCCGCGCCGCGACCGGCCGACCTGGCGGGCAGCGACGCCAGCCGGAGCATTCGCGGCAAGGCCCTGATCATCTGGGATCCCAGGAACCCGGCCAGGAAACTCGACGCCATCGACACCGACCAGATCACGCCGGCGGCTGATTGCGTGTCGGAGAGCCTGGAGACACTCGACGAGCGTTGGAAGGCCGGGTCGTTCCGCTACCTGATGGCGGATTTCCGCGCCCGCGTCCATCGCGGTGAGACGTTTGTGATCGCTGGCGATCGCTTCGCGATTGGCAGTTCGCGCGAGATGTCGCCGGCCGGCCTCAAGGCGATCGCTGAAGAAGTCGGCCTGGAGATGGTGATCATCTGCGGCCACAACATGGGCGACATCTTCCGCCGCAACTCGTTCAACCTGGGCCTGCACGTGGTGCAGAGTCCCGACGCAGTGGCCGACGCGAAGGATGGCGACGAGTTTACGTTCGAGACGGTGACGCGGCAAATCGTCAACGTCACGCAGGGCAAGACCTACACGCCCGTGCCGCTGAGCGCGAAGGAAGATGAGATTCGTCAGAGCGGCGGCATCTTCGCGGTCGGGCGACGCGAGTTCCGCTCGTCAGTCGAGCGCCAGCCCGAGGTGATCTTCCCGGACGCGACGCTGGCGCGCACCATGTCGACCACCGCGCAGATCGTGTGGGCGCATCGCGTCGACAAGGACGCCGAGGTCGTCGCCGGCGCAACGCTGCGTGTCTATGCCGACCTGCTGCCCGCATCGGACGGCACGGCGCCGTTCTCCATCCACACCTTCAACCAGATCACCGGCGGCAACGCGATCTTGCCGCGCCAGGCCGCGGTCGCCAACGATCACTTCGTCTTCACCGGCAAAGCCGATGACGACAAGCAGACGGGGATTGGCCGGCAGTTCGCGGCGTTTCACGACATCAAGAAGCCGTACTACGCCACGCCTGGCGATGGCATTTTTCACTTCTACTTTCCAGAGCAAGGGCTCGTGCTGCCGGGACAATTCATTCCCGGCGCCGACTCGCACAGCCGCGCGTATGGCGCCTACGGCGCGGTCGGCATGGGCGTGGGTTCGACCACGCTCGGCTTCGGGTGGTCCACTGGTTACATCTACTTCACGATGGCCAGGGAACGGCGCGTCACGTTCCGCGGCAAGCTGAGCCCGTGGGTGACCGGCAAGGACATCGTGCTGGAACTGCTGCGGCGCTGGGGCGCCAAGCAGTCGCAGGGCATGTCGGTGGAGTTGGTGGATGCCGACCAGCAGTTGCCGATCGCGTTCCGTAACACCATCGCCAACATGATGGCGGAAGCCGAGGCGCTCAACGGCGTCTTCGCTCCTGACGACATCACTTATGCCTGGTACAAAGCGAAGGGCATGAACGAGCTGCCGTATCCGCAGTTTGGTTGCGGTCCCGATGCGACGTTCGAGATCGACGAAGAGCTGGTGCTGAACGAGATCACGCCGATGATCGCCAAGCCGTTCAGTCCTGGTAACGCGTTCCCCGCTGAAGAGGTCGCGCGTGAACGCATTGAGTTCGACAAGGCGATGATCGGCTCGTGCACCAACGGCAGCTACGACGATCTGCTGTCGGCCGCGCTCGTGCTCGTCGCCGCGCGCGCCAAGGGGTTGACCAAGGTCCAGAAGGAGCTGGTCGTGTTCCCGGGATCCGGTGGCGTCAAGCTGCTGATCGAGCGGCCGGATCCGCGGCTGGGTGGCGAATCGATCGCCGATGTCTTCCGCGGCGTCGGCGGCCAGATCCGCGCGTCGTGGTGTGGCCCGTGCTTCGGGCAGGGCAGCGATGCGCTCGAGAAGGGCCAGCGCGC
>Ga0163144_10024742_pt1 | contig 11761 bp, 10 predicted proteins | sample OliLak19BULKMAT1_FD_123175 | JGI IMG/M metagenome (GOLD analysis project Ga0163144, IMG submission 123175) | Freshwater microbial mat bacterial communities from Lake Vanda, McMurdo Dry Valleys, Antarctica - Oligotrophic Lake LV.19.BULKMAT1 | ecosystem: Environmental > Aquatic > Freshwater >... | reverse complement strand
GCTCCCATCATGCTCCCATCATGCTCCCATCATGCCCCCATTATGCCTCGCATGATGGGGGCGTTTTCGTGGCGCCGGGCCTCTGCCCGGTGTCCGGTGCGGCCCCCCGCGTGGACTGTCGCCGACACCGCCCCGAATGGCGGTGGCACTCTCCGATAACTTCAATTCGCCCATGCGATGCTCGCGGCGTTTTTCGTTCGGCACTGCTTCGCTACCATTACCACTCCGCGATGCGGCTGCTGGATCACATACCGGATTCGTTCAAAGACCTTCGTTCCCAAGGGCATACTTCCATGAGTACCACCATTCTTGCCGCTGCATCATTTCTCATCTCCGCGGCGTGGTTTTCGGCGCCGGCCGCCGCGGACGTGATCTTTCAAGACGGCACTTTTTCCAGCGCGACATGGCGACTGGAGGTGCAGGGGCAGGGCGCGGGCGGTGAAGTCGTTACCGAAGCGCGTGACAGCGGCGGACTGCCGGGCAAGTGCATGAGGGTGACGAACAGGGTCAATGCCGGCAGCGCGGCGACGCCCTCCGCAATCGCGGGTTTTCATCGGTACGGCGCGGACTTCGCCACCCGTTATGACCCCTACATGCAAGGCGCGATCACTTCGCTTTCGTATGAACTGGCATGGGTTGCGGTGCAGGGCATTGAACCGGGGCAGTGGGTGCGGGTCGCGCTCAAGCAATCGACCTTCGTTTACGCCGCGGCGGGGGACTTTACGACTGCCACACCGGGCCATGTCGGCTCAACATCGCAATCGGAACTCACATCCGCTGACTTTTCACGCGTCGATGGCCTGCCGGGTCAACCGAACTTTTCCGCTTCGGGTCCACCGATCCGCTTCGGCTTCGTGACTGCAAACAGCACCACGGGCGCGGCCGCGTCGAACATAGTCGATTACGACAACTTCACGGTCACGATTGTTCAGACCCCTCCCTATCCCTGTCCGGCGGACTTCAATCAAGATGGTGGAGTTGATGGGGGCGATGTCGAGGCCTTCTTTATTGTGTGGGGCGCGGGCGAGGCCGCCGCGGACACCAACCAGGATGGCGGCATTGATGGCGGCGATGTGGAGGCCTTCTTCGTCGTGTGGTCGGCGGGGGGATGCTGAGCCGATTTTCGCCGAACGAAGGGAGCCCACATCCGGGTCGCGCGTTTCGGGGGTGCATTCGCGAAGCATGACGCCGCTGCAAACCCGAAGTAACTGCTACGCTCTTCCCATGACGAAACTCGACTTGTCCGGGCGTGTTGCTGTAGTGACCGGCGCTTCGGCGGGCATCGGCGAAGCCATAGCCCGCTCGCTTTCCCTTGCGGGGGCGGCAGTAGTTCTCAATGCCCGTCGCAAGGAAAAACTCGATGAACTCGCGGCGGAACTCGCGGTGTGCGGGGGAATGGCGACGGTGGTTGCCGGCGACGCCGCGGATTCCGCAACAATCACGGCGATGCTCGAATCCGCGCGAACCAACTTCGGCAAGGAGGCGGACCTGGTTGTCATCAACGCCGGCCGCGGCCTGAACGGGTCGGTCATGTCTTCCAATATCGGCGAGTGGGAGGAAATGATCCGCACCAACGTGCTGGGCGCGGCCCTGCTGCTGCGAGACGCCGGGCATCGGATGGCAAAGGCGAGCGAAGGAAAAAGCGGGCCGGGCGTTTTGGTAAGCCCGCGCGACATCATCGTGCTGGGGTCGGTTGTGGGGCGGCACGTCTCGCCATTTTCTTCAATGTACGGCGGCACCAAGTTCGCGGTGCATGGAATGGTCGAAGGGGTGCGGCGCGAGTTGGCGGGCAAGGGCGTGCGGGTGTCGTTGATCGAGCCGGGCTTTGTCGTCAGTGAGTTCCAGGGCGTGGCCGGGTACGATCCCAAGTGGGTAGCGGACATTTTTGAGAAGATCGGCCCGCCGCTCACGCCCGAAGATGTCGCCCGGATGGTGTGGTTCATCGCAAGCCAGCCCGCGGGTGTGCATGTGAGTGATGTGATGATCCGTCCGACGCGACAGGAATATCCGTGAGGAGCAACGAGCGTCACAATCGCAGTGAAATTCCCGCGAAAAGGCCGAGGTCTTCGGCGGCTTCAGTGAGGCCCGCGCGAGCTCCGGCATCGAGTTGGATGTCGGATGTGAGGCCGTAGGTCAGACCGGCGTCGAAGTAGCCGCGGTAGTCTTCTTCGCCGCTGAGACTTTGGAAGCCGGCGTATTCGATGTAGCCGCCGAGGTCGCCGAAGAGTGTATGGCTGATGGTGGCGGTGTGGACGAAATCAACGGCGTAGTTATCATCGTCCTCGCTTCGATTAATGTCGAGTTCGGCCATCAACCCGAGTGCAAACTCGTTGGGCAGTTGGATGGCGAGGGGCACGATGAGTCCGCCCTCGATGTGGCCGTTGCCCACGCCGCGGCTGGCGGTTGGGAACTTGATGAAGGGCATGAGGGCGAAGGCGGTTTTGCCGCCGTCGTTGCCCCAGAGGTTTGTCTTGAGGCGAACAACTGTGTCGCCGAAGCCTTCATTGGTTTCGGAAAGATCGGTGGCGCGGTCGGTGGTTTTCTCGCGGGTGTAGGGATCGATGCCGATTTGAAGGTCCATGTTGTTGAGGAGGCCGACTTTCAGGAGCATGGGAGCAACGGCGAAGGCCCGCGTAGTCTGCGAATCCTTGTTGTTGTAGTCGTAGGCGTAATCGAGGTACGAGAGTTCAATCTGGAAGTGTCCGGCATCGACGGTGTAGGCGCTTTCGGTCGTATCGGGGCGGTCGGTGCTCATGTCGCGCATGAGTTCGCGCGGGGTGGGGCTGAAAAGGTGAAAGCCGGACTTGTCGGTGTCGGGCTGGGCGAGCGCGGACGCGCTGCAAGCGTTGACGAGCAGGAGGAAACAGCCTCGCCGAGGCCGGGAAAAAGTGATTGAACGTGGCATGTGGGAACTCCGAGGCGAGAGCGAGCGGCGGCACGAAAATGTTTGGCATGGTACACACATAAGTTTGACTTGTCAAACTTGATTCCGAGAGGATGTCTGGGTCAGTGTCCTTCACCCGTCGGTCAGGTCGCCGCGTTCACAAGTTCTGCAATGAACATCGCGTGAGACTTCATGCCCATGCGGAAGCAATCAAGTTCAAACTTTTCGTTGGGTGAATGCACGCGGTCATCATCGAGGCCGAAGCCCATGAAAATGGTGTCGAGTTTCAACAGGTCCTTGAGCATGCCGGCGACGGGGATCGAGCCGCCGGTCTTGACGAGGGCGGGTTCTTTGCCGGTGGCCTTTTTAATTGCTCTCGCCGCGGCGTGGAGGGTGGGTGAATCGGTGGGGACGGTGACGCCGAATCCACCGTGGTGGTCGGTGAGTTCCCAACGGCAACCGGGGGGCGTGCGGTCCTTGAGCCAAGCGAAAAAGGCTTTGGTGATCTTGCGGGGGTCTTGATCGGCGACAAGGCGGAAACTTACTTTCGCGCTGGCCTTGGCGGGGATCACAGTTTTGGCACCCGCGCCGGTGTAGCCGCCCCAGATGCCGTTGATCTCAGCGGTCGGACGGCCCCACTCGCGTTCGAGCGCGGTGAAGCCCTTTTCGCCAACATCCGCTGCGGGCGGGAAGCCGATCTTCTTAAGCGCATCCTTCTGGTTGAACTTGAGTTTGGCCCAGTTGGCCCGTTCCTGCTTGGTGAGCGCGCGGACCTTGTCGTAAAACGCGGGGATGGTCACGCGGCGGTTCTTGTCGTGCAACTGGGCGAGCACGCGGGCGAGTTCGGTGATCGGGTTGGGAGAGCGACCGCCCCAGAGGCCGCTGTGCAAGTCTTGATTTGCGCCGTGCAGCGTGATCTCGGTGTAGGCCAGGCCGCGGACGCCGTAGGTGATGGCGGGCTTGCCGCGGCCAAGCATGCCGGTGTCGCTGATGAGGCAGACATCGGTCTTGGCGAGGGCGGCCTTGTTGGCCTTGACGAAGGCTTCGAGGTTCATCGAGCCGCATTCCTCTTCGCCCTCGATCATGATCGTGAAGGCAGCGCCGCCGGTGGCGTGGCCGGTAGTCGCTTTCCAGGCGCGGCAGGCCTCGATGAACATCATCACCTGGCCTTTGTCATCGACTGCGCCGCGAGCGACGATCCTTTCACCCGGACCTTTTTTCTCGGCCGGTTTGATCACGGGTTCAAAGGGCGGGCTTTCCCAAAGGTCGAGCGGATCGACCGGCTGCACGTCGTAATGGCCGTAAAAGAGGACGTGCGCGCCCTTGTAATCGGGCGCGGGCTTGATCGTGCCAAAGACGACCGGGTGTCCCGAGCCTGCGGGCTTGCCGGTTTCGACGAGAGACACCTCGAAGCCAAGGTCGTTCAACTGGTCCACGACCCACTGCCCCGCGCGGCGGACATCATCTTTGTACTTTGGGTCGGTGCTTATGCTGGGGATCTTGAGCCAGTCGACGAGGCGGTCGATCGCTGGGCGGTCGGCTTGAGCGAGGGATTCGAGAACTGCGGCAACGTTCGCGGCGGGCATGGGCGGCTCCGGTGAGAAGGCGGGTTGGAAGGGGGGCAGTGTAGAAACCGGGCGGACGATAAGTCAGTTCCAATTGCGTTTCAGGCAAAGAGATTGAGTGTTTGACCACTTACGGACAAGCCTGGGTGTAATCCCAAGCCCTCTTGAGTGTCTGCCGGAACGGATTGCAGGAATTCTCAAAGAATGCGCCGGATTCAAGGAGATTTTGCTTGACAGAACCTCGCGGCCGCGTTAACGTGGCTGGTTCCTGCTAGCGATCTGTCTGGATTCTGACTGTCAGGCCGACCTGACAGTGCTTCGGCGAAGAGGCGATTAGTGTTTCTGTTGAATTCGTGACGCACATTAAGTGGTTGATTGTTTTACAAGCTGGGCTGCGATCAAGGGTGGGGTTAGATGCCAATGGCGCGTCCACGAAGTAAACACGCGCGGGAGGTTTCCTTGAGATCAGAACACAACCTTTGCAGAGTTGATGCCAGAAGGGTGTCATTTTCCCGAGTTCTAGCCCGAGTTCTGGCCCGAGTTCTGGCCCGAGTTCTGGCCTGTTTCTTCGTTTGTGAAGTCTGTGCCACTTCCGACATCTCGGTGGCGGGCGATTGCAGCGCGGGGCTTATCTTTTGCCTCGCCCCGGGAACACAAATTCCCCGTATTTCGATCGGCGGGGCATTCGCCGGCGCAATTGAACTCGCGCCGACGGCGTTTTCCTATTTTGGTGCTAGACCTGAGCCGAGCCGAGCAGTTCAGTCACTCACAGTCCCGCTTGGAATGAATCAAAACAATGACCCGAACGCCGATTTCGATGCCCACCGCGCTCCGGCCATTCAACCCATTATACTCGGACGAAGAGCCAAGCGATAGTGAAGTGAGCCGAAACAACAACCCGGTTTGGATGCCGCCGGCGCAACCAATCGTGCTGCGGTTTGACGGCCCGATTCGGGCAGCGGTCGCGGCGGGCGTAAGTCCGGTTCGGATTGAGACCATTCAGTACATGGGTGGTACGCCGCTGATCGCAGTCGTGAACCCGTCCCTCTACGATGTCACCGTGAAGCGCCCCGGTGATTCGGGCGTGAGCAATGAGCTCTCGATCCTGAGCAGCGCTGGCTCGTCGTTGCCGACGGGGCTGCTTCGCATCACGCTCAACCCTCAGATTGTGAACCCGCTGCTGTCTGACTGCGTGCCACCATGTGCCTCGACTTCGCCGCCCGCCCCACCTGTACGGCCTTTTCAACACTACGTCATGGTATGGGAAGATTGCGGGCAGGACGGGATTGCCGGACCCCCGGATGACGAAGACTGTGATTGCGGCTACTACACGAACTGCATGGTTGCGGATTTCAATCAAGACGGCGGAGTCGATGGGTCCGACCCGCCTGAGTTCTTCGGCGCCTGGGAGAATGCTGAGCCGCGCGCCGACACGAACTCTGATGGCGGCATTGACGGCGAAGATATTGGGCAGTTTTACTGCTGGTGGACGGCGGGCGGATGCGGCTGAACTGCGAACTTGTCCGTTCCCGTGATCGCCGCGGCGGCAGGAAGAATGTGTTCAAACAGCGTCCTGCGCCTCACGCTCCCGGCGTTTAATTTCCCACACCTCCTCGTACGGGATTATCCCCGGAAACGGCGAGTTCTGCCGCAGGCGCTGCCCTTCATCGGTTTCCGCGGTGAGTATCGCGATGACCTCTCCGACCGGAAGGTCAAGCAAGGCCCGCCACTCGGCGTAGCCGCGCAGGAGCGATGGCGAATCACGATTGCGTTGGCTCCATCGGTCAAGGTTTTCCCGTGCGAAGGCCACTCCCTCTTCGGGACGGCGCGACAACTCTTCCGCCACTCTGCGGGCCATTTGAATACTTGTGCGATCCTGGAGTTCGTGCCGCATTGGGAAATGATAGGGAGGTGGGAGGCAGTCTCTTCACCCGAAAGAGTGAACATTGATGTACAGGATGGACAGGATGCAATCGAGCAAAATGGTGGGTCAAGAGCGAAGCACGAGAGGCCCTTGCGGAGCCGGTCGGGGCGACTATCCTTTCATGTCATGCCAAAGCACATCTTCACTCTTTCGACGCTCGCGCTACTGCCTTTGAGTCTTTGCGCCTGCACCACGGGCAACGAGCGCGGCTCCATCGGTAACGGGGCGGCGAACAACACGGTGAAACTTGCGATTTTTCGAGGCGAAGGCGAGCCGCCGCCGCCCACCCCCGACGCGGCCACCACCACGAGCCTGTCGCGGTCCAACTGGCAGACGAAGACCGTTCTGGTTCCCATGGATGGTCTGGCTTCAAAGCCCACTTACGCCCGGAGTCACATCTGGACGGATAAGACCGCGCGGCAGCGCGGGCAAATGCCCACCGATCTGACCGCGCTCGAACTTGATGGCGATACGTACTGGACGCAGGTTGAGCAGAGCGCCGCAAGCCCGGCGTTCGCGCTGTGGGACGCGACGCGGTTTGTGCTGTGGGATGCGTGGGTGGACCCGCCGTGGGATGAACACGTTTACCCTCTGCGGCCCGGATACCAGCGCGCGGCGCTAGGCTCGCAGCGTGCGCCATCCGCTCAGGCGAACGATTCGGCGGAGGCTGCGCGATGAGCGGCGAAACTGCGAAGCCCGCGCTGGATGGGCGGGGGATTCCGGTGGGCTATGCGTTCAAGCCTGAGTATGAAATCACGCCGCGGGACACGCGGGAGATGATGACGAGCGATCCAAAGAAACTTCTGCTGGTTGATGTGCGCACGTCGCCCGAATGGGATCTGGCTCATATCCCCGGGGCGATTCATATTCCGCTGGATGAAATCGAAAGCCGCGCGGATGAGGTGCAGCCTTTGCCCGGGCAGACCGTCGCCGTGATCTGCCATCACGGGGTGCGTTCGCTGAAGGCTTCGCTTGCGCTGCGGCAACTGGGCGTGCCGGGGGCGATGTCGGTTGCGGGAGGGATTGAACTGTGGTCGGTCGCGGCGGACCCGTCGGTGCCGCGGTATGAACGGCAGGGCGGGCGATGTTGGCTGGTAAAGTAATCGTGGACGGTCGCACCGGTGACACCTGATGATTACGCACGGTCGCACCGAGGTCGAACCTGATTATTACGCACAGCGCACCGAGGTCGCAGAGCCGACCTGGGTGGCACAAATGGGCGCACAGGTGTGTGTCCTGTGCGGCCTCGAGAGTGTGTCTGAGCCAAAGCGTGCCCACGTTGACCCGGGAGTATGTGCCGGGGCGTGAATTTCGACTCAGATACGGCCGGGCGGGTGGAGTGCTTAGGTCCGCCGCCTAGTCCGAAACGTACTATCAGGGGCCGCGTCACCCGCGCGGCGATGCAGGGTTCTACGGAGAGTACTGCGCCGGGTTGCACGGGCGGGGCGGAGTTCTCGGGCAAAGGCAAAAAGAAAAGCGCCGCCCGGAACAAGCTCCGGGCGGCGCATCAAATCGCTGCATGACTGATCACGGCCCGGTATCGGGCGTGCGTTACGTCGCGGGCCGAGGTTGGATCAGCAGGTGCCGGCCTGCCATGGCAGGAAGAACGCCTCGACATCGCTGCCATCGACCGCGCCGTCCTGGTTGGTGTCTCCGCAGACTTCGCCCGTCGCCCAAACCTCGAAGAACGCCTGGATGTCGCTGCCGTCGATGCCGCCGCTCTGGTCAAAGTCTGCGGCGCAGGGCGGGCAGGGGGTCGAGCAGTCGGCGATGCCGGTGTAGAAGTCCGGCTGGATATTGAGGTTGCTGCCGCTGAGGGGACGCATATGCCAGCGGCCGCCTGTCGGACCGGCGGGGAGGGCGTTGAGTTGGTACAGCCCGACGGCGAGGTAGTAGTCGCCCGCGAAGAGCACGCCGTCGGCGCCAGCGCTTGGCTCGCTTTCGGTTGTGTATGGCCCGCGCGGAGTGGTATCGCCGAAGGAGAGGATCGGGAGCGGGTTGGTCGGGCTGCTGTCATCGCTGGTGGCGACGACGTTGCCGCTGCTGTTGAACAGATACGCCACCGGGTCCGAGCTGGTATCGCAGCGCCCGAAGTCGATGTCGAAGTAACTGTCGGGGCTTCCGCCGGCGATATCGCGGCACACGTTGAACTTGTACCACACGGCCTTTCGAGCGCCCGGCAAAACCTGGGTGGTCTGAGCTCCGGGCCCAAGGATCTGCCCCAAGTCGTTGCCAACGGGCGCCACCGAAGAGCCGAGCGTTCCGCTCACAATGTTGCTGCGGAAGGTCGTTCGCAACGTCCCCGCCGTTCCCGGCATCGCCGGGGTTGCGATAAACCCATCGCTGAACGTCGCCGGCCCCTGGCAGACCGCGAGATACAGCACCCCCGCGTCGGTCGCCAGCAGTTCCCTGTCGTACCCGTCGAACTGCTCGCCGTTGCCATTGGCAGCGCGCCGGCCGATGCCGAAGGACAACTGCGCCAGGTCATCAGGCCCGCCCAGTTCATCCTGTGCGATGATGTTGCCATCAGCGCTGAAGAGGGCCATTGCGGTGTTGGCAACGCCCGCGGGCGTGCCCGCAATGGTGCTGTAGATATCGAGGTACGTGGCGGCGGCGTCGGTCACGTCGCCGGTGAGCGAGAACGAGTACCACTTGACCTGGCCCGCGGCGGCGGCATCGGCCCGGTTGCTCGCGTCCGTCATGGCGCCCAGCGCCGTGGCGACAGGGGGCGTGATGGGCACATCACCGGTGATTACAACCGGAAGGTTGATCGCCTGGGTGTTGCAGGTGCCGGCGGTGAAGTTCGTCCGGCGGTGATCGGAGGAAGCCCCGTTGAGGACGCCGCCGTTAAAGATGTTGTTGTTATTGAGGTCGATCCCCCAGACGTTGGTTGACGAGCCGGGGCCGGTGGCGATGAGTGCAGCCCCGAAGAAGCGTGCGGGCTGGCCCGCGGCGTTGCTCATCAGGGTCGTCAGGCCGCGCTGGAAGAACTCGATCTGGACGTAGACCTGATTGTCGGGCAGGGTGACGGGCGTGGCGGGCGTGATCGTGAGGGTGTACCCGGATTGCGCGGGGATGTTATTGATCGGGAACGTGGCGCGCCAGAGAGGCGTGGCGGTCGCGGGGATCATCGGGTTGGCCGTGAACGTCAGGGAATCCCACACTGTCACACGAAAGTCAAAGCTGACCAGTGTCGTGCCACCGTTGCCGTAGGGGACCTGGATCGTCCGCATGACGTTGTTCGTGGTCGTGGCCCAAGGGCCGGTGGGGCCGAAGCTGACATCGTCGATGATGTTGCTCGCCCCGGTCAGGAATGTCGGGCACGGCGCGCCGTTGAGCGAGTCGTACACCGTGGGGGCGCGTGCTTCGTAGCCGGTCGCGGGGCGTACATACCCCTCGTTTTCGTCGTACACCATGTTCTGGATGACCATCCCCGGAGGAAAGGGCACCGCTTCAATCTGCGCCTGGGCCGCGCCCGCGCAGATACCACCGGCCAATGCCGCCAAAAACGCACACTTGCTCAGATTCATCTTCGTTGCTCCCGAAATTTTTGGCAATCCGCCGCGAGAGAGTTCCCGCGAGAAAGCCGCCGCCGAACCACCCGGTCGTTTCAGCGCGCGGATGCACTTAAACGCAGAATGGCACATCTGACACACCCTCACACACGCCGGCAACACACCGGCTTCGTGGTCTCCTATTTGCACAAAGCACCGCACCGCAGCACCCCGGACATGGGATGGTAGCCCGTGTGTGGGGCATCAAGAATGGGGTGCGACCGAATCGCGGGAAAGTTCCAAACGCGGACTCCGGTCGCTCACAAACGAATGAGGCAGATACCTTACCCGATCCCGATATAACGGATAGACGTATCCCCAATATCCTTATAGTTGATTCGGGCTGTCAGAACGCGGGGTGTATCCGCGGCCAATGTCGTGGGGCGATGAGCGTGTGCGTTGGGATTTGCTCGCGGCGGATGCTTCGCCAAGTATCGAAGTCAGAAACATGCTGCCCCGGAGGCCTTTGGGTTGTCGAATGCCGGTCTGCGACCATCAGCTTGATTGCCGACTATTCTCTTCCATGCCTCCCCCACTGCCCCACTTTCTCGGCCTCGACATCGGCACCTCTGCGACCAAGGCTCTTCTGTGCGATGAATCCGGCCGCGTGGTCGCATCAGCAAGCAGCGGCTACGAACTGTTGCAACCGCAACCCAACTGGTCCGAGCAGCGGCCACAGGATTGGTGGGTGGCGACGTGCGCAGCGATCCGCGAAGTATTGACGCGGGCGGGCACCGGATCGCAGGAGATCGCCGCCGTAGGACTCACCGGCCAAATGCACGGGAGCGTCTTGCTCGGCGCGGATGCCATGCGACCGGATGGCCAAGCCCAGCCGCTCCGCAACGCCCTGCTATGGAATGACCAGCGCACGGGCGACCAATGCGAGGAGATCGAAGCACTGCTCGGCGGGCGCCGCCGGGTCGTAGAACTCGTCGGCAATGCCGCCCTCACCGGCTTTACGCTGCCCAAACTTCTCTGGGTGCGCGAGCATGAGCCGCAAATCTGGGCCGCGGTTCGCCGAATACTGCTTCCGAAGGATTTCATCGCCTACAGGCTTACAGGCCAACTCGCCACCGATGTCGGCGATGCTTCGGGCACGCTGCTGTTCGATGTTGACGGCCGCGAGTGGAGCAAAGCGATGTGCCGGGCGTTCGACATTGACCAATCGCTGCTCCCACCCGCGCACGAATCCGCAACCATCATCGGCGAAGTATCAACTACCGCCGCGGTGGCGACCGGCCTTCGCGCCAGAGTCCCCGTCATCATCGGCAGCGGCGACAACATGGCGGGGGCGGTGGGCGCGGGCGTGGTCACCCCCGGCACGGCAGTCGCGACGCTGGGGACCAGCGGCGTCATCTACGCCCACGCCAGTTTCCCACGCCGCGATCTTCCCGACGACGTCTTGAGGCCCGCGGGCCGCGTCCACACCATGTGCGCGGCGGCGGGCAATATAAGTTGGTGCATCACCGGTTGCATGTTGGCGGCGGGCCTTTCGCTGCGATGGGCTCGCGACACGCTCGCGCCCGGCCGGTCATACGAATCCATCATCGCCGAAGCCCAGGATGTGCGCCCCGGCTGCGAAGGCCTCGTCTTTCTCCCCTATCTGACCGGCGAACGCTGCCCACATCCCAACCGCCACGCCAAGGGCGGCTTCATCGGCCTGACCAGTCGGCACACCCGCGCCCACCTCTTGCGGGCTGTCATCGAAGGGATCACGTTCACCCTTGGCGAAATTTTCGACATCATGCGGTCCAGCGGCGTCACCGTAGAGACCGTGCGGCTGTCCGGCGGGGGCAATCGATCTGCCTTCTGGCGCCAGTTGCAGGCCGATGTG
>Ga0163144_10024741_pt1 | contig 11761 bp, 13 predicted proteins | sample OliLak19BULKMAT1_FD_123175 | JGI IMG/M metagenome (GOLD analysis project Ga0163144, IMG submission 123175) | Freshwater microbial mat bacterial communities from Lake Vanda, McMurdo Dry Valleys, Antarctica - Oligotrophic Lake LV.19.BULKMAT1 | ecosystem: Environmental > Aquatic > Freshwater >... | reverse complement strand
ACTTTAGGTTTTGTAAAAACAGGCATTATAGAAATAGAGCTTCCTCGTGAGATTAAAAAAGGAAATACTATCTTAGATAGAGAGCTTTTTTGGTTAAGAATAGCAGCATTACAAAACGTAGAAAATGCTTCTCAACTCTCTGGACTCTGCACCCAAGTAATGAAAGCTACACTCATAAATCTGGATGAAGAAGGTACTCATCTGCTAAACCCTTTGCCTGCCTTCACTATCACACGGTCAATAAATAACTTACCTGGTATTCAGAATACGATACAACCATTAGATTCTTTTAGAGGAAGACCACAAGAAAATAGTAAGGAATTTTATACACGATTGAGCGAAAGACTAAGGCATAAACAAAGGGCTATCACTGCGTGGGATTATGAAAGATTGATTTTAGAAAAATTTCCCCACATTCAAAAAGCTACTTGTTTATCTAATATGAGCAGCACCCAGATACATCAATCAGGGAGTGTGTTGATAGTAGTTACGCCTTATCTAGAGGATAAGAAAATAATAAATCCACAAGTGAGCAGAGAGCAACTTTATGAGATAAAAACATATATCCAACACTATATCTCACCATTTGTAAAGCTAGAAGTACGTAACCCTGCTTATGAGCGTGTTAAGATTATCTGTGCAGTTCAACTCTCCACAGGTTACAACTATGGGCTTTATCTACAAAAACTAAGTGAAGACATTAACCGATACCTCAAGCAAGGAATGCTTCAAAGCGGTAAGACCATAGAGCTAGGAGGCAAGATAAATACCTCAGATATATTAAGTTTTATGCGTACTTTAGAATATATTGATTTTATCACGAAATTCTCTATGGTGCAGACTGCACAAGATTTTCAAGGAAATTTTATGCTATTAGATACTGCGAGAGAGGGAGACTCTAAATCATTTTTGCAAGCTACTAAACCTTGGTCAGCATTAATTCCTGCTGGAAATCATCAGATTACCCTCTTAGATGGTAGAGATGAAATTAACTCTACACAGGCTGGTATCTCAGATTTAGGTTTGGGGAACGAATTCATTGTAGAACATTAATAAACATAGATAAATAATAAATGATATGCCTTTACAAAATCGTAATACGCTCAAAAGTTATTTTCGGAAAGGTCAAATGCCTTCGGAAGGACACTTCAATGACTTGATTGAGTCTATGCTCAATAAAGTAGATGATGGAATGTCAAAAACCATCAATGAAGGCTTGCAACTATCGCCGATTGGAACATCCAAAAAGCTGGTTAGTTTTTTTAAAAGTATAGAAGAGAAAAATCCTGCTTGGAGTATGGAAGTAGATAATGGGAATGCTTCTCTGGAGTTTAATAATCAGATTGGTCAGACAGTCCTATCTCTACGAAGTAATGGCAAGGTAGGCATTAATCAAAAACAAGCAGAATACACTCTAGATGTCAATGGAGAAATAGGAATGCACGGACGTGTAGGCACACTTAAGCAAGGCACTATCCCTGCTGATGGCAAGTGGCACCCTATTATTACGGATCTTACGGGCTGTCATGCACTAGAAGTAGTGGCAGGTGTAGGAAAGAAAAAAACAGGAAAATATTCTCTGATTCATGCTTTTGCACTCAGTACTTTTGGGAAATCTCGCAATAGAATTAAAGTAAATCAAGCATACTATGGCGTAAGGTGTAATAAACTACAACTACGCTGGACAGGTGATACTTATAGTTATCAATTAGAAATGCGAACTCGATGTAGCTTTGATGCAGATGGAGCTATAGTAGCACAATACCAAATAGGAAGCCTTTGGTTTGATGCAGGGATGGATGGAAGTGTCATATATTGATTCTCAGAAAATCTTGGGATATTGGTCTAGTCGGTTAAAGAACAATAATTGAAATGGCTTTGAAACACATTGTAAATAGCCTAAGAGGCTTAAACGTTACAAACTTGGGGCATTGCCCCAAGCTATTTACCTCAAAAATCAATTTTCTATAGATTCATTTTTACCCAGTTTCTCTTTTTGTCAGGGTTATAATTTACATCTCCTGTCTTACCTATTAGCTCTATCTCCTTATATTTTTCCAAAGTTTGGGTATCAGCTTCTAAGTAGGCTACAGTGCGACTATTGTCTTCAAGTCTTCCTATTACCACTCCTTTTTCAGCTTGCCCACTGCGTCCGTGCATAATCATATAGGCTTCTACGGTAAGCTTGCCTGAGGCTTCTTTGGCAGGAGGAGGTAATTCTGTAGCATCTATTTGAGACTGAACCTTACTAAAGTCTTGGCTATCAGCCCACTTTTGAGTAGAAGGCGTTTTGCCATATATACCGACTGCATGCTTGGTAGCATACCAACCCAAAGCTGTAACCATTAGTTTCTGAGAAGGATTCTTCCTAATTTGCTCTACTGCAGTGATGATAGAATGACTCACATAATTATTACCAGGCCCACCAAAATAAGATAAACCTCCTGTGAGCGTGAGCGAACGAGTATCCTCTTTATTAATCCCTAGTGCATCTCGTCCCATCTGTATAGCACACGGAAAACAACTATACAAATCAAAACCATCTATCTCCGAAAGCCCTAAACCTGCCTGCTCTAATGCCAATTTTCCCGCTTCACGGATAGCAACAGACTCATACAAAGTAGGACGGCGTGTAACTTCCCAAACCTCATTCAGATTAGCTCCTCCCATAGGAAAGACCCATTTTTCAGGTGGAATTCCTAGTTTTTCGGCTTCTCCCACAGTTGTCAAAATGATGGCACTTGCCTGATCTACATTGATATTGGCGTTCATTCTTTTGGTGTAGGGATAAACGATGTAGCGGTTATCATCCGTAACTTGGTAAATATCTTCGGCACTGTATTGTTCTTGTGTCCAAGCTTGGGGATGTTGGGTGGCTACTTTAGAAAGTTTCTCATAAAGTTCACCCAAATAAACTTGATGTTCCTCTGGTGTTCTTCCCTCGTTTGCTCTCAATGCTGTTTCAAAAAGGGGATACATATTGACAGGTAAATAAAGTTCATAAGCACTCTCTACATCATTAAGTGGTACTCTAACTTCTCCTGTGATATTTTGGGGCTGTACACGCTTGGGCCAGTCTAATTTTATTCCCTGTTTTTGGGCTTGTTTGAAGCCATAGATTACTTCTGAGCCTGTCATCAAAATAGCTTTGCTTTCACCTTTTTCTAATGCTACACAAGCTTGATTAATAAGATACTGAGGCGTATTTCCGCCTTCTGTCGGGTAAATGGTTGTATGAGGTGTGATTTCTAGAACTTTTGATAACTCACCTGGAGCATCTGCATAAGTATAAGAAAAGATATTAACTACATAAACAGTGTCTATGCTTGCTTTGATAGCTGCCCCAGTATCTTTCATTGCCTCTTGTGAAGCTATTGTCATAAGCGAAAGTGGGTCTTTGGGGAGATGGTTTTCTTTCCAGCGTTGGGTAAGTTGATGTACTCCTACAATGATGGGGGTATTTTTATCCATGGTATATCATTAGTATTTTTTAGCAAAAATTAGTAAATTTTTAAGAAACAAAGCTAAGGAAGTAAGTATAGTTTTGCAATTTTTTGTTTTCAATTCTTGTATTTGTGTAAAATAAAATAAGGTGATAGATTACTATTAAAATTAGTAGTGCGTTTAAAATAAAGTGCTCATTTAGTTTGAATAAAATTCTCACAACTTAATGACTAATCTCTTACTTATCTTTGTTTAAACTAAAAAATGACAGTTATGAGAAAAATAATCTTTGTGTTTCTATTTTCTTATGTAAGCTTTGCTTCCTTTGCTCAAGAGAATATTACTGCTTTTGAGGTAAAGAATTTTATAGGTGAAATATGCACCATTACAGGTAAAATTGATAACCTCAAAATCATTGAAAATGACAAAGGGGGAGTGATTTTTATTCATTTTGAAAAACCATACCCTAATAATCCTTGCAAATTGGTGATATTTGGGAAGAATCGCTCTAAATTCCCAAGCAATTTGGAAGAATACTATGAGCAAAAAACAGTCAAAATAACAGGTAAAATTACCGAAGATAAATATGGTAATCCGCAAATAATCGTAAATGAACCTAGTGAAATCACCTTAATAGAATAATATCTACTCATCACTTCAAAAATGAAATATTTTAATTTATTTGCCATTGCATTTAGCTCATTGTATGTATTGACTCAGTGCGGTCAGTCAGGTGGTAATCAGTCTTTGAGTGCAGAACAGCGTGATTCGGTACTGAATGTAGGGTTAGAAAAATTCATAGAGTCAAAAGAAAATATACTTCAAAATACCGAAGACAAGCTTAATGAAATCTTGGCAATCCTAGATACACTTAAACCTAAACCATTGTCGATAAATGAGAAAATCGCCTTAAAATTTCCTGTATGTGGAGGTTCCTCTGATAGCTGTCGTTTTGATTCTCCTCACTTGGCTTTGATGCTTACTAATTTGATGCTTATTAAAGAAGGTGAAGATTTCATTCAGCAAAAAAATAAATGGTATTCTCTAACTCCTCATGAAGTACAAGGTGTATTGAGAAACTTTTGGGAAGTACGCAAGCAAAGCTACAAACCTATTAATCATCAGTTTAAAGATACACCTTTTCAATCAGTCTTAAATAAAATGACTACTAACTTCTATGATTTACAAATGCTTTTTAAGGCAAAATGGCTGTTAGTCTTAGAAATCAAAAATCATCAAGCTCCTGTGAGCGAATATGGAGGGGGAAGCTTAGAAGGAAATTGGCATGTATTTGATTTTGAAGAAAGAAAATATATGGGGAGTATGCCACTAAAAGCACAAAATACGCCTAACTTTCGCCCTCCGACTACTACTACCAAAGAGGTAGAAAAGATAGAGGAAAAACAACGCTATGATGGCAAAAGATTTACCACTGACCGAACAAAGGTGAAAACCCAAGAAAAAACCAATACCACGCAAGAACAGCAGTATTATTACGCTCAAAAAAATCTACTAGATAATTTTCAACAGATTATGAGAAAAACACTCAATGAGCATTTTTCTGATGAAAAGGGCGGGGAAATTCACTATTTTTAATCTTAAAGCCCACTCAATTTCACTTAAGTTTCAAGAGTTTCTTTAACTTATCTTGATACTTAAAGTTAAGAAAAATGCTTTCTTGCTGGGCTTCTCTCAGAAAACGTCTATTGAGTTCAATTGCTGTTTTAAGTGATTCATAGAGTAAATCAAACTCTGACGTAAGTGCAAAAGCAATGGCTTTTTGATACCAAGCCGAGCCAGTATCAGGGTTAAATTTCAGGCTTTTTCCTAAACTAAGATGTGCCTCTTCAAATCTCTCCAAGCTAATCAAAGCTTGTCCTTGATATAGATACAAGACATCAAGCCAGTTAGAGCCATTTTGTCTGCTTTGTTGAATGGTATAAATTCCTTTTTGTGTGGCTTTGAGAGCTGATTCATAGTTATTTTCTTCCATCAAGCTAAGGGCTAAATTCGCCCAAATCTGAGGGTCTTGGTCATAGATACTCAGGGCTTTTTCAAAACAATGAATAGACTCTTTGTAACAACTTGTCTTTTGAAAAATAATTCCTTTTCCGTGCAAGGCATTGACAGAGAGAGGATTAAGTTTGAGAGATTTGTCTATACTTTGGAGAGCGTCATGGTAGTTGCGTTCATCCAGATAACTGACCGCTTGCATGTAAAATTTCTCAGCAAAGATATTTGGAAAGAGACCTTGAAGTTGTTTTAGGGTATATCTACTAAGTGGAGTACGGCTAAAATAAAGGCTATTTAGATTGGTCAGATTAGAGATTTCATCAGGTAAATGCGTAAAATGGTTTCCACTGATATTGAGTGTATTGAGTTGAGTAAAATTGCCTATTTCTTTGGGTAAGGTTTTCAGCTCTTTATTTTCTAATGAAAGCCAATCTCCGTGTGCCAAGATAGACAAAACCTCTTGGGCAGGAAGTACTTGTTCTTCTAAGGCATATTTTACGCCTAGCCTTTGGTGTCTTACTGAGAGTAAGGTGATTTCATTTATATTTATGAAAGAGAATTGATTGATTTTTTGTAAAAAAGTATAGGCTTCTATTTCATTTTTGGGCAAGAATTGTTCTTCTGTGAGTAGCCAATTAAGGATTTCCTCAGAAAATTTAGTGTTTACAAAGCTACGAGCTTGATTTTTTATTTTTAAATTGGTGTGAAAAAGAGCCAAACCTAGGCAAAAACTAGTCAATGAACTCCAATCAGATAAACCTGATAAAAGTTGAAAGGCAATTTCTATATTTTTACTATCTTCACTCTCAAGAAGTCTTTTAATTTTTATGATGAAAATTTGTTCTTGGGCTTTATTTGCTCCATCAGATTTTGATTTATAAGATGATGAGATATTTGATAGAATGCTCATAATTTTCTTTTTGTTTTATCAATGGAATTTTATTATGATTTACGGCTTTTTAGATACTGAGTTAATCTTAGATAAATTCCTTATTTTTTATAAACGAAAGTTTGAATATAAGTATTTTTTTCTTACATTTAAAATCTAAACACATAATCCTTTATTAAATCCTACAAATTATGATTGGAGTTAAATTCGAGGTTTCACCTGAAAATTTAGATGCGATTACAGCACTTTTAGAGAGTACGGAAGGGGTAAATAATCTGATGATAGAAGACCCTGATGACCAAAAGCTTAGGTCTTTCTCAGTAACTGAATTTTATAAAAAGGTCAATTCTGCTAATCTTTGCATTACTGAAAAAAGAATGGTTTCACAAAGGTATCTACAAGAGGAAGGAGTACTGACATGGGAAGTATAAAAGATGTATTTTGGACTGAAACAGCCCAACAAGAATTAGAAAGTATCTACCGCCGTATCTCAGCTAATTCAAAAGAGCAAGGTCAAAATATACTTACCATGGTGCTAGACAAAACCAAAAGCCTTAGCCAAGCACATAGCACAGGTACTGTAGAGCCTATGCTTAGAAACGAAAAAATACCTCATTTTTTTGTGGAAGTTGGCTTTTATAAGATTATTTACAGCGTAGAAGACTTGCGAGTCATCATCAAAATGATATACCACACACGTCAAAATCCACAGTAAATTTATCATAAAGAGAAAATTAATATATTAAATAAACAAAATATATTAATATAATAGAGATTTTTAGCTCACTTTTTTTGTTATAAGAGTATAAGATACATTTGTAAAATATTCTTCAATGAGAAATAGTGAATTATGAAAGAAAAAAGTGCCTTAGAAGCCGTCATTCAGTGTAAATGCCCTCGTTGCAGACAGGGAGATATGTTTACTGACTCAGCTTTTAGCTTGACTAAGTTTGCAAATATGCCCTCACACTGCTCCGAATGTAACCTACGTTATGCCCGTGAACCAGGTTTTTTTGATGGATCAATGTATATTAGTTATGCTTTTTCAGTGGCTATCATGCTTACATCTGGCGTGGCTACCTACGTCATCGGTAATGACCCCGATGCTTGGGTATATCTCACAGTGGTTGCTGTAGCCATTTTATTCTTTTTCCGTTTTACATTCAGGTATTCACGCACGCTGATGTTGCATTTATTTGGTGGAATAAAATACGAACCTGAGAGTATTGAGAGGCATCAACATAAGTAAATCTTAGTTAAAATTTAATCTATAAATTGAACTCTCATATAACCTTTCTATTTACAAAATACTCTCACAAACCCCTAAATTAATTACATTGGGTGGTAAATCTTGGCGAGCTGCTGCTCGAGCAAGTTGGTCTGCTCGTCGCAGAAGGTCAGGCAGGCGATAGTTTCCAGATAAATTCAAAATCACTTTACGTGCATCTTCCAAGCTAATAAGATTGCCAATGCTCACAAACAATGGATTGATGCCATCTTGGGTACGCAATACCTCTCCTACTTTTTCATCTTGATTAAAAACAGGAAGTGTGCTTCCTCTCTCTTCTCCTAAATCACCTTCATACCACAATAGACTTTTTTTAGCACAGCCTATGGTAGGTGTATTGAGTCTAATGCCTAGCCAAGTAGCCACGCCAAGCTTTTCAGGATGTGCTTGTCCGTGTCCATCAATGATGAGTAACTTAGGCTTGGGACACGTAGTGGAGTCCTGTATTTTTTTGATGAAAGCCTGTAAGGGAGGTCCCTCTCTAAAACAAAATAAGCCTAGTATATAGGAGATCCCCGTTTGTGATTCAGCAATGAAGTCTATTTGAGTTCCGTTAGGCAGAGCCAAAGAGCCTCCAAGATATGCCTTCTCATCTTCATATTGAATGTCTAGGGCTAAAATGGGATTTTCTAAAAAATAAGTAAGTTGAGATTCCTTCGGGATTTGAATCTGTTTTGCCCATTTTGCTTGTAATCTTTGAAGTTTTTGAATAAACATAGTGTCAATATAAGTTTTTTTTTACCTTTACAAATCAAAAAAAGAATAAAATGACTCGTTTTTTAAAATCATCTTTAATAGTGGTGATGTGTCTGTTGGTAGCTTATCTTGTAGGCCCACATCCACTTCCACCCAAGCTTAATACTGAGCTTCCTACCGTTAGCGCAGATTTACGTGTATTGGAACAAGACATACAAATAAGAGAAAAAAACACTGCTTATTTGAAGCCTGACAATCAAGCACGCATTGTCTGGGCAGATAGCCTTCAAAAAAAGAAAACGACTTATTCTGTAGTTTATTTGCATGGCTTTACGGCTAGTTATGCAGAAGGTGCTCCTATTCACACTGAGTTTGCTCATAAATATGGTTGTAATCTATACCTTCCTCGCCTAGACCAACACGGGCTAGATAATCCTGAACCACTTTTGAATGTCAGTCCTGAAAGTCTATTGGCATCTGCCAAAGAAGCCGTAGCGATAGGGCAGCAGTTGGGTGAAAAGACGATTTTGATGTGTACTTCCACAGGTGCTACGATGGGGCTTTTTATCGCTTCGGAGCATCCTGAGATTGAGGCTTTGATTATTTACTCTCCTTTGATTGATTTTCATTTGCCTATTCTCAATATTTTAAACCAACCATGGGGTTTGCAAATCGCACGTCTGGCACGAGGCAGTAAATACAATATTCGAGAAAATACCTCTAAACTTCAGCAGAAATATTGGACGACTAAATTTAGATTGGAAGGGACAATCGCTCTCAAATCTTTAGAAGCAGCATTGACCAAACCTGATATTTTTAAAAAAATAAAGCAACCTATGTTCTTAGGATATTACTACAAAGATGAAGAGAATCAAGACAAAACCATCTCTGTAGCCGCTGCTAGAAAGATGTTTGAGACCATCAGTACTCCCACCTCTCTTAAAGTAGAAAAGGCTTTCCCCAATGCTAAAGAACACGTTATTGGCTCTTATATCACTACCAAAGCTTGGAAAGATGTGAGAGATGCTACTTTTAAATTTGCAGAAGAGGTAATTGGTTTGAAGGCTGTAAAATGATACTGATATTTTTACAATAATTTACCCACAAGCCACGCCAACAGCCCAAAACGCAAGGTCCAAGCTACAGTTCGAATCCAATTCATACTGACCAACTGATGAATAATATTGGCATCATAGCCTAGCTCAAGGCGATTGTGTAAGGGAATTGCCCAAAAGAAAGTACTTGCCCAGAGAATGAGGGTAAGCACAAATAAGAATACATTTAACTGATAAGGCACTAAGGAAGTGCTGCTCCACAGCAAAAGCCCCGACAAGGCTAACTCTATCACCATAGGCAAAGCCACAATCAAAGAAATTCTCTCTGTATGAAAAGGGTGAAATGCTGTAAAACTCTCAGGGCTAAGCTTGGCAAAGCTAGGGTAATGAACTACTTGAATGACCCAAATCAAGCCTGTAAGGTAGCTAGCTACTAAAAGATTACTAAAAAGAAGCCATTTATCTTCTATCATTTTATATAAGTAACAGTATCAAAATAATTATTCAATTTGATTTAAGTAAAACTTTCACTATTAGGTTATTACAAACTCATAGGCCATCACTCATCTCTTACTAAACTCTCGCAGTAAACCTACATCTTTCAAGGCAGGACTAACTTCAAAACGGCTATTAATATCAAGTGAAAAAACAGGAAGTTGTGGATTCTTTTGAATAAATTCTAATACTTCTTCAAGATTCTCTGCTCCAATTCCTCCACTCAAAAAGAAAGGAGTTTCAAAAGGATAGGCTTTTAAAATATCCCAACTAAATCGCTCTCCACTTCCACCGTAGGCTGTTGTCTTGGTATCAAACAAAAAGTAATCGCAGTGAGGTAAATAATCTTCTAACAAACTAAAATCAAAATCATCTCCGACTCCAAAGGCTTTCACCGTTTTGACTTCATTGGGAATGTCTCTCGTACCTCTCAAAATAGGGGACTTCAGTGCATCACAAAAATCGGGTGTTTCATCTCCATGCAATTGTATCAACTCTAAGCCATATCTACGTACTTGTGAAAAGATAAAATCTATGCTATGATTCACAAAAACTCCTACTTTCTGGGTATGAGCAAAGTCAATCGAAGGCATCTTAAAATCATTACCTATGAATCTGCTAGATTTTTCATAAAAGATAAAACCCATATAATCAGGCTGTAAAGCCAATACGTCTGAGATATTATCGGGCTGACGCATACCACAGACTTTCCAAGTAAATGACATAGAATGAATTTTTAAGATTTTAGTTTTTTTAACTAGCTATCAAAGGCTTTGTTTTAGTTCTTTGATAAACGCAGCACAAGACTCCCCTGGATTGTCTGTTTTCATGAAGTTTTCTCCCATTAAAAAACCCTGATAACCTGCTGCTTTGAGTTGGTGTAAGGTAGCCACTTCGCTTAGTCCACTTTCTGAGATTTTGACTATTCCTTCGGGGATGAGTTTGGTTAGTTTTAGAGAAGTATCTATGCTTACCTCAAAGGTTTTGAGATTGCGGTTATTGACTCCTACTAAATCTATAAATTCGTGGATATTTCCTTGAAGCTCATCATCATCGTGTACTTCTAGCAGTACTTCTAAGTGTAAACTATGGGCAAGCTTGGCAAGTTTATAAAGTGCTTTTGGGTCTAAGCAAGCTGCAATTAGCAACACTACATCCGCCCCCATTGCCTTGGCTTCTATGATTTGGTATTCATCTATCATAAAATCTTTGCGAAGCATCGGCAGATTGATGACTTTTCTGACTGCATCAAAATCACTAGCTTTTGCTCCAAAAAAACCCTCATCTGTCAAAACAGAAAGCCCTGCTACTCCTGCCTCTTGATAGCCTTGAGTAACTTCTGTGGGGCTGGCATGTTCGTGAATCCAACCTTTAGAGGGAGACTTTCGCTTAAACTCGGCAATGATTCCAGAGGAGTTTTCAGCACTTAGATTTTCTTTAAGAGAGAAGGTTGTTCGCTCAAAATAAGGTGATTTTTCTAGTGCGTTTATAGACGTTTGAGACTGTCTAGTAGCAACTTCCTTTTTTTTGTGTGCTACGATGGTTTCTAATATATTCATTGTTTTATGTTGATTTTTTTTAAACCATTAAGAAATTAAGGTGATTAAGTTTTAGGAAACTATTTTCTACGATGATTTCTAATGTATTGATTTTTTTAAACCATTAAGAAATTAAGGTGATTAAGTTTTAGGAAACTATGTTCTACGATGATTTCTAATGTATTGATTTTTTTAAACCATTAAGAAATTAAGGTGATTAAGTTTTAGGAAACTATGTTCTACGATGATTTCTAATGTATTAATTTTTTTAAACTATTAAGAAATTAAGGTGATTAAGTTTTAGAAAACTATGTTCTACGATGATTTCTAATGTATTAATTTT
>Ga0163144_10024740_pt1 | contig 11761 bp, 18 predicted proteins | sample OliLak19BULKMAT1_FD_123175 | JGI IMG/M metagenome (GOLD analysis project Ga0163144, IMG submission 123175) | Freshwater microbial mat bacterial communities from Lake Vanda, McMurdo Dry Valleys, Antarctica - Oligotrophic Lake LV.19.BULKMAT1 | ecosystem: Environmental > Aquatic > Freshwater >... | reverse complement strand
GGTGATCTTGATGGACATCAACCTGCCGGGCATGAGTGGAATTGATGCGATGCAGATTCTGCGCGCGGACCCCCTGACGGCGCATATTCCCGTCGTTGCGGTAAGTGCCAGCGCATCGAAAATCGACATAGCAAACGGTATCAAAGCCGGTTTTTTCAGCTACGTGACCAAACCCATCCGGGTTACCGACTTCATGAAATCCCTCGACGAAGCGCTGGAGCATGCCAACAGGCGCTGAGATAGTTACAGAGCGTCGCGCCGGTGAGCGCCTCGCCAATTTGGCGGGGGTCCTTCAGCGGTGCGACGCGCTCCTTAAGAAAACCGATCCGTCGCTGTTGTACGGGCTTATCGAGCTGCCTGAGATCCTTTAGTGCATCCGGATCGAATTCGATTTCAAAGCCCAAGCTTTTTCTCCACCTCTGCGAGTGGAATAGTCTTGCGGTTCTTGCGCGCGCGCCTCGGCGAGATAGCGGTCCTCTAGATCGTCGATATATTCAGCAATCGCTTCGCGCGCGAGTGCAGTCTTGGTACGACCGGTCTCTTGGGCGAGGCTGTTGAGGCGTTCTTCCATGGCGTCTGGCAGGCGGATTGCGAGCATATGGTTTTCCGGTGGTTACGTGCTATACAAGTATAGCAGCCCGCAGTTTGTCGAATGTGACACGCTCAGTAGCTGCCGCGCAATCGGCGCAGACGCGGCGCGCGACATTCGCGTCTTTTGATGAGGAGTAGAGAAAGAGGCGGTTTCGATTGGTCCAGCATCAAGCGCCGCACATTTTCAATGTACGTGCCGTCGCCCGACTTGCGTGGCGCGACCGCATCGATGCTGGCGCCAATCGAGATCGATGCGATTTATTTGGGGGAAGAAACGATCAACGTGCGAGCGGGAACCTTCGCCACCAAGCACTTTCAATATGTCGATGAAGGTGCGGGAGGGTCCTTAACCCGCCACCCGCCATACGATGTCTGGGTAACGGCCGATGCCGACGCGATCATGGTGCAAGGCGGTGTCGGCGGCAGCATGCTGAGCTGGTATGAATTGATCGAGCTTGGCCGCTGAATCGTGCCCAGCGGTTACGCGTAGCGCCGGAGCAGAAATGAACAAAATTCGCAGCCAATTTGTTCAAGTCGGCGAGCGCCGCATGTTCGTGCGTGCGGCGGGTCTTGGCCCGGCAATTTTATTACTGCATCAATCACCGCAGAATTCGCGCATAACGATTCCCTAGATTGAGCGCGTGTCGGTACGCTATTCAGTGTTCGCGCCCGACACGCCGGGCTTCGGTTCATCGGATCCACTGCCGTTCGCACAGCCGACCATTCCCGAGCTGGCCAGCGCCGTCAAGGAATTACTCGATGCGTTTGGAATTCGGCGGGCCATCGTCTACGGTGTGCATACGGGTGCGGTGACGGCGCTGCGATTGTCACCGGACTTTCCCGAGCGTGTCGCGGCGTTGGTCTGCGATGGTTACGTGCGATTCAATTCCGGAGAACGCCAGAAGTTACTGAACGGCTACTACCCGCCGCTTTACACGACCGTTGCCTGCGTCTTCAAAATCAATTGCCGCAACCACGTCAACCCAACATCCTTGTTCGCTCTTTCGTGCCAAACCACGCGGTATGTAAAGTCGCATGTTTTGCTGGCTATGCCACGCCAAACCATGTCTGGGTGTTCTGCAAGAGCTTGTGCTGCACGCTGCGGACAAAGCATAACAAAGTCTGTCCCTTTCAAAAACCAAGGCGCAGCAAGAAAATATGGAATCGTTACCTGCATAGCATTACTTTTTTGCCCCAGTCTGCCCAAAACGTCATCCACTTCGGTTTGCCGCCCTGACGGATAGGTTGCCACTAACTGGGGATATTCTTTGACAGCGGACGGTCGCAGTGGCTTCAGGTGATCGGTGTGCTGAGCAAGGGGGTGGTTCTTTGCCATGAGCACGCCGTAACTTTCTTTGAACAAGTCTCGGGTATGGAAGTCGCCCGGAACTGGATCGTCGGCGTACAGCGCCAAGTCCAACTCGCCTGACTCCAAGTCCGAGAGCGTACGCTCCTTCCAAGGCTCAATGCGGATTCCAAGCATCTTCCCGTAGGTGGCAAGGTTACGCACCACCCTGTTGAGAACCACCACGCTGCCGTAGTCGGTCGATGCCACTCGGAACTGGCGCTGCTCGGTTTGCGGATCGAACTCGATGGCAGCAAAAACTTGCTTCGCCATTGCCAACGCATTGTTGGTCGTTTGTTTTAGAGCCAGCGCACGAGGGGTGAGGACGTAACCCTTGCTGGTCCGAACTAACAACGGATCAGCAAATGCTCTTCGCAGTCTGGTCATGACGCGACTTGCGGCAGGTTGAGTGATGCCTAACTGCGCGCCCATATGGGTGATGCTTTCCGTCGCTATAAGTGCATTCAATGCCTTAAGTAAATTTAGGTTTTGGTCTTGCATTTGGTTGATTCTCGACATGATTTGTTTGCATTCTACACATGCGAACAAATGAATTGTAATCATGCCTTGATCAGATGAAAATTAATCCTTGAGCAAAAGAGAGGAAAGATCAAGAAATGCACAAACGGAAATTTTTACAAACGTCTGCTGCCGTCAGCGTTGGCGCCTTTGTCACTCCCCTCATGGCACAAAACAGCACTACCGCACCGGTGGTCCCGGCTCATCTGCAAAACACGCCAACGGGTGAATTCAGCACTCAAACTTGGGGCGCACAACGTCGAATCGACACGGGCAGCTATGTGATCGAGCGCGTTACCTTGCCGAGCCAAGGCGCGGCCATTGTTGGCAATGCCCTGCTGCCAAAAACAGCAGGGCAGAAACCTGCGGTGGTGGTGATCGGCCCCGTGGCGTATGTCAAAGAACAATCTCCAATGCAATATGCCACTCGGTTGGTGCGGGAGGGCTTCGTGACCATGGTTTTTGACCCACGTTTTCATGGTGAAAGCGAGGGTATGCCGCGTCGCTTCGAGTCAAGAGCCGCCAAGGTGCAAGACCTTAGATCCGTGTTGGATTACCTCGCCAAGCGGCCAGACGTGGACGCAAGCAGACTTTATGTTCTGGGCGTGTGCCAAGGTGCAAATTGGGCGATTGAAGCCTGTACACAGGATTCTCGAGTGAAGGCCCTTGCCTTAGTAGCAGGCCATTACTTGGTGCCGCAGGTCGCCGCCATGTACTTGGGGCCGCCAGAAAAAGTGGCCGAACGTGTGGCCCGTGGACAAAAAGCTCGTGCGCGCTTTGAAGCAACAGGGCAGGTTGACTACATCTCGATCATTGGAGATGCGGATGCTTTGCTGCCAGCGCCTGTCATTGGCCAGTTCTACAGCCGCTGGGCGGACCGGGGGCCTTTCTGGAACTTCCATGGCCTGTGGGAGAACCGCATCACGGCAATGAGCGAGGCGGACATCTGGGGCCACAACGTGGCAGAGGTTATGAAAAACCTTAACACCCCTACATTGATGATTCATGCCAACCGCGCCGCCAGCGGTCCGGCTGTGCCCAAAGAGCTTTTTGCACTCATCCCTGCAAAAAAGAAAGAGCTGGTCTTTATGGCTGACCAAAACCAAATGATGTTTTACGAAGACCCAATCACTATCGACACCGTAACACCAAAGGTGGCCGAATTCTTCAAGGCCGCACAGACCATCTGAGCAACGCAGACATTGAATACAGGAACATCCCATGACGTCAGTCAACCGGCTTTCGCGTCGCCAAGTTTTGCAGGGCGCTGTCAATCTCGCATTGTCTAGCTTCGCTTTGACATATCTACGTCCATTGACGCTACCCCCATCATTTCGTCTCCCTGATTTCGACAGAAAGAACATTTCATGTTTGCAATAACAGGCGCTTTTGGGCAAACCGGCTCGGCATTGTGCGAAGCCTTGCACGCGGCTGATCAAAAAATTCGGCTATTGGTTCGCCGGGATGACGCGCAGGCTGTCGCATGGCGAGCGCGTGGCGCAGAGGTTGTCGTGGTAGATATCACCGACACCAAGTCGCTCGCCGACGCTTTACACGGCTTGGCCGGTGCGTATCTCATGAATCCCCCTGCCTATATGCACGCCGATTTATTTGCCCAAGCGCATGTCGTTCAGAAGAGCCTTATAGACGCGGCAAATATGGCAGAGGTGCCGCACATCGTCGCGCTGTCGTCGGTCGGAGCGCATCAACCCACGGGGACTGGAAACATTCTGACCACATGGGACTACGAGCAGCAACTTCGCCAGTTAAATTCAAGGTTGACGATACTGCGAGCTGCCAATTTCATGGAAAACTGGGCATGGTCATTAGCGGCCGTGCTTGAAAAAGGTGTGTTGCCGTCGATGTTCTTGCCCATCGAAAGGGCAATTCCTATGGTTTCAGTAGCGGACATTGGAGAAGCAGTGGCGACGTGTCTCACGCAGCCACCAGAGCGCAATCAAATCATCGAGTTGCACGGCCCACAAGACTATTCACCTGTCCTTGCTGCCCATGCGTTCAGAGAACTGCTTGGGAAAAAGATAGTTGCAGTAGAGGCGACTGAGAGCGCTTGGCCAGATGTGTTTCGTGGCAGTGGATTCCCGCCTGTTACTGTTCAAGCATTCTGCGATATGTTCCATGGTTTCAACGATGGCACTATCGCCTTTGAAGACAGGCACACCGCGATACGCGGCCAGACGGATTTGAAAACTGCCTTGGATGCATTGCTGAAACGTCCTCATGGGAAGCATTGAAATGACCATTGTCCAAATGCAGTTCCCTCCAGCAATTGTTGATCTCCATCCATTTTTTTCTGGTGCGCAGAAGGGAACATGCTTGTAACGGGCCCAGCGTTCGAGCCGTTTGCCGGGCTTGATGGTTTGTCGGTTTCAGGTCAACAATGCCCGTCGGGGGGGCGCGCGGCCGAAGTCGTCATCCAGGCGCTGGGGTGCTAGCCGCAATGCAGCATGGCCGTTCGCTGCCGTGCCGTTGGGCGTGGCTAGTACTCACAATGACTACGCTCATGGCTGGTTGCACCGCGTTAAGTGACATCGAGCGGCAGTTGGTATTTCGGCCCATTGTTGGAGAGTCACGCTCGTATTCGGGGCCGCCGAGAAATGCCAATGAAGTGTGGATTCCTTCTGGTGCGGCGGTTTTGCATGCATGGTGGGTAACCACCGGCAAAGCGCACAACGCTGCGCCTGCGCCAGTGTTGCTTTACCTGCACGGGCAGCGCTGGAACTTGTCCGGCCATACCGAGCGCATCGCGCGCCTGCATGAACTCGGCTTCGACATCCTTGCGATTGATTATCAGGGCTTTGGCCGCAGCAGCGCTGCATTGCCCTCGGAATCGTCAGTTGTCGCCGACGCCCACGCAGCCTGGAAATGGCTACTGCCACAGCTTGAGCCGGCGCAGCCGGTCTACATTTATGGGCACTCGCTGGGCTCGGCAATTGCAGTGCAACTCGCCACGGACCCATCTGCTGGCGCACGCGCGGCGGGCCTGATACTGGACAGCGCATTCACTTCCATTCCGGATGCTGCCGGGCAGCTACCCGGACTGGCCTGGTTGCCTGCCCACGGCTTGATGACGCAGCGCTTTGATTCGGCGGCCAGGATCAATCAGGTCACGATGCCGATTCTTTTCCTTCATGGCTCGAACGATACAGTCGTCCCGATAAAGTTAGGCCGCGCGCTGTACGACGCAGCGTCTGGCAGCCGACAGTGGGTTGTGATTGATGGTGCCGGACACAGCGATACCTTGCTTTCCACTGGACAGGAGCCGCGCAGAGCGTTGCGCGCCTTCGCAAACCTTGCCGGAGTCGCTTCAAGATGAATGCCCCCTTGCTCCGCAATCCTTCTGAATCCACCCGACCAAACCCATGAGGATATTCATGAAGTTACTGAACTGCGCTGCATTGCTTGGACTGTTCATCCTGTCCTGTGGCACCGTTGGCGCGCAGTCGCCCGCCCAGGTGCCTGTGCAGGACGAGCCGCGCCACAAACCAGTCTTGCGGAACACGCAAGTCATGGTTCTCAGGATTCAGATTCCCCCCGGTGACGAGTCGCTGATGCACACCCATGAAAACGACGCCGTGCACATCACCGTGCAGGGTTCCGATATACGCGAGACCACGCCACGCGGCTGGTGGGCTTCCAACCACGCAGCGTCTCCGGATGGTCTGACCTACTTTTCGGCCCTGGGCGGCAAACCCTACACGCACCAGATTCGCAACACTGGATCTCGCGAAACACACATCGTGTCGGTGGAGCTTCTGGGCAGCGCACCAGGCAATCCGCGCGTGTTCGACGCATTACCTGGTTCCGAGAAAATTTCCGACAACCCGCGGACTCGCGTCGAAAAGCTAAAATCAGACTCCGTCGTCGCCGTCCCGCCGTCGCCAGCCAATGCCGTTTTGGTTTCGCTGCGCGCAGGAACCTTAAGCGGTCTCGAAGTGGCCTCTGCGATGTCACCAGCCAGCGGGCACTGGATTCCGGCCGGGACGGCGGTACGGACGGCGGCCGCGCCTGGTTCCGGCAATGACTTGATCTACGTGCGGCTGCGCTGACAACATGGCCAAGATGCTTGATCCAGACCAATTTGCCGACGTCCAGCAAGCGACACGACAACACCTTCGGCAGCACGACTGCGGCGCATACACCTTTGAAGACGGGCAGGCTTTAACGGCACTGTCTGGCTGGAAGCGGCCACATCGTGTGCTGGAGTTAGGTACTGCGCTAGGCTATACCGCGTGCTGCCTGGCGCAGGGCTGCGCTTTGGCGCGGGTTGATACGATTGAGGGCGATGCCACGCACGTAACATTAGCGCGTGAACAAATCGCCAGACATGGCTTGACCGATCGCATTACCGTGCACCATGGGCAGTTTGACGAGATGTTAGGCCAGCTGGAAATGGGGTATGACCTGGCGTTCTTTGACGGATTTGCGCCGCCTCCAGCCACCATCGCGCGGTTGCGTGATTTGCTTGCCATTGGCGGAATATTGGTCTGCTCCAACCTGCAACTTGGCCGCGGTAGCGCGGCTCGACAACTCGCGCAGGACCTTGACGATGCGCGCCGTTGGCGAGCCCTGTCGTCAATCGAAAGCGGGCGCACGGCAGTGCGCCAAAAACTAAACGCTGAATAGGAACCCGATGAAAAATAGAATCCAGTGCCTGCTGGCCGCAACCGCCTTTACTTTCTGCGCCAGTGTCTCAGCCACCGGCCTGGCCACATGCGACTCCGGCCCCAGGTCGGGCTGGCAGACAATTGAAAAGCTCGAAAAGCAACTTTCCGAACGCGGATGGACGGTGCGGCGCGTCAAAGAAGATGGAGGCTGTTATGAGGTCTATGCGATTGACGACAAGGGCCAGCGCGTCGAGGCCTATTTCCATCCGGTAACGCTTGCGCCCGTACCAACCAAGTCGCGCTGACTACCTCCATGGCTTGGGTGCGTGTTTGGCCAAAGTGGCAGCGTCTGCTGCACGCGGGCCTGGCATTAACCATGATTGCGGCGCTTGTCACGTATGAGGGTGGACGCCTGCACGAATTGGCGGGTTATGCCGCTTTGGCCCTCGTGCTGTTGCGGCTGGCGCTCGGCTTCGTAGGGCCGATGCAGGCGCGTTTTACGGCCTTTGCTCGCGCGCCGATGGTCACCTGGGATTATGCGCGAGCGCTGTGGCAAGGCTGCGAGGCCCGCTACCTCAACCACAACCCGCTGGGGGCATGGATGGTCGTGCTGCTGCTGTCGTTGGGCGCTGGCGCCGCCGTGACTGGCGCCATCTATGTAACCAACCGATTCTGGGGCGAGGCGTGGTTGATTGCCGCCCATGCGCTCCTGGCTTGGCCACTGGGCTTGCTAATCCCGCTGCACGTCGCAGGCGTGATCCACGCCAGTCGGCGCCACTGCGAGAATTTGGTCGGCGCAATGTGGTGGCATGGCTGCAAGCGCGACGAGTCTCCGGACGCCCAGGGCAAACGGCGTGCGTGATCTTCCGCAGTCGCGCTGCACGAGCAAGCCGAACGCCCAACCAGCGTACATCGGGTTTCAAAGGTCAAAGGGTCGAAGTCGACATTCAGTTTTTGCATGTTCAGCATTCTGCAGAGTGACTTCACACAATGCTGGCCATCTGCGATGCTCATACTTTATAAACCACTTTCATAAAAGTCGATGCGATGCCCACTGTCCCAGTTAACCGGCACGCGGGGTTCGAGGCCGATTCAAATACCAGCGCGCGACACCGGGAACAACGGCGCTGGTTTCTTGCCAGCGCCTGCGTGATCGCTGTGGCCGGGCCCGCCGCAGGCCAAAGCCTCGCAACCCCGGCCCAGCTGCCGGCTGCAGACGCATTGCAGCAGCCTTCAGCCACGCAGGTCCAAACTCGGCAAACGCTCTACTGGACACAGGCGGCGTCCCCGTCGGTTGCCCGTCAGGAGATTTACCCTGAGACTCTGGGGGCAAGATTTACGTAGCCGGGGGCCTTTTGAGCCCCAATACGGGGTATTCGGCGCACTTCGAAGCGTACGACCCACCCTCGGATGCATGGACAAGGCTGGCGACGTTGCCGGAAGCCCGGCACCACATTGCACTGGCGGCGACGGGTGGGTTGTTGTACGAAGTAGGCGGGTTCAGCGGTGGTTTTCCCAACTGGCAGGCACAAGCATCGGTGTACGTCTTTGATCCGGCATCAAACCGTTGGCGCGACAGCGTGCCTTTGCCAATCCCGCGTGCAAAGGGCGTGACTGCTGCTGTTGACGGCAAGATTTATGTAGTCGGGGGGCGGGTGCGAGCGACCGCCGAAGCAAGGCACTTCAATGAGCATTCGGACACCACCCGCAGCGAGGTGTTTGACCCACTCACTGGCAAGTGGTCGCCGATTGCGGACGCACTGACGGCTCGCAACAGCGCCGCATCTGTCGTGATCGAAGGCAGGATTTATGCAGTGGGCGGGCGCCAGGCACTCAAACAGGCAGACGGTTCGCTGCGTCAGGTGAACGTTGCGAACCTGGAGGTGTACGACCCTAAGACGAACCTTTGGCAAACGCGCGCTCCGATGCCGCAGGGGCAAGTCCGCCTGGCAGCCGCGACACACGGCGGAAAGCTGTATGTCTTTGGCGGAGAACAGTGGGTTGCGGAGCACAAGGTGTTCGAAAACAACTGGGTATACGACCCCGCCACCCACCGTTGGCAATCGCTTCCGCCGTTGGCAACCCCCAGACACGGCCTGGGCGCCGCCAACGTGGGTAACCGCATCTATGTCTTTGGTGGCGGCGCGAAGGTCGGTGGCGAGGCGGCCACTGCAGTTCACGAAGTTCTTGTGCTCAGCGAGACGCGACAGTGAGCGGCGCCCTGGAAGATCAGCCCATGGTGGATATCCTGAGCGAAGTATTCACAGAATGTCCGCGACCGCCACCACTGCACCGGCTCTAACCACTTTCCTGAAAGGTATTCACACATGAACCCAACCCGACGCGCATTCTCCCTGTCCAGCATTGCCCTACTCGGCTGCGCTGGCGCGGTGCCATTACTACTTGCACGCGACGCGATGGCGCAGGTGCCGGTGCCGGCGAATCTCGACGCACGCGTCAAGGCCTTCCTGGATCAACGTCGGAACACGTGGAGCCAGGGCATCAACTACTGGAATGTACGCTACCAAGATGGACAAGCCTTGCATGATCTGGTGCTCAAAAATGGCTTCAAGCGCCTGCTGGAGGTGGGCACATCGACAGGACACTCCGCAATCTGGCTCGCCTGGGCGGCTGTTAAGACCGGGGGGCGGCTTACAACTATCGAAATCGACCCGACACGCCACGCAGAAGCGCTGCGCAACTTCAAACTGGCTGGCGTTGACGCCTACATTGACGCCCGGCTGGCCAACGCGCACGACCTGGTCAAACAATTACCCGGACCGTGGGATTTGGTATTTCAGGACGCCGACAAGGATTGGTACCTGAACTATTGGAACGACCTCAAAGGAAAGATTGCCGTCAAGGGCTGCTACGCGGCCGACAACGTCTTGCGCCCTGAAGCGCGTCAGGTGACGCAATTTGTTGAAGCGGCACGGCGCGACCCGGCTTTCCGTACGAGCATCGATGATCTTGGCAGCGGCGAAGGGGTGTTGTTGGCCTGCCGTACCTGAAACGGTTGCTGCCCACCTTCCAAAGCGTGCCGACCTGCGTCTTCCGACAAGCAGTTCGAATTCGACACCCAATGACTAACTTGTAAAGGTAAACCAATGACCACTCTGACTGTTAACGGAAAAACCGTGAAAGTTGACACTGACTTGCAGACTCCACTGTTGTGGATCCTGCGGGAAGACCTTGGCTTGACGGGAACCAAATACGGCTGCGGCGTTGCGTCGTGCGGAGCCTGTACGGTGCATCTTGACGGACAGGCAATTTATGCCTGTCGGACTCCGCTGTCTGCAGTTGTTGGCAAGGCCGTCACAACCATCGAAGGTTTGTCGCCAACTGGCGATCACGCGCTCCAAAAAGCATGGATTGTCGAGCAAGTGCCTCAATGCGGATACTGCCAATCAGGCCAGATCATGCGTGCAGCTGCGCTGCTGTCCGCCAACCCTAGCCCGACCCGCGGTCAAATCGTCAACACGATGTCCGCCAACCTGTGCCGGTGTGGCACCTACTCTCGAATCGTGCGTGCTATCGAGCGCGTTGCAAAGGGAGCCTGACCATGACGTTCTCTGCAAAGTTATCCCGGCGCGAGTTTGTGGGTTCTATGGGCTTCCTCAGCATTGCCATTCTGGGCAATGGCGCTATCTTGCTCGCACAAGGCGAAGCCAACGCCAACGCACAGAAACCTGGCCACCTGTCGGCGAACGCCTGGGTCAAAATCTCGGCAAATAACGAAATCACAATCCGCTTCGCGGCCACGGAGATGGGGCAGGGAGTCATGACGTCATTGCCAATGATTCTGGCTGAAGAACTCGACGCGGACTGGTCAAAGGTTCTTGTCGAGCAAGTCAACCAGGACCAGGACAAGACCTACGGAAACCCGCTTTTCGGAGGAAACCTGTTTACTGCCGGCAGTGAGTCTATTGAGGGCTACTTCCCTATCATGCGGCAAGCAGGTGCCACAGCGCGCAGAATCCTTATCTACACTGCCGCCGCGGCATGGGGCGTTCCGGTTTCTGAGGTGTCTTCTGAACCAAGCGTCATTCTTCACAGGGCAAGCGGACGAAGAATGAGCTTCGGTCAAATCGTCGCGTTATCGAAGATCGTCTCTGATGTTCCCGCTATTACCGAAACCGACTTAAAACCGCGCTCCAACTATCGCCTGATCGGTACCGATCCTGGTCGGCGCGACATTCCGGGTAAGACACGAGGCGAGACGGTCTACTCAGTCGATGTGAAAGTGCCGGGAATGGTTTATGCGGCGCAACTTCATGCGCCGGTTGAGGGCGAGACGCCAGTAGTCGTTTCAGATGCGGAAGCCAGGGCGGTGCAGGGAGTCATAGCCATCGTGCCGCTGCGCAATTCCATTGCCGTTGTCGCTAACCGTTGGGAAGTTGCGAGGTACGCTCGTGACCTCCTTAAGGTGGAATGGACAACGACATCATCGTTTCGTTCGGCCAACAGCGCATCCGATCTGGCAGCGGCTGTAACGGCCGCCAGCGATCTCGGACGCATCGCGAAAGTCTGGTCAACGCGCGGCAACGCAGTTGCGAGTTTGAGCGGCACTGGCCGGCGGGTGGTCGAAGCCACCTACACAACCGACTACGTCTACCACGCCCAGATGGAGCCGCTGGCGGCAGTAGCCTCGGTGGACGCTGATGGCAAGGGCGCCGAAGTC
>Ga0163144_10024739_pt1 | contig 11761 bp, 12 predicted proteins | sample OliLak19BULKMAT1_FD_123175 | JGI IMG/M metagenome (GOLD analysis project Ga0163144, IMG submission 123175) | Freshwater microbial mat bacterial communities from Lake Vanda, McMurdo Dry Valleys, Antarctica - Oligotrophic Lake LV.19.BULKMAT1 | ecosystem: Environmental > Aquatic > Freshwater >... | reverse complement strand
CGTCAGATCATTTATCGCAACTGCTATTAAGCAGGGCGCTGATCCCGTCGAAGAACTCGTCGGATTGTTTACCCCAAATAGCGAAGAGTATATGAGACTCGCTCGACACCCTGAATAGTTACCTTTCCTTTAAAGAAAAGTGGCTTCCAAGGGTAAAGGCAATTGAATTCCATCCATTAAATAAAGTTTCATCAAAAGAACAAAGGTTGTTTAAAATTCGATCGAAATTTATTTCCAAATATCCAGGGTGGTTGAAAAAATGGATCAAATTGGAAAATGCATTATACGATTCAGATATTCACTTTGAAACTTTATTAAAGAAATATGATTGCAAGCTTCTGATTCTGACTCACCCTACACATAGTTTTGAATTACCATTATACAAATCAGCTTTAAAACTTTCTATACCTACAATCGGCGTACTTCGGAGTTGGGATAATATTCATAAAGGGCTTCGCATCAGGCCAGATCACCTCACCGTTTGGAATAATGTAAACAAGCAGGAAGCGGTTGATTTACTAAAGCTTGCACCTGACCAGGTTTATATCACAGGAGGCTCCCAATTTGACGGCTACTTTTCAGAAAATATAACGCAAAGTACACGAGTTGGGTTTTGTGATAAATATAATTTAGACCCAAATCGACCAATCATTATGGTTGCTACACTTGGCGCTTTTATATATCTTTATGATGAACAATATATTATTGATTTTCTTATTGATTCTATAATAAACGGTACAATTCTCAGGGATTCTCAATTGATAATACGCCTACACCCTACCTCCCGGTTAGAATATGTGCTCAAATACCTTGAATATGATTTTATAAAGTTATCTTATATTAAAGAATATATTCCTTCCATAGGATGGACAATGACGAGATCAGAAGTTGAAGAGGTTGGTTATATCTTAAAACATTCAGATGTTGTAGTGTCTCCGGGTTCAACCATTACAATTGAAACAGCAATTTTTGACACGCCAACAATTGTACCGATTTTTCGTCTATACCAACCCGACGCTGGTATTGAGGTGTTTCAATATCATTTTGCGACCCATTTTAGAAGATTGAGGGACGAAAACCTTGTACCAGTTGTGGCGGATAAAGAGAACTTGATTAAAGAAATAAATAAAAGTCTTAACGATCAAAATCATTACTCACTACAGCGCAAGCAATTAGCAAAAGATTATATTCATTATTTTGATAGAGAAAGCACACAAAGAATTGCAGAATTTATTTTTGAAAAAATGCCAAATTACATGATGAAGCTATCAATATGTCAATCTTAGAACTACTCAAACGTAATTATAAATTAATTAGAAATGTTGACTAACAAATCACTGCTAATTACAGGAGGCACAGGTTCTTTAGGGAAAGCCCTTACTCAATATATATTGACAAAATATCCGAAAGTCAAAAAGCTGGTCATCTTTTCAAGAGATGAACAAAAGCAGTATCAGATGGCCTTAGAATATCCGTCGGAAAAATATCCTCAAATACGATTTTTTATAGGGGATGTTAGGGATAAAGAGCGATTAACGAGAGCTTTTAGTGGGATTGATTACATCATTCATGCGGCAGCAATGAAACATGTCCCAATCGCAGAGTACAACCCAGATGAATGTGTTAAAACGAATATTGGCGGAGCGCAAAACGTGATACATGCGGCCTTGGAAACTACGGTGGAAAGGGTCGTGGCGCTGTCTACGGATAAAGCTTGTGCGCCGATTAATCTATATGGAGCGACTAAATTGACTTCTGATAAACTATTCGTTGCAGCCAATAACATCAAAGGTGTGAACCCGATCCGGTTTTCAGTTGTTCGTTATGGCAATGTAATGGGGTCTAATGGTTCGGTAATTCCCTATTTTTTGAACAAAAGGCATGAAGGGGTATTGCCGATTACAGACTCTAAAATGACCCGGTTTAACATCTCTCTGCAAGGTGGGGTGGATATGGTCATGCATGCGTTGGAAAATGCCTGGGGAGGAGAGTTATTTGTCCCCAAAATCCCTTCTTATCGCATCATGGATGTAGCGGAAGCCATCGGCCCCAATTGCGAAAAGCCTATTGTGGGGATACGCCCTGGTGAAAAGGTACATGAAGAAATGATTACAAGTTCTGATTCCTACAATACCTGGGAAATAGGGTCATACTACGTTATCCTTCCTCAGCAGTTGAGTTGGAAATTAAATGAATATATTGCTCATTTTAATGCCATAAAAGTAAAGCCGGGTTTTAGCTATAATTCCGGTGAAAATATGGAATGGGAAACGGTTGAATCACTTCGATCTTTAATCAAACAACACATTGACGCTACCTTTGAAGCATGATATGAAACCTATACCTTACGGACGCCAACACCTAACGGAAGCAGACATTCAAGCTGTAGTGGAGGTGTTAAAATCCGATTACCTTACCCAGGGGCCTAAAATCGCAGCCTTCGAAGCGGCTTTCGCGGAATACGTAGGCAGTAAATACGCAGTAGCGGTTGCCAATGGTACCGCAGCTTTGCACCTCTGTACTTTGGCTTTGGGAGTACAACCTGGAGATAAAGTCGTTACGACGCCCATTACGTTTGCAGCATCGGCTAATTGCGTTCGGTATTGTGGAGGGGAAGTGGTTTTTGCGGATATTGATCCTGAAACGTATCTGTTGAACATTCATAAGGTTCGCACACTTTTGGAGGCCGCTCCACGAGGAACTTATCAGGGGCTTATTCCGGTAGATTTTGCTGGACGAGCAGTAAACATGGAAGTTTTTCGTCAACTTGCAAAAGAATACGGCTTGTGGATAATCGAAGATGCCTGCCATGCGCCCGGCGGTTACTTTACAGATAGCAGTGGTCGGCGGCAAAATTGTGGGAACGGCGAATACGCCGACCTCGCCATCTTTTCATTTCACCCCGTAAAACATATTGCGACCGGGGAAGGTGGTATGATCACAACCAATAATCCCATACTATACCAAAAGTTGTTAAAACTCCGTACCCACGGCATCACCCGAAATGCCGATGAATTCTCCAACAGCCTTCTATTTGCTTCGGGAGATACGGAAATCGTTAATAGTCTCGAACCTTCTCAATGGCCTGGGTGGTACATGGAGATGCAAGACCTGGGGTTTAACTACCGCCTGACTGATTTTCAGGCGGCTTTGGGTATAAGCCAGTTGAAAAGAGCCGAGGAGGGAATAAAGAGACGAAAAGAAATTGCGCTGAAATACAAAAAAGCATTTGAAAGTAAGCCTTGGCTCTTAGGGCAATCTGGCGAAATAGAAGGCCATGCCTATCATCTTTACATCTTGGAAGTTGAGAACCGGTTGGCTCTTTATAATTATTTAAGAGTAAATCATATTTATGCGCAAATCCACTATATCCCCTGTCATTTGATGCCTTATTACCGACAATTCGGTTGGAAAGAAGGGGATATGCCTCATTCGGAACGCTATTACGCCAATTGCATCAGCCTGCCTATGTATACAACCCTGACAGTTCAAGAACAGGAATATGTCATAGAGACCATAAAAAAGTTCTATGCGTAGCATCGCGATCATACCTGCACGGGGGGAGAGCAAAAGAATTCCGCGAAAAAACATTAAGGATTTTTTAGGCAAACCCATCATCGCTTATTCAATTGAAGCAGCGCTGAATAGTGGCTTGTTTGATGAAGTTATGGTGTCAACGGATGACATTAATATAGCGAACATTGCAAAAAAAATCGGAGCGGAAGTACCATTCATGAGAACTCATAAAAACGCTGATGATTACGCAACTACAGTAGAAGTTTTGCTCGAAGTCATTCATAATTATGAAGCAATAGGGATGAGTTTCAAATACGGCTGCTGTATCTACCCAACGGCTCCATTCGTAACCCCGGAAATCCTACTAAAGTCCAAAGAATTATTAGTCCAAAAGGAGTATGATTGTGTGTTCCCGGTTTTACAATTCTCCTCTCCTATACAAAGAGCGCTTCAAATGAATCCTGATGGGAGGATAGAAATGTTTTACCCCGAATTTCAAACTATAAGATCTCAGGACTTGCCGCCCGCTTATCACGACAGTGGCCAATTTTACTGGTTTGATATCCTTGCACTGAAGAAAAACAGACAACTCTGGACGCACAACACTGGGGCAATACCGCTTTCAGCACTACAAGCTCATGACATAGATAACGAGGAGGATTGGAGTATAGCTGAATTCAAATTTCAAATAACATTCGGAAAGAATAAAAATAAAGGAAATGCATAAATATGAAACCGATCAGGAAGGATTTTGGGCAGGCGAATTTGGCGACGATTATATAGCAAGAAACAAAGGCTCCGAACTTTTGGCTTCCAATCTTGCCTTCTTTTCAAGAATTCTAAAGTATGCCGAAAAGCCTAAATCCTTGATTGAATTTGGCGCCAATATTGGTATGAATCTCAAAGCTCTTCAATTATTGTATCCAGGAATAGACCTTTGTGGTATTGAAATTAACCAAATGGCTGCCCAGGAGTTAGCTAGACTTATTGGCGCACAAAACGTGCTTAATATGTCCATTTTCGATTTCTATCCTGAACGGACGTATGAAATTTCATTAATCAAAGGTGTACTTATCCATATAAATCCCGAAAAATTAGATATAGTTTATCAAAAACTATATGAATCCTCAGATAAATTCATATTGATTTGTGAGTATTACAATCCTTCGCCGGTTTCAATTCCTTATCGTGGTCATAGTGAACGATTGTTTAAAAGAGACTTTGCCGGAGAGATGATGGCTAAATTCAAAAAATTGTCTCTGCTTGATTACGGCTTTTCTTATCGGAAAGACCCGGCATTCCCGCAAGATGACATAAATTGGTTTTTATTGAAAAAACAACATTAATTTCAATACCTGTTAGTAAAATAAAAAATCATGAAATATTGTACAAAATGTATAATGCCTGATACAAAACCCGATTTACACTTTGATGAGGAGGGAATATGCAGTGCTTGTAGGAGTTATGAAAAAAGAAAAGAAGTAGATTGGGAAAAAAGAAAAATTGAACTGCTTGAAATCCTAGAAAAATATCGTTCAAAAAACCAATCCCAATGGGATTGCATAATTCCTGTAAGTGGTGGAAAAGACAGCACTTTTCAGGTATTGACCATTCTTCAATTAGGTTATAATCCTTTGTGTGTAACAGCGGCAACCTGCCACCTTTCTGAAATTGGGCGAAAAAATATTGAGAATATCAAAAAACTTGGTGTAGATTATGTTGAGTTTTCGCCAAATCCAAAAATTCGTGCAAAGCTTAACAGAATAGGATTATCTCAAGTAGGCGATATTTCCTGGCCTGAACATATAGGAATTTTTACTATACCAGTACGAGCTGCTGTACAATATAACGTACCTTTGTTGATTTGGGGTGAAAATTCTCAAAACGAGTATGGTGGACCTGCTGCTGCTGCGAAAAACAATGTTCTCAATCGGCGTTGGTTAGAGGAATTTGGAGGCTTGCTGGGTTTAAGAATTTCAGACTTAATTGACTTTGAAGGAATGAAAAAAAGTGACTTAATAACCTATTTATACCCTTCCGATGAAGAATTGCACAGGGTTGGCGTGACTGGTGTTTTCCTGGGGTACTATCTCCCCTGGGATGGCTACAGTAATGCTCTGATAGCCCAGTCTTATGGATTCACAACTCTTCAAACTACCGTAGAAGGCTCTATCGTCAACTATGAAAATTTGGACAACTACCAGACTGGAATACACGACTACTTCAAATACCTAAAATTTGGGTTTGGCAGAGCTACCGACATAGCCTGCCTGCATTTGCGGAGAGGCAGGATGACAAGGAATTTGGCTATTGACATAGTTGGAAACCATGACGGTAAGTTTCCATGGACATATCTTGGAAAACCTATTGAAGAAATATTATCACACATAGATATAAACCTTGACGAATTCATAAAAATATGCGACAGATTTACTAATAAAAAAATATTTAAGACTGACTCAAGAGGAAATCTAATCAAGGACAAACAGGGTAACTTAATTAAGCTTTTTCATCCTGAATCTTTATAACTATGGCAGTTGCAATTATTGATTATGGACTTTGCAACTTAGGCTCTGTTAAAAGGGCATTCGAAGAGAACGGTGCTGAAGCATACATAACCAAGAACCCCAGTGAACTTGCTGATGCCACTCACATTGTATTGCCAGGTGTAGGAGCATTTCCCGATGCCATGGCAAATCTTGAAAAAGATGGTATGGTTGAAGCCATCCGGGAAAATGTCGTTGAATATAAAATCCCATTTCTTGGAATATGTTTAGGTATGCAGTTGATGTGTCAATTCGGTCTTGAAGTTGTAATGACAGAAGGAATCAATTTAGTACCAGGAGAAGTAATTCCTTTCCCAGACACCCTAAAGAACATAAGAGTTCCTCACATAGGGTGGAATGAAGTTCACCTTCTAAATAACTCTGTTTTGTTTTATAAAATACCAAATGGAACTGATTTTTACTTCGTACATAGCTATCATTGCTCCAAAATACCACAGGAAAATGTTATAGCCACAACACCACACGGGTACGACTTTATTTCTGCTTTTCAACAGGACAATATTTTTGGTGTTCAATTTCATCCAGAGAAAAGTTCCAAAGCAGGATTTCAGTTAATAAAAAATTTTATTCATTACTTTTAATGCTGAAAATCAGGATAATACCGACAATCCTTTGGAAAGACTTCGGAATCGTAAAAGGCATTTCGTTTGATTCATGGCGACGGGTTGGCTCCTTGCTACCCGCTGTCAAAGTGTACAATACCAGACAGGTTGATGAACTTGTAATTATGGATATATCAGCCACGGAACAAAATAGGGAACCGGACTTTGACGTGATAGATGATATAGCTGATGAATGCTTTGTTCCTTTGACCGTAGGTGGTGGAGTTCAGTCTCTTGAGCATATAAAAAAATTACTTAGAGCCGGTGCTGATAAAGTTGCTATTAATTCTGCGGCTTATGATAATCCATCCCTAATTACACAAGGCGCAGAAAAATTTGGGCGCCAATGCATGGTTGTCAGTATTGATTACGCCAGGAAAGAAAACGGTGATTTATACTGCGTCAGTCAATCTGGGAAAAAAGCACTTGATATTCATCCCGTAGAATGGGCTAAGATAGTAGATGAATTAGGAGCTGGCGAGATTATATTGACTTCGGTGCACTTGGACGGTACAATGAAAGGATATGACTTAGATTGCATTCAAGCAGTTGCATCTGCAGTAAATATACCTATCATTGCATCAGGTGGTGCCGGTGATTATGAAGACCTGTACTTAGCAATAACACAGGGACATGCGTCTGCGGTAGCCGCAGCGAGTATGTTTCATTTCACCCAGCAAACACCATTGGAAGCCAAAATTTATCTCAGAAATAAAGGAATAAAGACCCGCATTTGAAGCCAAATATTTTCTTTAGAGCTGACGGCAATACCGTAATAGGGCTGGGGCATGTCATTCGCTCGCTGGCTTTAGCTGAAATGATGCGTGAGGAATATGAATGTCATTTTATTATTCGCAATCCCCTGCCCTCCTTAAAAACTCAAATATTGGAAGTATGCCAAAGCATCATTGAACTTCCGGAAACGGAGAACCACGACTATGAAGCCCAAATGATAGCTGATGCCTACCTTACGGGCTATGAAATTGTTGTATTGGATGGCTACCATTTCCAAACCGAATACCAGGGTATATTTAAAATGAAGGGTTGTAAGGTCGTTTGCATTGACGACATTCATGCCTGCCATTTTGCAGCAGACGCTATAATCAATCACGCAGGTGGTGTAACTCCTGCGGACTATTCTGCTGAGCGATACACTCAATATTTTTTTGGGTTGCAGTATGCTTTATTGAGAAAACCATTTCGGGATGCTGCAAAACAAACAAATTATGAAAAACGGGAAAATAGTATTTTTATCTGTTTTGGAGGTGCTGACCCTGACAATGACACACTTAAAGCACTCCACAAATGTGAATCAGTTGGCAAAAATTTCAAGTATTATGTAGCACTCGGAGCGGGTTATAAATTTAGAAATGAAATTCTTGATTACGTTAAACAATCGAAGCTGCAAATTGAAGTTCTGTTTGACTTAAATGCAGAGAAAATAGTACATTACATGGGAAGGTGCAAAATGGCTATCACTTCACCAAGCACCGTTGCGTATGAATATCTGGGTGTGGGAGGTATCTTGTTGCTCAAAATGATTGCGGATAACCAAAGGAATTTGATGTCATATTTAATAAACCAAGGATTTGCATTAGATTTTGAAAGTAGCCTCTGCTCTGAAAATTTTAAAGTCTCACATGAAAATTATCGAAAAATACAAGGGGGGCAGGAAAAAATATTTTTAGTCCTCTTTAAATCGCTCATGATGAATATAAGAAGAGCTAATCAATCTGATTTTATGCAATATTATGAATGGGTCAACGATCCAATAACACGTTCTCAGTCATACAATTCAAATAATATATTGATAGAAGATCATAAAAAATGGTTTTTTGATAAACTATTTTCTAAATACCATTTTCTTTATATTATATCATTTAATGATGAAAACGTAGGCCAAGTTCGATTTGACATAAATGATGAAACAGCTATAATAAATTATTCTCTGGCTTCTGCATGTAGAGGAAAAAGGATGGCGGAACCATTGCTGAAAAAAGGAATTCAAGAATTCAGACAGGAAACAGGCGGAAAATACATACTGGTAGGATTTGTAAAAAAAGAAAATACTCCCTCATGTAAGGTCTTTTTAAGTCTTGATTTTCAAGAAGAGATAACAGACAAATACCCAAACTCCTTAAGATATACATTAAAATGAACGATATTTTAATCAATGGAATAAAAATTGGAAATTACCATCGGCCATTCATCATCGCCGAAATGTCGGGTAATCACAACCAATCGATTGAACGTGCCTTAGAATTGGTAAAAGCAGCGGCAGATGCAGGCGCTCATGCCCTGAAACTGCAAACCTATACCGCCGATACTATTACCATCAACCATCGAGGCGGATTGTTTGATATCACCGATCCCAATTCCTTGTGGTACGGTAAAAACCTTTACGAACTCTATCAGGAGGCTCATACGCCCTGGGAATGGCATAAAGATATTTTCGAGTACGCCAAATCTTTGGGTATGGCTGCCTTTTCTTCTCCTTTTGATGAGACCGCTGTAGATTTTTTGGAAAAACTCAATGTACCCGCATACAAAATTGCCTCCTTTGAAAGCGGTCACCATCCGCTCCTGAAAAAGGTTGCCCAAACAGGCAAGCCTGTCATTCTGTCTTCCGGCATCTCTACGTTGGATGAATTGTACGAATCCGTCGGAGTGCTAAAACAGAATGGATGTAAGGATTTGGTTATCCTGAAATGTACCAGCACCTACCCTGCGACCCCCGAAAACACCAACCTGCGCACCATTCCGGTACTTCAGGAAATATTCCCGGATTGCATCATTGGCCTTTCTGACCATACCATGGGCATCGGGGCATCTGTAGCCGCTATTGCGCTTGGCGCAAGGGTAATAGAAAAACATTTTACCCTACGAAGGGCTGATGGGGGGGTGGATAGTACATTCTCCATGGAACCAGAAGAACTGAAAGCATTGGTGCTGGAAACTGAACGTGCTTTTCAGGCATTGGGCAACGTACAACTGGATACCCAAAAAGCGGAAGAAAAAAGCAGGCAGTTCAAACGCTCTGTTTATGTGGTGAAGGATATGAAAGCAGGAGAAGTATTTACTAAAGAAAATTTAAAAGTGATAAGACCGGGAGATGGGTTGCATCCAATGTTTTTTGATGCTTTTATTGGAAAGAAAACCCAAAAAAAGATTTTAAAAGGTACCCCACTTAGCTTTGATATTTTTTGATTAAAATTTTAGCCGAAAATGAAAATAATTTTTCTAATTGAACACGATCATGGAGGTGTTATTCCCTTCAAACACAGAACTTATTTTGATAAGGTAGATGTTGAATACGATTATTGGGATCTCCGTTATTTAAAAAACGGCAAGAGAGCTATTGAACCCATTTGGGTTGCCAATTCAGACTTGATAATAAAAAAAATCCATAAGTCAGATTTAGAGCGGGAGCTATCAACCTTAAAAGAGTCTGTTTTTATAACAGGGCATGGTATCAGCAGAAAAAATCGTTTTTTTTATTGCCTACTAAAAAAGTATAATATTCCTTATATCGTGTTAATTAATGTGAATTACTTCTTTAATGTAAAAATAAACCACTGGCGTAGACTTTGGACTATTCAGACAACACTAAAAAGTTTAGTATTACACTTGATTTATACGCCAATAGTAAACTTTTTCAACAAACTGGCAATAGATATAAATCGTCCGGCATTAACTATATTAGGTAATTATTACGACCAAAAAAAATATAACTTTCCTGCCCCGTCTAATGGTGTTAAATATTATTATGCCGGTAATTATGAGAGAATCAAAAATTTCCAGGGTAAAATACAGGAAGACGATTTAATTATTTTCATTGATCAGAATTTGCCATGGCATAATGAAACAGTAGGTTATAAATGGAACATGGAACCTGAAATTTATTATCAAAAAATTGCACGGTTTTTACACAAAGTTCAACATTTGACTGGTAAGAAAGTGATAATTGCCGCTCATCCAAAAACAGAACCAGGAAAAATCGAACCTTATTTTGGTTCAATGCCTGTCAAATATGGTGAAACTATGAATTTGTTAGCAAAGTGCTCATTGGCAATAACACACATGAGTACAACCATAGATTACTGCATTTACTTCAAAAAACCGTTAATATTATTATATTGCTCTGAATTTGATAATTCGCCGGTTAAGTATGAAATTAAACTTTACGGACAGGAATTGAATAAAAAAATTTTATATCTGGATCAAATTAGTCCTGATGATTTTTCAATAAATGAATTAGAGAAATACTCGTATGTAAATGATAAGGATTATTCCAATTATATCTATAAGAATTTACACCCCCGAAACGCACCTGAAGGGTCATACTGGGAGTATATAGCTAACTTTGTTGCTGGTTTAGCCCTTACCAACAAGTAAATTATGAGTAGAATTATTGTAAAGCCATTAAAAATCCTTTGCTTTTCCAGCAGTTACCCCGACCCCGCCTGGGCAAAGCCCTACGATTACATTTTCGTTAAAGAGCATATCATCTCCGTAGCTCCTTACTGCCAAAGCAGGGTTGTATATATTCCTTCTGATCAGCCTTCCGGTAATAAAATGGTTGAAATCGTAATCTCTGTTGAAGATAACATCCCCACTGACTGCATCTTTTTTAAAACCATCCAGAAAATACATCACAAAAGGCTTCGGGAGCTTGATCTCGTTCCGTTTATACAAAGACCGGAAGATTTGTTACCGCCCACACTGAAATGTTTGAAGGAACCGGAGTGGTGTAAAGAAAAAAGCAGGAGGTTGGTAAAGGATTATGTGTATTTTACTGACAGAAGTTCAACCGAGCGCCTAATTCAGTACATTAAAGAACATTCAATGGAAATTTAAGTAATGAAAAATAGTCAAAATTGGAAAGCCAACAAATTCATTTTCGATAAAATCCTAAATAAATGGATACCTAATATCAATTACCCGGGCATATCTAATCATTCCTATATTATTGCTCATAATCAGATACGCTTTTATCAAGATTTTATCCAAAGATATGTTAAAGGAAGCTTATTAGACTGTGGATGTGGTGACGTACCCTATTATGGCATTTATAGG
>Ga0163144_10024738_pt1 | contig 11761 bp, 15 predicted proteins | sample OliLak19BULKMAT1_FD_123175 | JGI IMG/M metagenome (GOLD analysis project Ga0163144, IMG submission 123175) | Freshwater microbial mat bacterial communities from Lake Vanda, McMurdo Dry Valleys, Antarctica - Oligotrophic Lake LV.19.BULKMAT1 | ecosystem: Environmental > Aquatic > Freshwater >... | reverse complement strand
ATTAAATAAGAATAAGCTTCTTCTAAAAGGTTTTTCATGATCACTATCATATCATAGCCTCTAAATTTATGTTAACCTGAACAAGGGTAATTTTCTAAAATTTAACCGAGAATTACTATGATCAGGAAAATTAAAAATATGCTTCTTCTCCACGAAGCTCCACTGTGGTTAGCCTGGTTGACAATTGCATTTTTCCTTCAGTTTAACTTGAGTGAACGTTGGCTTGATGATCTTTCCCACCCCCTGAGATTCGGCATTTTATTTTCCTGGCTGTTTATTCTAGTGATCTGGAATTCATTTGAAGTGGCACATCATGTCGAATGTCTCACTGAAACCCTGCGTGAGCCTTTAGGAACTTTAATTCTTACTTTAAGCGTTACCTCAATCGAAATCGTGACTATTATTAATATCATGAGAATCGGCGGTGAAAACCCTACCTTAGTGCGGGATACGATGTATTCTATATTAATGATTGTTTTAAACGGTATTGTCGGATTAAGCCTGTTGTTAGGCGGCATCCGTTATCGAGAGCAACGTTATAATCTCCGAGGGTCAATTGAGTTTGTCAGTGTTATTGTGGTTTTGGCAGTCATTGGCTTGGTATTGCCTGATTTTACTCAAGCAACTACTAACCCAACATTTTCTACCGGTCAAACTCTATTTTTAATTTTTACTTCACTGATGATTTATGGCATTTTTTTAGCCATGCAAACTTTCAGTCATACTAAACATTTCATTTTTCCTTATGAAACCCACAAACCTAACAAACCGATGAAAATTCATTTTAAATATTCTCCAAGACGACCCGCTTATCATGCTATTTTATTAATAGCCTATTTGATTCCTACTTTATTAATTGCCAAACAAATTTCCCACCCTATTGACGCCACTATGACTTATTTACATCCTCCTGTAGCTTTAAGCGGACTTTTAGTGGCTATTTTAGTGCTGGTCCCAGAAGGCGTCAGCGCTATCCGCTCTTCTTTAAGCAACCACCTGCAAAGATCGGTCAATATTGCTTTAGGTTCAGTCCTTTCCACTACTGCTCTGACTATTCCAGTAGTTTTGACCATGGGATTATTCACACATCAGTCTATAATCTTAGGATTAGATATAAGTGAAATTACCTTATTGATTTTAACTTTAATAACCGCGATAGTGACTTTTACCAATGGACGCACGAGTTTATTGCAAGGAGCGCTACACTTGCTATTATTCTTTGTATATATCATGTTGATTTTTGATTAAATTATGTTAAAAAAATTGCGCCAGTCTATTCTCTTCATAGAAGCACCCTTGTGGATATCCTGGGCTGCGGTAGTTTTTTTTGCTTTATATGGTGAAAATTGGCTCAACAGCCTGAATCACTCTTTGCCGCTTGTTCTAGCTTTTGTTTGTTTATTTTTTATTATCTTGTGGAATTCATTTGAAGTCGCTCACCATGTTGAAGCCTTGGCGGAATCTCTGAAAGAACCTTATAGTACTGTGATTTTAACTTTTACGGTCATTTCCATTGAAATTTCGCTGATTGTCAGCATTATGGTGACTGGGGCAGAAAACCCAACGCTGGCCAGAGACACTATGTATTCCGTAGTGATGATCATCCTGAATGGAGTTGTGGGTGTCAGTTTATTGGTCGGCGGCCTTCGTTATAAGGAACAGCAATATAATTTACAGGGGTCAATTGCATTTTTGAGCGTTATTATATTGTTGAGCGTAATTGGTTTAATATTACCTAATTTTACTCATTCAACTACGGCGCCAACTTTTTCAACTTTTCAGGAAATTTTTCTTATAGTCACTTCTTTAGCCATTTATGGACTTTTTTTGATTATCCAGACGATTAGTCATCGAACTCATTTTATTTCTCCTTTTAAGGCTCAGGAAAACTATACTCCTTTTGATTTACATACGAGCTATCCTCCAAAACCTATTAAATACCATACTATTTTGGTGATTTCTTATTTAATCCCGACCCTTATTTTAGCAAAGATAGCGGCTACTCCAATCAATTATTTATTAACGTCTTTAAAAGCTCCGGCGGCTTTAGGGGGTATGCTGGTCGCTATTTTAGTCGTCGCGCCTGAAGCGGTAAGCGCCATTCGGGCCTCTTTGGCCAATCAACTGCAGCGTTCGGTCAACATTTCTCTTGGTTCGGTCTTAGCGAGCATTGGTTTAACGATTCCTGTGATTTTGATAGTGGGTTTAGCCACAGGCAAAACGGTAATTTTAGGCTTAGATTATAGCGACACCATCATTTTGTTATTAAGCGCAATTATGGGTATCCTGACATTCATCAGCGGCCGCGCCAATATTCTTCAAGGCGGAATCCACTTGCTGCTATTTTTCGTCTACATATTAATGCTATTTGATTAACGCCCATATCGAGACTGTAAACCCACTCCGCGTCGCATCAACGACATCCACCCAACGCAAAGTTCGCTGGCGAATGCGTTGATACTCCGCTAACTGCGGGTTCTCTTTTTTCATAGCAACTGGGTAATTATTTTTTGTCGGGCGCCGGGGTGGTTTCAGGTTTTATCCATTGATTCAATATTTCAATAATTTTTTTGGCTTGTTCCGCATTGGAAACATTGAATTTAGAACGGGGCATAAAGTTTCCATCCTTTTTCTGATAGCGGCGGATACTATAAGCTTCAGGACCGTAGACTTGCTTTCGTTTATCCCAAGTCTGATAACGAAACATAATCGTTGTCCACGCACCGCGAGTGAGGACTACTTTATCTAATTGCTTGGTGGTGAGAATACCTTCTTCTGTATACTCAATAGTAATATCATCAATTGTTTCGGCCATTATTTACTCCTATATTCTGTTCTAAACGCTGAGCCTGGCTGATCATATCCAGTAAAGTTCTACTATCAGGACTCTCTGGTTGCAACAAAGCTAAAGCTTGTTGCCAGTAACGCACTGCCTGGCGGTAATTTTTTTGCTGGTAAGCATCTACCGCCAATAAATTAAGCGCATCTAAAGGCTCATCTATAGATTTTAATCTTAGCATGTTAATTAATTGTCTGGCGAGGGTTGGATTTAAATGTGCTTTGTTTTTAAAAAAATCAGCTTTAGCCAAAGCCAATAAATACTCGCTGGAATGAGGCTCTAATTTATAAGCGTGATCAAGCGCGGATTCGGCTTCGCTGAATCGTCGTTGATCCAAATACAATTTTCCCAATAAAAACCAACCCTTAGCACTAGCGGGGTCCTGCTGCAAATGTTGACTTAATTGGTCTATTAATTCTGGAGTTTTGACTTCCGCCAGTCGTTTTTGTACTTCGACATTTTGCTTTTGCCATGACCAGAACTGGTTTAGTTGACCACTGTTGCCGAATAAAAAATACAAACCCAGAGTGTAAACTGGAAATAAAATCAAGAAAAATCGACCTAAAAAACCGGTCTGGCTTGATGATTTTGCTCTTAAGGGCAAAGCTAAACATAGCCAGGCCAAACCAGTGAAAAAAATAATAAGAACCCAAAAAACAAGGTTATTGCTCATTATTATTTCCTGACTCGGGCTAAGCGCCAATAAAAAAATATTCCCAGGGTTAACAGGATGAAGGGCATTAACCATAAAGCCATGGTTTCTGGGTTAAAGGGGGGATTGAATAAAATAAAATCACCATAACGGGCTATCATGTATTGCTTGATTTCCAGATCGGTTTTATTCGCTAAAATCATGGTGTAAACCTGTTGACGTAAATCCTTAGCCAGATCAGCATTAGAATCCGCTAAATCCTGATTTTGACAGACCAGGCAACGTAATTCTTTTATCAAAACCTGAAACTGTTGCTGTTGAGCCATGGTGGGTAATGGATAACGTTCAATAGTTTTGGCAAACCCGCATTGCCAGATTAAAATCAAGGGTAAAAGCATCATCAAAATCCAGCTAAGCGGCATATTTTTGCACCTCTGGAAGTAAAGTCTTTTCCCAATCAGCTGAGCTGACTGCGCCAATAAATTTGTAACGAATAATACCTTGCCGGTCAATAATAAAAGTTTCAGGAGTTCCATAAACCCCCAGATTAATGCCAATTTGTCCTTGAGGGTCATCCATGATTTGATCATAAGGATTGCCGTATTGCTTTAACCAGTTCATTACTTTAAAGCTGGAATCTTTATAGCTTAAACCTATAATTTGAGCGTTCTTCAAGTCGTGACGGGATTCAATCCATACTGAATGTTCCGCCTGGCAAGCTGCGCACCAAGTGGCGAAAACATTGAGAATAGTTACTTTGCCAATAAAATCTTGATTAGTTAATAATCGAGTAGTTTCAGGGATAGTTTTTGCCTGGAACTCAGGGATTGGTTTATTTAATAAAGGGGAAGGAATTATACGCGGATTACGATACAAACCTATCCACAAAAAAATCAGAATGGTCAAAAAGATGGCTAAAGGCAATAATAAATTTAAAAATCTTCTAGTCGTAATCATTTAATTTCTCTTTGTTGCGAGCATTAGCTAAGCAAGCCGCTCGTGAACCTCCTTTCTCCGATATCGGCGATCCCCTACCGCCAATAAACCGCCAAGCACCATCATGATTCCGCCCGCCCAGATCCAGCGAATAAAGGGTTTATAATAAATTCTAAATGACCAGGCGCCATTGGCCAATGGGGAACCTAAAGCAACATATAAATCACGGAATATTCCGGCAGTAATAGCTGCCTTGGCTGTAGCTGCATTAGCTACCGGAAAAAATCTTTGCTCAGGGAATAATACCTTTAATGGGTTACCTTGATAAGATACCGCTATAGCGGCTTGCATGCCTTGGTAATTAGGACCTTGAATCGGATTAACCGTGCGCAGCTGAAAAAGGTAATGGCCTAGGCTGACACTATCTCCGGGGGCCATGCTGACATCTTTTTGCTGGCTATAAGCGATACTGCAGATAATTCCTAACGCAGTGATTCCAATGCCTAAATGGGCCGAAATCATCCCCCATTGACTCAAGAGCAAACGCCGGGGTTTTAGCCATTTTTTCCAGGTCAAGCCATGATGTAAGGTGAATAATAGAACCCACAGCACAAAGCATAAACCAACAAAAAACCATAAAGTGATTTTAATGCTTAAAATCAAAGGCAGGAAAGTAGCCAGACTAATAACTATTCCTAAGTAGCTTAAAAGTTTAGTTCGTAAATGTTTCAGCGGGGTCTCTCGCCATTGAAATAATGGCGCGATTGCCATTAATATAAACAGGGGCGCCATTAAAGGCATAAACATAATATTAAAATAAGGCGGGCCTACCGAAATTTTCCCTAAATTTAGGACATCGACAATCAAAGGATATAAAGTCCCCAATAAGACTGTGAGCATAGCCACAAATAATAAAACATTATTTAAAAATAAAAATGATTCTCTCGACCAAAGGCTAAATTCATTCTCACTGGTCAGCATCCGTCCCCGCCAGGCATAAATAGCCAATGATCCGCCGATGACAAACAATAAAAAGCCTAGCATGAATAGACCTCTTTGAGGATCAGCGGCAAAACTATGTACAGAAACTAATATTCCAGAACGGACTAAAAAAGTGCCTAATAAACTCAAAGAAAAAGCACAGACTGCTAAAAGTACTGTCCAGGCTTTAAAAATTTGCCGCTTTTCAGTAACTGCCAGGGAATGAATTAACGCTGTCCCCGCCAGCCAGGGCAAAAATGAAGCATTTTCCACTGGGTCCCAAAACCACCAGCCACCCCAACCCAGTTCTCGATAAGCCCAGGCGCTGCCTAAAACAATCCCTAAAGTTAAAAAACACCAGGCGATGGTCGTCCATGGACGCGACCAACGCGCCCAAAGAGGGTTTAGATGACCCGATAAAAGTGCAGCAATGGCGAAAGCAAATGGAACCGCAAAGCCAACATAGCCCATATAAAGTATAGGGGGATGAAGCGCTAATCCTGGGTCTTGGAGAATAGGGTTTAAATCCGCGCCGTCTGCCGGAATATTAGGCAGAATACGATCAAATGGACTGGAGGTCGTGAGTAAAAATAAATAAAAGCCTATAGCGATCACAGCTAACACCGCCAAGACTCTAGCGACTATGGCTTCAGGCAAGCTACGACTAAAAAGAGTAATCGCCGTCATCCAGCCTGTTAAGATAAAAACCCAAAGTAATAATGAACCTTCGTGCGCCCCCCAAATCGCGCAAAAACGGTAAACCAGCGGCAAATGGCTGTTGGAATTTTCAGCGACATAAAGCACCGAAAAATCATTAACTAAAAAGGCATGAGCCAGAGTAATCATAGCTATACCCGTAAATATAAACTGGCCCCAGGTGGTATATCGCGCTAAACGCATATAAGCCCAATTATCAATGGCGGCGCCACGCAAAGGCAATATGGCTTGCACCAAAGCCAGGCTAATAGCCAAAAATAAAGCAAAATGACCTAATTCTGGAGTCATGAGCCCGCCGTCTCTGGTATGGAAGGCGGACGATAGTTGGCGTCGTGTTTCGCTAACACTTCATCGGCAATAAAAATTCCTTGCGAATTTATGCGTCCCTGGGCAACTATACCCTGCCCTTCACGAAATAATGAAGGTAAAACTCCCTGGTATTGCACGCGAATGTTGGCATGATAATCCGTTAATACAAAACTCACCTGTAAATCCTGGCCTTGCTGGACGCTGCCCGGCAAAACCATGCCACCCAAGCGGAAAACCTGATTGGCTGGGATGGATTGCTGGATCACCTGTTGCGGAGTTCGGTACAGATTAACGTTCATGCGTAAGGCATATAATGCTAATCCTAAAGCTAAGGCAATGCTGGAAATCAGTAAAAGTATAAAATAAAGCCTGCGCTTACGATGGACTAACATATTTTTTAAATTTACGTTTAGCGGTTGAATATTGAAAAAAAAGGACGAGAAATACCACTCCGTAGGCTGGCCATACAAATTTAGCGTAGCCGCCCATCAATAAAAAAGAATGGATATCATTAAAGTAATTTATCATAAAGACCAGCTAACTTTTTGTTGTTTAATTAATTCAGCGCGTAATCCCAAAAATAAAACGATTAAATAATAAAAGAAAAAGGCTGCGAGCATGGATAATAAGGGGTACAACATATTGGATGCAATTGAAGGCGAGCTGAATTTTAAAATAGTCGCTCCCTGATGTAAGGTTTGCCACCAGTTGACTGAATAATGAATAATAGGAATGTTGACCAGACCGACTAAAGTTAAAATACTGCTGACTTGAGCAGCTAATTGCGGGTCCGGCATGGCTTGACGTAAAGCAATAATGCCGCCATAAACAAATAATAAAATCAACTCTGAGGTTAAACGAGCGTCCCAAATCCACCAGGCTCCCCAGGTCGGCCTACCCCAGATTGCTCCGGTTATTAAAGCCAGCAAGGTAAAACTTGCCCCTATGGGCGCGCTTAACTTGAGAACTATATCTGCGATTTTAATTTTCCAGATAATAAAAATTAAGGCTGCCGTCGCCATTAGGACATAAATTCCCAAAGACCATACGGCGGCAGGGACATGAAGAAAAATAATCCGGTAAACATCGCCTTGCTGGTAATCCGGCGGCGCGAGCCATAATCCGCCAATCAAACCATAGGCAAATGCACAAAATGATAAGATAGATATCCAGGGCAATAACTTTCCGGTCCATATAAAACTAGTTTTTGGAGACGCCGCCTTGTATAAAATTTTCCACATTTTTGCATTATAAGGAATTAATCCATTCTGAAGCAACCTATGATTTTGCGCAGCGCCCTTTGGACCTCTCATAACGCGGCATAGGCCGGCATAAATAAATTAAAAATACTGTATTGATTTAATTTAGTATTTTTTATTAAAATAAGCCCTTAATTGATTTTTTAACAAGGAGTAATGATATGAAAAAAAGTTTTATTTTAACAGCCTGCTCAGTCCTATTAACATCAGGCTTAGCATTGGCGGAACCCACTCCATCGGTCCCAGTCAATATTAATACAGCGGATCAAGCTGCTCTAGCCGCTGTACCTGGAATCGGTAAACACAAAGCCAAAGCAATCGTTAGCTACAGAAACCAACATGGCCCATTTAAAGAGGTTCATGATCTCACCCATGTAAAAGGCCTTAATGAAAAGAAATTGCAAACAATTCTTAAGCATAATCCAGAACAGCTAGTGGTTAAATAAATGTGCCTATCTTAATCGCGGAGAATTGTGAGCAGGACTCCCGCATTAAAACCAATAACATCGCGATGAGGAGATCGCAAGGGAGAGGAACGCGAGTTCTCCTTCTTACGATCTCTCCTCATCTTGCACATAAGCATCACAGGTGAAGCATCGTTACGCCTCGCATTACATCTCACTGTTTAACGGAAACTTTGACTGTGAACGTTCCCTGTTTTCATGCGTAGGCCCTGCAACTGTAGCAACTCTCCCTTCATTCAGAAGAAAAATATGTTAATATATACTTTTCCTCTTTCAGGGTTCAGAAATTCATGATTATTATGGGTAGCAGCATTGTTGCTTTAGTAGCCAGTTTGTTTTTTATTTGGCTCTTTCGCCACTTAGCCATTCGACTGGAATTTGTCGACCGCCCTGGCGGACGAAAACTCCATGACCAAGAAGTTCCTCTAATCGGCGGTATAGCCATATTTTTTGGCTTTTGCTTCGCTCTACTCTTTTTGCCTATTTCTCTTCAAAATTATCGAGGCTTAATAGCTGGAGGCGCTTTGTTACTGACTATTGGCATAGTCGATGATTTTCGGGAATTGAATTCGAAATTGCGATTATGCGGTCAAATTGCCGCTGGCTTATTACTCATTCTCGCCGGGCATTTGCAAATCCATAATCTCGGCAATCTATTATTTTTAGGTAATATATCTCTAGGAATCCTCAGTATCCCACTGACAATTATTTTAATTGTAGGTTTTTTAAACGCCATGAATATGGTTGACGGCCAAGATGGTCTAGCGGGTGGAGTAGCCTTTGGTCAAGTCATTCTACTCGCTTATTTATGCTGGCAAAGCCAACAACAAACTAATTTTTATATTCTGGTCATTCTGGGATTACTTTTAATGGTATTCCTCGGTTTCAACATGCGCTTGCCTTGGCAAAAACAGGCCGCCATTTTCTTGGGCGATGCCGGCAGCACTTTCCTGGGATTTGTCATTGCCTGGTTCGCCATTGCCGTGGGTCAAAACAATTTAACGATCAAGCCGGTAATCATTTTATGGATATTGGCTTTCCCTGTATTTGATTTGGTGCAAGTCTGTATTGTCCGCTTTATTCAAAAAAAATCCGTCATGTCGCCAAGCTTAGACCACCTGCATCATCTTTTATATATCGCTGGGATAGGTGTCGCTATCTCTACCTGGATACTGATCTTACTTTCATTTGGCTTAGGTGTTACTGGAATTATCCTGAATAATTTACAGGTTCCGGAAGCCTGGCAATTTATAGCCTGGCTAACAGCTTTAGGCATTTATTTATGGGTGGTGAAATTAGTCCGGGAAGCACGGGATACTTATGTCGTTGCAAGCGTTTAACCTGGAATGCCTTCGCGGTGAAAGACTGCTCTGGCGAAACTTATCCTTTGACCTGTCACTCGGAAAAATATTGCAAATTACCGGCGCTAACGGCTGTGGAAAGAGTAGTTTACTGCGCATTTTAGCAGGTTTTGCCAGGCCCCTCTCAGGCTCTGTTCATTGGCAAGGCCAGGTCATTTATAGTCAACTGAACCATTACCAACAACAACTTGACTATTTAGGCCACCAAATAGCAATTAAGAGTGATTTAACCGTTAAAGAAAATCTAGAGTTTAGTGAACGCACACCTCAAAAAAATTTATGTCAGTCAGCTTTGAATGTTATGGGATTAAGCTCACAAATAAATTACTTTGCTTATCAATTGTCCCAAGGTCAAAAACAACGCTTAGCTTTGGCCAGATTATTGCTTAATCAATCTAAATTATGGATTTTAGATGAACCATTGAGCGGATTAGATGACGAAATGATTGAACAACTGCAAATTATTTTCAGTCATCATATTAAGCAAGGTGGCATGATTGTGCTCTCCACTCATCGCCCTTTAACTTACCCTGATTTATCCAATCAAGTTTCTCATTTAAATTTATGTTAAAAATTATTTTAACCATAATCCACCGCGAATGTTTGCTGATCTGGCGATGTCCCGTTGAATGGTGTACGCCATTATTATTTTTTATCCTGGTAGTTCTCTTGTTCCCTTTAACTGTAGTTCCGGATATTAAGACTTTACAATTAGTCGGTCCGGGCATTTTATGGCTGGCCTTATTGCTAGCGACATTATTATCATTAAGTAAATTATTTCAAGCCGATTATGAAGACGGTAGCTTAGAGCAATGGCTGCTCCGACCATGGCCTTTATCCGCATTTGTTTTAGCTAAACTGATTGCTCATTGGTTAATGATATTCGTTCCAGTTATCCTCATCATTCCTTTATTAGCCATGATGTATCATTTAAATTTTCATGTCAGCTTGATACTGATTTTAACCCTTCTGACGGGTACACCTTCACTAATTTTATTAGGTTCAATTGGCGCTGCACTCATTGTCAGTCTCCGGCAAAGCAGCCTGCTTTTAGCGCTCATTATATTGCCTTTGTATGTTCCTACATTAATTTTTGCAACATCGGCCATTACTTCAGCAGTTGCTGGTTTTTCAGCCACAGCTTCAATAATCTGGTTAACCGCTTTATTCTCCTTTTCAGTCATATTAGCTCCGTGGGTTTCTGCCGCCACTTTAAAGATAGGTATTGCTTATCAATAAGGCTTCGCTGATAATATAGTCAAAGCAGATGAAATTTAGGCTTCTTGCATCTCATTGACCGACGATCTTGACACGTTACTCACTCGAAAAACCTTGAAATACAGAGAGTATTCCTGCGGCTTTTCTCAATCGTAACGTGTCAATCTCATCGGTCACTGCGCGCAATAACCCTAAATTTCATCCGCTTTGACTATATAATTCGATGAAATTAATTTAAGAGGGTTAATATGGGTTTATTAAAAAAATCTGCTTTTTGTGGGGTCTTAGCTTTAGGCTGTTTGGCATTTACTGAGACTTTTGCCAATACCATCATCATCACCCCCGTTAATGCCCCTCAAGCCTTTGGACCATTTGTTTATGTCACTGGTCAAGTAGGCTGGGCGCACTCTGATTGGAGTGGCTTTACAGGAATAGATGCCGACGACACCGGCACAGCTTTTGGTGGTAAATTGGGCTATCAAGCAACACACCGCTTCGGTGCTGAGATAGGCGGATTTGCCCTACCCGATTCAGATCAAAATATATATTCCATCTCCGGGACTGTAAAATCCTGGGTGGCTTATGGAGCCTTTACTTTCCGTATGCCTTTATTTAAAAACGAAAGATTATATCTACGTGGCAAAGTAGGACCCGCTTATCGTAGTTTGGAACACGATGGCCAACTTTATCAAGGCGTGGGTAATGGCCATTACTGGACAGGCATTTTAGGAGCCAGTCTCAATTACGCCTTCAATACCTATACTTACCCCATAGTGCTGGGCGTAGAGTACTCCAATATTTTTGGTTCTCGCGATTCCTGGGCTGAGTCGTATTATTTAAACAATGACGCCGCCCCGGCTGCCCAAATTGTTGCTGCAACCTTATCCGTTGCATTCCGAGTTTAGAAACTGTAGCAGGGCTTCCTGAGGATTTTTCGCTTGGGTAATAGGACGGCCAACAACTAGATAATCGGCTCCTGAGGCAATAGCGGCTTGAGGAGTCATAATACGTTTTTGGTCGCCTAT
>Ga0163144_10024736_pt1 | contig 11762 bp, 11 predicted proteins | sample OliLak19BULKMAT1_FD_123175 | JGI IMG/M metagenome (GOLD analysis project Ga0163144, IMG submission 123175) | Freshwater microbial mat bacterial communities from Lake Vanda, McMurdo Dry Valleys, Antarctica - Oligotrophic Lake LV.19.BULKMAT1 | ecosystem: Environmental > Aquatic > Freshwater >... | reverse complement strand
TTGACCGCGGCGACCGCCGTCGCGGCCATCGCTGCGGCCGTCCGTTTCGAGGACGGCGCGCTCGAGTTTGCCCTCCACTGCGCCGGGCGGCAGGGCCGCGCGGGGCAGCGGTGCGCCGAGCAATTTTTCGATCGCGCGGATCATCTCGCGGTCCTGGGGTGTCGCGAAGCTGTAGGCGCGGCCCGTCAGTTCGCTGCGGCCCGTGCGGCCGATGCGGTGGGTGTAGGCCTCCGCGGTCATCGGCAAGTCGAAGTTGACGACGTGGCTGACCGCCGCGACGTCGATGCCGCGGGCGGCGATGTCCGTCGCAACGAGGACGTCGTAGGTCCCCGCGCGGAAACCGCCCATGGCCTTCTCGCGCTGGCTTTGGCTGAGGTTGCCCTGCAGCGCAACCGCGCGGTGGCCGAGGCGCTCGAGCTGCTGCGCGAGTTTCTTCGCGCGGTGTTTTGTGCGCAGGAAAACGATCGCGGAGCGGAAACCGTCCTCGGCGAAGAGACGCTGCAAGAGCGGCAGTTTTTCGGCTTCCTGGACGGCGTACACACCGTGCTCGATGGTCTCGGGCGGACGGGAATGCGCGAGCTCCACAACCGCCGGGTTGTTCAAGAGATCGTCGGCGAGCTTGCGCAGCTCGCGCGGCATGGTCGCCGAGAAAAACAGGTTCTGGCGGCGTTTGGGCAGCTTGGCGACGATGCGGCGGATGCTCGGCAGGAACCCCATGTCGAACATGTGGTCCGCTTCGTCGAGCACGAGCGTCTCAACCGACGACAGCGTCAAACACCCCTGCTCGATCAGGTCGAGCAGGCGGCCCGGGCACGCCACGACGACGTCGGGGTGCTGGCTGAGCGCGCGCACCTGGGGCGCCTGGCCCACCCCGCCGAAGATGACCGTGGAAACGAGCGGGGTGTACTTGCCGAGGCGCTGCAACTCGGCGTGGATCTGCGACGCGAGTTCGCGGGTCGGCGCCACGATGAGCGACGTCGGCGCGGGTGCGGCGCGGGGGGCGTACTTGGGGCGCGGGCCGCGGGCGATGATGCGCTCCAGGATCGGAAGCGCGAACGCAGCGGTTTTGCCGGTGCCGGTTTGGGCGAGGCCCAACACGTCCCGGCCCGCGAGAGCGTGGGGCAGTGCGGCGGCTTGGATCGGGCGGGGCTCGGTGAAGCCGGCCGCCTCCAGGGCGCGCAGGATGGGAGCAGAGAGGGAAAGGGAGCGGAAGCCGGCGATGGCCGGCGGAGTGGACGGAGAAATGGGAAACCTGCCTGTTGAGCGTTGCCTGTTAGAAGGCCGTGTGGGAGTTCGAGATCGAACTCGCCGCGATCCCCTCTGCCATTCGCCCGAGGGCGAAGCCCCGGTGGGGCGGCGCCGCAATCGCCGAGCTCCCCGGGGGGGGCGCGTGCTGCGGGAACCGCCCGCGGGGAGCACTGGCTCCCTGGGGCGCGGCCCACGATGGGCCCGGCAGGCGGAGGATCGCCGTGAAGCGCGGCCTCGCAAAACCCCGGGGCAGGGCGCTGGCCCCTGAACCGCGGCGTGGCCGCGGGGGGGGCGAGCGAGCGAGGTTTCGCTGTCGCGTTCGGCCGATCGCGCATTTCGCGCGGCACCCCTGCCCGGGTGCTCCGGTCCCGCTCGAGGCGGGTCGCCGTTCGGCCATGTGGTCGAAGAATCTAACCGATCATCGACCGTTAGCCGTCACCGCTCGCGCAAATTCCCCCGCAATCGGGGCGGGAGACCGTTCGCCAACGGGCTAAAACGCCTCGAGCGAGGCCTTTAGAGCGTGCGCACCACCAGCTCAAACCCGTTGACCGTGGTGTTTTGGCCGAAAAACACGTCGGCAACGTTCAAGATCCAGGTCCCGTTCGCGCTCTCGCCCTGGAACGCCGCCATGCTCTGCGTGGTCGCGAAGTACCCGCCAAACACCGCCTTCATGTTGACGGAGGCTTCGGACAGGTTCGGCCCGTGGACGAGCACCACCGTGCCCGCGGGACTCGTGAGGCGCAAACGCACGTGGCCGTAAAACCCGGCGTCGATGTTGGTGATGAGGCTGACCTCGGCGATCGGACCCCCCACGCCGGTCAAGGAGATCGGAAAGTCGATTCCGGCCGAGCTTGCGTCGGGGATTGCAACCGCGGGACCGTTGAAGGCGGCGCGCGCGCGGCGGTCGAACCGCAGCCCCTGCGCGATCGTCGAGGGCGCGCCGAACAGGGGAATCGGAAAGGGGTCGATCACCACCGCCGCGTGGTGGAGTTCGAGGCCGGCGAAGTTGGGCGGGAGCGCGCCGGTGAACGCCGCTGCGGTGGCACGGCCATTCGCGTCGAGGAATCCCAGGGCGCCGGTGAGCGGCGGCAATCCAGGGCTCGCGAGGCGCAGCTCGAAGTAGGGGTCGAAGTTGAGCGGCACAAACGGGAACCCCGGCAGGTTGAGGCCCGGCGCGGTCCCGCTGAGCGAGCCGAGCATCATGTACAGCGACCCCGCCGACTGCACACCCGCGTCGAGGATCAAGTTTTGGACACCGCCTTGCCACACGGAGATCGGGCCGCCATCGGCGCTCAGGCGGCTTGCAAGCCCCGCGGCGATTGCCGCCGCGATCCCCGCGTCGGGCTGTCCGTAACCTGACACAACGTCCTTGCCCACGAACGCCGCGATGCCGCCGCTGACCACGTCGGTGCAACTCGCGCGCAGGATTTCGCCCACGTCATCCGCGTCGAGTGTTGGGTCGAGCGCGACACACAGGGCCGCCGCTCCCGCGACGAAGGGCCCCGCAAAGGACGTCCCTTGCACGAGGACTTCGTTCCCCGAGCCATACCCTGCCGCGCCGCTGCGATCGAGGGTCCAAACTTCGAATCCGGGCCCCGCAAAATCCACTTCCGGCCCGATCGACGTCAAGTTGTAGGTCGCACCTGACGGCGCCGTTCCGCCGATGGCGAAGGTCGTGGGCAGCGTCGCGGGGTACGTCACTCCGAAGCTCGTGAAGTTGCCCGCCGACACGAAGTGCACCATGCCGCCCGCGCGTGTCTGTGCGTACTTGGCCTCCAAAACCGCCTCAGTGAAACCGTACGCGTTGGAGTTGACCGTGACGCGCGCTCCCACGGACACACCCCAATCCAGCGCGAGGGCGGTATTGCCCGTCAGCGTGGTCCAACTGCCGTTGGCCGACACCGATTCAAAAATGCGCGCGGAAAACAAAGCGGCCGACGGAGCCACTCCCGCGATCCCGATGCCGTTGTTGCGGCGCGCCGCGATGACTCCCGCCACCGCCGTGCCGTGGTTGTCGAACGCGTTTTGCGGACTGCCGGGCACCCCGATCGGCAGCGGCGACATGAAGTCGGTGCCCGACGTGAACACGAGGTCGGGGTGGTTCGCTTGCACACCCGTGTCGAGAATCAAAACCCCCGCCGCCGCGCTGCCCGTCGTCAACGCATGGGCTTGCGCAAGGCCCATGTCGAATCCGACTTGGCCCGGCCCGCTCAAAAAGTTCTGCCCCGTGTTCACGTGGCCCCACTGCACCGGATACAGGGGGTCGTTTGGCGGCGCCTGGCTGCCCTGGCCGCCCGCAAGGACCACGGGCTCCACCCACTCGACCTCCTCGCGCGCGCGAAGGCTCCGCGCAATGTCGAGCACTTGGAAGCCGTCACCGGTTGACAGTTCGAGTTCGTACACACCCTCGAGCCCGGCGAAGTCCGTGCGCAGCACGCGCGCGCCCGGCAGCAGCTCGGCGTTTAAGCGCGTCGCCTGCGCGCGCTTCGAAGCCACCCAACGCACAAGGATCCGATCCGTCGGAACCGCGCGTGTTCCGTGCGCGCCGCGCAGAACGGGTGCAACAAATCCGGAGTCCAAAAGTCCTGCGAGGTGATCGCCCGCCAAACGCAGCGCGTCCGCATTGCCGAGCGGAGATTCGAACTCTAGCTCCATCCAACCCGCCCCGGCGCCATGCAGGGCCGGGCGCACCACAAAGTCCGCCCGCCCGAGCGTGTTGGCGATGGCGGCAGCGCTTGGCATGCTCGCGGCGTTTGCGCGGCAGAGGAACGCAACACGCTGGAAGTCGAACGTTGCGTCGAGCGCGGCCACTGCGCGCAGGGGTTCAACCTCCGCGGGCACCACCGGCGAAACTTGAGCCGCGTGTGACGACGTGAACGCGAGAGCGACCAGGGCAACTGCGAGCATGGCGATCCGGGGAACGGGGAACCGGGACACGCGGGAGCGAACGCGGCGCGACGCCGCGGCTGCCCCGCTGAAAGTCTGGACGGGAACGGCGCGGACGTCGAGGGGGGCTCCCCGAAGTTCCGCGCGGCCCTTCAGCTCAAGAGCGGCAGAACAACCAGCGCCCGGGCCACCGCGGTTTTAGTGCCGGTCAGGCTTTGTTCGGAGCCGTCGCGGCCAAACAATGTGACCCGGGTCGTATCCGCGCCCAGGGCGCTCGGGTCGTTGAGGACGACGTAGTCGGCGCCCTTGCGGTTCAGTTTCGCGCGCGCGCGGCGCGGTCCGCCGGCGGTTTCCAGCGCGAACCCAACGACGAGTCGGCTGCCCTTCTTCAAGGGGCGTTGGCGCGGGTCGGCCGCGGCACCCGTCACCGTCGCCAGGATGTCTGGGTTTTTCACGAGCTCGATCACGGCCGTTTCCTCGCCGCGATCTTTCGCCCGCCATTTGCCCGACAGGCGGCGTTTCGGGCGCCAGTCGGCGACGGCCGCGGCCATGAAGAGCGAATCGCACGCTTCGAACTCGACTTCGAGCGCCTGCAGCATGTCGAGCGCCGAGATGACGTCGATGCGCCGCACACCCTTCGGAGTTTCGAGCGCCACCGGGCCCGCGATCAGCACCACGTCGAATCCGCGCGCGGCCGCGGCACGGGCGATTTCAAAGCCCATCTTCCCGGTGGACTCGTTAGTCAAATAACGTACGGGATCGACGTGTTCACGCGTCGGGCCCGCCGTCACGACAACGCGGCGACGGGGGCGCTCGCGGCGCGCGGCGGCTTCAGCATCAACTTCGGCGGCGATCGCCAGCGCGGCGAGCTTGCCAGCCCTCTTTTCGTCGTTGTCCTTCGCGCGCTCCGCGCCCGGTTTCGCGGCCTCGCCCGATGTCCCCTTGGTCCGCTTTTTCGTTGCGCGCTTTTTCGCGGTCGCTTTCGACTTCGTCGCTCCGCGGGTGCTGGCCTTCTTCGTCGACTTCTTCGCACTCATGATTCCAGCACCTCCTTCACCCGCGCGACGATCTCCGCGGGCTCGAGCAGCCGCCCTTGGCCATGCACCCCGCACGCCATGTGGCCCGCGCCGCTCCCAAGGATACGCCATCCATCGCTGGCGAGGCGGTCGAGGTTCCGGGCAACGGCGGGATGCGCCAGCATGTGCGGATTCATCGCTGGCGCAAGGAGTCGCGGGACCCCGAGCGGAGTTGCCAGCACCACTGTTGTCAGCAGATCGTCCGCGATCCCGTGGCTGAGCTTCGCCACGAGGTCGGCGCCGCCGGGGGCCACGAGAATCAGCTCCGCCCACTGGGATAGGTGGATGTGGTCCATGGCGGACTTGCGCACATCTCCAAACTCGGCGACGTACGCGTCGTTCGACGTCAGCGCTTCGAACAACTGCGGCGCAATGAGCTGCGCGGCGCGTTCGGTCAACACTGCGCGCACCTCGTGGCCCGCTTGGGAAAGTTTGCTGGCGAGGTCTGCGCCCTTGTGGAGCGCGGCCGAGGCCGAACAGCCGAGGATGATGCGCGCCATCAGTGGATTCCTTGTTCGGACGTTTTCGGCTCGGACGTTTCTTGCTCGGACAGCCCCGCGATGCGGCACACTTCACGCAGCGCCGCGGCGAAGTCACGGTTGATCACGACGTGATCGTACTTGTCGCGCTCCGCCCGCTCGACCTGCGCTTTTTGGAGCCGGCGATCGACGACATCGTGCGAATCCGTTCCCCGCACTTCGAGGCGCCGACGGAGTTCGTCCAAATCCGGCACGTCGACAAAGACATAGAGCCCGGGCACGTCCAGTCCCTTGAGCTGCAGTGCCCCTTGGACGTCAATCTCGACGAGGTAGACCTGGCCATCCTCAAGGGCCTTCTCCATGGGCTCGCGGAGCGTCCCGTAGAGGTTGCCGTGGACCTCGGCGGACTCGATGAACGCACCCTGGCGCTGGAGCTCGCGGAAACGCTCGGGCGTGATGAAGTGGTAGTGCACTCCGTCGATTTCGCCGGCGCGTGGCGCGCGTGTGGTGGCGGACACGGAAAACACGACCGCGGGATCACGCTGAAGCTCGCGGCAGATCGAACTCTTCCCGCTGCCCGACGGCCCCGAGATCAACAGCATCCTGCCCTTTTGAGTGCGCATGGTCACCGCCCCATCACTCCACGTTCTGGACCTGCTCGCGCAGGCGCTCGACGGTCGCCTTGGCGTCGACCACCCACAGGGCGACGTCGGCGTCGTTGCATTTGGAGCCGATCGTGTTGACCTCGCGCAGCAGTTCCTGCACGAGGAAGTCGAGGCGTCGCCCCACACCTTCCGCGCCACCCGCCAAAAGGAGCCGCACCTGCGCCATGTGGCTACCAAGGCGCGCGAGTTCTTCGGACACGTCCGCGCGGTCGGCGAGCAGTGCGAGCTCGCGCGCGAGGTCCGGCTCGGCGACCGGTTTGGATCCCGAGCCCGTCAGAAGTAGAGCCACGCGCTTTTTGAGCGCTTCGTGCAAGCGCTGCACCACGAGTGGCATGCGCCCTTCGATCGCCGCGGCGCGTTCGGCAAGGACATCGACGTGGCGACCGAGTTCCACCGCCAACGCGGTGCCTTCGCGCGCGCGCATCTCGAGCAAGCTGTCAATCGCGCGACCAAGCGCGGCGAACGCGATCGGCAGCACGTTTTCCGCACCCAAGTGCGCGGCCTGCGGGCCCAGCACACCCGGCAGTGCGGCGTAACGCTCGAGGGACAGGTCGCCTTTCAGGCCGAGGGCCGCGCCAAGCTCGACCACCAAACTTTGGTACTGCCGCGCGAGCACAAGGTCGACACCGACCGATCCGGCGCCTGCACCCGATTCGATCGACACACTCGCGGTCAGGGCACCGCGCTCGAGGCGCCGTCGCAACTCCTGCTCGAACAGCGCTTCGTGCTCGATCAGCTCAGGCGGCAGCTTGATCTTGACTTGCAGGAAGCGGTGGTTGACCGAGCGCACCTCCGCGCGCACGGCGAGGCCGTCCCGCTCGAGGACGCCCGCGCCGAACCCAGTCATCGAGCGCAACATGCGCAGTGTTACCTAACCGCGGCGCCGGGACGGCTGCCGGGCTTGATCGGGGTCGAATCCTTGAACTCTACGGGCGCCTCTTCGGCTTTCCACGTCCGCACGGTGGCTTTGACCAAACTCGTCAATTCAAGACCGAGGTCCGCAAACGGATTGGCCCCGCCGGTGCGGTCGACGATGCATCCCACGTGGGTGGGCTTGGCGCCAAGTTCGCACAGCAACGTCACGACCTCCCGCGCCGAACCGCCGGTGGTCACCACGTCCTCGACGACGAGCACACGCTGACCGGGGTTGACCTTGAACCCACGGCGCAGCGCCATCTTGCCGCCGTCGCGTTCGGTAAAAATGCTTCCCAGGCCAAGCGCGCGCGCCATCTCATGCGCCCAGATCACGGCGCCGAGCGCGGGTCCCGCCACCAAGTCGAAGGACTGCGTGAACTTCGCTGCGAGGGCTTGGCCGAGCTTCTCGGCGTTCTTGGGATCGCGCAGCGCAAGCGCACACTGGAAATAGCTATCGGAGCGCAGGCCCGACGACAGCAGGAAATGCCCCTCGAGCAGCGCTTCTTCACGGCGCAAAAGGTCGAGCACCTGGTCGGGAGTCACGTCACTGGCCTCCGGCGGGCGGAACGCCGATCGGAGCACCCGCGCCCGCACCACCCGCGCCCACTTCCGCGGGCAAACCGGCGTCGTCGCCGAGCAGCGAACCGGACGCCTGCTTGTTGACGAGGTGAATGGCAACCGCGCTGACGAGGAACACCACGGCAACGGCCGCGGTGAACTTCGTGATGCCTTTCGCACCCACGCCGAAAGTTTGCTGGCCGGCGCCGCCAAACGCGTCGCCAAGGCCACCGCCCTTGCCCTCCTGAATCAGGATGATCACGACGAGGAGAATCGCCGACAGCACGAACACGAGGTACAGGAGGATCGAAAGCATGGTCGTAGGAGGAAGACGGACGTTGGGAAGCGGGCGCGCGGAGGTCAGCGCGGCGCTGCGGCCGCGATCTTGAGGAACGAGTCGTGTTTGAGGGCGGCTCCACCGACGAGCGCGCCGTCGATACCGGGTGCGGCCAAGAGCTCCGCCGCATTGTCTGGTTTCACGCTGCCGCCGTACTGGATGCACACCGCGCGCGCGATCTTGTCGTCGTAGAGCCCGGTGATGAGGCCGCGCAGGTACAGGTGGACTTCACTTGCCTGAGCGGCGCTGGCGGTGCGGCCCGTGCCGATCGCCCACACCGGTTCGTAGGCGATCGTGACACGTGCCATTTCGTCGGCGGAGACACCCGCGAGCGCGCGCGTGGTTTGTTCGCGCACGACGTATTCCGACTTGCCCGCGTCCCGCTCGGCAAGCTGTTCGCCGACGCAGAGCACCCCTTCGAGACCGCCGTCGAGCACGGCCCGAAGCTTCGCCGCCACCGCGTCGTCGTCGTCGCCGAACACGTGGCGGCGCTCCGAATGCCCCACCAGCGCAAACGTGCAGCCGACATCGGCGAGCATCGACACGCTGATCGCGCCCGTGTACGCGCCCTCCTTGTGGGCACACACATCCTGTGCGCCCAGGGTCACCTTCGAACCTTCGAGTTCGCGCGCAACCGATTCGAGGTAGACAAACGGCGGGATCAGCGCGACCCGCGCCCCGTCCGTCCACGCTTCGACGCCCCGGCGCACGTGGCTGGCGAGCTCCACCGCGCTGTCGCGATGAAGGTGCATCTTCCAGTTGCCGGCGATGTAGGGCTTGCGGGGGGCCATGGGGTAACGGGCGAGGAGGCGGCGCGTCCGCACGGGGCGGTCGCTGGGGGAACTCGCTGGGGGGCAATAGGATAGCGATCCCGGGCCCCGCGTGGCACCGTCGGCCTCGGCGCCCGCCACCGAGTCCCGACGGGCCAGCCGCCTGGCGCGCTCTACCCGCCTAGCGCGCTGTGGCCGCCTAGCGCGCTGTGGCCGCCGGGTGGTCCAGGGCCGCAAAACGGCGCCCGTCGAGTCCGAGCAGCGCCTCCGCGTCCCGGGCGATGTCGGCGAGGGTCGCAAGGTCCACCGCCTGGGCGCCGTCGGAATGGACCTCGTGGGGTGCCGGGTGGGTTTCCACCATCAGCCCGTCCGCGCCTACGGCGATGCCCGCGCGCGCCAAGGGGCGCACGAGGTCGGCGCGGCCAGCCGCGTGGGACGGGTCGACGATCACCGGCAGATGCGTCGCGAGCTTGAGGTGCGCCACAACCCCGAGGTCGAGGATGTTGCGCGTGAAACGGTCGAAACCGCGCACACCGCGCTCGCACAGCACGACGTTGGGATTGCCGGCGGAAAGGATGTACTCCGCAGCGAGGCGGAACTCGCGCTCCGTCGCTGCAAGGCCGCGCTTGAGCACGACGGGTTTGCCCGCGCGCCCCACTTCGACAAGGAGCGCCGCATTGGCCATCGACCGCGACCCGATCTGGAACGCATCCGCGACGCGCCCGACGGCCTCCACGTCGCGCGGGTCGAGGACTTCGGTGACGATGCCGAGGCCGGTGCGCTCCCGCGCTTGTGCAAGCAGCGCAAGGCCGCGCGCGCCCAGGCCCTGGAACGAGTGGGGCGACGTGCGCGGTTTGTAGGCGCCGCCGCGCAGCAAAGTGGCGCCCGCAGCGCGCACCGCGGCTGCAATTTCGAACAAACGCGCCTCGTTCTCCACGGCGCACGGGCCCGCGATCAAGGACGCGTATCCGCCGCCAAAAATCGCGCCTTTGATGCGCACCACCGTGTCGGCGCGATCGCGCGTGCGGTCGACGAGCTCCGGCTGGTCGGCGCTGTCGAGGACCCCCGCAACCGCCGCGAGGTCTTCGAATCGCGAGCGCGCCCGGGGATCGGCGGGCCCGACGAGCTCCAGGATCGTGCGGTTCGCGTCGAGGAAGCGCGTCGCGAGGTCGAGATCGCGCGCGACGGCGAGGACGGACTCAAGTTCGGAAGGACCCAGATTTTTGCGCAGTCGCAGCAGCATCGGCGTGGGCCCGCGCCACCAGAGGGGGGGCGGTGAGGGCGCAGAACTATAGGGCCGCCGAGCGCCGCTCTCCACGCCGCGCCTTCGATCCCCAGAGCCCGGTTAGCCTGGTGCCATGCGCCCCGATCCGGCCCCGGCCTCCCCCCCCGCGCCCCGGCTGCGCGCCCTCCTCCAACTCACTGCCCTGGACGCGCTCCCCCGGACGGGCTGGCTACAGGCGGGCATCCAGCCTGCCGAGAGCATCGCCGGACACAGCCACGGAGCGGCGCTGGTCGCGCTGGCGATCGGCCCGGACGTGGCGCCGCCCCTGGATCTCGGCCGTGTCCTTGGGCTCCTCGCCGTCCACGATGCGGCGGAGGCGCTGCTTGGGGACTGGCCGCGGACCGTATCGGAGCTGTTGCCGCCCGGCGCCAAAGCCGCCGCGGAGTCCGCCGCCGCGGACCGCGTCCTCGCCCCCCTTTCGGTCTTCGCCCGCGACCTCGCCCGGGAGTACGCCGCCGCCGCGACTCGGGAAGCGCGTTTTGCCCGCCTCTGCGACCGGCTCCAAATGGGCGTCCGACTGGTTGCCTACATCGCAAGCGGTCGCCGCGGCCTCGCCGACTTCGCCGCGACCCTGCGCCGGCTGGACACCACCGAGTTCCCGGCCGCGGCGGACCTCCACCGCGACCTTTTGACGGCGCTCGAGTTCGCCTGAACCCCTTAACCGCCTCAACCATCAAACCGCCCAAACCCGTCCCTCAAACCCGCACCCGGCGCACCCCCCACCCCGACGGCCGGAAACCATCGCAACCAAAGTTCGCACCGTCCTCGTCGCCGATTGAGCCCTCGAAGCGATGCGCCGCCTGTTGGGGAGCGTTTTCCGGGCATTTGGGTCACAGCTTGCGCGACGGCCGCGTACGGACCCCGTCGGGCCGTTCCATCCCCCCGCTCCCAACGAACCCATGCAAACGCAGAGCGCGTTCCTGGCGTGTCTCGCCCTCGCCCTTTCGAGCTGCTCGGCATTTGTGAGCAACCATCAGGCCGTGCACATCCAAGCTGCGGCGCTGGACACGCGCATCCTGGTCAACGGCACGCAGGTCGGCACCGGCCAGGCGGATGTGGACCTACCCCGGGACCGCTCCCACGTCGTGGTCTTCGAGCGGGACGGCCAGCAGTCGTACCGCGTGATCGACCACGTGTGGTCGATTTACGGCAAGCTCGACACCTTGGGCTCGATCGCCTTCCTCGTCCCCGGCTTCGGGCTGCTCTGCCCTGGCTCCCGGTCCCTGGATCCTCGTTCCGTGTTCGAAACCGAGCCCGCGCCAACCGCACAGAACTGAACGTCCTCGTCCGTGTGAGCACCCGCTCGCGCACCAGGGCGTTCTCGCGCCTGCATCCCCCTGCGAGACCACGACGCCGTAAACAAGACGCCGTAAAAGTGTCGCCCGCACTCCGACTAGCGGAGGTCTGGTCCGGACGATAGCCCCCTGGCCAGCGTCGACCGACTATCCTCATCGCCGATCCCTCCCAGTAGGCGCTTCGGCGTTGGTTGGCCCATGACGTCGTTCCCTCTGCCCTGCGGTTATCCCGGCATCCGGGTGGTGCA
>Ga0163144_10024735_pt1 | contig 11762 bp, 9 predicted proteins | sample OliLak19BULKMAT1_FD_123175 | JGI IMG/M metagenome (GOLD analysis project Ga0163144, IMG submission 123175) | Freshwater microbial mat bacterial communities from Lake Vanda, McMurdo Dry Valleys, Antarctica - Oligotrophic Lake LV.19.BULKMAT1 | ecosystem: Environmental > Aquatic > Freshwater > Lake... | reverse complement strand
GCCACGTTTGGTGACAAAGTTGTAGATGCCACCACGTCCCTGTGCATCTCCCGGGTACCAGTTCTGTACGGTTGAATACTTGATCTGCGCGTCTTCCAGAGCCACGAGTTCAACCACGGCAGCGTGCAGCTGGTTTTCGTCGCGCATGGGCGCCGTGCAACCTTCGAGATAACTGACGTAGGCACCTCGGTCGGCAATGATCAGGGTTCGCTCGAATTGACCGGTGTTGCGGGCGTTGATGCGGAAATAGGTAGACAACTCCATGGGACAGCGCACGCCGAGCGGGATGTACACAAACGAGCCGTCGCTGAAAACGGCGCTATTGAGGGCGGCGTAAAAATTGTCCCGTTGTGGGACCACGCTGCCGAGATATTTCTGCACCAGTTCCGGATGAGTATGGACTGCCTCCGACAGCGGGCAGAACACCACACCCGCTTCGGCCAGGCGATCCTTGAATGTGGTGGCGATCGACACGCTGTCAAAAACAGCATCAACCGCAACATCCGGGCGGCTTGGCAGCAACGGATCCGGTACCACACCGGCCAGTGCGGCTCGCTCATGCAGGGGGATGCCGAGTTTTTCGTAGGTTCTCAGCAGTTCCGGATCGACGTCTTCCAGCGACCGCGGGCCATCCGCCTGACTTTTGGGTGCGGAATAGTAGGAAATCGATTGAAAATCTATGGGCGGGAAATGCAGATGTGCCCATTCCGGTTTTGGCATGGCTTGCCAATAGGCAAACGCGCGTAGCCGCCATTGTGTCAACCAGGCAGGTTCGTTCTTGCGAGTCGATATGGCTCGGACCACGTCTTCGCTCAGCCCCGGCGGAAACGTATCCGCTTCAATTGCGCTGACAAATCCGGCGGTGTACTCGTGGGTCAGGCGCTGTTCAATGGTTTTGTTGGCCACAAATGAAAGCTCATCGAATGTGGCGCAGAGTTTAGCCCAGTTGCGCGCAATACCCGAGTGTTTTAGTCAACATTAGGATTTAGTGGCGCAAAGCCACCACCTGGAGTTTCCCCGTGCATTTCCCGGGGCTATTCCTCGTGTTGCTGAAGGCGATTTTTGGCGCGATTCGAGGCAAGCGACTTGCTACACTGCGCGGCTTTCGTGCGCCATGAAGAGATGTCGCGCTTCATTCCCTAGGACAGACCTTAATCCAACATGCCCAAACTCGAGCGTTCTCCCGAACCGCATCTGTATCAGGCCTACGGCATCTATCTGCTGGAAAACAAGCACAAGCTGATCCGGCAGATGAAAAAACGTTATCAGCCGTCGGTGCATGGTCATCGGCCCTGGCACTCCAGTTATCTCGTCATGGACTATCTCCAGCACCGCCCGATTCCGACCCGCTCCCGCGTCCTGGAGGTTGGCAGCGGCTGGGGACCGTTATCGATTTTTTGCGCCTCCCGCTTTAATGCCAAGGTCAGCGCACTGGATATCGACAAAGAGGTTTTTCCTTACATGAAGGTGTTGGCGGAACTCAACAACGTCGAGATTGCACCGTTGATCCAGAGTTTCAAGAAGATCACCACCGAAGAACTGGGCGAATTCGACATCGTCGTTGGCTCAGATATCTGCTTCTGGGATGAACTGGTGAAACCACTCGCCAAGATGGTGGATCGCGCCTTTGATGCTGGTGTCAAGCGGGTGATATTCGCCGATCCGGGCCGGCCAACCTTTTATGAAATGTGCGATCTGTGCAACGGCAAGCACAAGGTGTCATTGGCGGAGTGGTACGCCGTTGAACCGGAGCGGTTCGAGGGTGAAGTGGTGGAAATGCGCCCGAAGTGATCACAGAGTTCCATGCTCTGAGGAAACTGCGAGCTGGCACCCTGGTGACGCCGCTGTTCAGGACTCGGCAGTGAGGAATATCTTCAACTGGTCCGCCAGAGAGGTACATGCCGAGTTCTTGACCCTCGCGATGATGGGCACCGGCACGATCAGTGCCGGCATATAGGATGTTCCGACGGCATCCGAACTGACCTTGCCGACGGTTCGACGTTGTTTGATATCCCAGATCGACGCTTCGTACTCCGAGTCATTTTCCCAGGTCAAGAAGCCGAAACAGCCGCCGCCTGCCGGTGAGATCGTGCAGCTCATCGTGCCGGCAGAATCGGTCCGTCGTGTGGAGCCTTCGATCCAGACCAGATATTTGATGCCGAGGCTGTTGAGACGTTCGATGAACGTGGGGTGACCGATGAGATCCGGCAGGTCCCGTGTATTTGTCGGTGCCGTGCGGGGTTCGAACCAGGGGAACAGCGTATCCCTGAAGGTTCGATCAGGGATGACTGAAACACCATCACCGCCGCCCATGTTCTTTGACACGCAGTCCACGAAGTCGAGTTCGGTTTCAGCGGCGCTCGGGCGTTCACGTCTGCCCAGTACGGCTATGGTATCGCCGGCTGCCATCTCGGTATGGCCTTCACGAATTTCCTCGACCCGCGCAGTCACGCAGCCTCCACAGAATGCAGCTGTCAGTGCCACAGCGGCCAGTCGAACGATCAGCGACATGTTCATCCTCCTGTTCATCCTCCTGTTCATCCTCCGAGGCCTTCTTCATCGAGCCAGGTTTTAACTGGCGGTAGTGTGCGGAACTGCAGGGCAAAAAACGCCATCGCATCCCGGCAGGCTGCATTGGTAGCCTCTTCGAGCGCGGAGGTCGTGGTATTCAAGGAGTAGTTTTGTGTATGAGCCTTGCCATACGCAGTCAGCGGAAATTCTCCACGGAGCGACCCGTCGGCATTGAGCAGTTTGAATTTGTACTTGATCCACACTTCAAAATACTTCGAGCGAGTCTGCGCAGGTGTTGAAAACTGCAGTTCCTCGATGGAGGGCACGAAGATGACGGTTACGGGCGGCTCGGCTTTTTCTTCTTTCAGAAAAACGTGCGACTTGAACATGCCTTTCGACAGACTGTCGAACATCGCCTGTTGTACTGTCCCGATCTTGATCACCCACTCACTGCCACGATCAACTTTTTCGCTGTGCGTAAATGCCAGGAGTTCCTCATCAAGAACCCAGCCGACGGTCACCGGATACTGATTGACCAACGGAATGGGGAAGCTGCCTTCCATCGAGATCTTCGGTGATGCACAGGCTCCCAGTGCCAGCAGCAGTGCAAAAACCCACCCACGAACATGGCGGGGTGTGCTGTTCATTCAGATGTCGTCCACTTCCGCATGAGGTACCTCAATCTACTGCAATTCCGCCAGGCCCACAAAAGTCCCTTCATTGCGCCAGGCGAGTTCTCTCATCATGGCCGCAAACCGATAGGTTCGGATGTTTGGCCGGTCCACATAAACCGGAAAGCCGATCGCATTGATGCGAACGCGACGTCGCTCGCCATTGTCCTGACTGTTGATGGCGTCTACTTCGTCGACGATCGACTCGATGGATTCGCCCGTGAAGTCATCGCCCATGACGTAAATGCTGATGCGTTTGTCCGAGGCAAAAAAATCGTTGATCGCGGCCTGCACACCTTCCACGGGGCTGGAGTTGGAAAAAGGCGCCCAGGTTCGCAGCGTTGAAATGATGCTCTGGCGCCGAGCCGGGCTATCCGGTATCCATTGGCCGGCAAAACCGGGGAACATGTAGTCGCCTTCGTCACTCATCACCTGAATGCCTTTCAGATTTGGATAGACGGCGAGCGCTTCCTGGACTTTTCGTATGACGACGGGCCAGGCCATGCTCTGCATGCTGCCCGAGGTGTCGATGACAAAAATGACGTACTCACTGTCAACCGTGATGCCACCGACCAGATCGTTCTGAGGTGTGAAGCCGGCGCCCAGCAGGCGCTCCATCTCGTCGGTCAATGATTGTTTGATGGAAGCCAGTTTCTGACGCGCCTTCAGCTCTTCTTCGGCGTCTTCCTCGGTCGCGAGGCTTTCGCCTTTGAACTTCGTGATGCTGTTGCGCAATGCCGCCAGCATGCGCAACTTGTCAGCCAGGGTGGCGTCTGACAGGTCGAGCTGTCTTTTCAGTTCCAGGACCTGCCCGCGAATCTCGAAGACTGCGTTTTCCCGTTGCGCCACCTGGCCCTCCAGATCGATGGCACTTTGTTCCAGCACCACCGGTACGGTGACTTTGGTGATCATCAGCAACAGGATGATGGCGCCAAATCCACAGCAGATGACGTCCAGGAAGGCAAGTGAAGTTTCCGGCGCGGAGCGACGCTTGCGACGGCTCATGGCCAGTCCTTCGAAGGCGAGAGAAACGCGCCGCCCGATGAGCGGGCCAGATTCCAGAACGCACCTGCCGCAAAAGGATCGCCCTCCATGGGGAACATGATCACGTTGATGGGGATGTTGTTCGGCATCTTGATTCGAGCTTCGCGGAACAGGTCGAGCCGATCCTTGCCCGAGATCGTTGCGCTGCGTGGTTTCTGCGCACCTTGTGTTGGCAGGGAATCGGTCAGCAGATAGACGTTGTCCGGCATCGGCATCATGGCGCGCAGCTGAACGAACAGGTTTTCAAGACTGGTGCCTTCGTTGGGCACATGTTGACGCAGCGCCTCCAGGCTCTTGCGTAACTGGTTGCCATCGCCCACCGGGGTCCAGTCGAAGGAGCCGGGAGTGGAGAGGGAGGTCGGCTGAGTATTGAACAGGACGACCTGAAAGTTCGCATCGAGCGGTAGCTGCGCAGCCACCCAGTCGACAGTTCTTACCGCACGATCCCATTTTGGCGCGCTTCTTTTCTGGGCGTCCGACTGGTAGCGCCGTCGCAGCACGTTGACGATTGACTCATCAAGCATGCTCGCAGACCCATCAACCGCCACCACGATGTGACGCCCGCCGACACGCAAGCCGGTGAGGTATTGGCGATTGCCTTCCCCTTCGATGCGCAGCACCCGACCGCCTTCGTTGCCTTTTTCTGCGTCCCGCATCCGTTTGACGTCCTGTTCGCGTGCTTCAACGTCGGCTTTCAATTCAGCGAGGGTTGGCTCACGAGCCGCAGCTTCTTCCGGATCATCGGTTTTCGATTCTGTCTGTTTGTTCAACGTCTCTTCATCGGCCTGCAACCGCCTGTCGGCTGACTCGATCTTGCGTCGGCTGTCATCAACCTGGGTGGTCAACTCCGCCAGTTCCCGTTCACCGTGCTGCACCTGGTAGTCAAGCATCCGCAGTTCAGCGTACAGGTCCTGATTGACCATCTTTCCATCACGCGCCGTTGAGTGATTCATGATCAGGAAAACGAGCACGATTGCGCCGAAGCCACAGGACATGACATCGAGAAACGCCAATGACGACATGACGTTGTCACGACGGCGTGCCATCTAGCGACTCCCGGTGATCACGAACGTACCTCGATGAGGGTGAACAGTCTGCCGTTGATATCGAGCGTGACGCCGGATCGGGGTTCTGGTCCGACCAGCTCCGCTGGCAACTCGGAGCAGCCAATGGGATAGGCGATCGTGCTGTGCAGGCCATGGGTAGGACGACCGAGAATGGACTTCAGGATTGCCGATGTCGATGTTCGTGTGGATTGAGGCGTCAAGGTCTCAGCTGGCAGTGTGTATCCAACATCTGGTCGCCCGGGGACAACAGGCAGGGTGGTCAGGAATCTCACTTCATCCCGATTGATATGGGCGCTGACATGTTGCTCAACGTAGTCGAGTACCGCTGCGCGGTTCCGGGCATGAACGAGGAACCCGGATTGTGCGAGCAACGCACTGAGCAGGGGTGTTTTGCTGGCGTTGGGTCCGAGACAGATCGTACTGCTGCCGGTCAGTTCAGTGAGTATCGGACCGACCTGATCCTCCAACTTGCGACGTAACTCGTCCGACTGCAGTTCGATCCGACGTGTTTCCTGCTGATGTTCGAGCGCGATGGTTCCTGCCTGCTCTCCGGAAGCAAACCAGGCGCGAACGGTGTCGTAGAGCTGCTGTTCAGTGGTTGCGGCATGCAGGGGATCAAAACGACTGTTGCGGATGAAGTAATCCGCAATGATGTTGACCCAGCCGTCCTGGATCTGGTTCAGCCCATGGCCGGGGAATTCCCGTAAACGCAAACGGGATGCTTCGGTTCCCAGGTTGACATGACACAGCTCACCCTGCTCAGCGCCAAACTCGAACGCAACGTGTTCCCTGCCACGGCCAACACCGGCGCCTGAACCTGCACCGAGGCTGGTAGCCAGACTGGCAATGGTCGCGACCCCGCGGTCTACGAAGGCTCCGATGCGAATTCCGCACTCCTCAGCAATACCAAGCACCAGGCCCAATTGCTCGGGAGTGGTTGCGCTGCGCACACAGACCAGCACGGGATCCCGCGTCAGCGAAGGATACGCTTGCACGACGGCGCGAAGATGGTGATAGAGGAGGTCCGCATGATTGCGTGCGTGGTGAAACGACTGCGGCAGTGGTTCCGCGTTGAGGCGTGACAGATAACTCTGATTCACGCGCCGTGGATGGATGCGTGCTTCGGCCAGGGCGGCTTTGCCGAAGGTGATGTTCTCCCGGGTATCCAGGGCGGCTGCTGGTTCGCTGTAACGGAGTTGGCCTTCGGCAAACAGCGACAGTGCCCAGTCGTCAAGATCGAGAATTTGTGCCATCGCGTTACGATCCACGGACCTGAAGATGACGCACCAGATGCAGATCGGCGTACGACTGCGTTTCCAGCACCAGTCGTTCCTGCAGTAGTTGCAGTTGATGCATCATGAACATGATCACCATGCTGATGAGCAGCGCGATCAACGTGGAGTTGAACGCCGTGCCAAGGCTTGCCGTTACGCCTGAGATATCACCGGCGACGGCCTTGTGTGCCTGACTGAGTGCCTCACCGATACCACGCACAGTCCCGATGAACCCTATCGAGGGAATCGCCCAGGAGATATAGCGGACCATGGACAGTTCGGTTTCAAGTCGATCAGACTCGGTTTCACAAACAGATTTGACCGCTTCTGCGACGTCATGGACGTTGCGGGTTGACGTGAAACGGAGGAGGGCGGCCAGCAGGGCTCGTGGTACCAGCAACTGCTGGGTGTCCGGGGGAAGAGCCTGCAATGGTCGAATGTACTGCCTCGCGTCCTCCGGCAGGATACTCGTGCCTTCGGTTACCTGCAGGACATCCTGACCCAGCAGGTTTCGTTCCTGCAGGGTCTGACGGGCTTTGAAACCCATGATGGCTATCGCCCAGAACATCAGGATGAAACAGGACTCCTGTTCGTAGTCACGCAACACGACATACAGCGAAGGCGGCTGCACGTACGCTTCGCCACTGGCGGCCCGCTCGGCACTTTCCTGGAGAATCGCGTCAGCGTTTGGACGGATCATCGTCACGTACACCAGATGGACAATGATCACGGAGATGATCAGTGCACTGAGTTGATAAACGAACTCGAAAGGAATCTGTCGTTGCATGCTCATATATCCACTGGAAAGGAAACGGCGTAGTCCTCGGAAATTTCTTCACTGGGTATGAAGTCACCAGATGGTTTGCCGGGTTGCTGCCGGCTTTTTGCCACTTTCGATGGTGTCTGTTCTGCACTTTCAGGTGCAGGTTCCGGAGTGGGCGCAGGGCTGGATTCTTCTGCGCGAGCACCAGCAACGAACGAGCTCACCGTCAACAGAAGCAGTACGCTTTTCAAGCGCCGGACCAGACTTGTCCCGATGGTGTTGGTCATGTTGTTACTCGGCAAAGCGTGCTACCCGGAACCCGACATCCCGACGTCCATCGATGCCGTAGTCGCGGAACGCCAGACGCAGATCGGTAACCGTGCCGTGCATCCAGCTCGAACCGCTGATGACGTGAAACTCGCCACTGGCTGGTCCAAGTGTGCCGGTTATGCCACTGCCATCACCGCTGGAGTAAAAGTCGTGAATCCACTCGGCAACATTGCCTCCAAGATCATAGATACCCCTGGCGTTGGGTTTGTAACTACCTACTGGTGCCGTGACCACATGGTTGTCGTTGTATTGGAAGATGACACGGCCAACGATGTGCGAGGCGGCACGATCGGCATAATTGCCATGGCGATCCGGTGGCGGCATGTTCTGCCCCCACGGATAGCGCAGCTGAGGCTGGTCGTCGGCGACGTGGCGTGCGACCAAGGCCCATTCCGCTTCCGCGGGCAGTCGGTACCCTGTTGAATCGCTGTTAGTGCCTGTGACCTTGCCAAATTCTTCCCTGTAGAAAGCAGGCAGCGCTTCCTGGGACGAAAGCCAGTTGCAGTAGAGAGCGGCATCGTGCCAGCCGATATTGACCACCGGTTGCAGGTCCTTGTTGAGCGGATTGCTCTCGAACTCACCTGAATCGTGGCCAGTGGCAAATTGTCTGAACTGTGCGTTGGTGACTTCGTGCTTGCTGACATAAAAGAGACGGGTCAAGGTCACGTCACGAAGGTTTTCGTTCGCACGACGACCCGGTTCTCTGCGGGAAGCGCCCAATTGAACCTTGCCCGGCTGGACCAGGACCATCACAGGACCAGCCCTGCTGGTGTATTCCGGTTTCATCTGCTCCAGTCGCGCAGCAGCAAGGGTCAGGAGTTTCGCCTTGACGGTCTGCACCAGCCCGGCGCGAGGTGTGACCGTGGTTGAGTAGCCAGCGTGGCCTGCCAGTGCAATCTCGATACGCTGTGGTTCGGTAGCCAGCGACAGTGTGCGATTGGCTTCGCCCATGGACTTGCCGTTGATGGTCAGTGTCGCACCAGCTGGTTCGGCTGCGATCACCACCTGACCAGTTTCCCGGACGAGTGAAAACGCCACAGGCGTCGTGGTGTCGCGTTGCAGGGTGACAACCGTTGAAGCGCGCTGGTGGCCACGCAAAAACGCTTCCACATTGAGACGCTGGCCTGAAGGCAGTTCGAGTACCAGTGGGGTCTCCCCCGCGTACGCGCCGTTCAGGGTAATGCCTGCACCTGGGGGACTCGAGGTGACTCGTAGCCCGGCGTCTGCCTGGACCAGTTTGAAGTCTGTCAGTGTGTCGTCCTGCTGGGCTGCAGCCACGATACGCTGCCGGGCCGTTCGATAACCTTGCAGGCTGACCGAAACTTCCCTTTCACCGGCGATGATCTCGACCGTCGCCGGCGTGACATTTCCAGCAGGTTCACCATCAATAAGGATTTCAGCGCCAGGGGGAGTGCTGCTGATCGCGACGTTCCCCCAGTTTGGCAGCAGTCTGGCATCGACGGTCTGTCGCTCCTCCCTGCCAGTCACGGCAAACACGATAGCCTGGGTTTGATAGCGAGGATGGGTGAACACGATTTCACGATCCCCCGCTGCGATCACCGCGCCGTGCAGCGGAGTGGTACCGAGGGTTACCCCGTCGACCTTGACGGTGACGCCTGCAGGCTCGGTGACAAAATCGATAGCGCCCGGTAGCGGCATGAATTCCAGTGAATGTTGCTGATTGCGTGTGGGTCCGACAGTAATTGTCCTTGCAAGTGGTTGGTATCCGGGAGCAGTTGCCTTGATGACGTAGTCACCAGGACGGAGTAACCAGACACCACCCAGAGCGATGGAAAAACCGCCATCGACGTCGACCGAATCTGGCGATGCCGTAAAGTCCAGAGCGACCGAGCGTGCGGTAAACAGAAAGAAGAGAAACAGGCTGGCGATCACCACCAACAGCCCGACAATTGCGTGCCAGGCCCGAAAACGACTGGCAACAACGGGAGGGACGTAGGGTTGGTAGCTGGCAGCGGAGATTTTTACACTGCCGTTGGTCACCTTGTCAGCCCGCTGGGCGCGATCGTTCAAGGACCTACCACCTCGCTGCAGGCAACGGACACGGCTTCCATGTCCGGTTTGACGATGATGGTCTTGCGAATGTCCCGGCACCCATTCTGACTGCCGATGACCGTGTATTCACCGGGGCGAAGGTTCACCGTGCGAGCAGCAAACGACCCCAGATTTCCGACAGTTGACAGCACGATGTCGGTCTTGCCATCCGACCTGATCGTCACGTCGACAGGATTTGAGTAGCGTTCGATCAATTGGCTGACTGCCTCGATGTGGCCTTTCAGGGTCGCGCCTCCGGGTTGCAGGGTGCGTGCTTCCTGCAAGATGCTCTTCGCTTCCGCAAACAACTGGGCAGACGACAACTTATCCGGCTCAGCCCTGATTTTTGCCAGGACGCGGATTGCTCGAACATGCGCATCAACACGAACTACGCCGGTGCGGGCGAACTCGATCGCGCTGTCGATGGCCAGAACCGCCTCATAAGCCTTTTTTGCTCCTGCCCAGTCTTCCCGTGTTTCCGCCGCCAGCGCGGTCTGCTCGCCTGCCTTGATGCGATTGATATCCCCCTGATTGCTGACCTGGGCAAGCGCGCCTGCGGCGACTGAATTACCAGGGTCCAGTGCCAGTACCCGATTGAAGGCGGATCGCGCACGATCGAATTGCTGGGCCTTCATGGCCGCAAACCCCTGGGTCAAATGGTCCCTGATCTGTTGCTCCGTGGTCTGGCTTCCCACTCTGGTACGGAGCGCTGCAAGACCCTTCGTCTCTGGATCAAGTTTTGCAACCTGGTCATAGGCGGCGAGGGCAGCGGTCCAATTGCCGGCCAGTTCATGATTGGTCGCCTGCCGGAGATGTTCGATCACCTCCGGTAGCAATCGGCTTCGCGCAAGCCCGGCCAACGCTTGTGGGTCGTCCTTGCGGATTATCAGAGCCGTCTCGAATTCACGCGTGGCGGAAGCGGTGTCGCGCTGGTCAAGCGCAGCCTGGCCAGCTTTCAGGTGTTGTTCGTACAGCGCTTCACCGCGGTTCTTGAGAGCAGAAAATGCCGCCGCCGCCGCTTCGTAGGCGAGATACGCGGCTTCGTAACGCTTCTCCTGGAATGCGACATCGCCGTCGGTCGCCCGGGTCAATGCCGCCTGATAGTCTGCTGCCCCCCATTCACCGACCTGCATGGATTCTTTCAGGGCAATCTGTGTTTCCACCAGCGACTCGAGTTTTTCCTTGGCCGCGGTCAACTGTCGTTCGTATTCAAGATCGGCAAAGGGTGTCCGGGATGGCCTGGCATCACCATCGCCCAGGGGTGTCGACTTGCTGGTTGTGGTGTCCCTGGTATCAATCCGGGGCGCTTCGATGGTGAACACCCAGAACAACGCCAGGATCAGGGCGACCGCGACAGTGCCCATCCATAGTGGTCTGAACCAGTTGTGCTTGACGCGGCGTGCATCGGCAAGATGCGAAAGCGGTGGTCGCGTCGGGGCAATGATGATCGGTTGGTCGGCCATTTTCGGCGGGTCCTTCAGTCGGACGCCTCCGGTACGCCTGTCTTGAAGACACGGTCCACATCCGTGCCCGTCGTGTCGAGTACAGCCGTGTTCGCTGGTTTGTCAAGATCCGGCGGCGGTGGGAGTTGCAGATCTTCAAAATAGAGCCGACGCAGAACACCACGCAACTGCTCATACTGCTCCTGAACACTGCCCTGAAGTGTGAGCGTCTGGTTCTCGAGATCCATCGTGTAGGGCATGAGTTCGCTTTCGGCCGCAGCACCCACTTCTCGCATGACTTCGGCATGCATGGCCGCTTCATGTTTTTTGGTGATGGCGCTCTTGATGAGGGTGACCCCGGCGGGTATTGCCAGCAGTCCGGTGGCATCAACAAAGGCGTTGTCGCTGCCATAGATGCCGCCGATACCGCTGACGATGGCAAGCGCTCCACCCAGCATCCGTGCGTTGGATTGTGCTTTCAGATCCCGGTAGGCCACCGTCTCGGCATAGTTGGAGGCCCGCCAGCCGTCATATGGTTTGTACATCCGTCGATGGAATTCTGCGTAGTACTCGTCCAGCGTGTCGATGAAGAGGTACTCCCGCTCCCG
>Ga0163144_10024734_pt1 | contig 11763 bp, 8 predicted proteins | sample OliLak19BULKMAT1_FD_123175 | JGI IMG/M metagenome (GOLD analysis project Ga0163144, IMG submission 123175) | Freshwater microbial mat bacterial communities from Lake Vanda, McMurdo Dry Valleys, Antarctica - Oligotrophic Lake LV.19.BULKMAT1 | ecosystem: Environmental > Aquatic > Freshwater > Lake... | reverse complement strand
TGTCACCACCCCATGGACATTACCTCCAGCAAGCATTGGAAGGAACTTGCTGGAGAGGCGGTGTCTGGTTTTCGATGGTTGGAGAGTCATGGCATTTTCATGAATTGTGGATTGTTGTTGATTCGATGCGCTTGTTTTTAGGTGGCGGGATGGCAGCCACTTCCCCATCAACCTACCATGCGTCCGTGCGAAACGGTGACGCGGGAAGTCCTTCGCGATTGTAGAGATTGGCTCCATCGGGATTCATTGAGTATGCGTAGCGGACGGCGACCGGTTCTTTCACATCGGGTGAAGACACCACGAGGCCATTCTGTTCAATCACGGCATCTGCCCAAAACCATTTCTTATCCGCGCCAGCAATGGAGAAGCGTTTGAGCTTACCGGTCTTGTTATCAACGGCAGGCGCGGCGCCTTCTTTAGAACCAATCATCAGACCGGAGCCGGTGTGGTCAAATGACAGATGGATCTTGCTACCCTCGACTTTCATGGTCTTGTAGCTTGGGCCTGACACGACGACGTCTTTCATTCCGTAATCTCGGTTGAGGGCCCATTTAGCAAGGCGCAGGCCGACGTCATACTTGTTTGGAGGATGAGTATTGTTGAGCTCTTTGAGGGGAAGGGTATCAATGATCACGGCCATGCCGGTATTGGGAATTGAAAGCGCCTTGCTCTGCGCTTCGCGCAATTTAGCCCAGCCATCACCACCGGCGGGATTATCGGTCGGGTTCTGGAAGTTGGCGAGCTGGACGAAATAGAACGGGAAGTCGCCTTGGTTCCAAACCTTGCGCCAGCCTCCCACCAGCGCGCGCATCTTGTCGTAGTAGATCTCACCTTCAGTGCCGTTGGATTCGCCCTGATACCACAGAACGCCTTTGATTGGGAACTGCGTCAGCGGATGGATCATGGCGTTGTACATGCCGCACCAAGTGTTCCCGCCGGGATGATTGAGAACCGCCGGTGCCGCGGGCATGTCCGCACCTTTGGTCAGAGCGGCTCGGGAGGAGACGACCCAACGCTCCATCTCGTCGAGATACTTCGGCAATTGAGCGACATAGGCAGTCAAGGCATTGTTCCTAGCTGTCACCGCCTCTTGCAGTTCGGGAACCAACTCCATGCCGGCGGGTGCGATCCATGGTTCAATTTTCGTACCGCCCCAGTTGTCGTCCAGAATGCCAATCGGCACGCCGGTTTTAGCTTGGATTTCTCGGGCAAAATAGAACCCCGCCGCTGTGAATTCTCCGGCTGTCTTCGGTGTGCAAACCTGCCATGATCCGGCAGCCGGGGCATCTTCCTCCTCGGCGCCTGACACAACGCGATTGATCTTGATACGACGCATTTTTGGAAAGTCTGCCACCTTGACGTCATCTGCGGCATTTAGGCATGATTTCAAGGCCATCTCCATGTTGGATTGGCCAGAGCAGACCCAGATATCGCCCATGATCAAATTTTTGAGAACGATCGTATTTTTACCGGTAACGGTTAATTCAAGGTTTTCGCCCTCTTTCATCGCGGGCAGTTCAACTGACCACTGACCATTCTCACCGGTCTTGGCCGATGCATTTTTACCAGCCAAGCTCACGGTCACCTGATCACCGATATCCGCCCAGCCCCACACCTTAATCGGCAGGTCGCGTTGCAGCATCATGTTGTCGGTGAATATCTTCGGTAGTCGCAGGTCTGCGGCCAGGCTCGGAATGGCCGTTGCTACTAATGCGATGGTAATCACCATGCAGCGGAATCGTTCTGTTTTCTTCATTACAGGATTGCATCTACTAGACGCACGGAAAAATTCAGAGGCGAGCTGGGGCTTGGTTTTTGAGGTTAGGACATTCATGGTATTGTCTGGCTTCATGATTATTTCAAAGCCTCAGTTCGGACAGGATCGCTTTGACGGTTGGCTCATGAAACGGCGGGTTTTTCTTTTCCTTGGCGGATTCCACAGCGAGCGCATGCAGGTCGTTCACGGGAATTTTCTTTTCAGCCATGACCTGAGCGGCGATCGTGTTGTATTCGATCTCAGAGCCCGGATCGTAGTTGGCGGCCACGCCCGGAATTACTGGTGGGGGTGAGCTAGCCCAGATTAATTTGGCACCTGTTTCATTCAATCGTCTGACCAACTCAATCAAGTTCTTCCTAAATAAGTCTGGCTGAGTCACGCGCACACCGCCAACTGACTTGCTCATTGCGCGGATGCCTTTGATGCTTGGGTCTTTGTAACACAAATCCGATATCCCGAAGTTGAAGTGGATGACATTCCATTTCTCCTTGCCTAATAGGGTGTCGAGATTAGCCAATGCGTAAGAGGTATCCGCTGAATCCACCCACACAACTTGCGCACGCCCCTTAAGTTCTTTGGCAACCGCTCCGTGCAGACCTTGGGATAAGCGGTCGCCAAGGATCAGCACGCGCGGCAGCGGATCAGCAGCGTGGACATTCGATCCAATCAATAGCATCCCAAACAAGACATTGAGTTTGATTCGATTCATATTCAGTTCGTAATTATTCCGGATATTTCCACAGGCTGTGGCGGGTATTGCTTATGCATGGTTTTGCTCTTGGAAAAAGCGGGCTGTCGCATACTTACAGCCAAGGCTCCGACATCTAACAGCTTCCCGTGGTTTGAAATTCCCCCTTTGTGTGCAGGAAAAAACTCCACTGGGTGATTTCCAACATCGTTTCCGGACTTTTCCGCGTCAGCCTCTCAATTCAGTCATTTCGCCGGTGCTATCGGCAAACTTTTCGGTCGGTGCATCCACGGCGTTGAGCATGGAGACGAAGAGATTGGCCAGCGGCTTCTTCTTCTCGCCCTCGAACGCATGCAGATTGCCGTGCTTGAAGCCCAGCGCATTGCCGCCAGCGAAATGGATCGGATAGTTTTTGGTGCCGTGCGAAGCGTGCGAGTGAGCCGACCCCCAAAGGACGAGGGTGCGGTCGAGCATGTTACCGTCGCCTTCCTTGGTATCGCGCAGGCGCTGGAGGAAATAGGCGTGCTGCTGGGCGCGCCAGTTGTCCCATGGGCCGTTTTCTATAGGGCGGCCGTGGGAGAGGTCGTGTGAAGACTTTGTGCAGCCGGCGATGGCGTAGGCCGGGTAGTTCCACATGGGGCTGGATTGTGATTGTTCGCTCTCGAGCATGAGCGTGGCATAGCGCGTGGAATCGGTCTGGAAAGCCAGATAGATAAGATCGTACATGCAGCGGGTATATTCCTGCGCTTCCGTGTATGCGACTTCGAGGTTCAGCCCCTTGGTATCCACGGTGGGCAGCGGCTCATGGGTCCACTGGCTGGTACGCTCGACCCGTTGCTCGAGGGCGCGGACAGTATCCAGATACTCCCCCATCTTTTGCTGATCGGCTGTGCCCAGACGGTTGTTGAGGCTTTTGGAATGATCGAGCATCACATCCAGCACGCTGGCGTCCCGTTTGAGCCGAGTCCGGACTTGTTCCACACTTGACCCCGCATACGGCTGAAACATGCGGTTGAAGATTTCCTGGGGTTTCTGCATCGAGGGAATCGGTCGGCCCGGGCCGTAGTGGGAAAGCGTCTTCGCGGCTCCGTAAGCGCCGGTGCCGCCCTCGGTGCCAAGCACCAGTGAAGGGAAGCGGGTCTTGTTGCCGTTGATCAGTGCTGCGTATTGATCAATGGAGATGTTGTTGCTCGGCTCAGTGCCAGCCATCTGCGCGCCGGTGGCGAAGACATCGCCGCTGCTGTGGCCGCCCATCCCGAAGCCGCCGGCATGATCGAGCCCGCGCAGATAGCTGACGTAGTCCTTGAGCGGCTCAAACGGAGCTGCTGACTTATTGAAAGTCAGCGGGCCGGCATCCATGCACGGAAACCAATTCCATTCGTGGTGCGGCTTGCCGGCTATCGGGATTCCTTCATTGGTGTCCGGCATGTAGGCACCGTAGGCGAAATAGCTCACCAGCATCCGCTTCGGCAGTTGTTTGGCTGCGACGGTTTTTGCCAACCCCATGCTTTCGAGAAACGGCAGTGCCAGTGCAATGCCGCTGCCCCGGAGAAATGTACGACGATCAAGATGCCAGGATTTTTGTTTCATAGAGGGGGTGTTGGTTTTAATGATTACTTTTGTTCAGTTACATTTCTTGCGGTCGTTTGTTTCTTTCCGAGAAAAGTGTCGCTCTGACAGACCGCAATCAGCATGTCTTGAAAGCGATAGTCGTTGTCCTTGGTCTGACTGCAGAGTTGTTCGACCAGGGACATATCCCTAAAAGTAAGACTCCGCCCGAGGCTATAACTTAGGAACCTTCGTACGACATTCTCCGCGATGTCGTCCTTGCGTTCCTTGAGCAGAAACTCCTTGAGCTGTTCCATCCCATCAATCGTCGGGCCGCGCGGAACGCGGGCATCGGCATGGATTTCCACCGTATTCATGGTATTCAGATAAGCTAGGTATGCTTCCATGTCTTTGTCGGTCTTTGGATCGAAGCCCCTGAATCTGGTGCCCGGTTTTGGAACCATCGGCTGATATTTTCCGATCGCATTGTATTTCTCGAAAGGGATTCCCCACGGGTCGAGGCCCGCATGGCATATGTTGCAGCTCTCCTCTTTCCGGTGCTGGCGCAGCAGATCCTTGATGGTCACTGCTTTGGCCACCACCTCTTCCCCCCCGGCTGTCTCCGCCAGCGACGGTATATCGGCTGGCGGCGGCTTCACGTCTTCGCCGAGGAGTGCCTCGCGCAACCACACCGCACGATAAATCGGATGCGGCGCCGTGCCGTTCGAGTTTGCGACCAGAACCGAACCCTGGGTGAGCAACCCGCCGAGATGATGCTCGGGCTTGATCGGCACTTGGCGGAGTTCGATCCCCTGCACGCCAGCAACCCCGTAATGCGCAGCGAGTGGCTGATTGATAAATGCGAACTTGGAATCCACCAAATTGGTGACACTGGCATTTGTTTTAATCAATTCGGCGATGAAACCAACGGTCTCATCCTCCATATAATCGCGAATGGTTGGGCGATTGGGTATTTCCCTGCCAGCAGTCTCACCGCCTTTATGAACGTAAAGAAACCGGGGGAAAAGTTCCTTGTTGATGCTCACAGTTTTCATCTTCTCAATGCTCAGCCACTGTAGAGTGAAGCTTTTCACAAAATCGCCGGAACGTTGGTCTGCGAGCAGCCTGCGCACTTGCGCCTCAATCGTTGCCGGATCATCCAGCTTGCCCTGCGCAGCGAGCGCCAGCAGCGGGGCATCCGGCATGCTGCCCCACAGGAAATAAGACAGTTTCGAAGCCACCTCGTATTGCCGCGTCGCCGCGCCGGTTTCAGCGACGGTATGGTAGAGGAATTGCGGGGATGTTAGAACCAGCGCCAAGGTTTCGCGGATGGCATCTTCCAGCGTGGGGGAATCACCGGCCAGGATATTGTAAACCTTCACGATCCGATCGACTTCTTCCGGCGTAACCGGCCGGCGATACGCCCGGGTCATGAAGCGACTGATTACTTCCCTCACATAAGCCGCCTTATCTGTTTCACGCAGGGGCGATGGAAAGAGAATCCGGGTGTGATGCTCCGGCGGCCAGACGTCAGCAATCGGCGCTTCAAACTCAATCGACTCAACCACCACCCGCGGCCCGGAGATGTCCCATGATGCACTACTGTCTGCGCGATCGTTGAGTTCGCCGTTGTTGTATAAATTCAGCGGCGTCACGTTTAGCGATGGGGGTTGGATCGTCCCCCTTCTTCCCGGAACCGTGGGGCGGACCGGATAGTTTTCAATCCGCCCGCGCATTTCGAACATTTGCGGGTTGTCAGTATTGTTTGTCAGGCGCAACGTGCCGACAGGCTCAAGTATCGTCGACGTACCAGTATCATATGGATAACCCATCGCCATTCGGAAGGGAACGCTATCGACTCCACGCGGCAGGATCGCAGAGGCCTTGATTCGGATGCGAAATTCGCCGTTCTCCGGCCAACTTTTCAGGCGCAGACCTTGACTCGCGCTGTTCAGACCGGCCCCTCGATACACGCCGATTTCGTCCACGTTCTTATTGTAAGCAGAGGGGGTTTTATTCACCCAACTTTGTGCGGAGCGATGGATCTCCGGCTTGCCAGGATCGACTATCGCAGCGGCCATCGCCTTCTGGGCACTCTCAAGGTAGCGATCCATCTGCTCGGGGCCAATCAACATGAACTTTGCCGTGTTGTTGAAGTGGTAGGGCTTCACCGGGTCTTCGGGCAGGTTGTCGCTCAGCTTCAACTCGAACCCGAGCAAATCCCGCATCGTGTTCTGGTATTCAAAGTTTGTCAGACGTCGCGCGGTCGGAACCGTGTCCGTCGGAACCGCAACGCTGGCGAACTCACGCAGGCCCGATTTGATCCATTTGATAAGCGCTTCCCGTTCTGCTTCGGTCGGCTGGTCCTCGTCCTCTGGTGGCATCTCACCGCTTCGGAGTTCCTTGAGGATTTTCTCCCAGCGCGCCAAATCATGCCCAGCACTCAGCCCGCCATCCAGATCGTGGACCGTCATCTTGCCCTTGCTCTTTCTGGGGCTATGGCAGGTGATGCAGTAAGTGCCTAGGATGTCAGCGATATCGCTCGGAATCACTGGACTGCTGGCCGGCTTGGCCAACGCAACGGTCGTGGCTTCCTCAGAGTTGCCGGGCAGACTCGTAAAACACAGTATAGTAAAGCCTGCCAGGCAAAATGTAAGGGTAAGTGACCGTTTGAATCTAATCATATCATTTGACGTTTCGCGCGACATAAAATTAAAGCTTCGGGAGAGCCACGATTGCCAAAAGCAAGCGCGTTTTGGAAACCGAAAGATACAGACCTGAGTGCATCTTCTTTCAATTATTAGGCATTTTCTTTTTCGCTTGAGGTTGCTGGAACAGCCGTTGGTCGGACAAGAGGCGGGAAAAGGTTTTTTTGGCGTGGGAATGCTGCCGCCGACATGCGCACTAATTTCGCTCCAGCCGGGTTCATCGATGAAAATAGACGACATTGGGCTTCGCCGCAAATGCTCCTTTCGGGAATAAAACTGCGGCGATTACCGTGGTGATGAGCCACCCCGCTGCGCGTCGGCTGAGAGTCGTTCCGGTTGCTTTTGAGGATTCTTCATTTTGCTGCCTCAGGATGGGCCATGAATTCTTTCAAATCCAGAACCGTCGGCGAGGCCCTGCTCGATGTGATCGCGGCAATCGTTTTGTCGAGAAGCAGGACGTTAGCGGACTTTTCCCCATTCTTGGCTGAGGCAAGATCCCGGCGCATTTCCTGTAACTGTGGCAGCATCTCTTTGGCGTGGACTCCGTAGCGAGCGAGATATTCCAGACATTTCGGCAGACGCTTTCCCTGCCCCCATCGGCTCGGCTCGATCACCGAAACGCAGAGAGGCATGCCCTCGCGGATGTGCAGTCGCGACAATAAATCAAGCCCGGCCAGACGAATGCCATCGGCGAACATCTCATTGCTGGGGGCAATGATATCAGTGGCTTTGATGATGGCCGGCAGCAGGGTGACGACATCCCGGTCGGTCATCTTTCCATATATGCGCCCGAGCGTTCCCCGAGCCGCGCCGTCCTCATTTTCCAAGAGTGCTTGAACAGCAGGATAGAGCAACTGCCGGTCAACGCCGTCCAGGGAACCAGCCAGGATGCTCTGCGATCCGCGCGAGCCGGCGTTGAACAGGGCGTTGGCGGCGGCGCGCTGGGTCATCTTGCGCGGATCAGTTGGATTGGAACGCACCATCATGGCTAACAGATCGCTCACGCTTGCCTTGCGAGCCTCTTCTCCCAAGTTCGGCAACGCCTTGGCCGCCAGCATCTGCAACCATGGATCGGGATCGCTGAGCAAAGCGCGCAACTGCGGCGCAGCGGCATCGGCGCGCGTCCCCTGATTTCCGAGCGCCTCGCAAGCCCCGTAACGGGCCTCGCGGTTGGAACTGGCAAGCAACTTCACCAGCACGGGCACAAAATCCCCTTCGCTCTGTCCCAGCCCTTGGGCCGAACGCTTGCGCACTGCGGGCGACCAACTCGACAAACCGGCCAATAACTGCTCGGACGTGCGCCCTTCGTAGGCGGAACCTTTTTTGCCGCTGGCGGAAAAGTAATCACGTCCTGCGGCGATAGCCTCATCCACCTCGCGTTGTTTCAAAGCCGGAAAAGAAAACGGCTTCTTACCGGTGAGATGCAGACTCTTCAGAGGGAGCGCGTAGGACAACATATACGCCCCGGTGCTATCCCAAGAGGTATATTTGTTATGCTCCTCTTCACCCACGGGTGAACCTTGATAAGCGAAGCTCCCATCCCATCCACGCGCGAGATCATAATACCATGCCGTTTCCTTGAGATAAGCCCCCGTGGCCAGCGGGCCGCCGCGGGCGACGCCGGGGAGGGCCCACAAGACGTTGAAGAAATTTCCTGTATGCCCGCGTTCCCGCTCATCATAAGCCGCTATAGACATCTTGGCGAAAAAGGCCGCCGCCTCACTATCGCCGAGCAGATCAAAAAGGACTGCCGCCATTGAGCATTTGCCATTGTCCTCATGCCCCGGCCATGGCTCATGGTCGCCGTAGGGGACTGCGCCCTTATTGACATACCAGCGCAGAAAGCCCGCTGCCTTGGCAATCGCCTTGTCCAGCGCGGGATCGCTGACTCCCGCCTGACGCGCGAGCACCATGGAAATCGCAAGTGTCAGGCCCGGTGCGTTCATGCAGCCGTAGCCATTCAGTTTGCCGTTTGGCATGGCAAACTTGTGACCCCATGTGCCGACCGAGCTCTGGCCGAGGGCGGCCTCCATGGTCATGCGCTTCAGGCCGGGCAGGACCGACTTGTCGCCAGTGGCCATGACATACTCAGCTAGGAAACTTATGGCGTATCCATAATGCCAGGTCGCCATCGACTCGGCCCGGTATTCGGCCACCGTCTTGGCATATCCTGTTAGCATAGGCAGGTATTCCGGGTTGCCGCTGGCCAGTAGCGCGAGGGCGTTGAGGTTGGTGGGAATCGATATATTGCCCAGTCCCTTTTTCGCAATGGCCTTGCATCCAAGTTCGAAGACCTTCTTGGATTTCGGGCATTCATAAGGAGCCGTGGCGCTGTAGGCTCCCATGACCGCAAGTTTAATGCTGACGTTCTCGGTCTTGCCGGCACGCCAGCGGATGAGCTTCAGCGCCCCACCGGATTTCTCCTGCTCGGCGGCAGTGACGGCATTCGCGAATCGAATGCGGGCGTCATCATCAAAGGGTTTGTCGCCCACACCCAGAATCACATCGTCTTTGCTCAGTATCCCATCGGCGGGTGAATCTTTTGCCACGGTGGTTACCAAGATTTGCCGCGCCTCGACCGTCTGGCCTTTTGCCGCGTAAATCCATCCGCGCGCGCCGGTCGGCCCCAGCGTCCAATCACGCGAGCCGTCCGTCTTGCCGTCTTGTGTGAAATCGGGCGCGGATGACAAGGTCACCGTGGACTTGGCAGCCGCTGAGACAGGGGTCCAGCCGAGCATCAAAACTCCAAGCACTGCGAGTGCATTTTCAAATCGTCTGTTATGTTTCATGTTGTTCGGGTGTTTTTGACAGGTGTTATTCCTTGAAGCAGGTCAAGCCGCAAACCTCCGGGGTTTAAACTGTCCCCTAGCACGGGATCCAGTGGCTGACCATGCATCATTGAGCCGGTGTTGCTATTTCTTCGCCTTCAATAGATCCACCATGTCGCGGCCCATGGCCTCGCCCATGAGCCAGTAGGACTCGCCGTTGCCATGCCAATGAATGTTTTGCTTGTTGCCGCCGAATGTTTCCTGCGGCCGGTAAAAGTCGCGGGTTTCAGTGGTGGCCGCCGCGCCCTTGAATTCGGGCAGTGTTGGCAGCGCCATTTGGGCGGCGATGATTTTCGCAATCGCCTCCTTTGGTTCATCCTTGGTGAAACCGGCAAGCTCCCTGCCGCCGAAGCCTGTGACCGCGATCACGATTTTCATGTCGGGTGCCTTGACATCCTTGCGCAGGTCTGTGACGAGATTCACGAGGTTCTTCCCATACTCCGCCGAGGCGGCGGGGCTCATGTCGGACTCACCCTGATTCCAGAAAAAGCCGGTGATTTCATAACCGGTTTCCTTTTTGTAACCAGGGATGATCTCCGGCAGATGTTCGATCGACTCATTGACGGCCTTGACAATGAGCGGGTATTTCTCGCCCAACTTCCCGCCGGAACTCGGGGGACGCATGTCCACGGCCAGGCTGCAACCGCCGAAAGCCACTTTAACCAGCAGCACCGGTTCATCGTAGAACTCCCCCAAGGCGTGACCGATGCCCAGCTCCGGCCCGAATCCGGCGCTACGGAAGCCGCCGTAGTTGGGAGCCAGGCCGCCGTGCTTGCCACCCGTCGTGGCGTCGTGCGGCCAATCACCGACGGTGATGAACACGTCATCGCGCACCGTCCAGCCCGCGCGGTCCTGTTGCTTGCCGTCATGGAGAAACCTGTATTTCTCCACATTCTCCGGAGCCATGATGAAGCGAACGAGGGACGCTTTCTGCTCAGCGGCAGGCTTTTTGAGATCCCCCAACGAGCCGCGACCGGTCATGTTGGACTGGCCGGAGAGGATGAAGATCTTGACGGGTTTGGCGGGAGCGGCTCCGGCGAAACCCGTGGTTGCAATAAGGAGAGCCGTCGCACGCGCGGCAAATCGTGTTCTTTTGCTTATCATTTTCATTTGTGTTTTGATCTTCCGATTTCAGTCATCTTCGTAACATTTCAGAGCCTGTCGCAAACCCGTCGAATCAAAGAGGAGATGACTTGCCGAAATTCTTACCAGGTAAGTTTACAGGTGTGATCCTGGATTCTTTCATCCCTTGCGGCAATTGCTAGGAATTTGCTTTTTGCGGATCGCGCGGACGCCATTCACAAACAACTGGCGGAAATTGCACTGGCTAGGATCAAGGCCTATGCCGGGCAAGTCCACATACCACACGCCCTTGCCGCAGTTGGTCCACGGACTGGTAATGCGGCGACCGCCGCCGGGAACCACGATGGCTCCGTCCGCCGCTTTCCAGGTGATGGGAAACGCCGAGGTGCCGGAATCCTCAGGAGACCTCGTCTGGCTCGGTGAGGCCTGACGCGATCATCGAGCGAACGAAAGACTGGGCAGCCTGCGGAGTGGCGACCGGAGCGATGGCCGATCCAGCATTAGTATCGTTGCCGGAGGGCGCGATATGGATTGCTGACGCGGCGAGTGTGGCGGGTAAAAATGCAGCCAAAGCGGATGCCGAGTTTAGAAATCGGACGTTGAGGCTGGCGCGGGATGGGAAAAGTATTTTGACCGTGGTCGCGGTGGGGAAGGATACGGTGGCTCCCACGGTTGGAACGGCATATTCGACAAGCCACGTGCCATCCAGAATGGTGAAAGACCTTCGCCCTTGAGTGACGAAAATCATAGACGGTAGAGCGTATTTATTTTACGCGAATGCGTCAGGTTTGAATCCGATAGAGTGGCGGAGCTCCATGCACAGTGTGAAAGCGCAGCCGCTCACCTAGGGAATACAAGAACTCAGCGAGCGCATAGCGTCCGCGACACATCACACCGGCACCATGCCATCCGAGGCGTGCCAAGTTCGTCCGGCTACATCATTCTTGACTCGAAACATCCGCCCGCAGACGAATCAAACCGCTAACTTCCACTTCAGTTTGACCCATGAAAATCGACTCCCATCAGCATTTCTGGAATTACACCGATCACGCGGACGACTACGTCTGGATGAGCGACGAGTTTGATGCGCTCCGCCGCGATTTTCTACCGGGTGATCTTGCACCTCTGCTT
>Ga0163144_10024732_pt1 | contig 11764 bp, 13 predicted proteins | sample OliLak19BULKMAT1_FD_123175 | JGI IMG/M metagenome (GOLD analysis project Ga0163144, IMG submission 123175) | Freshwater microbial mat bacterial communities from Lake Vanda, McMurdo Dry Valleys, Antarctica - Oligotrophic Lake LV.19.BULKMAT1 | ecosystem: Environmental > Aquatic > Freshwater >... | reverse complement strand
CTGAGAAACGGGATATTTAGTTAGCATGAGGATGGCGGTCAGTGTGAGAAAAGTCGCGATCAGCATGGTGCGATTGCCGAGCACTACCCCCCCCAGAATCGCGAGGATCGCGACACCGGCTAGCGGGACGCTGATTCTGAACGATGGGTAGCTTGGGAATGGTTTCGGGTGCGCGATAGAGGCTGGTCCCGGAAACGAACTCGACGGGTAGCGGGAAGTGATTCATGTCATCCTCCGCTCTACGCGGTCTCATCGGGCGTCCGGGTCTTCAGGCTGTCAACGGCATGTACCGGGGCCGCGTCGCCCTTCATCAGGTGGGCGATCGCGCCGTACACCATGCGCTGGCTCTCGAGCATGCTCTTGCCGGTGAACACGGGCGACGTCACCTCGATGCTGAAGTGCCCGCCTCCTCCGCTCACCTCGGCGCGTGAACCGGGAATCTGTCGCTCAATGGCCCCACGAAGCGCGTCGATGACGGAGCCTTGGAAATCAGTAGGGTGCGACGACATGCTGTCTCCTTCCCATCTCAGTACCGCGGCACCGAGAGGTCGATGGTCAGCGACCAGCCGTCGATGCCGCCCTTGAGGTTGTAGACGTTCCGGAAGCCTTCGCGAAGCAGTTCCTGGGCGGCCTCCTGGCTGCGGATCCCATGGTGGCAGTGGAAGGCGATGGGGCTGTCGTGGTCGAGCCCCAACAGATACTTCTGGCTGGCAGCATCCAGGGATCGTGCCACGGGAATCTTGGCGATCGCGCGTTCGTTTTCAGGCCGAACGTCGAACAGCGCGACCTCTCCGCGATCGAGCATTGCCTTGAGCTCGTGTGCGGTCAGTTGCTTCACCTTCGGTGGTTCGTTTGGGTTGGTGATCTTGAAGCCGCCGCCAGACCCATCGATGAAGTCAATGCTCACGCCGCCCGCCCGGTCCGCGCTCGAACGGTCGAGCAGCACAGTCAGCCCACTCGTACGGACCTCGATGTCATCCGGCCCGCGCGGCCCGAAGGACAGCTCGTGTTGAAACTGAACGTCGATCTGGAGGCGCAGCGAATTTCCGCCCGCATCTGCCACGCTCGCCGTAAACGCCTTGGCGGCCGCCTCGCTGATCGTGAGCGTTGGGGTCTTCGGCTCGGAGACCTCCGCGCCGATGCGCTTCTGGAGCTTACCAGACGTATTCATCTCGCGAACGATGTCGCAGCCACCGATGAACTGCCCATCGACGTACAGCTGCGGAATCGTCGGCCACTGGGAGAACTCCTTGATACCATCCCGGAGCTCGGGGGAGCGAAGCACGTCGACTGTGTCGTAGCTCGGCACCAGCTTGTCGAGGATCTGCACGACCTGGGCGGAGAAACCGCATTGCGGCATCTGGCGGTTGCCCTTCATGAAGAGGACGACTCGGTTGCTCGCCAGGATTTCCGAGATCTGCTTACGGAGAAGCTCGTTTATGGCCATGGTTGTTCCTTTCAAGTCTGTCCGGGTGGCTGTCGGCGCGCTCATCGTGCTTCCTCCAAATTGTATGCAGGCAATGTAGTAAGCCGTGTGTCCTCGACAGGGCCACCCACCGTGAAGTGGTAGAAGCTCTGCCAGTCGCGCGAAGAGATGCCGAACACCTCGTGAGCGGGATCATCGAAGTAGCAGCCGATTCCCGTCGAACGAATCCCCGCCTCTTCTGCTTCGAGGTAGAGCACTTGGCCGACGAGACCGGCCTCCCAGAAGAGGTTGCGGTAAAAGCCGGCACCGTAGGTCACCAGGCTGTCCATGTAGTCGGCGATCATCCCCAGGCTAAAGGCACCGTCCCCCGCGATGTCCTGCCCGCAGGAGACGCTTGCAGCCAGAGCGCGGCAGTCCCCTTCCTTGAGTAGGTACAGCGAGAGCCCAGGCGGGCATGATGACGGGCGCAGCCAGAGGAACTCGGACCGCATCGCTAGCCGGAGTGGCTCGACCTTCTCTGGATCGCGCGCGAGTACGTAGAGACCAGGAGAAAGGTCGTTCACGCGGTGCACGAAGAGCCCGAGGTGGATGCGTGGGCGCCAAGGAATAGCGTCCCACGGCACGGATCGGCCGGCTCGTGTGGGCACGAGACGAGCCAACATCCGGAAGAAGGCCGCCACAGGAATTGCCGTGGATGCGTCCATGCTCACGGCGCTTCTGCGCCCCAGGATGACTTTCTCCGTGGTGAATGAACCGGACCGAACTGGCGCCTCGAAGAGCTCTTCCCTCGAAGGGAATCCGGAGAACTCCTCGTCGGCCGCAATCCTAGGATTCGAGGTGGCAATGGCGACTTGGTCGATCACCGGCCAATCGACGCCGTGCTCGAGACTCAACGCGTTCGCCGTGCCGTACCATCGGGAAGCGGCCACCTGGGACACCAACTCTTTGGACAGGCAGAGGCCCCGGTCGCTCGACCAATCACCCCGGACCACGAGCGCGACGAGGTCGGGATGCTCTCGCTCCGCGCCGGCGTAGTCGACATCGCGGTCGAGTCCGAGAAGCTGCGACACAGCCTCATCATCCACACGATCGAGGAGGCAGAGTTTCCAACCCAGGGCGGCAGCCGCAAAGCGCAAGGTCCCCAGCGCATGACCGACATCGTGTTGGCAATAGCGGAACGCACGCTCGCCATACTTCCAGGCTTCCCGCCAATGAATAGACGAGAGCCCCACGAGGAATGAGCCCTCTGGAAACGCTGCCGTCAGGGCTGCCCAGACCAAGGGGTCGAGATCTGCGCGGCGCTCGAGACCGTGCTCCTTCGGTGCGTAGTGATAGACGCCAGGACGGTCGTGGATGGCGCCAAGCGCGGGCAAGAGCGCGTATCCATCGGTCGGGTGGAGGTTCCCGCTGGAGGGATTGGCGCGCAGAGACCACGTCGTTTCGTGGATCCGTTTCCAGGCGGTCAGCGAGAGGGCGTAGCGGAAGAAGAGCGAGATTGAATCGATCGAAAGCGGGGCCGGTTCCAGGCCGTCTGCGACATAGAGCTGCCAGTATGGAAGCGCTCGCCCGGATTTGGGGAGAGGAAGTCGGACCAGCGAGGCCCCGGCGTAGCGTCGGAACGGATCTGGCTGCGTAGCCCAATCCATGTAGCCAAGCGATGCGGCGTAGCGGTGGTGGTGATGCTTCGATCGCTCGTGATAGGCCACCACGACTTCCTCGGGAGACAGGTCGCTGCCCGCGGAGCGCGCTCGCGACGGATCGTCGGGAATCACCGGAGGTTCCGACGTTCCGACGTAGAGCGGCAGGCGAGTCAGCACCATGAACCTCCCCGAGCACGAGGTACCGCCGCGTTTGCAAAGCCGAAGGGTTTTGGGGCTGCTGCGCCGCCGTATGTGCGGAGCACTTGCTCGGCACGCTTGCGGTAGTGGTCCTTAGACATCGCTCTCCCCGCTGCGCCTCGTTTCGCCATCCACCTCTCCTTCAGCCGGTGCGCTGGTAGAAGGGTTTCTTGCCGGCCGTGTGATCGGTCGTGTCCACGATGTCCACGATCTCCGGCGCAACCCTGCGAACCATGACCTCGAACCCTTGCCGCAAAGTCACTTGAGAGGCCGCGCACCCCTGGCACCCGCCACTCATGGCGATGAAGAGGTTCCCATCGTGGACGTCGACGATCGAAATCTGCCCGCCGTGGCCAGCGATGGAACGGTTGACTTCCCTGTCCAGCAGTTCTTGAACGACCGTGCGAACCTCAGCCTCGGGCCGCCCTCCCGTGATTGCGTTGCGAGGAGTCTCAAGGATCGCCGGCACGCCCGTAGTGAGCTGCGTCCGGATGGCCGTTCCGATTGCTGACTTCAGTCCCGACCACTCGGCGGTCGGCTCCTTCCCGACCGTCACCACGTTCTCGGTCACGAGCACATGGGCGACGCCAGAAAGCGCGAACAACCGCTCGACAAGGGGCGATCCACCCGCCCGTTCCTTGTTGTCGAAGAAGAACGGGCCGCCGGGATGCACGGGCCGGCTCACCGTAAACTTGCACGTGTCGAGATCGGCGAGCAAAGTCTCGGCGCGGATCGTGATCGTCGGGTCGATAGGCAGGACGTCAGACATCTTCCACGACCCCAGTCGCGCCGCGCTCACCAAAAGCCCGCAGGTTTTCGAACGAATAGATCCCGGTGCTGTGGCCGTCGTTCCAGATGAACTGGATGGCGTAATTGCCCACGCTGGTGATCGTGCGTGGGGTCACATCCGGTCGCACGCTCTTGGGATCGAGGAGCGCGCGCCCGCTCATCTCCTCGACGCAGAGTGCGCAGCGGCACGCGAGCCGAAGGTCTCGGACGTCGAAGTCGTTCCGCTGCCCGTCCTCCCAAAGCACGGACAGTGTGCGCGCATCGCGTCGGCGGAAACCGATGGCGGTAGTTCGAGAGCCCGACGGTCGAGCAGAGCCCTCCACCCAAGCTGGCTCGCCTTCGTTGGTCTCCCAATTCCACGCGAACACCTTCAGCGCGGTTGTCGGGAGCCCCTGGAGCCGGCCGGCCAGTTCCGTGGCGATTGCCAGGTAGGCCATGGCAGCCACCGATTTCGGCTTCTCCAGCATGATCGGACGTCCCTCGTCCCCAGAAGTGACGATGTCGGCGTCGAGGGGAATCGCACCGAGGAACGGGACGCCGAGCTCCCGGCTCATCCGCTCGCCGCCGCCGCGGCGGAAGATGTCCGTGCCTTTTCCACAGTGCGGGCACGTGAAGGTGCTCATGTTCTCGATGATGCCGAGAATGGGGACGTGCACCGTCTCGAACATCCTGAGCCCACGCCGCGCGATCTTGAGGCTCACGTCCTGCGGCGTCGTCACAATGACAGCGCCGGACAGTGGGAAGCTCTGCGCCAGCGTCAGCTGCGTGTCGCCGGTTCCGGGAGGCAGGTCGAGAAGCAGGTAGTCCAGGTTTCCCCACTGTACGGAGCTGATGAACATGCGGAGGTACTTACTCACCATCGGTCCGCGCAAGATGGCCGGACTGTCGTCCCCGGTGAGCATTCCCATCGACACCACCTTCAGATTGTGGCGATCCGCGGGGACGATCTTCTGGTCCGGGGTCATCGCGGGCGGCTGGCCGGTGGGCATTCCCAGCATCCCCGGGATGCTCGGCCCGAGGATGTCCGCGTCAACGAGCCCGATCCAGCCCCCGATCTGCTGGAGCGCGAACGCGAGATTCACGCTGACGGTGGACTTTCCTACGCCACCTTTGCCACTCCCCACCGCAATGACATGCCGGATCCCCGGCAGCTTCTCGGGGCCAGCGGACGGCTGGTGGGACGCGCCCGCGGCGTGGTCATGGCCGTGCTGCGAACCGGTAGTTTCCATAGCTCAGCTTCCTCTCCTCATGACGACGCTCGGTGGTCCTCGCTACACCTCGACCTCGATGTCGGTTCCCGTCACGCGGACGCCGTAGCGCGCAACGGCTCGCTGAGCTGGCGGACCGACGACCTCTCCTGTCCGAATGTCGAACCTCGCGCCGTGCCGAGGACAGGTCACCTCGTGGCCCGAGATCTCTCCCTCGGCCAAGGCCCCGCCCCTGTGCGTGCACGTGTTGTCGAGCGCGAAGAACTGACCCTCGACGTTGAAGAGGGTGATCGACTTGCCCTTGACGTCGACCAGTCGTGACTGACCGGGCTCGATTTCGTTTGTCGTCGCGACCTTCACAAAGTCAGCCATGGATCCTTTCCTCCTGTCTATGCGGTTTCCGCGAGCAGGGCTCGAGGGCGGAGGCGCCTGCACTTGCGCTCCAGAGATGTCCTTGGCATCCGTTCGAGCGAGCCATGGGAGCCGTTCGCCATGCGCGCTACTCCCTCAACCCCAAAGCCGGCAGCGGCAGGGCCTCTTGTCCGACTTCGGCGTCCCAAGCGGCGAGCCCGCCGGTGAGGCTGCGAGCGCGGGGAAAGCCGTAGGCCCGGAAGTAAGACGCCTTGTCGAGGCTGCGACGTCCGTGGTTCGAGTAGAAGACGAGGAACGCGGCCTTGGGCCAGGTGTCGAGGATCTCGAAGGTCAACTCGACGCTGACGGGTCGCGAGCCGGGCAGATTGCCCGAGTCGTGCTCTTCGCGCTTGCGGGCGTCGAGGAGCGTAAGGCTCTCTCCAGCCTTGAGCGCCGCTGCGAGGTCCCTGGGCGAAATGTGAAGCGACGCGAATACCTCGGCGCTCCCGCGGATGACGTGTGCAACCTCGTCCAGGCTGTCCTGGATGTTGAAGTTGCGCCGAACTTCCTCCAGCGTCTCCGTCGGCTTGTAACTGCAGCTCTCGCAGCCCCCGACGTGATAGCGCTGGAAGAGCCCCACCTTGGCCGACGGATAGGCCCGGAGAATTTCCTCCATCGTGGTGGCGGGGGCGATCTCGATCGACGTCATCTCTTCCTCCTCACAACATGCCGAGCTGCAGTCGAGCGGCCTCGGACATGCGGCTCTGGTCCCAAGCCGGATCCCAGACGATCTCGATGTCGACGTCGGTGACGCCGGCAACCACCTGCACCTTGGCGCGCGCGTCCTCTTTGAGCACATCGCCCATCCCACAGCCGGGCGCCGTCATGGACATCTTGATCTCGACCCGGTGGCCACCGTCCGCGAGTGGGTGCGCTTCGCAGACGTAGATCAGCCCGAGGTCCACCACATTGACCGGGATCTCCGGATCGAAGACGGTCTTGAGCTTCTCGATCACCTTCTCCAAATTAAAGGGCCCCGCTTCCGCCGGCGCTGCTTTCTCCGACGTGTTCTCGAGCCCCAGCGCGTCGGCATCGAGGACGGCGATCCGCGCGAGGTAGCCCACCTCGGTCCTGACGGTGAAGCTGCCGCCCAGCGCCTGCGTCACCACGACGCAGTCACCTCGCGAAAGCTTCACCTTCTCCCCGCCCGGGATCAGCGTTGCCTCGCAGTCCCGCATGAGCTCGATCGGTGTGTGCTGGTCAGAACCCATGGTTGTCTACTCCGTTGAAACCCGTGCGCCCCTTGCTTCGAGGGCGTTGCGCAGCGTGTGCCACGCGAGCGTGGCGCACTTGACCCGCATCGGAAATTCCCAAACACCGGACAGTGCCGCGAGCTTGCCCACGTCCTCGAGCTTCACCTCGCCGTTCGGTCCCTCGGTCAGCAGGGCGTGGACGCGCCCGAAGAGCGCCAGCGCCTCCTTCTGTTTCTTGCCCTTGAGCGCGGCGGTCATCAGGGACGCCGAGGCCTTCGAGATGGCGCATCCGACTCCTTGGAAGGCGATGTCCTCGATGACACCGTCCGCGAGCTTCACGTAGAGCGTGAGTTGATCGCCGCACAGGGGATTGAAGCCTTCGGCCGTCCTCGTGGCGCCCTCGAGCTTCCGGAAGTTGCGCGGCTGCTTGCTGTGGTCGATGACCACTTCCTGATAGAGGTCCCGAAGCTCGCTGCTCATCGGAAGACCTCCTGAACCTTCTCGAGGCCGGCCACGAGCGCGTCGATGTCCTGCCGAGCGCTGTAGCAGGCGAGCGACGCGCGGGCCGTGGCGGCCACCCCGAACCGGCTCATCAAGGGCTGTGCGCAGTGATGGCCCGTGCGAATCGCGACTCCTTCTCGGTCGAGGATGGTGCCGATGTCATGCGGGTGAACGGCGTCGAGTACGAAGGAGAGAACGCTGGCCTTGGCGAGGGCCGTGCCGATGAGCCGGAGCCCCGGCACCTGAGAGAGCGTGCGGAGGCCGTAGGCAAGGACGTCCTCTTCATGGGCCGCGAGCGCGTCGTGCCCCAGGCCGGTGAGGAAGTCGATGGCGGCGGCGAGGCCGACCGCGCCCGCCATGTTGGGCGTACCCGCTTCGAATTTGTAGGGAGGCTTGTTGTAGACGGTCTTCTCGAAGCTGACGGAGAGAATCATGTCGCCGCCCCCCTGGTAGGGAGGCATCTCCTCCAGCAGTTCGCTTCGGCCATAGAGAACGCCGATGCCGGTGGGGCCGTACATCTTGTGGCCCGAGAGCGCGTAGAAGTCGCAACCCAGCGCCTGCACATCGACCCTGAGATGCGGCGCGGCCTGCGCACCGTCGATCAGGACGCGCGCGCCGCGCGCGTGTGCCATCTCGACGATGCGTCGGATTGGATTGATGGTGCCGAGCACGTTCGAGACGTGCGTGACGGCCACGAGCTTGGTCTTCGGTCCGATGAGCGGCTCGAGCTCCTCGAGCAAGAGCTCGCCGGCATCGTTGATGGGCGCTACGCGAAGACGCGCACCAGTCTGCTCGCATAGGATCTGCCAGGGCACGATGTTCGAGTGGTGCTCCATCGCAGTGATGAGCACCTCGTCCCCCTCACCGACATGCTTCTTGCCGTAGGTTTGCCCGACGAGGTTGATGGCCTCGGTGGTGCCGCGAACGAAAATGATCTCCTCGGCGTGCTCGGCGTTCAGGAATCGCTGGACCTTGGCTCGAGCGCCCTCGTAGGCCTCCGTCGCGCGCTCGGCGAGGTAGTGCACGCCCCGGTGAACGTTCGCGTTCTCCTTCAAGAGGAAACGCGACATCGCATCGATGACCCCCTGCGGCTTCTGGCTTGTCGCAGCGCTGTCGAGGTAGATGAGGGGTTTGCCGTAGACCTTCTCCCTGAGGATCGGGAAGTCCTGGCGCACGCGCTCGACGTCGAAATCAGCCGCGCCGTTCTGACCGGCCTGTCCGTGAGCAAGCCCCTGGGTCGTCGCAGAGCTCGTCTGTATCGCAGTCATGCCGCCACCCCCACCGGCAGCCGCGACGCAACCCTCTTCTCCACATAGGACCGGAGAGGCGCCACCCGAATCAGCTCCAGCATCTCGCTCACGAACGCGTAGGTGAGCAGCCCCCGCGCGGCCTGGTGCGGAATGCCGCGCGAACGGAGGTAGAACACGGCGTCCTCGTTGAGCTGGCCCACCGCGGCGCCGTGAGCGCACTTCACGTCATCGGCAAAGATCTCGAGTCGCGGCCGCGTGTCGGCTTGCGCCGACGCCGAAAGGAGGAGGTTCTTGTTCGTCTGGCTTGCATCCGTCTTGATCGCACCCGGGCACACAACGATGCGACCGTCAAAGACACCGCGACCCCGCCCATCGACCACGCCCTTGTAGAGCTCGCGGCTGGTGCACTGGGGCGCGGCGTGTTCGATCGTCGTCGGATTGTCGAGGTGCTGCTCGTTCCGGGGCATGTACAAGCCGTTCAGGCTGATCTCCGCCCCCGGGGCCTGGAGCCTAACCTTCACCTCGTGCCGAGCAATCGAGGCACCGAGCGCCACTGAGTGCGCCGTGAACCGAGTACCTCGCTCCTGTCGCACGTCCAGTAGCGCGACGTGGAACGCCGTCTCCGTCTCATTCTGGACCTTGTAGTGCTCAACCGCCGCGCCCTCGTCGAGGACGACCTCGGTGACCGCGTTGGTGAGGTAGACGTCGCCCAGGATGCCGGCGTAGGTTTCCACGATCGTCGCCCGGCTCCCGGCCCCCGCGAGCACCAAAGACCTCGGATGTGACACGAGCGGGTTTTTGCCCGTGTCTGAGAGGAACACGAGGTGGATCGGCTCTTCGATCGCCGTGTGGGCTGGAACCTGAACGAACGCCCCATCCTCCGCGAAGGCCGCGTTGAGCGCAGTGAAGGCGTGGGTCGGCTCTCGGAACGGACGCGAGAGAAGTGGTTCGAGAGACTCGCCCTCCTGGGCGAGCGCCGAGGCAAGGCTGCTCACCTGGGCGCCCTTGGGGAGCTTCTTCAGCGACGAGAGCTCGGGGGCGAAGTATCCGTTGACGAAGACGAGCCGCGTGCCACCGAGGTCGCCCGCCAGCTGGTCGATTGCCCCGGAGGACAGCCGGCGGCCCGCGTCCGGATCGGCCGGCTCGGCCGGCTCGAACGGGATCTCCAAGATGGGTCCGACCCGCGTGTACTTCCAGGCCTCGTCCTTGGCCGTCGGGAAGCCACGCTCTGCAACCCACTGGAAAGCGGCGCGGCGAAGCCCCTCGAGCCAGGCGGGCTCGTGGCCGTTGCGCCTGGACTCGAGGCGCGAGAGCCCCTGGACCCAGGCGTTCGCCGTGCTGCTCATGGCGTCGCTCCGACCGTGTCCTGCTCGAAGCCCGCGTAGCCGTGCTTCTCCAGCTCCAGTGCCAGATCCTTGTCGCCGGACCTCGTGATGCGACCGTTCGCGATGACATGGACGCGGTCCGGGACGATATAGTCGAGGAGTCGCTGGTAGTGCGTGATGACCAGCATCGCCCGCTCCTTGCTCCTGAGCGCGTTCACGCCGCGAGCCACGACCCGGAGCGCGTCGATGTCGAGGCCAGAGTCCGTCTCGTCCAGGATGGCGAGCTTCGGCTCGAGAACGGCCATCTGAAGGATCTCGTTCCGCTTCTTCTCGCCTCCAGAGAAGCCTTCGTTGACGGACCGGCTCATGAAGCTCTGGTCCATCTCGACGAGCTTCATTCGCTCCTTCGCGAGGGCCAGGAAATCCATCGCGTCGAGCTCCTCGAACCCGCGCTGCTTGCGAACCGCGTTGAGCGCCGTCCGGAGGAAGTAGAGGTTCCCGACGCCGGGGATCTCGACCGGGTACTGGAACGCGAGAAAGACACCTTCGACCGCGCGCGCTTCCGGCGACATGGCGAGCAGGTCCCTGCCCTCGTAGAGGACCTCGCCGGTGACGTCGTAGGTCTCGCGGCCCGCGAGCACCTGGGCGAGCGTGCTCTTGCCCGAGCCGTTCGGTCCCATGATCGCGTGCACTTCGCCCGCGTTCACCCGGAGAGCGATGCCCCGCAGGATTTCTCGGCCTTCAATAGTGGCGTGGAGATTCTTGATGTCGAGCATGGTCTCCTCAAGCCTCGCCGGCCACTTGCTGGCGATTCGGGTTGGCAAAGCGCGTCAGTTCAGGCGGCAGCGGGCTGGGAAACGCTTTGTCCGGGTGTATCGTCTTGGCACGCTCGAGAAGAGTTTCCTCGGACTCGCGGTTGTTGGGATCCGGTACGCAGCAATCCACCGGGCACACTGCGGCACACTGCTCTTGATCGAAGAAGCCGACGCACTCGGTGCACTTCTCCGGGACGATGTAATAGATGTCCTCGGCTACCGCGTCGTGCATGCTGCCGCCGTCCGCTGCCGCCCACTGGACGCCACCTTCGTAGATGGCCGTGTTGGGGCATTCGGGCTCGCAGGCGCCGCAGTTGATGCATTCCTCTGTGATGATCGTGGCCATGTTGGCACCTCGCGTGTCAGCCCACGCATCCTTCCAAGCTCACGCCCAGAAGCTTCTGCGCCTCGACGGCAAACTCCATGGGCAGCTCCTTGAACACCTCGCGGCAAAAGCCATTCACGATCATCGAGACCGCGTCCTCTTCACGGATGCCCCGCTGCCGGCAATAGAAGAGCTGATCCTCGCCGATCTTCGAGGTGGACGCCTCGTGCTCGACTTGTGCCGTCGGATTCTTCACTTCGATGTACGGGAACGTGTGCGCTCCGCACTGGCTGCCAAGCAGCAGGGAGTCGCATTGCGTATGGTTCCGCGCTCCGCTCGCCGACTTGAGGATCTTCACGAGCCCCCGGTACGTGTTCTGTCCGTGGCCGGCGGAGATTCCCTTCGCAAGGATCGTGCTCCGGGTGTTCTTCCCGATGTGGATCATCTTCGTGCCGGTGTCGGCCTGCTGACGGTTGTTGGTCAGAGCGACAGAGTAAAATTCACCGACCGAGTTGTCGCCCTGGAGGATCACGCTCGGGTACTTCCAGGTGATGGCGGAGCCGGTCTCGACCTGGGTCCAGGAGATCTTCGAGTTTGCGCCCGCGCACTTGCCGCGCTTGGTCACGAAGTTGTAGATGCCGCCCTTGCCGTCTTTGTCGCCCGGGTACCAGTTCTGGACGGTG
>Ga0163144_10024729_pt1 | contig 11766 bp, 10 predicted proteins | sample OliLak19BULKMAT1_FD_123175 | JGI IMG/M metagenome (GOLD analysis project Ga0163144, IMG submission 123175) | Freshwater microbial mat bacterial communities from Lake Vanda, McMurdo Dry Valleys, Antarctica - Oligotrophic Lake LV.19.BULKMAT1 | ecosystem: Environmental > Aquatic > Freshwater >... | reverse complement strand
TAAAAAGAGAAATGGAGAATATTTTGAAAAACTATAAAGATGCTGACCGTTTCCGAGTCAGAATGTATGTAGAGACTTTCCTTACAAACGAGCTAGTATTTCAGTTTTTAGAAAAGCAATAAAAATCTCTATCTCACAAACATCTTTTTAGAGGCAGTCTCCTTTCCAGTCCACAATTTGTGGGTGGATGCTGATCCGACATTATTGTCGCTACAGCAGAGAAATCACTATTTTTTCTGGTTTAGTGAACTTTCTGCTGTAGCGAGAACCAAAACTGTGAAAGAACCTTACCCCTATTCTATACACATATTCAGTGTAAATGTCAAGTATTTTCGTGGCTTAAAATATGGAGTTTTACAAGAGAAGTAAGCTTGACACTGCTATGGATGCTGTCTCTGCTCGGAGTACCTGTGAACCTAGACTGACACTTTCTATATTGTGTTTATTAAACTCCTCTATCTCTCCTTCTGTCCAACCTCCTTCTGGACCAACAAAAACTGCCAAGTCAGTAATTTTTTTATTTGAAAGATATTCTCCAATACTCTTTGCGTTAAAATTTAAAACTATAGCTGAGTTTGGTAGAACATCTTTATCCAACAAATCTTTTATTTTTACAATCTCGTGAATCATTGGGACATCTCCCCTACCAGATTGTTCGGAAGCTTCGACAACAATTTTCTGAAGTCTTTCCATATTTAAATTTTTCTTTTCTGTTCTTTCACAAAGAAGTGGTATAATATGCGAAACCCCAAGTTCTGTTGCTTTCTGCACCACCAACTCAAAATTATCTTTTTTGATTATTCCTACACACAACCATAGATTCATTTTTATTTTTTTAGTATTTGCCATTTTTTCTACAACTTCAACAGTCGCACCTAGGTTTCTCAAAGAAGTAATCATTACTAGATAATCTGAACCTGTTCCATCAAAAAGGATTACCTGTGAACCCACATTGTAACGAAAAACGCTCTTCCATTGATGGACTAGGTCTCGATCGCTAACATCAAAAGTGTTTTCTTTGATAGGAGTATCTATGTAAAATCTGTGTAACCTCATTATTTTTATTTAAATTGTGGAGTAAATTATTTTTTCAGAGACTCCGCAGTGCCTCCAACTCGCTTCCGTCAAGGTGAGAAGTGTAGCTTCGCAAGACCTTGAACGTTCTGTACTCAGAATGTGAAAGGTGTACTGTTCCTGTGAGGAATCTCATCTTGATGGATGGAGGCCGAGGACTAGCATTACAAAACCTGCTGGGTTTTTGTAAAGTTGCTCTGGAAAATATAATTTATGTAACTATATCATATTTTACAAAAAGCACATTTCTGGTATACTCACTGGATGTTAATACCAACCGTTATAGAAAAATCCCAGTTCGGCGAAAGAGCCTACGACATCTTTAGTCGGCTTTTGCGAGACAATATTATCTTCTTAGATGGTCCAATAGACGACCATGTAGCCAACCTTATTATTGCTCAAATGCTGTTTCTTCAATCAGAAGACCCTAAGAAAGATATTTCCTTCTATATAAATACCCCTGGAGGCTCTGTTACTGCAGGTTTAGCCATTATGGACACTATGAATCTTATTAAAAATGAGATTTCTACTGTTGCTGTAGGTTTGGCCGCTTCTATGGGGGCTCACATACTTGCTGCTGGAACTAAAGGAAAGAGATTTATACTACCCAATGCTGAAGTGATGATACATCAACCTTGGGGGGGTGGAATCGAAGGAAAAGTATCAGATATTGAAATAACTGCTAGACAAATGCTTCGGAACAAAGAAAGTTTAGCTAAAATGTTTGCTAAAAATACAGGTCAGTCTATGTCTAAGGTAGAAAAGGATATGGATAGAGACTTCTATATGAATGCCGAGGAAACCAAAAAATACGGTATAGTAGACAAAATCCTGTAAATTCTATATAGTACGGGTATTATTTAATTTAATAATAAACCGTTTGTTTTTGTCTTTTCTTGATAATCCCGACACTTTCTGAAATTACTGGATTCCAAAATGGAAATTTTAAATGCTGGTCAAAAGAAATACCCCTGAAAAACCCTTTCATCTAGAAAAATAGAGACGTAGGTTAACCGAAAAAATGTCATTAAAAATAGTAGCTCTACTTTTGAGCAGCGCTTCAATCGTATCGCTTGTGATTGGGTATTTACTTCGTATTCTAGTTTCAAGAAGCCAGAAGGGTTCTATGGAGTTAGATATCAAGCAAATTATGCTTGAAGCAAAAGGAAGAGAACAAAAAATAGTTGAGGATGCAGAAAGAAAGGCAGAAGAAATAGTTTCGTCCGCAAGAGTAGAGATTAAACAAAAACAAGAAGAGTCGAAAAGAACTGAAGAAAGACTTATCAAAAAGGATGAGTTGCTTTTGAAACGCCAAGCAGATATGGATCTTGAAGTGGAAGATGTAAAAAAAAGAATCCAAGAAATAAAAATCATTAGAGAAAATGCCGAAAAAATAGAGCAAGAGAAAAAAGCTGAACTTCAGAAGATTGCGAGACTAACTCCAGAGGAAGCACGTGAGGAAATACTACGTGTAGTAGAAAAGGAATCAGAGGAAGATGTTTTAGCAAGAATGAAAAAACTTGAACAGTCGGGAGCAGAGAAAATAGAAGAGAAAGCAAAAGGAATTCTAGCAACAACCATACAGAGACTTTCAAACTCAGTTACTTCAGATATGCTTACTACAAACGTAGCCATTCCTAGTGATGAGATAAAAGGAAAAATTATCGGAAAAGAAGGTAGGAACATAAAGGCTTTCGAAAGATGCACGGGTGTTGAAGTCATTGTAGATGACACTCCGGGGTCTATCACCATCTCCTCTTTTGACCCAGTTAGACGACAAATAGCTAAAACTGCATTGGAAAAACTTATCGCAGACGGAAGAATTCAGCCAGCAAAAATAGAAGAGATGGTAAAAACTTCAGAAGAAGAAATAAATAAAATCATAAAAGAAAAAGGAGAAGAAGCTGTATATGAAACTGGAGTACTGGGACTTGATCCAAAAGTTATTTCTATTTTAGGAAGACTTCATTTTAGAACAAGTTACGGACAAAATGTTTTGGCTCATTCCATAGAAATGACACACATCGCTGGAATGTTGGCAGAAGAAATAGGCGCGAATGTACAAGTAGCAAAGTCTGGAGCACTCGTTCATGATATTGGAAAAGCATTAGACCATGAGGTTGTTGGGACGCATGTTGAAATCGGGAGAAGAATACTACAAAAATTTGGAACTGATGAAAACATTATCAAAGCAATGCAAGCTCATCACGAGGAATATCCTTATGAAACTATTGAATCAATGATCGTGCAGTCTGCTGATGCTATTTCTGGAGGAAGACCAGGAGCAAGAAGAGACAGCGTTGAGAACTATTTGAAGAGACTAAAGGACTTGGAAGCTGTTGCAAATTCATTTAATGGAGTAGAAAAATCTTACGCACTTCAAGCTGGAAGAGAAATAAGAATTTTCGTTACTCCAGCTGAAGTAACGGACTTGGAAGCAAAGAAAATGGCTCGTGATATTGCCCTAAGAATTGAATCCGAATTAAAATATCCGGGTGAGATAAAGGTTTCAGTCATACGGGAGTCTCGAACCATAGAATTCGCACGTTAAACTCTCAAATTTGGCAATCTTCTAGTTTCAAAATTAAAAATCCTCGTCACCTTACTATTTGTAAGGCTTCTCGTATTTTTAATTTCTCAACGTCGAATATTATCCAAATTGTGAAAGTTTAAATTCAACTTGTAGTATTTTTTGCAATTTTTAAGTATATTTGTCAATGTGTTGCGTCAAAAAACCCTTACTGTATACTAAAGTTAGTAGATAGTGAGTTTATTAGTGGCTTAATCATCACACAAAATATGAACAAAGCAGGCATTGTAGATGCAGTACACGAAAAATTAGGTGGTACAAAGGTCCAAGCAGAGGAAATTGTCGACTTAGTTATAGATTCAGTTGTTGGTACCCTTAAAAAGGGTGGCGAGGTTTCAATCGCTGGCCTAGGTATATTCTCTACTAAAACTAGAGCAGCTAGACAAGCAAGAAACCCTAGAACAGGAGAGGCCATCTCTGTTCCAGCAATGAGAGTTCCTAAATTCCGCGCGGCTAAAGCTTTAAAAGAAGCCGTCAAGTAAAAGTTTCTAAATCTGGCGCATTTCTTCGTTGCTTCAATTTTTTTCCTCCCGCAGAGTACCATGTGTACACTTTGGTCGGCAAAAAATCTTGCGCCTCGAACTGCATCCAGATTTAAAAACTTTTTTGAATCTTTTCTCTAGAGGAAATCAAAAAACACTCCGTTCCTCGGAGTGTTTTTTGATTAAAAATTTTTAATGGTGGTGTGAGTGTAAATGTGAGTGTTTTGACTTATATCCCTTAAGATATACTACTGCCAATATTGTCACAATTGGAACTGTAAGTATAAGACCTAGACTGCCCACAATTGCTCTAACTATTTCTGTCGAGAATACCTCTAAATTTATAGTTGTCTGAAAGGTCATTGAAGAACTATATAGGTATAGAAGTATGGGTAGTGATGCTCCTGTGTAAGCCAACACTAGGGTGTTCACCAAAGCACCGACGTGTTCGCGTCCGATTCGCATTGCCCGTTTATAAACCTCTTTTCGAGTAATATTAGGGTTACTATCATACAACTCACTAACAATAGCAGCTTGTGTAACAGAAATATCATCAAGTACTCCTAAAATTCCAATAATAATTGCCCCCAACAATAACCCTGCGAAATCAAGTGTCCCGCGAGTATTCAAGTTTAGATACACAGCTTCATTATTTGATACTCCAGTCAATGAAGTCATATGAACAGCTAGTGCGGCGAACAAACCTGTTATGATAACAGCGAGCATTGTTCCACTATATGCAATTAAAGATTCTCTATTAAAACCGTGAGTAAAAAATATTGCAATAAATAAGATTACACTTGCAACAAGTGAACTTGCGACTAGAGGATTCCAACCATGAAGAAGCCCGGGCATTAAAACATAAAAAATTGCAAAGAAACTTCCCATAAGGGCAATGAGAGAGCGGACTCCTTGCCATCCTCCGAATAATATAACAGCAACAACAAATATTATTACTAACAACAAAAGTGAACCCCGACGATCTACATTTGTCAGTCCATAACGTTCTGTTCCATTAATATCTACATTATAATTAAAATAAAACCTTTGACCTTCACGAAGGGCAAGATAATCATTTTCAATTGTGATTATTTTTCCTTTTATGGGGCCGTCTATAACTTTCGCTTTTATTGTTTGGTAGATATGTGTGGTATCTGTTCCGGGAATTTCTCTCACATCTTCAGAGATTATTTCTATAACTTTCCCTCTCCATATGCCTTGATAGTCTTGATGGACCTCTTGAGCATGCATAACATATGGCACAAATATGCTTAAGAACACCGAAAATAAAATTACTTTAAATCTCATTAGTAAATAATACCATTTATAAAACTTTTTATATTAAGGTACTAATCAACATGTTTCTTGTGCGGGATAGCGGAAGTTCGGTCACGGATATTTTAATACATAACGGATATCTCACTCCTTGGAAAAAGATAGCCATCCTAGATTCAATTGATAAATGTCTCTCTGGTCAGGAATAGTTTTTTGTTAAAAACTTTCCCGACCCGACCTCGTGCCGTCGCACTCCGGCTCACACACGTACGAAAAAACCTCCGTTTAGGAGGTTACTTTCGTCGTGTGTGCGGGATAGCGGAATCGAACCGCTCTCCACAGTTTGGAAAACTGTTGTTTTACCGATAAACTAATCCCGCAATTCCTTTCTTCTAACATTAGCCATATTATCAGAAAATATTCTTTGGAGCAATTTTGCATCTCAGTTAAGTGATATAATTATCCTATGTTTTTAAAAGCCCTAATTTCAATAATATTAACTCCTATTGTTTTTGTTTTTAATCTATCTAAACCAGAAATATATACCGCTCCTATTTCTACTACATCCCCTATCGTTAATGAAAAATCTACCACAACTAAACCTGTGGTCAAAAAAGAAAAAACAACTACAACTCAAAAAAACATACCCAAAATAAAAACTGTTGCGAAAACTGAACTAAAATCTACGACAACAAAACCTGTTATTACTCCATCTCAAGTTGAAAATGAACCCATACCAGATTTCGCAATAATAAACACTAATGCCAGAAAAACTATTGTAAATATTTTTTGCACCACAAAATATGGTGAACTTTCTCCTATTTCAGGAACGGGAGTAATAATAAATTCAGACGGACTCATACTAACCAACGCTCACATTGCGCAATATTTTTTACTGAAAGATTTTAGAGAAAAGGGTTATTTAAACTGTGTTGCTAGGACAGGAAGCCCAGCATACCCAAAATACAATCTAGAACTAGTTTATATTTCTCAAAACTGGGTAAAAGCGAACAAAGGATTACTGAAAGACCAAAATCCAAAAGGTACTGGGGAAGATGATTTTGCTTTTTTGAAAATCACAGGAATGATAGACAGCTCGAATTTGCCGACACTTAGCTATATAGAACCAAACACAAACGAGAATATAAGAGTCAGTGAACCTGTTTTACTTGCCTCCTACCCTGCTGGTTTTCTCGGAGGAATTTCAATAATTCAAGACCTAAGTCTAACTAGTGCTGTCACAAACATACAAGACGTTTTTACATTTAAAAAAGATACGATAGATGTTATTTCAGTTGGTGGAACTGTTGTTTCTCAAAAGGGCTCTTCGGGTGGTCTTGTTGTAGATAAAAACACTTCTCTTATAGGAATAATAACAACGAGTTCGGATGGGAACACCACTAGCAGTCGTGGTTTAAACGCCATTACTCTAGCATATATAAACCGAACAATGGAGAGCGAAATGAATATGAATCTGAAAAAATTCTTATCGATAGATCACATAGTTTTTGCTAAAAATTTTGAAACAAGTAAAAGAATAGAGTTAACAAAACTTATTACAGACGAGCTACTCAGACAATAACTAGAAAAGTTAATAGATAATAATTATTTCTATACTTTTCATTTAAATAGTTAACTATACGATATATCGTATAGTTAACTATTTAAAATTTTCAGCAATTACTTGAATTATCATTGAAAAACTGTCATCCTTGTTTGCCTTGTTTGGTTTTTCAAAACCGCATTTAGTACATTTGTGAAATATTGTATATTCCTGTCCTTTTTTTGTAACACCTATTGGTTCCATATGTCCTCCACATTTATTCAACCTATCCCCTGGATAAATATCTACATGTTTGGACCAGAGACATTGCGAGCAATGGTTTGTGTAGCCGTCCCCAACCACCTCGTGCCCACACTTTTCACATTTAAAATCTTCTTTATTTTTTATAAATGTCATTTGATTAAATATATAAAATTTTGACAAAAATAATATATTTACATATTATTTTCTCGGAGGTCATTATGTGGCCATTCAAAAGAAAGAATCGAGATGACCATCGTCCACCACTCTGGTTTCGTCTCTACGATCTATTTATGTGTGGTTTTCACCACTGATTCACACACAACCGCCAAACCTTTTCTATATGGTTGGCGTTTTAACTTTTAAAAAAATATGTTTGTCGGAGTGCTGGGAGTTTCGTTTTGAATTCCATTTCGTCGACACTTACTGAAATTAAAAACGGTAATCCGCGACAAACACTGGTGTGTTCGAAAACCGCGGATTCCTTCGAATCCCAGGACAAAAACTTCGTTTTTGTCGGAGTGCTGGGATTCGAACCCAGAATGCCTGTTCCCAAAACAGGTATGATAGCCGTTTCACTACACTCCGAATATCGATAAACACTAAGCCAGTTTAACACAAAAAAATGAAATTACAATTTTTTAAAACATTGCACAGGAGTTTAGAAAATATAGACGAAAATTAAGTAAGTCTGTAGCATTTACCCTATAAAATAAGGGCGACTAAAGAGAGTCTGCGCAAGACTACGTATTGAAGATATTATTTTCTTGAACGATGTGTATAGTAAAATCCCAACAGGGATTTATACGTATTTAAAAATTGTAATGGAAGTTTATCCTATAGGACAATGTCTTCAAGAAGCTCTACCCTGCTAAGTCTTTTATTAATGTCTATTTGAACTGTAGCCACATCAAATTGCCATTCTGTTTCATCTGAAACATTTCTATCTAGCAAATACGACTGCACTGCCCTACCAAGCCTCTGTAACTTCCATGGATGCATATTATCCTCAGCCCTGTAAGAATCATTATTTTGGTGTATTTCTTTGTTAGAAGTAGAAATGCCCTCGTTACTGTATCCTTGTACAACTCCTCGTTCATTTCCACTTCTGCATCGAACTAAACTCATAATAATGCTTCCTAAACTATTCTTAGTTACATGTGTAACATCATTTAGGATAGCCGAAACAGTTTTTACCTCGATAAAATGAATCTTGCTTCCATTCTTGGCTATAATATCTATCTCTCCCCACTTCTTTAGATAATTTCTTTCTATGATTTTATATCCAATAGACTTAAGATGTTTGCAAGCAGAATCTTCTCCTATCTGACCTATCTTTTGTTTATCTGTGGGTTCTTTAGAGAAATTTTTATTAAACATTCATTAGTTATAAAGTAAAAAGTATATAAAGTCCATAAATTAAACTCTTCATTATTACAAAGGCTCCCTTGGAATGATTGCACCCAGTTACACATGTAACTTGGCAAAATATACAAATATGTTACATATGTAACATATTTGTATATTTCACGTGAAACATTTAATAAAAAACATCTAAGGTAAACACTTATAGGTCATGTCGTATTAGGAATGTTTATATTTATGGCTATATTATTTAAATAGACAAAATTAAGTCTCTAAACTTGACGTTAGTCAAAGACTTGTCTTTAATACACATGTCCCCAGACTTATCCACATTTTGTAGATAAAATGTCCGTAAACAATGACTCTTTTATTTTATTTTGCTTTAGTATATGATGATATCAGTTAGGCAACTGCGGGCATGGTTAAGTGGTATAACAGGTCCTTGCCAAGGACCAGTCGGGGTTTCGATTACCCCTGCCCGCACATATAATCGACAGTTTACCTAAAAAATAGTATTGTTTAATCAATGCACCCGTAGCTCAACGGATAGAGTACCGGTCTTCGGAACCGTGGATGTGGGTTCAATTCCTGCCGGGTGCACAAGATATAAAAATATGATTTTATTCATATTTTTGGATACTTGTGCAAGACGGAGTCATGTTTTTTTGTAGAAAAACAAACGAGTTCAGATCGAGGAAACTTCAATTCGACGGAATTGAAGTTATCCGTGACCACAATATGTTAATATTTAAGTATGAACTTCTCCATACCTATAGAAATAAAGGATGTTACCGAAAAACTCGAACTCGCAGGGTTTGAGGCTTTTCTTGTTGGGGGATGTGTAAGAGATTTAATTATCGGTAGAGAACCTAAAGACTGGGATGTAACTACAAACGCTACTCCTGATCAAATAATATCTATATTTCCTAAGACATTTTATGAAAATCAATTCGGAACGGTGGGAGTTGTTAATGAAGAAACAGAAAATGAATCCGCCTCATCGGCGGACTCGCCGATGAGGCGAGAGGTTGTGGAGGTAACTCCATACAGACTAGAAGGGGAATACTCTGATAATAGACATCCTGATAGTGTTGTTTTTAGCCAAAAAATTGAAGACGATTTAAAGAGAAGAGACTTCACTATGAACTCTTTGGCTTATTCTGTATCGAAAAATTTAATTATTGATTTATTTGATGGTCAAAAAGATATAAGAGACAAAGTTGTTAGAACAGTAGGGGAGCCGGAAAATAGATTTGGGGAAGATGGTTTAAGAGTACTTAGAGCCATTAGATTAGCCACAGAATTAGAATTCGAAATTGAAAACAACACACAGAAAGCGATACTTGATAATCCAAAAATACTTGAAAAAATATCTGTAGAGAGAATAAGAGATGAGTTTACTAAAATAGTTATGTCTGATAGACCTATGGAAGGCTTGCTTGCTGTAAGAAAACTTGGACTGATGTCTTTTATATCACCTGAGCTGTTAAATACTATTGGCATTGAGCAGGGAGGTGCTCACTCTTTTGATGTTTGGGAACATCTACTACGCTCTCTGCAAGGTAGTGCAGATAAAAAATACCCACTAGAGATAAGACTTTCTGCTCTATTTCATGATATATCAAAACCAGAGTCGAGAAGGCGAGGGATGGGAAATAAAGAATGGACTTTTTATGGACATGAAGTGCTTGGAGCAAGGAAAGCTAAAATAATATTAGAAAATTTAAAATATCCTACGAAAGTAATTGAGAAAGTTGTATCGATGATCAGGTGGCATATGTTTTTTTCTGACACTGAGCTTATAAGCCTCTCTGCGGTCCGTAGAATGATTATAAATGTTGGACGCTCTAACATATGGGATTTAATGAATCTACGCATATGCGACCGTATAGGGACTGGTAGACCCAAAGAAGATCCTTATAGACTTCGTAAATATCACGCTATGATTGAAGAAGCCCTTCGTGATCCTATTTCTGTTGGAATGCTCAAGATAGATGGTAAAAAAATAATGGAAGTCACTGAAATTGCTCCTGGACCCAAGATTGGATTCACTCTACACGCCTTACTAGAGGAAGTTTTAGATGATCCTGCAAAAAATACTGAGCAATATTTAGAAAATAAAGCTAAAGAATTGATTTTACTACCTAATAATGACCTAAGAGAGCTCGGTGAGAAAGGAAAAATATCGAAAGAAGAAGCTGATGAAATTGAAATAAAAAAAATACGTTCTGAACACAAAGTAAAGTAGCATTAAATCAAAAATACCCTTATTTTTGACCAAAATCTCGGATGTTTCAGATTTTCAAATCTAATACTTACCCAACTTTTATTTTCTGTCGCTGGAGTAATTTTGTGTTGAAAATTTTCCTCGCACTCGTCTCTTTATGGATTACGTGATTCGCCATAAAACAAAAGTTGAATAAGTATTACTCAAGTTTATTCGTTACTACGTCGCTAATATCATTGTACTTTGCAAAATGATATACGCTCCTCGGCTCGGAAGTAAGTTAAAGAATACTTTACTTATTTCAATCACACTACGTAGTTATAAAAAACAGCCCGTGACAGGGCAATTTCGCAATTACCAATCAACGGACTGTTGGAGCGCACATATGGAAACATGCGCAAGAGAGAAGGGCCACCCAGAAATTCAACGTGCAGGGACGAATAACGAGAGCTCAAAAAATAAAGTAGATAGTGGGAGCTCGTTTAATCTCTTACAAGTGAAAACCAGAAGGTCTTCGTAAAATGGGATTCGGCCGAATCCCGAGTTCTATGACTCAAAGAACACTTGCAGAAATTCCGTCCGGCACGGGGTTTATCGTATCGGACATCTAATCTGCGTTCTGAGATAAGTTTATGTCTTTTATAGAAAAGTGTAAAGGACATAAACAACAAAACTGTGGATAAACCCCGCTCAATCATTCATTTCTAAAGCACGGATAAATTTTTTCTAAAATTTTCCTCTCGCTCGATAATCAAGAAAACAATTCGCAATATGAATTGAGACCTTTCGCAAACTCGCTATGAATACATGTGCTCAAAAAATGCTTCGGTCTATTCATATTGCTGTTGTTTTCTAATTACCTCCGCAGTCTCTAGAAATGTATGATTTCGCTTTTTTCGTCTTTGTTTTCTAATTGACTGTGCAATGTCTTGAAAAATTATTATTTCGC
>Ga0163144_10024728_pt1 | contig 11766 bp, 11 predicted proteins | sample OliLak19BULKMAT1_FD_123175 | JGI IMG/M metagenome (GOLD analysis project Ga0163144, IMG submission 123175) | Freshwater microbial mat bacterial communities from Lake Vanda, McMurdo Dry Valleys, Antarctica - Oligotrophic Lake LV.19.BULKMAT1 | ecosystem: Environmental > Aquatic > Freshwater >... | reverse complement strand
CTTATCAGCTCTACTCCCATCTGGACCAGCAGGTGCAGTGGCAAAGCAGCCTCCCGGATCAGGTGGGCTTCAAAACGGGCTGGGGTGGACGCCTCGCGGAAGTGGTCAACGAACTGAACACCAACCCCACCATCTCGATGTCTCTCTCGCTCGACAGCGAGAACTACTTCGGCGTCGGCAGGGAGATTCTCCCGTATCGGATCAATGCAGGTGGGGTGGAAATGCTGTCGAACTTCAACCAAGGCGGGCTCCGGGGAAGTCACTACGCGACGATCAAGCAGATGCTCGCCAATTCGCCGGAGCACACGATGGCGGCGGCATTCAACGACGCCACCGCATCCGCCATCGGACAGAGTGAATTGCTTTCCGCCGCCCTGCAACGCGCCCCGAGTCTGCGCACCCCGTTCCCTGCCAGCTACACGGCCGCGCGATTGAGCATGGTCGCGCGGATGATCGCCATTGCGCCCACCCTCGGGCTGAACCGGCAGATCTTCTTCATCAGTGTAAATGGCTTCGACAACCATGCGGTGCAAGTCAACGCCCACGCCAACCTGATGACCGAATTGAATGGTGCCATCCCGGCGTTTTACAACGCGACCGTCGAACTCGGGCTGGCCGACAAAGTCACGCTCTTCACGGCTTCTGACTTTGGCCGGACCTACATCCCGAATTCCGACGGCACCGACCACGGTTGGGGCAACATCCAATGGATGGTGGGAGGAGCGGTGAAGGGTGGCGAAATCTATGGCAGGATGCCGAGCCTCCGGATTGGTGGCGATGACGATGCCGACCGCGGCCGCTGGATTCCCAGCACGAGCATCGACGAATACAACGCCACGCTCGCGACCTGGTTCGGCGTGAGCGCGAGCAATCTCCCCGTCGTCCTTCCCAACATCGGCCGCTTCGCGAAACGCGATCTCGGGTTCATGGCTTGAGCAGGCGCGGCCAGTGCGGTCGCGGCCCGCGCATCCGCCGTCGACCGTGACCGTGCGCGGAGCGCACGGCCCACCTTTCGGTCGGCGCGTTACCCCACCCTCACACTTTCCAATTATCGCGATACTTGTCGCGCGTGAGCCACTTCGTGCTGCCGCCGCTGGCGAAACGATTGCGCGTCGGATCCCACTTCGCATTCGCACCGTAGTGATACGCGAAGTTCATCACGTGGCACGCGATCACGCTGCTCGCGCCAATCGCCACATCGCAGATCGGGCGCTTCCGCGCCACCACCGCGTCGAGGAAATCCTGAAAGTGCGTCTTGCTGTTATAGAGCTTCACTTTCGCGTTCGCGAGATGCTCGCGCTCGGTGAGCGTGACTTCGCGCTCCATCGACGTGGTCTTGTCGATCTCCTTGTCCCAGAATTTGTGGATCGTTTTGTCACCGAGGATGAATTCGAACTTGCCGCGGTTCACGTGGACTTCGCCCTCAGTGCCGTAGAACGACACCCCCTTGCCCCTCGTGTGCGTGAGCACCGTGCCGTCGGCGTAGATGAGCTGCGCGCCGCGTTTGGCCGTTTCCCAGTTCGCCGGCGCGCGGACTTCGATCGGGCCGTTTTCGTCCATGCCGAGCGCCCACTGCGCGATGTCGATGTGATGCGCGCCCCAATCGGTGATCATGCCGCCGCCAAATTCCCACGTGTCGCGCCATTTCGGGAAATGCGTGTGCAGGCCGCGGGGGCTCAGCATCGGATTGTAGTTCACGAGCGGGCCCGGGCCGCACCACATCTTCCAGTCGAGACCCGGCTCGATCTCTTCCGTCGGCATGGTGTAGGGCTTCGCCGGCTCGCCGAACGAGACATGGACGCTGTTCACGCGGCCGATGACGCCGTTGCGCACGAGCTCGCACGCGATGCGAAACTCCTTCGACGAACGCTGCTGCGAGCCGACCTGGAAAACGCGGCCCGATTTGCGCACTTCCTTCACGAGCTGCACCGCCTCATTCACATTATACGTGAGCGGCTTCTCGCAGTAGACATCCTTGCCCGCGCGCACCGCGGCGATTGCGATGTAGGCGTGCCAGTGATCGGGCGTCGCGATCACGACGATATCGATATCCTTGCGCGCAATCACCTCGCGAAAATCATTGTAGGCGGCGCAGCCCTTGTAGGTCTCGCCCGCCTTCTTCGTATAAGCCTCATCGACCTTTTTCTTCGCGTCTTCGCGGCGCGTCGTGTCGACATCGCACACGGCAACCACCTCGACATCGTCACGGCCGAGGTAGCTGCGGAGGTGCCCGCCCATCTGTTTGCCCATGCCGATGCAGCCGATCGTGAACCGCTTGCTCGGCGCGGTCGCCTGCGACCAGACGCGGCCCGGGAGGATGAACGGCGCCGACGCGAGGACGGCGGCACTCTGGAGGAATCGGCGGCGGGTCGGAAGAAGCGGGGTCATAAGTGAAACAACGACTGACGCATTGGCGCGCATTTGAAAAGCGCGCGTTGCGCCCGCGGACGAAATAAGCGGCGCGCGCAGCGCGGATAACGCCGGCTCCCGCCTCGGCCCTCCGTCACGTGCAATTCCCACGGCACAAGCGCCAACGGATGCGGAGCGCGCGTTGGCCTGTTTCCCGTAGGATGCGAGCGAGATCGTCCGTTTCCGCTTTTTCTCCGGCCACCGCCCGCCGCGCCGCCGCGCCTTGCCCGACCAAACGCCCCGCTTCATGCCCGAACCTGCTCCACTTTCACCGCGGTCCGCCCTGCTGACGCGCCGCCGGCTGCTCACGCTCGGCGCGCTGGGCGCCGCCGGCGTGGCCACCGGCGCGGGCGGCTCGTTCCTCCTCACACATCGGCACCGCGCCGTGCCGGCCCGCTACCGCTTCTTCGATGATCACGAGGCAGCGCTGTTGGTCGAGATTTGCGAACGGCTCATTCCGCGCGACGACACGCCCGGGGCCACGGATGCCGGTGTGATCCATTTCATCGACCGGCAACTCCGCGGCGCCCACGCGCGCCATCAGGCCGCCTATCGGCAGGGACTGAAGGCGTTTCATCAAACCTGCCTCGCGGTCGCGCGCGCACCGTTCGCCGAACTCGCTCCGGAGAAGAAGGACGAGTTCCTGCGTCTGCTCGAATCCGGCAAGGCCCCGCGCGCGGGCTGGAGCGATCCATCGCCGCAGGAATTCTTCCGCCTCCTCGTCGAGCACACGATGCAGGGCTTCTACGGCCCCCCGCGCCACGGCGGCAACCGCGGCTATGCGAGTTACAAGATGCTCGGGCTCGACACTCCGCAGATCATCGGCCGGAACCGGCCGGCGCGGAGCTGACGATGACGCTGCCACCGGTCAACGTCGTGATCGTCGGCGCCGGCGCCGGTGGCGGCATCGTCGCCAAGGAGCTCAGCGAGGCGGGTCTCACCGTCGTGCTGCTGGAGCGCGGCGGCTGGGTCGGGTTCGACGTGAACGGCCACGACGATCTGATCAACCAGCGCGTCAGCGCGCTCGGCACCGGCTTCGGGCCCGACGAACGCCACCCTCGCGTGACCGAGGGCGCACCGGGCAAATGGCGGACGGTCGGCCCGACCGACGGCGGCTACGGCAACAACGCCGCCTGCGTCGGCTCCGGCACCGTCAGCTACGGCGCGATGGCGTGGCGCTTCATGGAGCAGGACTTCCGAATGCGCTCGCTCTACGGCGCGCCGGAAGGATCTACGTTGGACGATTGGCCGGTCACCTACGCGGACCTGGAGCCGTTCTATGAAAAAGCCGAGTGGGAGATCGGCGTGGCGGGGGACATGCGCACGAATCCGTTTTCCCCGCCGCGCGCGAAGGGCTACCCGATGCCGGCGTTCCCCTACAACCGCGAGGGCCGCCTGCTCGAGGCGGCCGCGCGGCGGCTCGGGCTGAATCCGTTTCCGATTCCGATGCTGCGCAATTCCGTGCCCTACCGCGGCCGCAACGCCTGCATCGGTTGCCGCTACTGCGTCGGCTTCGCGTGCGAGATCAACGCGAAGTGCGGCACGCACAACACCGTCATCCCCGCCGCCCTCGCCACCGGCCACTGCGATCTGCGCACGCACGCGATCGCGGGCGAGATCGTGATCGACGAGCGCGGCCGCGCGCGCGGCGTGAAGTATTTCGACGCGCAGGATCGCGCGCAGTTTCAACCGGCCGATCTGGTCGTCGTCTCCGGCGGCGCGATCGAGACGGCGCGGCTGCTGCTGAATTCGAAATCGAAACTGTTCCCGACCGGCGCAGGCAACCGGCACGACTGGGTGGGCCGCAATCTCCAGGGCCACGCCTACGCCGGCGCACAAGGCTTGTTCGCGGAAGAAACCTACGACGACGTCGGCGCCGGCGCGACGATCGCCGTGAGCAATTTCAATCACGGCAACCCCGGCCTGCGCGGCGGCGCCATGCTCGCCAACGAATTCATCCGGCTGCCGTATCAGTTCGCGCGGGCGCGGCCCGCCAACGCCGCGCGCTGGGGCAAGGCGCACAAGGATTACCAGCGCCACTTCTTCAAACGCTCGATGAACGTGCAGGGACCTGTCCAGGAAATGCCCGTCTTCACCGCGCGCGCCGACGTGGATCCGGCTGTGCAGGATCACTGGGGCATCCCGGTGGCGCGGCTCTCCGGCAACCGGCACGCGCACGATCTCGAGATCGCGCGCTTCATCAGCGCCCGCGCGGAACAGTGGCTCAAGGAAGCCGGCGCGATCGCCACGCGCACGACCATCCCCGGCCTGGCCATGCGCGGCGGCCAGCATCAGGCCGGCACCTGCCGCATGGGCAACGACCCGAAAACTTCCGTCACGGATCGCCACGGCCGCGTCCACGATATCCCGAATCTCTTCCTGGCCGACGGCAGCCTGCATGTGACCAATGGCGGCTTCAACCCGGTGCTCACGATCATGGCCCTCGGCTACTGGGTGAGCCATCACATCAAGGCCGGCTGGCGCCACGGAGGTCTCCGATGAGCCGTCGCCGCCGGTTGCTCTTCCTTGGCCTCGCGCTTTACGGCGGCGCGTTCGTGCTCGCGAGCGCACTCGGCGGCATGGCGTATTTTCATTTTGGAGACCCGAAAGCCACCTGCGCCTCGTGTCACGAGATGACCGGCGTCCACTCCGGGTGGAGCACGTCCGCGCACCGCACGATCCATTGCCGCAACTGCCACGGCGGCTCGCTCACCCTCGACGCGCACGCGCTCCGCGCGCACGCGAACCGCGTCGTGCAGCACTTCACCGGCGACCCGGAGAAACCCATCCGCCTGACCGAGGCGCACGTGCTCGACCTCCAGCGCTCCTGCCAGTCGTGCCACCCGCAGTCGTTCGCCGACTGGGAGAAAAGCCGGCACGCGGCGGACTACGCGCGCATCTTCCTCAATCCCGCGCAGAACAAGTTCGAACACCCGGCTGCCGACTGCCTGCGCTGCCACGGCATGTTTTTCGACGGCCCGATCGAGCAACTGGTCGGTCCGTTGAACACCACTGGACCGTGGTCGCTGAAGGATCCCGCGAAGGCGAAGCACCCGACCATCCCCTGCCTCGCGTGCCATCAGGTGCACGCGCCGGCCGGCGCCGGTTCGGCGGCGCGGCTCTACGAACCGCAGGATAAAACCCACATCGCCGCCGGCGATCTGCCGCTGCCGGCCGTCCTGCAGGGCGACCGACCGGTGCGTATTTCATCGGATCCGCGGCAGCGGTTGTGCGCGCAATGCCACGCGCCCACCGCGGCGCACCAGCTCGGCTCCTCCGATGATCGCACGCCCGCCGGCGTGCATGAGGGCCTGAGCTGTCTCGATTGTCATGGCACGCACGCCCTGTCCGCGCGCGCCTCCTGCGCGTCGTGTCACCCGGCGAAATCCAATTGCGGCCGGGATGTCGGGAAAATGGATACGACGTTTCTCGCGCCGACGAGCCGCCACGACATCCACACCGTCGCCTGCCGCGACTGCCATCCCGGGGGCGTGCCGGCCGCGAAGATCGTGCGGCCGTAGCTCGCGGTTCGTTCGTGATGTTGTCGATATCGAGCGTGAGCGAGACTGCGGGCCGCACCTGGTAACCGAAGCTCGTGTTGATGACCGAGCGCGGAATCGCGGGCTCCGAAACTCTGATACGCCCGTCCCGCGCTCACTCCGCGGTGAATTTCCGCCACGCAGCCATGCTGCGCGCGACAACTCAGCTCGCGCCACCCGGGGCTTTCGGTGCGGCGCTTCTGCGTCGAGCCTACCGGCGCCGGGCGGCGCGGACTTTGCCCGTTTGTCCGACACCTGTTGATCAGGCGCCGGAGCGGGACACCGACCGGTTCAGTCCGGCGGCCATTGCGGCCGCGTGGCGTGAGCTGAGGGCGAGGCGGAAGCCCAGGTTGTGGTTGCGCTTGCCGGGCTCGTTCCTGTTGCGATTCGCCGAGCGGCAGTTGTCAGCGGTGTTGTTGAAACTGCCCCCGCGGTTGACGCGGTTGGTGCCCGATGGCCGGTGCCCAAATTGCTCCCAAACAGGCGCGCCAGCAGCGTCTCACCCCGCGCCACCCGCACAAACGCCGTCAGCGCCAGCGCCCGCCGTTGCGCCGCCGCTTCACCCACGGCGCCCTTTTCCCTCGCCCGTTCCAGCGCCGTCCAGCGGCGCAGAAACCGCCGCCGCGATTTCCGCGCCAGCCGGCTTGCTCCGCGAAAAATGCGATAGCCCAGGAAATCCATCCCGCGCGCCGTGGGCTGGAGGTGCCAGTTCGGTTTCACTTTCAGGCCCAGCTCCTCCCGCAGGCAGCGCTCCACCGCCAGCTGCGCGAGCCGCAATTCTCCGCGTCCGCCCCAGAGTGCCATGTCGTCCATGTAGCGCGCGTAGCCCGGCACACGCAGCACTTCCTTGACGAAGCGATCCACCGGCCCGAGATAAAAATTCGCGAGATGCTGGCTGGTCAGCGCCCCGATGGGCAGGCCGCGCCCGGGCGTTTTTTCGTGGCTGCGCACGATGCGTTCCCACAGCGCGACCACCCGCGCATCGCGCCAGCGGCGCCGGATTTCGGCGAGCAGCACCGCGTGCGGAATCGAGTCGAAGTATTTTTCCACGTCGAGTTTCAGAAACCACTCGTGCCGGGCGGCAAATTGCTCCGCTCGCCGCAGCGCCTTCTCCCGGCCTTTGCCTTTGCGACAGGCGAACGAATCGCCGACGGCCCAGCGTTCGAAATCGGCTTCGCACGGCCCGACGAGCGCATGATGCAGCACGCGTTCGCGAAAACACGGCGCGTGGATGCGCCGCTCCTTGGGCTCGAAAATGGTAAACGCCGTGAACTGCCCCACCCGCACCGCCTCGGCGAGAATCTCGGCGCGCAGCGCCGCCAGCTCGGTATCGAGATTCTCCCGGAATCGCCGCACATCGGCGCGCGCGCCTTTTCCCTTGGCCGCGCGCAGAAATGCCTCGCGCAGGTTGTCGGGGTCAGCGATTTGCTCCAGTCGCACTTTGCTGCTGGTCATGACCGGCGACCGCCGAAAGCGGCGGCACCGCTTTCCCCGCGAACTCCGGGTCGTTCAGAGGCGCGCGCGAAACTCATCCGGAATGAGCCCGGCCACGCGAGCGATGTGGCCCATCGTGTAGGCGTTGATCGTCGTGTGCCGTGGCACCTGCACCATGGTCACACCGTTGGACAACGTCAGATGTTTCCCCTGCCGCACGATGCGAAATCCGCATTTTTCCAGCACGCGGACCGCATCTTTCTGACCCAGGCCGGGAAGTTTCGGCATGGCTCACACCACGACTTCTTCGTGCTGCACCGACTTCACACCCGCGTCGCCCCGGATTTCCTCCGCCTTGGCCCCGAGATACTCGCCGATCGCTTCGCGGATGTTTTCCACCGCCTCGGCCCGTGTCGCGCCCTGGGAACAGCAGCCCGGGAGCTGATCGCACCACACCGCCCAGCCTTCCTCCGATTCCACGAGGGTGACGGTGTATTTCATCGCTCTAAATTGGTCTTCACGGCGTCGGCGTCAAGCAGCCGGCCCGCCGGCAGGCTTCGGCAGTTCTGCAATGGCCGCCAGAAGCGCCACGCCGTATTTCTCCAGGCGCGCGGTCCCGATGCCGTCGATTTTGCCGAGGTCGGCGGCGGTCGGGCAGCGTCGCCGCGCCACCTCGGCGAGCTGCTCGTTGGTGAACACGGCGTAGGGCGGCAGATTTTCTTTTTCCGCGAGCGCCTTGCGCACCTCGCGCAGTTTGGAGAACAGCGCGAAGGTCGGCGCATCGAGCACGGTCTTGTAATCCACTTTGGCCGCGTCGCCTGCGCCGATACTGCCCTCACTCACGCCCGCCGGCGGCTGATACGTCACGCAAAACGACCACACGCCCGCGTGGCACTCGCGATCAAGCGTGAGCACGCGGTGCCCGCGGAGGAAGCGGTTCAGTTCCTCCGCGGCGTGGGTGTCGCCCGGGGCGACAGTGAAAAGCGCTACTTGCATGAGGGCCGGGACGACGGCGATCCCGCTTGCCCCCAGGTCTCCAAGTAGAGTTCCACCGCCTCCCGCAGATTCTTCTGCGCCGCCGCCAGCGTGCGGCCTTGCGTCGTGACGGGGTAGTCCAGACAACGGGCGATAAACCACCGACCGTCCCGGGCAAACACCACGTGGATCGATTGCATGAGATCACGCTGCGCACCTGCTGCGGAGCGTCAAGGCCGGGTCTCGTCGCGCCATTTTTTTTCGTGTCCCCGCGGCCCCCGCTCGCTCCGCTGCCTCCGGCCTGCCCGCCGGCTCGTCCCTCGCCGTCTGGCCGGCCTCCGGCCGCTCCGCTCGCCTGCCTGTTTGCTTGGCTGGTTTAGCTCACGGCCACTACGGACTGAAGCTGAGGGCGAGGCGGAAGCCCAGGAAGCGGAAGCGCCCGCCGGGCACGTTCCAGAGGCGACCCGCCGAGCGGCAGAGGACAGCGGAGTCGAAGAAACAGCCCCCGCGGAAGACGCGGCCGGAGCCCGAAGACGCACCTGACGGATCGGTGACGCTGCCACCCGGATAGTTCCCGTGCCGATCGAGGCACCACTCCCATACGTTGCCGTGCATATCGTGCAGGCCCCACGCATTCGCCTGCTTCCGCGCCACCGGCTGCGTCTGACTGCCGCTGTTCGCGCTATACCACCCCATCGCATCCAAGTCGCCGGCATACCGGCCGGTCGTGCCCGCCCGGCATGCGTATTCCCACTGCGCCTCCGTCGGCAGTGTGTAGCCATACCCTTCCGGCAACCGGCCCGCCGCGCGCTCGCGCTCGGAGAGCCGCTCGCAAAACTGCATCGCTTCGTCCCATGAGACATGCTCCACCGGGCGCGTCGCGCCTTGGAACGTCGATGGATTATTGCCCATCACTTCCTGCCACTGCGCCTGGGTGACCTCCGTCTTGCCCAGCCAGAAGCCGCGCGAGAGCGTCACGCGGGTGACGGGCCGCTCATCGTCGTTGCCATCGGTGCTGCCCATTTGAAATGTGCCGGGCGCGATCCAGATGAGGTCGAGCGCGAGGGGGGCGACTCGATAGTTTTTGCCCACCGGGCTGCGGGCTGCGCGCTCTTTTTGCTCCGCCTCGGCCCGTGCCGCCCGAACGGCCCCCTGGCCTTCCTCGCGCAGCCCGGTCACGATCTCCCCGCCAAAGGCATCTTCCAGAAACCGGGTAAACTCACCGCCGCTTCCCTCCGACTCGAGCAGCGCAAAAAACTCCGGCCGCTTCATCACGACGTTCGCCTTCAACCCGAGCTTGTTCGCCTGCACGAGCTGCCGCACGGTGTTCGCCGCATCGCGCTTCGCCGCAAACGCCGCCGCCAGCTCCAGTCGCAGCTCGAGCTGCTGCGGAAAGGCCTCGGTCAACTGCAGCATCTGGTCCGTATTGCCCGCCTGCTTCGCCGCGGCGAGCCGCGTCGCCGCAAGCCGGTCGAGATCCGAGCGATGTTGGCCCAGGGCCTCGCGCGCGGCGGCGGCACTCGGCGCGTCGGCGGTGACCGCGATTTTCTGCCAAAGCACTGCCGCATCGATGAGACGATTGAGCGTCTCCGCATAAATTTCCGCCGCGCGCAGCCCCACTTTGCCCTGCTGCGGGAAGAGCAGGTAGGCCTTCCGATACGACTCCGCCGCCTTCGCCATGAGCCCATTGCCAAAAGCCTCGTCGCCGTCGCGCTCCAGTTTCTCGAACCCGCGCTTCTCCTCGATCACGCCGAGCATCTCCTTCATCTCCGCCTGCCGCGCCTCGGGCGCCTTGGCGAGTGCGAGCTTCGCGTAGTCTTCCGCCGCGCTGAAGTTCCCCATCCGGTAGCTGACGACGGCCAGCTCAAAGTAGCCCTCGAAGCGGACGGGATCGGCCGCGACGGCCCGCTGCAATTCCGCGAACGCTTCGGGATAGCTGCCTTTCTCGGCGAGCGCCCGGCCGGCGGCCAGGCTGCGGTCGTAGGCGGCGGCATCGGCGGCCGGGGCGCGCGCGGCGAGGCACGCCAGGAAAACGAACAGGAGTCGAAGGAATGAAGGAAGTCGGAGCATGGGGATAAAAAGTCTATTTTCCTTCCAGGAGTTCGCGCATGGATTTCTTCGCTTTGCTGGAGGAAGGCGCCGCCGGAGACGCGGGCGCGGTTTCGAGCCGATCACGCAGGCCGGCGCGCCGTGAGGCGGCGTCGAACGAATCGAGGAGGGCGATCCGACACTGGATCGGCGGGTTGCAGTTCCGGATGGTCTCGCTAAGAAACCACCCGGTGGGGATCCCGAACTTCCCCGGCAGCGGCGCCGCCACCGCCGCGGTCTCATCGAGATTCTTCAGCGCCGCCTGCACATAGCTCTGGGCCCGCTGCTCCGCCCGGCGCTGCGCCGAGCGCGCCTTCGCGAGCGAATCGGCGAACTGCCGCTGCAGCACGCGGAGATTGGTTTCCAGCAACTCGAGGCGGGCCGCGTGCGCCTTCACCGCCGCTTCCGCGGCGCGGGCTTTCGCTTCGAGCTCCGCGGCCTTGGTCTCCGCCGCTCCCGCCTCTGCTGCGATGCGCCGCTCTTCGGCCCGCCCCCGGGTCAGCGTCGCCCGCAAGCTTTCCTGCTCCGCCGACTGGGTGGCCGCTTTCAGGCGGGCGTCGATCTCCTCAACCTGCCGGCTGGCCGCTTCCGCCGCCTCCTTCGCCTGCGCCGCTGCCTCCCGCGCGCTCGACGCCCCGGCGGCGGCGTGACGCCGTAGATTCTCCAGCCGCGCAGTCTCTCCGGAATCCTTGGCTTTTTTCAGCGCCTCCTCGGCCGTGCGCACGCTCTCCTCGAGCTCGGTCAACTGCGCCTCCAAGCCAGCCTTTTCGTTGGCCCACTCCCGCATCCGCAGATCCTGCTCGCGGGCGAAATGCGCGTGATAAACTGGCTTCCGGGTCATGAATTCGAAGTGCGCAGCGTCCAGCTCGGCCTTCTGGCTCAGTTTCGCCTCGAGCGCCGAGAGCTTTTTTTCAGCGCGGCGATGCGCTGGTCGAAGTCCTCCTCCGCGGCCTGGAGCTGCTTGGGGTCGGCGAGAATGATATGCCGACCGGAATGCGGAAACTCTTCTCCCTTGGCCAGGATTTGCGACTTGGTCTGGTTGCAGCCGCTGCAGAAAAGCCCCTTCCGCATCTCGTCCAGAGTTTCCTTCTTTTCCTCAATCAGTTTCCGGAGCTCCCGGCGCGTCTGCGCGACGTCCTCCTCCAAGCCGTCCAAGGCCGCGGTCAACTGCTTCATTTTCGCGAGCAGCGCTCGAATGCGCGAAGACTCGGCGTGCCAGCCCGCAGACTCGACGGCGATCTCCTTCGCCAGGCTGGCGGGAGCGCTCTTTGCCTTTCCGGTTGCCGCTGCCGATGACGACGCGGTCGTGGCGGCAAACGCG
>Ga0163144_10024727_pt1 | contig 11766 bp, 11 predicted proteins | sample OliLak19BULKMAT1_FD_123175 | JGI IMG/M metagenome (GOLD analysis project Ga0163144, IMG submission 123175) | Freshwater microbial mat bacterial communities from Lake Vanda, McMurdo Dry Valleys, Antarctica - Oligotrophic Lake LV.19.BULKMAT1 | ecosystem: Environmental > Aquatic > Freshwater >... | reverse complement strand
AGCGGGTATTCGTAACGCAAATAGAGATAGGCGGTGTTGGCTTTGGTGGCGTAGCTGCTGATGATGATCCCTTCGAGCACTTGATGCGGATCGAGTTCCATCAGGTAACGGTTGTTGAACGTCCCCGGCTCGCTCTCGTCGGCGTTGATGCACATGTAGATCGGGCCGGGATGGTTCTTGGGCAGAAACGTCCATTTCAGCCCGGTCGGAAACCCGGCGCCTCCGCGGCCGCGGAGGCCGCTGGCTTTGACCGTTTCGGTCACCTGCTCGGGCGTCATCTCTTTGAGTGCCTTACGAAGCGCGGCGTAGCCCCCCGTGGACTCATACACTTTCAGCGTATGGCTGTCGGGTTTGGCCATGTTGGCCATCAGGACCGGTTCAAACTTGGGCATGGGGATTGGTCGTTAGTCGTTGGTATTTGGTCGTTGGCGGGATAGCGGCTGCTCTGTGGCTGTTTTGTTAGTGCTTCGCGGCGACGGATTTCGCGGCGGTTTTGTGTTTGTCACGCCGAGTGAATCGAGAAACGCGTCGGTTTTTTTCACGGTCATATCTTGGTGCAGGTCTTTATTGGCCAACATGCAAGGGGCATATTCGCAGGCCCCCAGGCACTCGGCGAATTCAACGGTGAGCTTGCCGTCGGGCGTGCATTCGCCCGGTTCCACTCCGGCGGCGTGGCAGAGATGGTCGAGCACCTCATCGCTGCCGCGCAACATGCAACTGATCGAGCGGCAGACCCAGGCGCGGACCTCGCCGTGCGGCTGGTCTTGCTTGAAGATGCCGTAAAACGAGAGCGTGTCCTGGACCTCGGCCGGAGCTAGTTCCAATATGCGGGCGATCTCGACCACGGCCTGGGTGGGGACATGGCGGAGCTTGTCGTTGACGATGTGGATCGCCGGCAACGTCACCGCGCGCTTGGTGGGGTAGCGCGGGAAGAGGGCGGTGATGGCGTCACGCATTTCATGCGTCAGAATCTGGAATTCGTTTGGTTGTGCGGACATGATTTCAAAAAAAGCGATCAGATGCTGGATTGTTCCAAAAATTCGTTGAGCGTTTGGTAGGCGAAAATCGGTGTAACATTGCAAGTTGGGGTTTCGGGCGCGGTTCCATATTTATGTCCGTGAGCCACCCAATTCCTGAAATCGACAACTTGCTTGGCTTGACCTTTCAAATTTCCACTGACAGCATTGAAGAAATCCAAAGCGTTAGACGACAATTTCCAAGTTTCAATTTCTTCGGCTAGTTTGCGACCAAGCCTTCGTTCCGTAATATTCGTTCCTAATTCAGTAGCCATATCAAATAGCCCATCCCGAATGATTCGTTCAAATTTCGCCGTCAGCGCCAGAACCAAAACCTCATTAATCTCGTTTTCAAGTTTGTTTAGTAGTTCTTGCGATACTTCCAGCGTTTTGCCTAGAAACATATCTTCGCGCAACTTGGTTTGGTCAATCGGTTGAGTAGGGTTTTTGATGAACAAGCGCGCAATCCTAATTGCTTCAGCGAAGCAACTAAATAGCCGATGAATGTCGTCAAGCCTTTCCATGCTACCCATCAAAAGCCGACAAGATTTTGTGAAACACGCGTTCATCTAGCTGATGCAAAATTTTCAAAATGTCGTCATTGACCACATGCCACTCGTCTGATTTGAGAACGAGCGAGAAGCGTGAGATGTCGCCAATCACATCGACTCGTCCATGTGCGCCTACTATCCAGATTGCGATTGGTTTGACCCAAATTTCTTGTGTTCCATTCTGTAGCTTCAACGCCGAAATATGATATTGACCACTCGCGCGTTCATTAACCTCGATGGCCTCTTCATTGATGATCCATTTCTTCCTGGCATAGGTGCGAATCCAATCTTGCAAAACTTCAAAAAGGGAATTGACTTTCCGCTTCCATTCGCCAACTTGTATTAATGCACCTTTAAGGGACTTCAAATGCGACATAAAATGTTCAAAATTGTCTTCCTCCATCTCTACTGGCGCAAAACTCGCATGAGCTTCACCATCAAACGAATCTTTAATGCTTAGGTCAAGCACCGTGCGATTTCTGTAGTCTTTATGCATCGACCACTCAAAATTGGCGCTTGCAATATCAATTTCAGATTGCAATATCGACTCCGAATTGCGCACCAATTCCAAGAGAGTCGGTTCGGACTGGAACGCGTCGGAAATCTGTATTTGTGCAGTTGTCATAATACTTCCTTTATATCACCGATCAAGTTCCGCCGCGATGACGTTCAAGCTCCCCAACACCGCCACGATGTCGCTGAGCGTGTGGCCGCGGATCAGCTTGGGGAACAACGCGAAGTGAATGTAGCTCGGGGGACGGCAGCGGGCGCGGTAAGCAACGTTCGTTCCGTCGCCGACCACATAAAAGCCCAATTCGCCGTTGGGGGCCTCGATTGCCGCGTAAGTCTCTTCGTGCGGCACCTCGAAACCGCGGTTGCTCATCGTCAATTCGAAATGCGAGATCGTCCCTTCTATCGTCGTATAGACCTGCCGCTTATTGGGAAGCGACGTCCGCTCATCCGGTGAAATGTTATACGGTCCGGCGGGAATGTTTTCTAACGCCGCTTTCACGATCTTCAGGCTCTCGCGCATCTCGGCCATCCGCACCAGATAGCGGTTGAAGCTGTCGCCGCCAGCGGAGCAGCAGACCTGAAAATCAAAATCGGCGTAGGCCAGATACGGCTCATCCTTGCGCAGATCGCGGGTCACGCCGCTGGCACGCGCGATCGGGCCGGAACAACTGCGGTTAATCGCCTCTTCTTTGGTGAGGACACCGACGCCGCGGGTGCGGTCGTGGAAAATTTTATTGCGGTTGAGCAGCCGATCCATGTCCGCGAGCGTTTTAGGAAAATCGCGGCAGAACTTGCGTATCTTTTCGATCACCAGCGGCGTAATGTCGTACATCAATCCGCCGACGCGGGTATAGCTGTTGGTGAACCGCGCGCCGCAGAGGGTTTCAAAGATGTCGTAGATCACCTCGCGTTGATAAAACGCATAGAGAAAATACGTGAACGCCCCCGTATCCAGCCCGACCGCGCCGTTGCAGAGGAGGTGGTCGCTGATCCGGGCCAGTTCGCAGATGATCGTGCGGATGTATTTGCAACGGGGGGTGATCTCGATCCCCAGCAGCTTTTCGACCGCCGCGTGCCAAGCGACGTTGTTGGCCATCGGAGAGATATAATTCATCCGGTCGGTCACGGTCACATACTGGTTGTAATCCAGGTGTTCGCCGAGCTTTTCGAATCCGGAATGCAGATAGCCGATGTCGGGCATGGCATCGACCACGCGTTCGCCGTCGAGTTTGAGCACGATCCGCAGCGTGGTATGCGTCGCCGGGTGCTGCGGCCCAAAATTGAGCGTCCAGAGATAATCCTGGGCCTCATCGTGGGCGATGTCGAGGGTGGCGGGGGGGGAGCTGATGGTGGACATGAGTCGTGAAGCGGGCAAGGAAAAAGGGAAAAGGGAAAAGGTGGGCAGGACAACCTTTTATTCCTTGAGCTTACGTTGACGAGTTGTTGAGATTGCTTTGGTAAAGATTGCTGACAATTCTTGGCTCTCTTGAACTAATGCTTGAAGCCTTTGGCGAGTCATGATATCTCCTTCGACCAGTATCTCTAGCCAGTAACAAGTCTCGTCAAGTTCCTGCAAGACGATTCCAAGTTTACTTATCAACCCGGCATCCGATCTTGCTCGACATGCTTCGCGATAATTGGCTCCGACTGAAAGCCCGCTCCTCAACAGTTGTCGTCCAATTACGATTGATTCCGTGGATTTTGGCAGTGAACGAAAGAGCGTTAAAAACTCGAAGACCAAATCGCTTTGTCCTACTTCGCAGTTCGGTTTGGCTCGCGAAACTCGACTTCACGCGTGAAACTAAAGCCGCATGACCAATCCCCACCTTTTCCCTTTTTCTTTTTCCCTTCATACTGACTCATCCTTAATCATCCATCCTTCTGCCTTTCCCCCTCACGCTTCCTCCCGGCTGAGCCGTTCAAAGTTGTGCCGCTCGCCGCGGCCTTGTAACGGGTAATCTTTACGCAGCGGGTGGGCCGTGAATTCGTCGGGGCACAAAATCCGCCGCAAGTCGGGGTGCCCAGCGAAGGTGATCCCGAACATGTCCCAAACCTCGCGCTCCAACCAGTTCGCCCCTTCCCAGAGCGGCACCGCGGTGGGGACGGTCGGGTCGGGGTCGTTCACAAAGGCGCGCACGATCAACCGCTCGTTGGTGGCGGTATTCGCCAGACAATAGACCAGGCCAAAACGGTCGGTCGCGTCGCGAAAGTTGAGATAATCGACGCACGTCACATCGACCAGCAAGTCGAAGCCTTGCTCATTTTTGAGAAACTCCAGCGCTTCGTACAACCGCTCGGCCAGCACCACCGCCCGCGTTTGTCCGCGGAATTCGCTAGCGGTCACGGCGGGGAATTTGGCCTGAAGAGCGGTGAGCGAAGCGGTCGCGGCCATGGGCATTGAATGCGGAAGTCAGAATGCAGAATGCAGAATAACAAAGCAAATTGAAAAGTGGGTTGTGCGTAGCATCTTGTAACGCCGTTTACATCATCGGGTTCCGCGCGCTGTCCCATTGCGACTGGATCGGCAGTTCCACGAGCGCGCGTATGGTTTGCTGGCGGCTGGCGAGCGAAAATTCACGGCCGTCCACCGTTCCTTCACGCTGGATTTTGTCTTGCAGGTCGATGATCGCTTGGATCAATTGCTCGGGCCTTGGCGGACAGCCGGGGACGTACATATCGACGGGAATAAAACGGTCGATCCCTTGGACCACGCTATAGGTATCGAACACTCCGCCGGTGCTGGCGCAGGCCCCCATGCTGATGCACCATTTCGGCTCATGCATCTGCTGCCAAATCCGTTGTAGGACCGGCAACATCTTCATTACCACGCGGCCGGCGACGATCATCAAATCGCATTGCCGAGGACTAAAGCGGAAGACCTCGGCCCCAAAGCGAGCCAGGTCATGTTTGCTGGCGCCGGTCGCCATCAACTCGATGCCGCAGCATGCGGTGGCGAACGGCATTGGCCAGAGGCTGTTCTTGCGGCACCAACTGGCCAGCGTGTCGAGCTTGCTCAGCACAATGTTTTCGGGAAGGTCTAGTGCCACTTAAACACCCCTTTCCGCCAGGCATAGACAAACCCCACTGCCAAGAGTGAAATAAAGATCAGCACTTCGCCAAAGACCAAGCTCCGGCTTTCGACCAGGCCGCTGCTGACGGCTTGGGAAACGCCGGCGGGGTTTTTGGCGGCGACGGCCCAGGGATACAGAAAAAGCAATTCGACGTCAAAGATCAAAAACGCGATCGCGACCAAATGAAAGTGGATATCGAAGCGGCGGCGCGTGTCATGAATCGGGTCCATGCCGCTTTCATAAGGCATTTCTTTGACGCGGCTATTCCGTCGAGGGCCGAACAGGCTGCCCGCAAAGAGCATCGTGACCGATAGCCCTACGGCGATGACAACAAAGAGCAGAATCGGAACGATCTGTTCCATGATATTTGCTAAAGCGTGATAGTTCGTACTGAAAAGTAAGGGTGGTCCTGCCCCGGTCCAACGCGGAGGAAACTTTGTGAATCTTATCACAAAGGGTTTCCTAAAAAACTCGAACCGTGTCGAGCAACCGTAAATCCTAATGCTTGCCGCTCACCGGCGTCAAGCCAACGCCCGTCATGAAAGGACTCAGCGGCGGCAGATTATTGCTTGATTTCCGGCTTTCTATAAACCCTAACCCGACAGCATCAGTCATGCTCGTTAATGAACCTGTTGTCCTGTGCGTGTGTTTGTTGCTAGCAGGGTCAGGGTAATCGAGCAAATTGATTCGTGAAGTTAACGCAGTAGAAATAATCGACTTTCTTGCAAATCAGCCGCGCTGATCCGACGAATTCCAATATTGAGTGAAAGTCATTTACCTAACTCAATTCGCCTGAAAATTCCCTGATAGGAGGGTGCGATCGAACCTTCATTCAGCGGCGAAATGACTAAAAAGTCGCAGTGAAACAGGATAAAACTTTGCCTTAGCGCATAAAAAAACCCCTTGCAAGTGGGGCAGGAACTTGCAAAGGGCGATGCCGGGGTTGCCCCCGACTCTACTCCTATCTTAGCAATCAGAAACACGATTTCAAGAGTCTGCTAAAAAAATTTCTCAATTTCCAAAAATTTCTAAAAACTCCCGGCTGATCCTACCTAAACTTTTACCTGATTTGAGTTTATGTTAAATTGAGCAAGAGGGCTAATCTGCTCATAATCGACAATTCTTAGGAGTGTTTGGCAAAAATCGGCGTTTTGCGAGTTCGCTTTACATTTCCACGGTTTCCACGAATTTCTCCGGTTCCTTGTGAATATTGATCCAGTTCCCATCGCCGCCGATTTAATCGCGATTCCCAGCGTGAACCCGATGGGACGTAAGGTGGACGGCCCGGAATATCTTGAAAAACGCGTGACCGATTACCTCGAACGATTCGCCCAGCGGCTGGGTCTGGATTATTTGCGGCAGCCGATTAGCCCGGGGCGTGACAATTTGATCGTGACCTTGCCCGGCGAACGTGACCCGATTGCCGGGGGACAGTTGTTGCTGTTGGAAGCGCATCAAGACACTGTCCCGGTCGAGGGGATGACGATCCCCCCTTGGACTCCGACGATCCGCGACGGGCGGCTCTATGGCCGCGGTTCGTGCGATATCAAGGGGGGACTGGCCGTGTTGTTGGCGGTGCTGGCGCGGCTGGCGGAAGAATCGTCGGCCGGTCGTCCGACGTTGGTAATTGCCGCGACGGTCAATGAGGAATACGGCTTCACCGGCGCGCGGGGATTGGCCCAACTCTGGAACGACATTCGCCCTGGCGTTCTCCCCCGCCCTCCCGACGCGGTGGTGGTGACCGAGCCGACTTCGCTAAATTTGGTAGTGGCGCATCGCGGCGTGGTGCGGTGGCGGATTCGCACGACCGGCCACGCGGCGCATAGCTCATTGCCCGAACAAGGGGATAACGCGATCTATCGAATGGGACCGATCCTGTGGGCGTTGCGGCGGTATCAGACCGACGTGGTCCCGACGCTCGGGGAACATCCGCTCTGCGGCCGGCCGACGCTCAGCGCGGGAACGATCCGCGGCGGGATCAGCGTGAACACGGTCCCTGACGAATGCGTACTTGAGATCGACCGCCGCTTGTTGCCGGGGGATGACCCGCAAGCGGCCTACGACGAGGTGGTTGAGTGGCTCACGCGACAAGCGTTTGATCCGGGACATGTGATCCACGAGCCGCCGTTCATGTCCAGCCCCGGCTTGACCGACGCGCTCAACGGAAAGTTGGCGCGGCGGTTGGCGCAAACCGTAGAAGAGACACGGGGCGGCGCGGCGCGGATCCACGGCGTGAGTTACGGGACCGACGCGGCGGCGTTTGGGCACCAGGTTCCCACCGTGGTCTTTGGACCCGGTTCGATCGACCAGGCGCACACGGTCGATGAATGGACGCCGATCGCCGAATTGGAAACGGCGTGCGAAATCCTCTGCCGGTTCACGCGCGAATTTGGAGCGTGAGGGGGGCGTCGGAATGCGGAGTGCGGAATGAGATGCGAAGGGAAAAGGTGGAGAAGGGAGCGGTGCTACTCGCATTTCGCTTCTCGTTACTCGTTTATTACTTCTCGCCTCACTTCATCGTTCATCGTTCATCGTTTAATCAGCTGTGCATCCTCGGCAAATCTTCGCCTGCGGCGACGATGGCGGCTTCGGCTTCGGCTAGCTCATGCAGCCGCGCGTTAACGACCGCCTCCGGTTGAAAATGCTTGGCGAGGCGGACATAAGTGGAATGGTGCCGCGCTTCGCATTCGAACAGGCTGTCGTAAAACTCGGCCAGTTCCGCGTCTGCCACATGCCGCCGTAAGAGATCGAACCGCTCGCACGACCGGGCTTCGATCAGCCCGGCGACCAACAGCCGATCGACCGCCTTGTGGGGCTCGGTTTTGCGGACCAGATCGTTGAGCTTGCGGCCGTAGGCGCTGGGGGGGAGCTTGCGAAAGGGAATGCCGCGGCGTGCCAAGAGGTCGAGTACCAGTTCGAAGTGGGCCAGTTCCTCGCGGACGATCTCCGCCAGTTCGCGGCAGAACTCAACCCGATCGACATAGGCGAAGAGCAAGTTCATCGCCGCGCCGGCCGCCTTCTTTTCGCAATGGGCGTGATCGATCAGGATCTCGGGCAAGTGAGCGCGGACTTGGGCCAGCCAACGATCGGCGGTGGGGGAAGCGAGGTTGAGCATGGAACTATTTAGCGATTCGGTTGCAGACATTTATAGAGGGTATCGTTCAGACTCTGCAAATTTAGACTTGCCGCCAATCCTCCAACGTCAAACCGGGGATCCAATTAAAATGCGGTTGATTGCCTGTGACTAAGATACGCTTATCTTCCAACGCGGTCGAGGCGATCAAGAGATCCGCGTCATTGTGCGGATACCCACCTTGTCGCCCTAAAACCCAGAGTTCGGCCGCACGATCGAAGATGGCATCTGTCACGGGCAAGACGATGGAATTTTGACAAAAAATCGTGAACCGCGCGAGTTGCGTCGACGCACTGCATTCTTGATAACCACGGATGATTCCGAATCGAGTAACGGCGGAAATGCAAAACTGGTAATGATTCCGCAAATACTCCGCAGCATTTTGCATCACGTTGGCATTTCGCTGCTTCAACACTTCAGAAAGGATATCCGTATCCAAGAGGGTGAGTGACATTGTCGTTACTCACATCGAGTCAAGTCGAGTTGCCGTGCGATGGCTTGATCGAGCAGTGCGATTTCCTTGTCAGATAAGCCTGAATAGATATTACACCAATCCGGTAGTAAAGCGCCTTCGTTCGCGGTATTATTTGGAGGAGGGGCTTCGGTTTTTTCACAATCTAGCAAATGAATCACAACTCTCTGATGTTCCAAGAGCGGCTGGCCGATCACATGCTCAATGGCATGTTTGTCGGCGGGGCTAAAGTCATGAATGTCGCGGATGAAGCTTTGCATATCACTATTATATCTTCGTTTAATCAAGCCTAGCAACTCTGCTAATAAAAAAATGGGTTTAATTATAGATTACTCTGTGATAGCTTGAAATTCCGTCACTCCTCGGCTCCTGCTAATGTAGTGTAGCAATCAGACCTGAACTTATGCGGAGTGCTTCAAACCCCTGAAAATTGTATCGCTGGCTCGCATACGCACAATTTCCGGCCCTTTAATAAGTTCATGGAAAAGTGACGCACTACACTAACTTAACGAAAAAACCCCGCCGAGATAGAACCTCGACGGGGCGTCTGATTGCAATTGATTTTCCGCGAACGGAATATTTGTTGCGAAACGAATTAGTTGCAAGCGCAGGGAACCGGAGCGCACGCATTGGCAGCGGTCGCGGTGGGAACCGCTTCGGCGACCCATACCGGCACCTTCTTGGTGACGGTCGATTGGACCATCGTGCAAACGGGGACGTCGATTTCCTTTTCCACCGTCACGGGGACGCAGATGGTTTCAGTCACTGTGACGTCTTCGACTTGTTCGACGCACTTGGTCACGTTGACTTGGCGGGTTTTCTTTTCCAGCACGCATTCAACGTAGCTGACTTCCTTGGTCAGCGTTTCGGGAACGCACTTGGCGACCTTGACGGTCGTTTGCTTGGTTTCCGGTATGCAGACGGTGTAGCTGACTTCTTTGGTCAGCGTTTCCGGCACGCACTTGGCGACCTTGACCGTGGCTTGTTTGGTTTCAGCCACGCATTCGGTGTAGCTAACTTCCTTGGTCACCGTTTCGGGAACGCACTTGGCGACCTTGACGGTCATCTGCTTGGTTTCAGCCACGCATTCGGTGTAGCTGACTTCCTTGGTCACCGTTTCGGGAACGCACTTGGCGACCTTGACGGTTACTGACTTGGTTTCGGGCACCATTTTGCAGACGGTGTATTCGTAAGGAACCTGTTCGGTGACCATCTTGTTGACGGTCACGGCCACTTGTTCGCTGACGACATTCGGAACCCAAATCCTCTTGGTCACGGCGACCATCGCCGGAGCGCAGGGAACGGCGGTTGCGGCCGTCGCACAGTTCCCCGTGGCGCAGGCATCGCCGCCGCAAGCCGGAGCCGGAGCGCAATCGTTGCAGCCGCGCTTGCGGTGACCGACGCGAACGAACATCCCTTTGCTCAAACTCGTCGGCACGGCGGCCGCGCACGGAACGCAAGTCGGAGTGCTTCCGCCCGTAGGAACCATCTCGCAATGCGTTTCCCAGTGGCCCTTGTCCACCGTGATGTTGCGGGTTTCGGTCGTCGGCACGCACTTGGTGACGTTCCTGGTGGCCGTCATTTTTTCGTAGGTCGGGTTCAGCACCGTGTAATTTTTGACCACGTCTTCCCAGACCGTTTTATTGACGGTATAGGTAACCGGCTTGGTCTTGGTTTGCGGAACCAGCACGGTGTAATTCTGCACCACGTCTTCATAGACCATCTTGTTGACGGTATAAGTAACCGGCTTGGTCTTGGTCTGCGGAACCAGCACGGTGTAATTTTGCACCACGTCTTCATAGACCATCTTATTGACGGTATAGGTGACTTGCTTGGTCTTGATTTGAGGAACCATCACGGTGTATTCCTTGACCACATCTTCGTACACCGTCCTGTTGACGGTATAAGTGACTTGCTTGGTCTTGGTATATGGAACCATCACCGTGTACTCTTGATCCACCGTTTCGGTGGTCGGCACCAGCCTCTTGACCTGGACGGTCTTTTCACGGGTTTGCTGCTGCATTTCCGTGACGGCGATTTTTTTCTTGGATGTGGAATATTGCGGGACCATCACGGTCACCTGCCGATCCACATATTCATAATGGCCGCACGCGCTGCCGGCGCCCGCCGCCGCTCCGCACGCGTCGCCGCACGCGCCGTCGCCGCAGGCGGGAGCACAGGCCGGGGCACTTCCGCCACAGCCGCCCCGGTGATGCCCGGCGTCAACTTGGGTCACGACCCCAAGCAGACCCAGTGCCGCAGCCAACAGGACTTTCCATGATTGTTTCATCAAATCATCCTCCAAATAAAACAAGACAAAGTAATAACTCAAATGTCCCTCTTGAGAACCGAAAGAAAATTTCTTGACGCATAGACCGCTCTCTTTGGGCGACATGAAGAAAGTATAGCAAGATTAGGGGTTAAGCAAGTCGCGGGGAATAAAAAACATGAATCATTTCGGTAGAATAGGTTTGTCTATTTTCTCTAACTTTCTACTTGCGAAAATCACCTCGGCGAGGGGAGTTGGCGCGAATTCTTAAAAAATCTCGGAATCTCTGCTCTTTGTCCGGCAATTGCATTTTTTACGACGCAATTGTATCCATTGGCGTGTGAAAATGAGTTCTGTTGAGTCCAATCCAAGTTGGCGGCAATGGATTTCAGACAGCCTTGATCGGAAGGACTCCGGCTAATGCGGAACCAGCCAGGGCAATGCCAGGTCCATAGCAGGCTAAATCTTGACTGATTAAGCGTATTTTCGCACCAGGGGGGTTGAACTTTCTCTTAAATCGGGCAAAATAATGAGTTCCGCTAGTTGGGACAATGTTGCGTTGTTCGTTTCCAGAAAATCTCTCGATTGAGGTTTGAGCCGGTGCTGCAGGCGACGATCCGCTTTTTGTTCCCAACGGTGGCAACCCGCCGTTCATTAATAGGCGCGGCTGAAATCCGCACTCCGCATTATTCCATTGCGATTTCGTTCGAGGCTAACTCCCATGGCTGAAGTGTTGAATGT
>Ga0163144_10024723_pt1 | contig 11767 bp, 13 predicted proteins | sample OliLak19BULKMAT1_FD_123175 | JGI IMG/M metagenome (GOLD analysis project Ga0163144, IMG submission 123175) | Freshwater microbial mat bacterial communities from Lake Vanda, McMurdo Dry Valleys, Antarctica - Oligotrophic Lake LV.19.BULKMAT1 | ecosystem: Environmental > Aquatic > Freshwater >... | reverse complement strand
GGCGGTGGAGGCGTCGGGCGAGGGGCCCTTCCGCGGGGCGCCGGTGCCGGTGGATCGCGACGCGGTGCGGTCGGGGCTCGTGGCCGACCTGGTCGCGGCGCAGGAGGCCGCGAGCGACGCGGGGGAGGCCTGCGCGACGGCGGCCTTCGCGATGGCGGCGGCCCCCCTCGCGGCGGCAGCGGCGCTGCGGCTGCTGGGGTAGTCACTTCACCAGCGCCCGCACCGCGATCACCACCCCCAGCACCGCCGCGGCGACCCCGAACCGCAAAAACATCAGCATCGCCGTGGATAGGTTTGAATCCCCCGCCACGACCCACGTCTTGAACAGAGGCATGAAACCGAAACTCACGCCCGCGGCGATTACGCACACCACACCGACAACTTGAAGCGCTGCTGCATTCATACGTTCGATGCTGGTCCCCTCTCCAACCACGCCCACGCGAGCAACACATCTTGCAGGCACGCGAGTTACCCGAACGACGCGCCAAACACGACGGGCGATCCGCCGATCCTCCTCGCCACGCGCATGTCTCCGCGCCTGCTACTTACTGTTTTCCTTTGCCTTCAGTTTCTTAACCTTCACAACAAGGTCATCAGCCAGTTCATTCGGCACCGGCAACACAAGGTGATACTGCGCAATCCGCCACACCCCATCCGCCTTGACCAGCACGCCCGTACCGCGGCACTCGCCCAGTTTCGCGTTGTCGAGCATCTCATCGAACCACGCGCAGTCGCCGCTGGGCGAGAAGAACACATACCTGTCTCGCGCGTGATACTCCCACCCCTTCCCAATCGCAAAGTGAGGCTTGGCCCACGCGCGGAACTGGGCATACGTCCACCGCTCCGTCGCATCGGTCCCAAGAAACACAGCGTCGGGAGTGAAATGCGCGAAGTACCGCGGCTCATCAGCCTTCGCCGCGGCGTCGTGGAAGTCATCAAGAACCGCGCTGATCGCCCGCGTGCGCGCATCCTCGACAGCATCCGTGGTGTCTTGCGGCTGACCCTTCGCCGCGGGGCGGAGGGGAGTGATCGGGTTGGTCGGTTGAGGTTTGTCGCCTACGGCAATCGTTTTCACGGTGGTCTCCTCTTGTGGAGCAAATGGCGGCTGAGGGTGGGGGTTGTCGTGAGGGTTGTCGTGGGGGTTCGCAGGGGGGTTCGCGCCGCCCATCGCATCGAACAACTGCGCTGCGGGAACATCCAGCACATGCCCCGCCGCAGGCAGGATATGAAGATCGACCTTCGCGCCCACTTTTCGCAACCTCGCCACCGTCCGCCTCGCCCCCGCCAGCCACTGCGCATCGTTCTCGCCTACATGCATCGTCACATGCTTGCCCGCCATTCCCGCCAGTTGCTCATCGGTCGCCTCATTGTCAAGCATTCCCGGCAACACCAGCAGTGATTCAAACCTGTCGGGCGCTGCCAACATGACCGAAAACGCATCGCTTCCGCCGTTGCTCACTCCGACGAGATGGTGCCGACCGCCCTTCACGACTACGCGGGCCGCCACATCGTCCGCGACCGCAAGCGCGGCCTCGGGGTGGGCCGCGAAAAACCGCGCGCCCGATGGCGACACCGGACTCGCCACCACCCAGCCCCGCACTCCCGCTTCTTTTTCCCAGTATCGCTTCAACCCTTCCTCAACCATTGCCTCGTCTTCCGCGCCGGGCGGAAGCGCGAGCAACGTTGCGTATTCCTTGGACTTGTCAAAGCCCGCCGGAAGCACCAGCGCGTACCGGATCGCCAAACCATCCGCGGTTTTCACCTCGTAGTACCGAGTTTGGCCCGTGGAAACCGCGGCGAGCAAGCACTGGCAGAAGGAGAGCACCCAGAGAAGTCGGTTGAGCATGTACAAAGATTAGCACGGTGCCCGCCGGGTGAACTGCTCTGGCTCGCACGCGACTCTCTGGAATCACACTGCTGTCTTTGGAGTTCGTTCCATCCGCGAGATGCGCTGCTCGATCTCCCGGACAATGTTCGAGAGTTCCTCAAGATCGCCGGTGTCCATGCGGGGCCGAAGCGCTGCGAGCAACGAACCAAGCGGCGAGCGGTACCGCCGCGCGAGCATGGTGATGTCGGACTCGTACAGCGCCGCGCGTTGAAAGTCGCCTTGCCGGTAGAGCGAGGGAAGGGGGTAAAGTTTGAGAATAATCAGACCATCGACAGTGGCGCACGGTACCCCGATCTCGCGAAACTGATGGGTGGTGGCATGATTCTCTAGGACGTGCTTAAAAACAGGCTTCGCTGTGAGCAGAATATCCACCCCGAGCGTCTGGAACGTGCAGCGGGCGAAGTCCGCGTTGCGATCATTCACACTAGCTCGGGCACGCTCGCGAGCGACTCGACCGAAAGCACCAAGTCGATATCGTCCGTGTTGCGTCCCTCGATGGATCGCAGCAGCGCGACCCCACCCACGAGCAGGTACGCCACACCGCGTGCATGAAGCATCGAAAAGAGGTCGAGAAGGTCGCCTGAAACGACAGGTTCGGGGGTTGGAGTCATCGGCTTTCCCTCGGCGCTCCACATTTGAGAGCCGTAGGCCGCGGCGGATTGAAGAATCCGGGCGAGCGTGCGCAGATTTGTACCGGTTGCAAGTGTGGCCATCGGGGAGGCGGGAGCGGCGGGTTTATCAGACAGCAAATAAAGGGTAGTCAGCGCAGATAAGCAGGCGGGCCCTGGGCGACACCCGACACCTTGCGCCCTCCTCAATACCCTCACTTCCACGGGCATCGGAACGATGTCGCAAACAGCATTCTCTGACGACGAACTCGAATCTTGATGTGAGCCACGAAAATGGGATCGCCAGACCGCACTAAACCCGCACATGCCCCGCGTCTCTAGATAACGCGCCCTCAACCCTCATATACCCATATACTCACCCCGATGAATCGGACTCCAATGTGCAAGGTCCGAACCCTCAATTCCGAATCACCGGGTAATCGTCCCGACCCGCGAACTTTCCGGCGCACCGTGCGTCCAAACTCCGAAAAGGCCCACGTTGGCCCTCACCACCGCGGCGAACACCGCCAGCCCGCTTGAACGGGCGACCCACACCCCTAAGGAACCCACCAGATGCGATTGATGACCGGACCCCTCACCAAACTGACCGCCGCGATGCTCTGTGCATTCGCTGGCCTGAACTCCCTTGCCTTGGCGGACCTCCCCGGCGCGATCGATCGCGTCCCCTCCAGCGCTGCGGTCATTATCGCCATGCGCGACATGGAGGGCGCCAACACCAAGTTCAACAAGTTCTTTGAGTCGCTGGGCCAGCCCGCTCGCAATGATGACGACAGCCCAATGGCCGTGATCACGAAAATGCTCAGCGTGCCGGGGCTTAACAAGAGCGGCTCAGTCGCCATCGCGATCATCCCCGGAACCGATGGAAAAATCGTTTTCGGTGAGAAGGGCGAAGACGACACCACCACCGCCGTCATTATCGCACCCGTCAGCGATTACGCCGCATTCGTCAAGGCGATGGGCGCTGACAAGGTCGAGGGAATCGCTTCCCTCAAGTTCGACAAGAAAGATGGCTACGCCAAAGACCTTGGCGGCGGCTACGCGGCCCTCACGACGATTTCCGGCCTTCTGGACAAGTTCGATGGAAAAGCCGGAATGAACGCTCAGCACGCGAAGAACATGGGCAAGAACGGCTCGCGCATCAGCGACAACGCCGACGTGATCCTCATCGCCAACATCCCCGCGATGCAGGAGCAGATCGAAGAGGGCGGCAACAAAATGAAGGACCAGTTAGAGCAGATGGGCGCCATGGTCGGTCAGCAAGGCGCGGGCCTCACCACCGTCGCAAAAATGGCCGAGGGCGTCGTCGATGGCGTCCTCAAGGATGGTCAGGTCGGCGTGCTCGGCTTCAAGTTCGGTGAAACCGGTGTCAGCATCGACTTGGGCGCTCAGTTCAAGGAAGGCTCCGATTTCGGCAAGTTCTTCAACTCGACGGGCAAGTCCGGCGCGCTGATGAGCAAAATCCCTAATATCCCCTTCTTCTTCGCCGGCGCTTTCGACACCTCCTCGCCCGGTGTCAAACAGGTCGTCAAGAACATGGCCGCGGCGAACCCTCCGGCGCCCCCAAAGGAGGGCGAAAAGGCCGGCCCCGATGTTCCTTCCACCTTTGGCGCCCTCGTCAAGAACATTGAAAAGATCGATGGCACCGCCTTCATCCTTGGCTCCAGCCCATTGATCGGCGGCATTTTCGTCAACAGCCTCGTCTACACCGCAACCAGCGACCCCAAGGGTTTCTCGGCGGCCACCGCCGCGGCGTTGAAGGAAGCCAACGGGCAATCCGCCGGCCCCGCCAAGACGTTGACTTCCTATACCGAAGGCGTCAAGGAGATCGACGGCGTGAAGGTCGATACCTGGAGCATGAAGATGGAGTTCGCCGAACAGGATCAGATGTCGATGGTGGTCGAAAACGTCCTGGGCGCGGAAGGCTTGAATGCCATGACTGCCCAGGTCGATAAAGGAGTCGTGACCGTCTACAGCCAGAACACACCGCTGATGACCAAAGCCATCGCCGCCGCGAAGTCCGGCGCAGGCGCACTGGGCGACAATGAGGCCCTCAAAGATGCGCAGGCCAACCTCCCCGCCAACCGCACCATGGAACTCTTCATCGGCGTCAAGCAACTGATGGATGCCGGCATGGGCTTCTATTCCATGATGGGCGGCGGCGCGGACATCACCGTCCCGGCGAAAATTTCTCCCATCGCCATGGGCGCAACCACCTCGGACAGCGGCTTTGATCTTCGGCTCTTCTTCCCCAACGACACCATCAAGGGCATTGCCGATGTGATGAAGCAGGCAAAGGTCGGCGGTGGCGGAGATGATGAAGAAGACGCCCCGCAGAAGAAGGACGAGCCCGGCAAGTCGCCGCGCTTCTAACGTGCCACGCCCCCGATCTTACCTCACTATCTCAACCGAACGCCACGCCACGAACTTCTTCGCCGGCGCGGCGTTTTTTTATGGACATCGCCACGTATGATTCCTCGTCAAGCGTGGCACGCGTGCCACGCGTGCCATGTATGACGCTTCGTTATGCGAGGCTTCGCCCCAAACCCCAACGTGAAGATGCCCGAACCCCTTCACACCCCGCGACGATTGTCTCACGCTCTTCTCACGCTCTTCTCACGCTCTTCTCCCCTCTTCCCTTCTCTGTTCTCAAATCCGGAATTTTTTCTCCTCTCCTCCGCGTTCCTCATTTCTCTCCCCGACCTCTGCGTTCACGCCTCCGCCCTGGCCGCGGCACGCCGCGCGAAGTTCTTTCACACCGATGACCATCTGGCCCCTCGCCAACTCCCGCTCCCTCTCTCTCGGCTCTCCCAAAGTCATCGGCATTCTCAACCTCACCCCAGACAGCTTCGCCGATGGCGGCCGCTACCCCACCATCGACGCCGCCCTCGCCGCGGCGGACCAAATGGCTGCCAACGGCGCCGCGATGCTCGACATCGGGGGCGAATCCACCCGCCCCGGCTCAGTTCGCGTCAGCGCATCACATCAACTCCGCCGCGTCATCTCAGTTATCCAAGCCATCCGCGCCGGCGCCGGCCCAAGCGCGACACTCCCCATCAGCATCGATACCACGCTCGCTCCGGTCGCCTCAGCCGCGCTCGCCGCGGGCGCCGATGCGATCAACGACGTCTCCGGCGGCGACGATGACCCCGCGATCCTCACCATCGCGGCACAATCTCAGGCCGGCCTGATCCTCATGTACCGCCCCTTCGCTCCCGGCGCTGATTCCTACTCCGACCAATACAAAGTCAAGCCAACGTACGAAGACATCACCACCGCCGTCACCGACGCCTTCGTACACAGACTTATCCCCCGCGCGCTCGCCGCGGGCGTCTCGCCCGATCGCATCATCATCGACCCCGGCCTGGGCTTTGGCAAAACCGTCCAGCAAAACCTGCAACTCATCACAAGCAGCGGCAGAATCATCGCCGCCTGCAATCGCCCGCTGATGAGTGCCCTTTCTCGCAAAAGTTTCGTAGGCCGCGTTTCCCTTCAACGCGACTCAACCCCCGACGAGCGCCTGGCCGGAACTCTCGCCCTCAGCGTGCTTCACTTTCTCAACGGCGCAACACTCTTTCGCGTCCACGATGTCCGCCCACACGTCGAAGCCCTCAACGCCGTGCGGCGGGCTTCTCTTCCCTGAACGACGCCTGCCATATCGGCAGTACAACCCCTGAACAGGCCACTTGCACAATCGCCTCACGAGTACGTGAAGTCGAACAAGCGGCCCCACTTCGCGCGTATTATCCATGCAAGGTTTTCACTTTCCTACCGACCAACACTCGCGCGGACACCGCCCGCCGACACGAAAGGGATTTCAATGGCCAGCCAGAACGTACTCACCTTCACCGATGCAAACTTCGATAACGATGTGCTCGGTTCCGACACCCCAGTGCTCGTTGACTTCTGGGCCGAATGGTGCGGTCCCTGCCGCGCTATGGGTCCTGAGATTGACGCTGTCGCCGACTCGCTCGCTGGCAAGGCCAAGATTGGCAAAGTTGATATCGAAGCCAACCGCGGCATCGCCATGAAGTACAACATCACCGCCATCCCCACCATCATGATCTTCAAGGGCGGCCAAAAGGTCAAGACCTTCGTCGGCCTGAAGAAAAGCCCCGAACTTGCCGCAGCGTTGGTCGAGGCCGGCGCAAAGTAAATGCCGATTCCCGAACCCCCACCCTCCCAAGACCGCCGCCTTGCCCTCCGCGTCGTAACCCTCCCCAAGGACACCAACCAGTACGGCACGATCTTCGGGGGTGTGATCCTCAGTTACATCGACCAGGCGGGCTTTGTCGAAGCCCGCTCGCACGGCGTCCACCGCTGGGTTACCGCCGCGATGGACGCCGTTCAGTTCAAGGCGCCGGTCCAGGTCGGTGATGTCGTCAACTTCTTTGCAAGCACCGTGCGCATCGGCACCAAAAGTGTCACTGTGCGCATCGAAGTTGAAGCCCAGCGCTACAACACCGGCGACCTCGTCGAGGTCACCAGCGCCGTGCTCACGATGGTTTCCGTCGGCCCCGATGGCAAGCCCATCCCCTTCGCCTCGGCGCCGACTGTGTAGCGATCGCGTCCGACCGTTTACAACTGGCTCAAAAACCGCAGGTCGTTTTCAAACAGCAACCGGATGTCGGGAATCCCATACTTCCCCATCGCCAGCCGCTCGATCCCGAACCCAAACGCAAACCCCGTCCACTCCTCGCTGTCGATCCCGCACGCCGCGAAGACCGCCGGATCGACCATTCCGCAGCCGCCCAACTCCATCCAACGCACCGGCTGCTCGGGACGCAGGCGAATTTTCATGTCCACCTCCGCGCTCGGCTCGGTGAAGGGAAAGAAACTCGGCCGCAGGCGAACCTCTGCATCCGGCCCGAAATATGCACGGGCGAAGTTCAGCAGCGTGCTCTTGAGGTCCGCCATCGTCACATCGCGGTCAACATACAGCCCCTCGATCTGATGGAACATGAACGAGTGCGTGGCATCGACCGAATCCGGCCGATACACCCGCCCCGGCGCGACGATCTTGATCGGCTCCTGCAACTTGCCCCCGCCGCGCCTCACCATCTCCTCCATGATCCGCACCTGCACCGTGCTGGTCTGCGAACGCATCATGCGGGCAGACGCGCCATCCCTCGCCCCCCCACCACTACGCTCAACATAAAAGTTGTCAATCGGATCGCGGGCCGGATGCTCCGGCGGGATGTTGAGCTTGATGAAGTTGTGCGCCTCATCCTCAAGTTCCGGTCCTTCCGCCACTTCAAACCCCATGCGTGCGAAGACCTCGGCTAACTCGTCTCGCACCCGCGTGATGACGTGACGGCGGCCCAACCCCGACGTGGCGACGTACCCCGGCTCGGTCACATCCATCATCTCGGTCACGACCGGCGCAGCGCCGATCTCCGCCTTGCGCGCCGCGAACGCCTCGTCGATCTTTCCCTTGGCCGTGTTCAGCCGCGACCCGACCGCCGGCTTCTGCTCCTTGGGAACATCTTTCAGCCCCGCCAGCGCAGCCTTCACTTTCCCCGATGGCCCCAGGTACGCGAGCCGCCACGCCTCCAGCCGATCAGCATCCGCCGCGGCGGAAAGCTCCTTCAGCGCATCAGCCTCAAGTTGTTCGATTCTCGCCAGCATGGGAGCAGAGGGTAGGTCGCGCACTCGTTTGGAGTCCCGCCTTCAGGCGGTCCCGCAGTGTCGCCCCTTCTCCGCTCGTCTGAGCGTTCATCTCTTCTCTCCGCGGCCCCTGCATTCACTCCCCCGCCCTTTGACCCACACCCAAAAGAAGAGCGGGGCGAGCCGATCGGCCCGCCCCGCGTCATTCATCATTCAAACCGCAAGCGGCTCTCACTTCCCGCCGGTGCAGCCAGAGGCCTTCGCTTCGGTGCCGACGGCGCCCATGCTGCCTTCTTTCTTGGTGCAGGCGCCCTCTTTCTTCGCGCCATCAACGGTGCCCATGCTGCCTTCCTTCTTCGCGGAGCAGCAGCCGTCTTTCTTCGCGGCGTTCACGGCGCCCATGTTGCCTTCCTTCTTCGTGCAGCAGGAGGCGCTGTCAGTACACGAGGCCTTATCACCAACCGCGCCCGCACTTCCTTCGCTCTTCACGCTCTTGTTGCATCCGCCGACAAAGGCGAGGGCGGCGACGGCGGCGAGGGCGAAAATCTTCGTGGTCTTCATATGCAAAACTCCTGTGATCGGTTTGTTCTTCGGTCAAGAGCGGCCCGAACACCGGATCGCCCACTACACAATAGTACGCCCACAACTACGCCGTTCGCAAGTCCAATGTTCGGGGGTTGTCGGAATAACAAAGATCCGGCCAAGACCGGTAAACCATCCTCCCACGCCATGAAAAAACCCGCGCCAGCAAAGGCACGGGTCCACAAAGTCACCTGGTTATCCCAAATCATCCCTCAGCAGGAGGAGCGGAGGAGGAATCAGCGGGAGGGGTTTCGGGGGTTACGGCAGTGGCCGCGGCGGCCGAAGCAGCAGCCGACGCCGCCTCCGACGCCTTCTTCTGCCGCAGTTCCGCGTAATACACCGTTCGACGATCCGCCGACTTGCGGCGGGTCGAAACCCGACCGCCGATCTCCGCGCCTTCTTCGTTCCCGACCAGTTGAATCACGCACAACTCACCCGCATCGCCGATACGGTGGCGACCAAGCTTGACGATGCGCGTGTATCCACCGGCCCGATCAGCAAACTTGGGTCCGATGCGGTCAAAGATGTGCTTGACCAGTTTGGGGCTTTTGCGCAGTTCGCCGTAACGGTTGCGCTCGATCTCGCTGCTCGCGGGCAGTTCAAAAAACTGCGCACGATACTCTCGCAGCTTGGAGACCGCCTCGGTCTCCTTCTCCTCAGCGCCCTTCGAGAGGTACAGCCACTCGAAACCCATGCGGTCGCCGCCCATCTTAGCGATGACCAGCCGACGCGCGGCCAAGTCGCCACGTTTGGCGAGCGTGATGATCTTCTCGATGAACGGCCGAACCGCCTTCGCACGCGGAATCGTCGTCACGATCTGCCCGTGCTCAAACACCCCCGCAGCGAGGTTGCGAAGTGTCGAAGCGCGGTGCGCTGTCGTCCGACCCAGTCTGTATCCTGCTCTACCGTGACGCATAAACCACGCTCCCAACCGCCTTGGGCGGTCAATCAAAACCTGTAAGACAAACTCCGCCCACGCGGATTACTCCCCACACCGATGTCCAAGTGGGGCCAAGATTCTAGCCGCCTGCCCCATTGCAAATCGGGTTTTCGCCCGATTTTCCGATCTTTGAGGCAATTTCCAAGCAAACCTCTAACAAACCTATCGCTCATCCTGAGAAAACTGTGCTACCCACGATCATTGATGAGTACGGATCAAATCAAAGCCAAGAACTGAGAATCCCAATCTTTCAAAAGCCACTTATTCACTTCTCAATGCCACTCAACTCCGGTCTTCTCCGGTTCCTGATCCGTGCTCATGTTCCATAATCCGCAGCTGATATTCCGGCTCAGCCCGTCTGAATCTGCGTCGGCCCGACCTGGAAGCCCTCGGGCAACGGCATCCCAAGGTCCATGCCGATGTCGCCCAGCTTGCGCTTCACTTCACGCAGCGAGGTGCGACCGAATGACCGCAACTTAAGCAACTCCCCATCCGTCTGGGACACCAGTTGCGCCACCGTCTCGATCCGCGCCGATTCAAGGCAGTTGCTCGCCCGCACCGAAAGTTCGAGTTCCGAGATGGGCATGTTGAGCTTGCGGATAAGTTCCTCATCCACGCTCGCCGCCGCGGCGGCCTCTTCGCTCACGCGCTCTTCGCCCAGCTCGAAGTACTGCACGAAGGGGTTCAAGTGCTTGCGGAAAATCTTGGCAGCCTCGACCAGCCCCATTTCCGGCGTAACCGTCCCGTTGGTCCAGATTTCAAGCGTGAGCTTATCGTAGTTGGTCCGCTGACCCACCCGGGTCTCTTCGATCTTGTACCGCACGCGCTGCACCGGCGAATACAGCGCATCGACGTGGATCAGGCCGATTTCTTGCTCTTCCTCATCGTTGTAGTGCTCGCTCGCCGGGACGTATCCGCGGCCCTTGGTCACGTGCAGTTCCATCTCAAAATCAACGGCGTCGGTCAACGTCGCCACGACCATATCCTTGTTCAGGATATTGATCGCCGTGTCGGCCTGGATCATGTCCGCCGTCACTTCGCCCGGCCCGCGTGCGGCCAACTTCATCGTGCGGGGCTCCTCCCCCTCCATCTTCACGATCAGGTTCTTGACGTTGAGCACAATGTCCGTCACGTCCTCCATCACGCCCTTCAGCGGAGAGAACTCGTGCTGCACACCCTTAATCTTGATGCTCGTCACCGAAGCGCCCTCGAGCGAACTGAGCAGCACCCGCCGCAGGCTGTTGCCCACGGTTGTGCCAAACCCGCGCTCGAAGGGTTCAATGTGGAATCGACCAAATACATCGGTCTTAAACTTCGGGTCCACCACCACGCGGGTAGGGAGTTCAAGGCCACGCCAACGCACTCGCATCGTCATAAGTAAAAATCCCAAGTTTCTCGGCGACCTCGCTCACGAAGGAGCGATTTCTGAGCACACACGGGAAGCACGGTAACGCCTTGACCTGCCGAGAAAAAGTCAAAAACGACCTTCTGTTCCCACTGCCCACGTTTTCTTGCCCACATTTTTCTTGCACCCGCCGCGGCCTGACTTCATCATCCGGACCTGCGACGGAATAATTCGTCTCACACAACAGACTAGACGCGGCGGCGCTTTTTAGGCCGGCATCCGTTGTGCGGAACCGGCGTGTGGTCTTCCACCGCCGTCACCCGCAGGCCCGCGGCCGTCAGACCGTTGACCGCGCTCTCCCGACCAGCGCCCGATCCCTTGATGCGGATCTCTACTTCGCTCATCCCCATTTTCCGAGCCTTGCCCGCACACTGCTCCGCCGCCCGCGTCGCGGCGAACGGCGTGCTCTTGCGAGCGCCCTTGAACCCGATGGTGCCCGCCGAATCCCACGCGAGCGTCTCGCCGTTGGTATCGGTGATGGTCACGATCGTGTTGTTCTGCGTCGACTTGATGTGGACGATCCCGCGAACAACGTTTTTGCGTACTTTGCCCTTCTTCGCCATCTATATCTCCTCGGATCATCCGACCCAATGGGTCGTACCCGAAAATCAAACCCGTGAAACCCTTCAACGAGCGGCCGACGGCCGCGAACTTGCTCTTTCGCCCTTGGCTCTTTCGCCCTTGGCTCTTTATCCCTTGGCCTTTAGCCCTTGGCCTTT